>Ga0197142_1000208_pt1 | contig 53057 bp, 49 predicted proteins | sample GBS60_MetaG_FD_148614 | JGI IMG/M metagenome (GOLD analysis project Ga0197142, IMG submission 148614) | Sediment microbial communities from Great Boiling Springs, Gerlach, Nevada, United States - GBS 60_MetaG | ecosystem: Environmental > Aquatic > Thermal springs > Hot (42-90C) > Sediment... | reverse complement strand
CTATCAATGGTAACTATAAAATGATTTGTTTTATCGTTGAATAAACGTAACATTTGTTGAGTATTTAGTAGCCTTTTTTCAATATTTAGTTGATAAAAACTAAAAGAGGCAATTGTAAAAAGAGAAGAAAGAATAATGCAACTTATGATAATAAAAAAATGTTTCATATTTTTCTAAATATAGCACTAATTTTTTAAAAAACAAATATAATTGTATTTGAGGCAATAAAAAGTTGAGAAAAAATTAAAAAAATTTTATGATATATATTTAATGAATCGTAAGTTTATCAGTTATATATTTGTGTTGTTATTTGGAGTGGTTTTATTTCAATTTATTAAAAAGCCTGAAAAACATTTAAAGTTTGAAGATATTCACATTATTGAACCAGCAAAGTATGTAGAGCTTGTTACACCCTTTAATTATGAAGTGAAAAGAATAGCAGATAGAGTAAAAGAACCAATAAAGGCTTATTATTATGTGAGAGATGTTATAGAATTTGATCCCTCTATGCCTGTAAATACCCCAGAAAATACAATTAAATTGAGGAAAGGTAATTGCTTAAGTAAGGCTGTGCTCCTTGTATCACTTTATAGAGCTCTTGGTATACCAGAAGAGCACGTAAGGATTATAGTAGGAGAACTATTATCAAAGGGAATGATCATAGAACACGCATGGGTAGAAGTAAAGTACTACGGTACATGGCTTCAACAGGATACGACAGATCTTATAGGCGTATTTGAGTTTGGACAGTTCAATAATAGAGAGTATTTTGATACATTTGTAAGAAAGGAAAACTTCTGTTTTAATGATACAGGTTTTGCTGTTGTCTCACAAAGAAATAGGTTAAGATAAAACTTTGTAATAGCTTCATTATTAATCACTGATTTAAATCCTTGAAATATATTGATTAAAATGATATGTTTAAGATAAATCAGAATAGGAGTTATCCATGAAAAAAATTGTGTTTTTGTTATTAACCCTTTTTTATGTAGGAAATGTGAATGCACAGCAAAAAATATCTGTTCCTTCCGTTGTATCGGGAATACAAAAATTCTATGACCTTGCCTATGGTATTTCTGCAACTTTCGTTCAGGAAGCAACAATCAAAAGTTTGAATAAAGTTCAGGTATCAAAGGGAGAGGTCTATTTCAAGAAGCCTGGTAAAATGGCATGGATATATCAAGAGCCGACAAAACAAAAAATCATAAGCGATGGTTTAAATTTATGGATGTATATGCCTGAAAGTAAACAAGTGATAAAAAATAGAACAAACCAAGCATTTGCAACAGAAACGCCTCAAAATTTCCTTTCTGGCTTTGGTAATATAAATAGAGATTTTATGGTCAATTTTGTCCCACCTATTTATGATGAGCAAAAAAATATACTTCTTGAGTTTATACCAAGAAACCCCCAACATAGCTGGACGAAGATATATGTAACAGCAAAACCGATTCAGTATAAAGGTGAGACAATATACCAAATCATTCAAACTACTTTATACGACAGGTTTGGTAATATGAATAAAATCAGCTTTTACAATATAAATGTTTATGAAAAAGAAGATGCTTATAAAATTCCTGATGCCTACTTTCATTTTACACCACCACCTGATGTTCAAGTGATTGAACCTCCAGCTACATTAAAGAGTAGATAAATGCATTTTTTCCTTATCAATTTAGGCTGTGCAAAGAACCTTGTTGAAAGTGAAAACTTAACAAATCAGTTGATTAGTGCAGGGTACAGTCCTGTTGATGAAATAAAGAAAGCGGACCTAATTATTATTAATACCTGTGGCTTTATAGATGATGCAAAAAAAGAGTCAATAGAGACAATACTTGAAACCATTAACCAAAAAAAGAAAAAGGCACATGTCGTTGTTTTTGGTTGCCTTATACAGAGATATTTAAAAGAACTTGAGAAAGAAATACCTGAGGTAGATTGTTTTATTCCTGTAAAGCCAGTGAAAGATATTGCAGAAGAGATAAAAAAAAGATTTCCTCCAGTAAAAAAAAGAGTAACAAAACATATCAAATTATTATTTACACCACCTGTGTATAAGTATGTAAAAATATCTGATGGCTGTAAAAATTTCTGTTCCTATTGTGTTATCCCCTTTATTAGGGGCGATTTAAAAAGCAGGACTATAGAAGAGGTAGTTAATGAAGTTGAAACAGCGCTAAATGATGGTGTTATCGAAATAAATCTAATAGGCCAGGACTTAACTATCTACGGAACTGATTTATATAAAACCTCAAAATTAGTAGAGCTTATAAAATCTTTGCTTAAAATTGATAAATATTTTTGGTTGAGGCTTTTATATCTATATCCTGCACGCATTCCCAATGAAATTTTAGAAATCATGAAAAAAGATGAAAGATTACTTCCTTATTTAGATATGCCTATACAGCATGTAAATGATAGGATTCTTAAACTAATGAACAGAGATTATACAAAAAAAGATTTGTTAAAAACCATAAAAACATTAAGAAATACTATCCCCCACATTGTTTTAAGAAGTACCTTAATTACAGGCTTCCCTACTGAAACGGAAGAAGAATTTCAAGAAATGCTTGAATTTATAAAAGATGTTCAACTTGACCATTTAGGAGTATTTACATATTCGCCAGAAGAAGGTACACAAGCCTATAAACTAAAGCCACAGATACAAAAAAGTGTTAAAAATAGAAGAAAAAAAATGCTAATGGAAGAGCAGTTCAAAATCGTAAAAGAAAAACTGAAGAAATACAAAGGAAACATATTGGAATGTATAGTTGAAGATAAAATTGATGAATTGGGTGCTTTATGGTCTGGCAGATTTTATGGTCAAGCTCCAGAGGTTGATGGAGTAGTTTACTTTACAGGATATAATAAAGACATGGGTTCAATAGTAAAGGTAAAGATTACAAATGTAAAGGGTTATGATTTATTCGGTGAAGTAGCTTTCTAAATATGAAAAAACTGATTTTGTTATTACTACTCTTAACTGTAATTTCAGCCTATGCCCAGATTATTATTCCCAATGTAGACATTTTAAAGGAAAATCCAGTCTTTATTGATATTAGAGCTACAGAAGAATATAAAAAAAGCCACTTTGAAAACTCCATTAATCTACCCATGGAATATATTCAAGAAATAGTTAATAATTCAAATTTCAATGAAATATACAGTTTTTTTATCTTGACAGGTGTAACAAAGGATAGAAAGGTTTATATATTACCTATTACAACAAAAGATGAACTTATTTACATCGGCAGTTTCGCTTATATGTTACATGTAATGGGAATGTCCTATGTTTACATAATAACAGAAGATTACAAAAACCTTGTTGATAAAGGATTTCCAATAGCAAATAAAGGTTTTAAACTTACACCAGCTACGTGGGAATATAGAAAAAATAATACCTTAATTTCAAAGGAGGAGTATCTTAAAAAAGCGAAAGCAAAAGATACCCTTATATTGGAACTGGATAAGAAAGACATTATCTCTTCATTGTTTAATAATGATATGCTTAAAAGATGTGAAGATATTGACAAGTTATTATTTGCTAAAAAGTCAAAAAGGAAAAAATATGTAATCATTAACAGTAAAGATAATGTTAAACTTTTTTTCTTAAAATATTTGTTGAGTATGAGTTGTGGTTATGGTAATGTATCATTATATAAAGGGGAGGAAAACTAAGTGAAGCCAAAAACATTGTTGTTATTGTTAATATTAATTTTATTTTCTGTCCCATGTTTAGCACAGGAAAAAATTGCGATTATTCCATTTAAAGTTTTTGGTCCCTATGAAGTTCAGTATTTAAAGGAAGCATTACCAGAGATGATTTATACAAGACTACCCTATCCTCAAAAAGAGATAATCAGAAAAGAACAACTAAAGGATATCTTGAAAGGATATGAAGCCAAAGATGAGCTTACCCAAGCTAAACGTTTCTTAGAACTAACTGATTATACTGCTATCATTCTTGGTTCTTTTACAAAACTTGGAGATGCTATATCCTTAGATGTGAAGATACTGAAAAAGGGCTCAGCCTCTTTTAAACCATTCTATATATCGACCGATAAAGAATCCAAACTCTTTTCTACTTTAGAAGATTTGTCATCTAGTATAAATGCCTATTTACAAGGCAAAGAAGTACAGGAAAAGATTGCTGTAAAAGAGGTTGAAAAACCTGTTTATGAAACGCCAAAGAAAGAATTTCCTCGTGAGCAAATATTACCTTTATCTTTTAAACCTGCTGGGATGGTTTTGGCAGATATAAATGGTGATGGGAAAGAAGAAATAGTTGTTGCTTCCAAAACAGATATAAAAGCATTTGAAATTTTTGATAATAAATTAAAAGAGATTGTGTCCTTTAATTATAAAGGACTTGATTTTCTTTCCATAGATTATGGCGACTTCAATAAAAACAGTAGAGATGAGATTTACTTAGTAGGGTTAAATAACGAAGAGGTTTTTACACATGTATATGAGCTACAAAATAAAAGTTTTATAAAGGTTGCAGAACTTAATTGGTATATCAGAGTTATTGATATACCTGGCAAAGGCAGAACTCTAACAGGACAACGTTCAGGTATAAATGAAGCCTTTAGTGGAGATGTATATAGTCTTACCTATAAAGCAGGTAATATCCTTCCAGAAAAACCACTAAGGCTTATAAGGGACTTAAATATATACCAGATTCAACCAATAAAATTTAGAGGCAAAGATATGATTGCTTTCTTTGATGAGTCAGATTACCTTAAAATAATGGATGAAAAAGGCAAAATAATAACAAGATTGAAAGATAAATATGGTGGGTCTGTACTAGGAGTTTTTAAAGGAATAGATGAACATAGGGAGAAAAAATTCGTACCTATACACCCAAGAATGTTTCGTGTAGAAGATAAAGATACTGATAAAATATTCACAATTAAAAATGAAGGTGTGAGGCTTTTTATTAAATCCAAAGGTTACGATGCAGGTAAAGTAGTGCTTTTAAAATTTGATGGTGCAAGTTATAAGGAATATTTTGCCACCGAAGAAATAAATGGTTATCTTTGTGATTTTGCTTTGGATAAAAAGCTGGAAAAGATATATGTATCTGTAGTTTCTGAAGTTGAAGAGGGCAAAATTTATATTTTTAAAAATTTGTTAAAATAGATTTTATTCTTGACAAATTTAAACATGATTTGTTATAAAATGCAAAAAGTAAAACATTATTTTAAAAAAAGGGGGTGATAGGTTAAAAGAGTTTGTTAGTATTAAAGGCGTGATTTTTATGTATGTTTAAAAAAACAAAGGAGGGTAAAATATGAAAAGAAGTAAAATCTTTTTTTCAGTAATTGCAGTTCTAATGATGGCAGGTTTGGCTTTTGCACAGACAACAGTAAATTTCAGCGGTTTTATTAGGGTTTATCCAGAAATTAACAATTATGGTTATGGGAATATCCAATTATCTGACGATTCCCAGACAAGGGCTTTTGTTGACCAAAGAGCACGTATTTATTTCAACATCAAATCAGGTGAAGAAGTCGGCGGTACCTATGCAATGGAAATTGATTCAAGATGGGGTGATGTAGCTTATACAGTTGGAAGAAACAGGGGTGGTGCATTAGAAGCAGATACAATCAATGTTGAGACTAAAAATTTATATTTGTGGTTTAAACCTACTGTAAATGCAAAGTATACATTAGGTATTCAGGGTTTTAGTGATGATTTTATGGGTATTATTCTTGGTGGTGCTGATATGGCTGGTATCCGTGCAGATTATAATCTCTCAAAAGAAAGTAGCTTGATGGCAGGTTGGTTCCTTTTTTCTGACAGAGACGTAAAAGTAAATGACGGAATTTACTTTATCCCTGTTACATTCAAACATAAGATGGGGAATAACACATTAAGCCTATCCTTATATGGCCTTTTTGATGATGGTGGTAAAGCAGGTGAGAGATTGCTAAATAATACTACAGAGTTAAGTCCATTAAGTAATAGAAGCTATATAGGTGGTATTTCTCCAAAAACATCTGTAGTTGGTGCTCTTTCAGAATATCAGCGTGCAAGAATCTATTATGCAGGTGTTAATTTCTCAGGGAAAACAGGAAAAGTAGCTTATACGTTATATGGTTTGTACAACTGGGGTACAATAAGTGGTGTTTCTTATGATACCGATGGTGATAATGATCTCGATGTAACTGACCGTTTACAACGTACATTTAATATGAATATTTCTTCTTATGCATTACATGGAATGGTTGATGTAGCACTTGGCTCTGGTACACTTCGTGGTCGTGTGCTTTATGTATCAGGTGGTGATAAAAATCCAGAAGCATACAATGGTATGGTAACAGGTAATCAGTATGCAATTGGTGCAGATTTACCTTTACTCTGCAGTGACCTTTTCATTTTAATTAGAACGGCTGAAGATATTACTCATTCAGCTGCATTGCTTCCCGATGTAAATAACAATGGTCGTGGTGCTTTCCTCGTTTATGCTGACTACAACCACAAAATCAATAATAAGTTTTCATTACAGGTTGGTGCTGGTTACTTACAAGCAAATGACAACCGTGTAGATGGTGACGCTCTTTCAGGTACTAAAAATGCTGGTATGCATATGGGTACCGAGGTAAATGCTCAGCTTAAATACACATTTAACAAAAATATGAGCATAACTGGTGTTGTTGCTTGGGCTGATTTAGGTGATTATTATAATGATTATAATTCAACAACAGCAATCCATCCCGATAGTCTTTACAGAGCATTTGTAAAATTCAACTACGCTTTCTAAATTGAATTCCTGCTATGTTAAAAAGCCCCGTCTCAAAAAGACGGGGTTTTTTTTAACACAAACAAAAAAATTATAAAAAGCCTATTTTTTATAAACATCCTTCCTGAATGTTTTTGTTAAAGTCTACTATAAAAAATTTCACAAATGTTTTTTCATAACCCTCTGATTTCATAATGAAAAAATAAGATTTACAACAGGGTTATCAAAAAAATAACTTTACAAAAAAAATAGTAGGTGTAGAATTGCCATAGAACTAAAAGGAGGTAGGTTATGGTAAAGAATATTAAAGTTTTTGTTTTTAAGTTATTGTTTTTAATTATAATTTGCTCATTTGGCCCCGTTATTGCTTATTCTGCAAACGTTATACAAAATGGAGATTTTCAGGATGGCATAAATAACTGGAATTTGTATGATAGAGCAGGTTATAGTAATGTTTCATTTGCAATTGAAGAGTATCCTTTTACATCAGGCAATTATATGTTTAATTTACATCCCGATGTTGATGAATATTATGGTCTAATTGTCTACCAGCCACTAAATCTAACAAATGTAGCAAACCAAAATATCATATTGTCTATGAATTTAAGCAATGTATATGGTGTAACAAATGGACAAACAATCTGTGCTTATTTAGCTTATGTAACAAATACGAACCAGCTAATTCAACAGAAAATAGCTGCCTATAATAACTCTGATATTACAGATTCTACGCCAGTTACTGCTACATATACAGTTCCATTTAATGCGAGAAAAATTATAGGATTTGGACTTTCAAAGGAAGGTTATGGTAAATTTCTTGTAGATGATATAGTTTTAGAAATAACTTCAACTGTTGGTGCATTACCTGTAATTTCAAATGTAGATAAAAATTTGGGCCATATGAAACTACAATAACAATAAGTGGTCAAAATTTTGGCAATACACAAGGTTTGACCTCACTTGTAACCATTGGTGAAAGTGAAGAGGGTATCACAATAGACAGCTGGAGTAATACTGAAATAGTAATTACAGTTGAAGACCCTGTTTCAGGAGGTTCTGTAATTGTCGTAAATGATTTTGTTCCAAGCAATAACAATAAAAAGTTTGAGATCACTTCACCCCATTATAATGTCCTTGTGGATTCAACTTATAAGACCTATATAAAGGGAAGTAAAGCAAGGTTTGTACTAGTAACAGAGTTCAATAGAGGGTATTCTACACCAAATGGTATTAATTTTGCTCTTGATACAGAGACTACTCATCCTGCAATTACAACAAATATAGTGAATTTTTATTATCAAAATCTAAAGATTGATGCAGGAGCAGTATTAGAAATAGATACTTCAGGACTACAGCCTGGAATATATCCATTCGAGGTTGTTGCTAATGATGGAGTTTTGCAACCAAGGTATTCAGGAGTTTTTTTGTTAGAGGTTGTTGAAGTGGGAGATATAAAACTCTTCCATCAAGGTAATGAATTAATCCCTAATACACCTTATGATTTAAATACACGTCAGGGTGAAATCTATTTAGAATATGTAATTTATGATAGTCAAAGTAGGATGATAAATCCCCCTTCAATTTCAGAAAATATTGAAATTGAAATATTATCAGGTAACGACAGTGGTTTTATGGTATATAAAACAGATATTGGGTTTTATAGATTTTTTGTAAATGATAGTGGTACTTATCATTTAACTTTAGTTACTCCAGATGGCTATTCAAAAATTTTTCAATTTAATGTAACTGTTGTTGATGCACCCAAAGTTCTTGCTTTAAATACAACAGATGAGATACCTAATGATCCTAATGGTTCAAATGGTCAAGATTTTAATTTTTATGCAGAATACCAGAGTGCTAAACATATTGGTTATGGTTATGAAGGGGTATTAGACATAAATTTTAATGATCCTTCAAGCTGTTGGGAATGTAGTCCTGTATATTCAACTGGCACTTGGAAAATTTATGGTAATCTTGACGCAACTTATAACAATTATAGAATGCCTATTAAAATGGGTACATATTTAGCATATGCTAATGATTCAGATGCAATAAACTGGGCTGCTAGATTTAAGAAATTTAGCGTTATTAACACAAGTGGATATGCATCTTTAACGGGAAAAGTTGTACCTGTTGGTGGTTTTGGAGAGGTTTTCTATATTGAATTTTATGATATATACAATAACTTTACTTGTCCGAGGATTGCCTATTCATTACACTTTAATACCTTCTCTGTGGGCTTTATAACACCAGGTGCATATAAGTTAAAGATTGTATTTCAAGGCACAGGTGCTAATAGTTACTGGTATCCTAATGTAAGTAACTTTGAAGATGCACAAGTTTTAAATTTTTCAGCAAACGAGAATTTAGTCCTACCTTATGTTTTTGCTAAAGAGTATATTAATGTTAGACCTGCAGTAAGTCCTGTTTTTAAAGATTTTGGCACTCAAAATTTAGGAAGTACTACATCTCAAAACTTTGTATTAGAGAACGACGGTAATAACACACTTACAATATCAAGCATTAGTATAGTTGGAGGCGACGATTCTTTTACATTCAATAATGATTGTCAAAGCACACTTGAAGTTAATGAACAATGTACTATTAATGTTACTTTTAACCCAACAAGTTCTGGGACAAAAACAGGGTATTTAAAAATAACTGGTGAAAATCCAAATAATGATTATCTTGAAATCCCGTTGATTGGTACGGGGAAGTTACCGTTAGGTTCTGGGAGTGTGACAATTAATGATGATGCTGCTGCTTATACAAATAATAGGACTGTTACATTGTCTATTATTTGTAATGACCCTGTTGGATGTTCTCAGATGTGCATAAGCAACGATAATGATAATTGTACAACATTTATTACCTTTGCTACGACAAAAAGCTGGACATTAAGTGCTGGTGATGGTTTAAAAACAGTTTATGTCAAATTAAAAAATAGAAATAACGAGATTGGAACTTCCTTTTCTGACACGATTGTTTTTGATACAACTCCACCAAATTTGGGTAATTTCATTGCATTACCAGAAGATTCAAAAGTGAATCTCTATTGGATTGATTTTAATGATGTAACAAGTGGAATTGTTAATTATGTACTTTATGGTGGAACAACGATGCCCACATCATGTTCAGGTACAGCTTTATATACAGGTACCGGTTTAAGTTATGAACACACAGGACTGACCAATAGTACAACTTATTACTACCGTTTATGTATTTATGATAATGCTGGTAATATGAATACTATTACTACTTTTGCCAAACCTGTGCCTGAAACTAATGCACCTATTTTATCGGTATTTACTATAAATAATGGACAATTATATACAAGAACAAATACAGTTTCTTTACAGATAGAAGCAAATGATGAAAGTGGTATTGGGCAGATGTGTATAAGTAACACCAATTCCTGTAATAGCTGGGTAAATTATGCAACAACTGTAGATGCTTGGACACTTACAACTGGTGCTGGCTTAAAAACAGTATATATATGGTTTAAGGATATATGGGGGAATACAAGTAATTCGCCTCATACAGCAACTATAACGGTTGATAATGTTGCACCAATAGATGCGGCTGATGCTTTACTGGTAGTACCTGGAGTAGAAGAAAACTCTCTTACGTTGACATGGTTGGTAGCAACTGATGCTCATAGCTATGTAAATAAATATAGGATAATGGCTTCTCTATCAAGTACAGGTACTGCATGTACAGGCACACCACTTGCAGAAATAGATGCTATAGAAGTTACTTCAACCTATAGTTATACCCATTCACCTCTTTTGGCAGGTAAGACCTATTATTACAGAGTTTGTGCAGTAGATGCGGTGGATAACATGTCACCTGGTAAAACTGGTTCGGGTAGGGCAATTGATACTAAAGCACCTGTTAATCCCTTTGTTATTATAAACGATGACAGCATATATACTAAATCAACCACAGTAACTTTAAAACTTGGTGCTGAAGATATTGGTGGTGTAACAAAAATGTGTATAAGCAATACTGCTACAAGTTGTTCATGGGTTACTTACACCCCAACTAAAACTTGGAGACTGAATACTGGTAGTGGAGAGAGAACAGTTTATGTAAAATTTATGGATGGTGCTGGTAATATTTCAGAAATGGTCTCTGATGCCATCTGGGTTGATAAAGTTAAACCTATAAATGGGAAGCTTACTGGGGTTTCTGGAAACCAGTTTGTTTTACTTAGCTGGGGTGATGCTGTGGAAAATGGGGGTAGTGGTTTACAAAAATATGTTGTAAAGCAAGGTACCACAAGTTATCCTTCATGTACTTCTGGAACAACTCTCTATGAAGGATTAGAAAAATCTTTTATGCATGACAGATTAACCAATGGAAATAGCTATTATTATAGAGTTTGTGCAATAGATAATGCTGGAAATATTTCAACAGGTAAAACCTATTTAGGTAAGCCTTCATTATTGACAACCATCTCAGGCTCATTTCCTATATCGACTTCTACAAATAAAGAGCAGGCCTTTAGAGTTGCATTTAATGGCAAGTATTATGCAGTGGGTATAAAAGGTGTTAATTCCAATCCAAATTCCATAGGCGTCCAGTTTCTTACAGTGAACGGAGTCAAAGTAGGCTCGCCATTACTAATAGCAGGAACGACTAGTGTTGAACCTCAGTTAAGCAGCGATGGTCAAAATTTCCTTATTGTCTGGAGTGATAATAACTCAAGAACTATAAAAGGACAGATTGTTCAGGGTGATAGAACAATATTAGGAACACCCTTTGATATCTCACAAACTGCATTAGATGCTGGGTGTATCGATACCTATGCAAATCCAATTTTTGATGGCACTAACTATTTTGTTATCTGGAATTATGACCAAGTTTGCACACAAGATGGCTCTGGGCATGACGTTTTCGGCAGGTTTATATCACCATCAGGTGTATTGATTGGAGATATAATAAATCTTGTTGATGATACAGCATCAGAAAGACAAGAATATCACGCAATGGCATTTGATGGTGAAAATATACTTGTCTTATGGCAAGATGCAAGAAGAGGTATTACTATACCTGATCCTTGTAATAATGGTGGTGAATTACCTTCTATTTTGACAGACATTTATGGTCAGTTTATAACTAAGTCAACAGAAGATATGCCTGGTTCAAAGATGGGCTCAAATTTAGCTATTTATGAGGGTACGAATCCTTTAGATTTTGAAAAATTTTCAGTAACTTATGGTGGTAATGGTAATTTTTATGCAGTTTGGCAGGAAATGAGCTTAACATGTAATAATGGTATTGCACCTGGATATTCTAATATTAAGATTGTAATGATAGATAATTTTGAACTGTCAGGTATAGTTGATGTTACAAGTGATTTAAATAAGTTATATTTTGCTCCAGAGATTTCATCAAATGGTTCTGATTTACTTGTCACGTGGCATGATTTTACAGTAACGGGTAATATAGAGATTTTGGCACAAAGATTTGATTTTAATCTCTTAGCCATTGATAATAGTTTTTTACTTGTTTCAAAGCCGGGTAACCAGTTAGGTGGTGTTGCTAATTTTTCAAATGATAAATATTTTATTATCTGGAATGATAAAGTAACTGTAAATACATCTACAGGAGATTTTGTTTTTGGTGATATATATGGGGCTTTAATATCTTTTCCTGGTGTTAATTAGTAACCTTAATTGAGGGGGAAGTCCCCCCTCTTTTTATAAAATTTGAAGCTCAAAAGGTGTAGTTGTTACTCTTTCCAATTTGTCTTTTCTTACAATGAAATCAAGTTCAATTCCAATAACGCCTTTTTGTGGGAAGATGAATTTAGGTTCAAAAGCAAAAACCATCCCTTCTTTTAAAGTTATATCATGCTTCGGAGTGATTACGGGAAACTCGTTTATTTCAAGCCCAATCCCATGACCTATAAAAAATACTTTACCTTCACCATATCCCATAAAGAAATCTTCTAAATGAGCTTTTTTAACAATTTCATTGGCTGAATTAAATATATCCTTTGCATTAGTACCTTCTCTACCAATTTCTAATGTTTTATAAATGATTTGAAGGGTTGTTTCATAGGGTTTTTTGAAAAAATCATCGAGCTTTTCAATTACAAATGGTCTTGTCTCATCAGTAACATATCCGTTATAACAGGCACCATAATCTATTAGTATGGGCAAGTATTTTTCTATTTTTTTTAATGATGAGCCATGAGGTACAGCAGGGCATAAACCTGCACCAAGGATCGGTGCATCGGCATAGCTTGTTATTGTTCCAGAGGTGCCATGTGTCACTGTTATATTATCCATTTCTTGGTTAAAACCACGCATTCTTAATATACCACTGTGTCCTAGTTTTCTTCCTTCATATTCTAATGTTGCAGATAATTCAAGTTCTGTGATGCCCTCTTTTATGATATCTTTTGCTTTTTTAAACACATGGTCAACAATGGTGCCTGCTTTTTTTATTTGCTCAATTTCATAACCGCTTTTAATCATTCTAAGCTCTCTTATTATGGGGTAGATATTTACAAAATCAGTGTTATCAAGTAGTTTCTGCCAGTTGGTAAATGTAGAAGCAGGGAGGATATCCAGTTCCATTCCTATTTTTCCCTTTGTCAACCCTTTTTTCTTTAAAATATTTGCTATTTCTTGTTCACCAGGATGTATTTCAAACTCAAAGGGTGTTTCTATTTTTGCTCTTTCTATGCTTTTCTGAACAAAAAAAAGAAAATTACCTTTTTCCGGAATAACTAAAAGGGATTTTTGCATAGTTCCGGTAAAGTAATAAATGTCTACATTCTGGAATATAAGAGATGTAACAATCCCCTTTTCTTGCATTTTTAGTTGGAAACTTTCTATCCTTTTTAACAATTCCTCTTTACTCACTTTTTCAAAAATCATTTTATGCCTCGCACAATTTTTTACATATTTTAGCTTTCCTTTGGTTAAAACTCAACTACGATAATGCAAAAATTGGTTTGAACAAATCATTATAAACTTGACTAAATTGCTTATATTTGTTAAATTACCTAAACATGAGAAAGGTATATTTTGACCATAATGCAACATCGCCAATTCATCCAGAAGTTAGAGAAGCAATGCTACCTTTTCTTTATGAAAAGTTTGGTAATCCATCATCTATTCACTGGGCAGGCAGAGAAGTTAGGGCTTATGTGGAGGAGGCAAGAGAGAAAGTAGCCAAGATGATTAATGCAGAGCCATTGGAGATTGTTTTTACAAGTTGTGGTTCAGAAGGCGATAATATGGCAATAAAAGGTGTCCTTATGGGTAATTTGAAAAAAGGTCGCCATATGATAACAACCTGTATTGAACATCCAGCTGTTTATAGGACCTGTCAATTCCTTGAAAAGTTTAATTTTGAAGTTACCTATGTGCCTGTTGATAGCTATGGTATGGTTGACCCCAATGATATTAAGAAAGCGATAAGGAAAGACACAGTGCTGATAAGTGTTATGTATGCAAATAATGAAACAGGTAATATATTCCCTATTAAAGAGATAGCAAACATTGCTAAAGAACATGATATTATCTTTCATACTGATGCTGTTCAGGTGGTAGGTAAAATCCCTGTTGATGTAAAAGAGCTAGGGGTAGATTTGTTAACAGCTTCTGGTCATAAGTTTAATGCTCCAAAGGGTGTAGGTTTTCAGTTTATAAGAAAAGGGCTGGATATACTACCGCTTATCTCTGGTGGACATCAAGAAAGAGGGGTTAGAGCTGGAACAGAAAATATGGCTGGGATTGTAGCGCTTGGTAAGGCTTGCGAAATTGCAATGAGGGATATGGATGAAAAGGCAAGAGTAGTTGCTGAGTTAAGGGATAGACTTGAAAAGGGAATTCTTGATAAGATTCCAGATACAGTCGTAAATGGACATCCAAATAAACGTTTGTATAATACAGCAAACATAAGCTTTAAGTATATAGAAGCAGAAGCCTTACTTGTTATGCTTGATATGCATGGAATTGCAGTATCTACGGGTTCTGCTTGTTCTTCAGGTGCAACAGAACCATCTTATGTTTTAACAGCTATGAATCTTGACCCACTTTGTTCAAGAGGTGCACTGAGGTTTAGTTTAGGGTACGGTAATACAGTTGAAGACGTTGATTATTGTCTTGAAGTTTTACCTCCCCTTGTTGAAAAAATAAGAAAGATGTCTCCTTTCTATAAAAAATAATTTTTATGTTATGAAGCAAAAAGTGTGTATCGCAATGAGTGGTGGAGTTGATAGCTCCACATCTGCAGCACTTCTTAAAAAAGCAGGTTTTGATGTTTTTGGTGTATTCATGAAATTATGGGATTCCAGCAAAAACGTGAGGGGATGTTGTAGTCTTGATGATGCAAATGATGCCCTGAGAGTGGCAGAGAAGCTTAAAATCCCTTTTTATGTTTTGAATATGAAAGAGGAATTTAGAAAGTTTGTAGTTGATTATTTTGTTGATGAGTATAAAAGAGGTAGGACTCCAAATCCCTGTATTATGTGCAATAGGTTTTTAAAATTTGATTTTTTACTGAAAAAGGCAAAAACTTTTGGTGCTGATTATATTTCAACAGGACATTATGCAAGAATTGAAACTGAGGATGGAAAAAAGTTTATATATAAAGCCTTTGATGGTAAAAAAGACCAGTCTTACTTTTTGTTTAATATCCCACGAGATCTTATTGATAACATTATTTTTCCACTTGGTAGGTTAAAAAAAGATGAAGTGAGAAAGAAAGCAGAGGCTTTTGGGTTGATTACTTCAAAAAAAAGGGAGAGCCAGGAAATATGTTTTATTGATAAAGACTATAGAGAGTTTTTAAAAGAGATGGGCGTTAAGGAAAAAAAGGGCTATATTGTTGATATTAAAGGTAAAGTGCTTGGCACACATAGGGGATATTTTAATTTCACTATTGGACAGAGAAGTGGACTTAATATTTCAATTGGAAAGCCTGTTTATGTTTTGAATATTATTCCAGAAGAAAACCTTGTTATTGTTGGTGATGAAGAAAAGCTTTATAAAACAACTTTTGTAGCAGAGCATTGCAACTTTTTTGATGAGCCTAAGTTAAATAAACCATACTTTACAAAAATCAGGTATAGCCATAAAGGGGAGTTTGCTAAGTTATCGCCTATAAATGATAATGAGTTTCTTGTTGAATTTGAAAAGCCTCAAAGGGCAATTACTCCAGGTCAGGCGGTGGTATTTTATGATGGTGAGAAAATTGTTGGTGGTGGCTGGATAAAAGAAATTCTTTAGTTCGATAATTGTTGCAAAAAAAATGGTGTTTATATTACTATTTTAGCATGAATAAGCTTATCCCATATTTACTTGTTGGTTTAGGTGGATTTTTTGGTGCAATCTCAAGGTTTTTAATAGCTCAGTTTTTCTCAAGAGGCAACTCAAGTTATTTCCCTTTTCATACGTTTTTTACAAACATTATTGGTTGCTTTTTAATTGGCATTTTGAGTTATATTGCTGTTCATGTAAAGGTAGTGGATCCTGATTATGTGAGGTATATTTTAAGTATTGGTTTTGTTGGGGCTTTTACCACATTCTCTACTTTTGAACTGGAAATTTATACTTTGTTTTCTGATAATGCCTATATACTTGCATTGCTTTATATTTTGTTAAGTATCTTTTTAGGTTTTATATCTGTTAAATTTGGTATATCCTTTGGAAAAACGATAGCAAATATTATATGAAGATAGAAGGTGAACAAGTTTTATTAAGGTTTCTCGTTGATTCTAAGCTTAAGTATGAGTATATTTTTCCTCTCTATAGACATATTGTGGCTAAAAGTATAAAAGAAAATTTGGCAGGGTTAACTGTTATTGAAGTTGATAAAGGGTTTTTAAAAAAGGGTGGTTTTAGTAAGATATACCTTTTAGAAATTGTTGATTTACCTGAGCGTTTAAATTTGTTATTAGAAAAGTGTGCAAATATAATTGATAAAGTTGTTTTTACAACTGAAAGGGCGCATGTTTATTTATACATTGGGGTCGATGAGAAAAGATTGAACAAGAAGAATTTTTCAAGTATTATCTCAACTGCTAATGAAAGCAAAAAAAAAGAGGTGTTTATGAGGAAAATGGAGGAAAAGGTCCTTATTAGAATCTTTATTGGAGATACCGATAGGGATAAAATGTCTAATAAGTACCTCTATGACTTATTTATAGAAAGGGCAAAGGAAATGGAGTTCATCGCTGGTTTGATGTATAAAGGGGTTATGGGGTTTGGTAAGGCAGGAAGGATTAATGCAGTTGATACAGTTGAGCTTTCAAAGGATTTGCCTGTTGTAGTTGAAGTTATTGGGGATGAGAGTAAGGTTAGTGATTTTTTGAGCTTTTGCGATGAGCATGTTAAAAGTGGTCTTGTTACACTTGAAAAACTGATGGTTTATCAAGGAAGTGATTATAAATAAACATAAAGGGGGATATTATGAGTGCTATAATTGACGTTTATGCAAGGGAGATACTCGATTCAAGGGGTAATCCAACCATTGAAGTGGAAGTTTTACTCGATTCTGGTGCAAGAGGTGTTTTTTGTGTGCCATCAGGTGCATCTACAGGTGAAAGAGAGGCTTTAGAATTAAGGGATGGTGATAAGAAAAGGTATCTTGGAAAGGGTGTTTTAAAGGCTGTAGAAAATGTTAATAAAATAATAGCAGAAAGGATTATTCAAGAATGTATTGATGCTTTGGACCAGGTTTATCTTGATAATTTCTTAATTCAACTTGATGGAACAAAAAATAAGTCTAAATTAGGTGCAAATGCGATATTGGGTGTCTCTTGTGCTTCTGCAAAGGCTGCAGCTGATGAGCTTGATTTACCACTTTATCGTTATATTGGTGGCACCTTTGCTCATGTTATTCCAACACCTATGATGAATATTTTAAATGGTGGTGCCCATGCTGATAATAATGTAGACATACAGGAGTTTATGATTGTTCCAGCAGGGGCAAATATATATTCTGAAGCATTAAGGATGGGAGCAGAAGTATTTCATAGCCTTAAAGCCGTACTTAAAAAGAGGGGTTATATAACATCTGTAGGTGATGAAGGTGGTTTTGCACCAAATCTAAAATCTAATAGAGAGGCTTTAAACCTTATAATGGAGGCAATAAAACTAGCTGGTTATCAGGCAGGAAAGGATATTTTTATTGCTCTCGATGTTGCTGCTTCTGAGCTGTATGAAAAAGGTAAATATAATTTCAAAGGAGAGAATAAGACATTAACAAGTGATAAGGTTATAGACCTTTATGAGGAATTTGTAGATAATTATCCCATAATCTCCATAGAAGATGGTATGGCTGAAAATGACTGGGCAGGCTGGAAAAAGTTAACTAAAAGGCTAGGAAATAAGATACAACTTGTTGGGGATGATATCTTTGTAACAAATCCAGAAATATTCAAAAAAGGCATTGAGGAAGGTATAGCTAATGCAATTTTGATTAAATTGAACCAGATAGGGACATTAACAGAGACACTAAAGACGATTGAAATGGCAAAAAGGGCAGGGTATGGTATAGTGATTTCTCACAGGTCTGGTGAAACGGAAGATACAACTCTTGCAGATCTTGCAGTTGCAGTAAACGCTGGACAAATAAAAACAGGCTCATTATGTAGAACAGATAGGATTGCCAAATATAACAGATTATTGAGAATACAAGATGAATTAGGTCCACAGGCGATCTATGCTGGATTGGATTATTTTGTGAAGAGTTAAAGAGGTGTTTATAAAGGGATTTCAAGAGCTTACTTTGACAGATTGGCCTGGGGTTATATCTTCCATAGTTTTTACTGGAGGATGTAACCTTAGGTGTTTTTATTGCCATAATTGGCGTCTTGCTTGGAAACCAACGTCTTTAGAAGATATACCAGAATCATTTATTTTGTCTAAACTTCGTGTGAAAAAGGATTGGATAGAAGGAGTAGTAATTTTAGGTGGTGAGCCTACAATTCATGAAGAAAGGCTTTATAAATTTCTTTTCACATTAAAAGAAGAAGGGTTTAAAATTAAGCTGTATACAAATGGAGCTAAACCAGATGTTATAAGAAAGCTCATTGATAAAAAACTTCTTGATGCTATAAGCCTTGACATTAAACACGCACCAGGTAAGTATAATATGGTGGTTGGGCAAATAGCGGATACTGTTGAGCCTTTTGTCTGGGAAACACTGGATTTAATAAAGCAATCGGAATGTGAGCTTTTTTTTAGAACAACCATTTTAAAAAATATTCACACCATTGATGACATACAAAAGATAAATATTTTAGTATATCCTAAAAAGCTCATTTTGCAAAATGTTAATATAAATGGCACATCACCTGCTTTTCATGATAGAATAATACCTTTTTCCAGTGAAGAGTTTGAATATTTGAAAAAAAATTTGGTCTAAGGTGGAGAGAATGGATATTAATGTAATTTTCGATGAAACAATATTTTTGCTAAACAAGATAAAAGATAAACAATTGCCAAAAATCTCTGCGGTTGGTCATGTGATATATAAAACCTTTAAAGAAGGTGGAAAACTTCTTATTTGTGGTAATGGTGGTTCTGCTGCAGATGCACAGCATATTGCAGCTGAATTTATTAATAGATTTAGAATTGAAAGGAAGCCACTTCCTGCAATTGCCTTAACAACTGATACGTCTGTTTTAACAAGTATTTCTAATGACTATAGCTTCTATGATGTCTTTTCAAGACAGGTGGAGGCATTGGGTAAAGAAGGCGATATATTGTGGGGCATTTCTACTTCTGGAAAGTCTCCAAATGTAATCAGAGCTTTTGAAGTTGCCAAATCAAAAGGTTTAGTGACAATTGGGTTATCAGGTGATTTTGTTGATGAGATGAACAGACTTTGTGATTATTATATCTCAGTGCCATCGAGAAACACTCCAAGAATACAGGAAGTGCATCTTTTAATTGAACATGTAATATGTGAGATAATTGACAATCTCTGGAGAAAAGACAATGTATGAATATCTTGATAATAAAAACATAAAGCAGTATTCCCTTTATGATAGGGAGAGTAAAGTAAAACTTGAAGATTTTGGCAGGCCTGTAGAAAAAAAATCTAGTTTTGAAGAGTTTCTCGAAAGCCTTCCCAATATACTCGCAGGAAAGGATTTAAAAGAGATTGCCCGAATAATTGCAGAAACTAAAAAAATGGGGAATAAATTTTTGATTGGTATGGGTGCTCATGTTATTAAAGTAGGGCTTTCTCCTTTAATTATAGATTTAATGCAAAAAAGGATTGTTGATGGTATTGCGATGAATGGTGCATGTACAATACATGATACAGAGATTGCATTGGTTGGGCATACCTCTGAGGATGTTGCAAAGGAGATTGCTAATGGTACTTTTGGTATGGTTAGAGAAACAACGGAGTTTATAACTAATGCAGTAAAAAAATACAGTGATTTAGGTTGTGGAGAAGCAATTGGAAGAGCGCTATATGAATCAACCTTTCCTTATAAAGAAAAGAGTATCTTGGCTATGGCATACCAAATGAGCATACCCGTTACTGTTCACATTGCGATTGGGACTGACATTATTCATATGCATCCCCAATTTGATGGAGCAGTTTTTGGCTCAGCAAGCCACAGAGATTTTCTCGTTTTTTCTAAACTTGTTTCTCAGTTAGAAAGAGGGGTTTATCTGAATTTAGGCTCTTCTGTAATCTTGCCCGAAGTGTTTCTTAAGGCGGTTTCACTTGTGAGAAATTTAGGGTATTCTTTAAAAGATATAACAACCATAAATATGGACTTTATTCAACATTACAGGCCTATAACAAATGTGGTAAGAAGACCTACCTTAGAAGGTGGGAAAGGGTTTTTTCTTACAGGACATCATGAAATAATGTTTCCATTATTATGTGCTGCAATAAAGCATTATCTTTAAAATATCTTGCATTGATCGTGCTCATTAAGGGATAATATAAATAATGCATGAAAAAAGAAAAGCCCAAAATACATTTATTTTATCAGCAAACTATTTTTTTATTCCTGTTTATATAGGTTTTTTGGTTGAAATGACGAAGAATATTTTAATAACTTGTCTTAGAAATAGGATAGTCTAATGTTTAAAAAAGTTATAAAGGAAATTTAATGGAATACTTACCACTTTTAATTGATATAAAGGATATGAACTGCCTCGTTGTTGGGGGAGGCGTAGTTGCTGAAAGAAAGATAGAAACAATAATAGATTTTTCACCAAAGATAGAGGTTGTAGCACCTGAAGTTACATCATTAATTGAAAAATTACATCATGATGGTAAGATCATCTGGCACAAAAGGGCTTTTAATAAAGATGATATTAAAGGTAAATTTATTGTTTTTGCAGCTACAAATAACATCAAGTTGAATAAGGAAATAGCTAACCTTTGTAGAAAGGAAGGTATACTTGTTAATTGTGTAAAACCAGGTCTTTCAGGTAATTGTATTATGCCTTCTTTTTCAAGCTGCGATGGGATGATAATTTCAGTATCAACTTTAGGACAATTCCCACTTATAGCAAAAAAATTTAGAGAAGAAATGGAGAGTAAAGCTGAAATATATAGGAAACTACTTGTGCTTTTGGCACCTTATAGGGAGCTTTTGTTGACTTTATCTCAAGATTCAAACTATAATAAAAAGCTATGGCATGATTTGTTTAAGTATCCTCTTTTAGAGAAAATAGAAGAAAATGCTATAGAAGAGGTTGAGTCGTATATAAAAAGTTTTTTTAAAAAATTAGGATTTTAGTAAATGGAAAATACGTTTTTATATATAGGCTTTATTACTTTTTGCTTTTCAACACTTTTTTTTATCATCCACCTATTAACGATGAAAGAATTGTATGGTAAAGTAGGCAACTATTTCATATTAGCTGGGACAATATTGTTCTTCTTTTATCTTTTGATTAGAGGAGTTAAATTGCAACATTTCCCCGTTACTACAATTCATGAAGGGCTTGTTTTTTTAAGTTTTTTGCTGGGACTACTTTTTTTATTGTTTTATCTAAAATATAAACTCAAAATAGTGGGTATTTTCGTCTCCCCTGTAATTACTTTTTTTGCTTTAATTTCAATATTTGTCCATAAATCAGCATCACCTGCTATGGATTTGTTACAAAGTTTATGGTTACCAATACATGTAGGTTCAATTTTTATAGGTAATGCTCTTTTTGCTTTATCCTTTGTTTTTAGCATTGTCTATATCATTGAAAATTTTAGGTTGAAAAGAAAAAAGTTTGATAGTTTTGGTAAGCAGTTTCCTTCATTAGCAACACTTGACAATATAAATTACCTTTGTATTGTTTATGGTTTCCCTTTTATGACTCTGGGCATGATTACTGGTGCGGTTTGGGCACAATATGCTATAGGTTCGTACTGGAATAATGATCCAAAAGAAATATGGTCTTTAATTACGTGGATGCTCTATTCTGCTATTTTACATTGTCGTCTGATAAGTGGTTGGCGTGGAAAGAAAATCGCAATTTTTTCAATATTTGCATTTTTAGTTCTTGTTTTTACATTCTTAGGAGTTACATATCTTTTTAAGGGGTATCACGTATTTAGAGGATTATGAATATCTGTGTAATTGGGTTGAGTCATAAAACAGCTCCTGTTGAAATCAGGGAAAAAGTCGCCTTCTCAAGCCAGCAAAAGCTGGAAGAGGGGCTTATGCTTATCAAAAAGCTTGATGGGGTAAAAGAATGTGTCATTCTTTCTACCTGTAATCGTGTAGAAATGTATCTTGTTGGTGAATGTAATGGTATTCTTGATAACGTTGTAGAAGCATTATCTTGTTATCATGGTATAAAGAAAGAAGAACTTACTCCACATCTTTATTTGAAAGAAGATAGGGAAGCCATAAGGCATATCTTTAAAGTTGCTTCGGGGTTGGATTCAATGGTACTTGGTGAGCCACAGATTACGGGCCAATTAAAAGAAGCTTATGGTTATGCAGCAGGAAAAAATATGACTGGATTTTTTACAAACAAACTTATGCATACAGCCTTTTCAGTGGCAAAGAGAGTAAGAACAGAGACCAAGATTGGCAGTTTTGCTGTTTCAATTAGCTATGTTGCAGTAGAACTTGCAAAAAAGATTTTTGAAAGTTTGGAAGATAAAAAGGCAATGCTAATTGGTGCTGGGGAAATGGCTGAACTTGCTGCAAAGCATCTTTTATCAAATGGCATTAAGGAAATAATTGTTGCAAATAGAACTTATGAAAGAGCCTGTTTTTTAGCAAATGAATTTAATGGCATCCCTTGTAGTTTTGAAGAGTTTCCAGAAAAACTTAAATTTGTAGATATTGTTATATCATCTACAGGTGCTCCTACTTTTATTATAACCCCTGAAAAGGTAAAGGAAGCAATTAAAGCACGTAAAAACAGGCCCATGTTTTTTATTGATATTGCCGTACCAAGAGATATAGACCCAAAAGTCAATGAAATTGATAATGTGTATGTTTATGATATAGATGATTTACAAAATGTAGTTGATGCTAACCTTTTAGAAAGACAAAAAGAAGCAAAAAAGGCTGAAGTCATTATAGAAGAAGAGTTAGAATCCTTTCAACAGTGGCTAAAATCATTAAATGTGAAACCTCTCCTTGTGGCATTAAGGAAGCATTTTGAAGATATTAAAAATATTGAGTATGAAGAGGCTAAGAAAAAATTATCCCATCTCAGTGAAAAGGATTTGAATGTTATAGAAGCTCTTCTGAATGCCATAATTAATAAAACGCTACACCATCCAACAGTATTTTTAAAAAATCTATCTACGATGGATAATGCATACCAGTATGTAGATACAATAAAGGAACTATTTAATTTGAAAGGAGTGAAAGGTGCAGAAGAGGAAAATTAGGTTAGGTACGAGGGGAAGCCAGCTTGCTTTGTGGCAGGCAAACCACATAAAGGAAAAACTTGAGGAAACATATGGTTTGGAAGTTGAAATTATAAAAATAAAAACACAAGGGGATAAGATATTAGATGTCGCTCTTGCAAAGGTGGGTGGTAAAGGGCTTTTTGTTAAAGAGTTAGAAGAGGCTTTACTTGCAAAAAAGATTGATTTTGCAGTACATAGTATGAAAGATGTACCTGTTCTTTTACCAGAAGGTCTACACATAACGGCAATTACAAAAAGAGAAGATCCAAGAGATGTATTTATCTCTAAAAATTTTAATAGTCTTAATGAATTGCCATTAGGATCGAAAGTGGGTACAAGTAGTCTAAGAAGGCAATGCCAGCTTCTTGCTTTAAGATGTGATTTGAAGGTTGAAGTATTGCGTGGTAATGTTGAGACAAGAATAAGAAAGATGTTAGATGGCCAGTATGATGCAGTGATTTTGGCTTATGCAGGGGTAAAAAGGCTTGGTCTAACAGAATATGTGAAAGAGGTCATTTCTGATGAACTTTCTTTACCTGCAATAGGGCAGGGAGCTCTTGGAATTGAATGCAGAATTGATGACAAAGAAATGAATGAAATTTTGCAGTTTTTAAATGACGATGATACATCCCTTTGCGTTCGTGCTGAAAGAGCTTTCTTAAGGGTACTTGAAGGTGGTTGTCAAGTTCCCATAGGTGCCTATGCAAAAATAAATGACAATAAGCTAATAATAAAAGGACTTGTGGGAAGTCTTGATGGTAAAAGGGTTATTAAAGATACGATTTCAGGTTATAAGCATGACAGCGAAGCATTAGGAGAAACACTTGCAAAAATAATCTTAGAAAAAGGTGGGAAAAATATTCTTGAGGAAGTGTACGGAAGGGCACTTTAAATATGGCGGGCAAAGTTTTTCTTGTAGGCGCTGGACCTGGTGATGTTGAGTTGATAACCTTAAAAGGTAAAAAGTGCCTTGAAATGGCTGATGTTGTTATTTATGACTATCTAGCAAACCCAGAACTTTTAAACTTTGCTCCCAATGCAGAAAAGATTTATGTAGGTAAAAAAAGTGCTAATCACACACTTGACCAGGAAAAAATAAACGAACTTATTGTGAATAAGGCAAAAGAAGATAAAATTGTTGTTAGACTTAAAGGTGGTGACCCCTTTATTTTTGGTAGAGGTGGTGAAGAGGCTGTTGTTTTAAGAGAGAATAATATTGAATATGAAATTGTGCCTGGTGTTACTTCTGGTTTTGCTGCTCCACTTTATGCAGGTATTCCCCTTACAATGCGTGGTATAAATTCAACTCTTGCTTTAGCTACTGGCCATGAGACTGAAGATAAAGAGTTTAGTCTCATCGATTGGGATGCTTTAGCAAAGATGGGGACGGTTATTTTCTATATGGGTGTAAAAAATATGCCTTCTATAGTTGATAATCTTATAAAAGCAGGTAAACCAGCTGATACGCCTGTTGCTTTAATTAGGTGGGCAACCTATCCTAAACAGGAAGTATTAACAGGTACTCTTGAAGACATAGTTGAAAGGATTAATAAAAGTGGGTTTAAAGCCCCTGCGATTATTGTAATTGGGGAAGTAGTTAGATTGAGAGATAAGCTTTACTGGTTTGAAAAAAGACCTCTTTTTGGTAAAAAGATTATAGTGACAAGAACTAAAGAGCAAGCTGGAAAATTAAGCAGTAAACTAAAAGAGCTTGGTGCAGATGTTTTTGAGATTCCCACAATAGAGATTATACCACCTGAAAGTTTTGAAGAACTTGATAAAGCAATAGAGAATATCGATATTTATGATGTTTTAATCTTAACAAGTGTAAATGGCGTAAAATATTTTTTTCAGAGGTTAAAAGATTTAAAAAAGGATATACGCATACTTAAAGGTTTGAAAATATGTGCCATTGGTCCTGCAACAAAAGAAGCTATAGAAGAAAAAGGCTTGATTGTTGATATTATGCCCGTCAAATATGTTGCTGAATCTATTATAGAAGAGCTTAGGAAGTTTGGTATAAAAGGTAAAAAGTTTTTACTTGCCCGTGCAAAGGTCGCAAGGGATGTGATACCTGATAATATTAGAAAAGAAGATGGTATTGTTGATGTAGTGACTGTTTATCAAACCGTAAAGCCTGAAAAAAGTGACTTGGAACTTGTAAAAACCCTTGAGACAAAAAACATAGAATATATAACATTCACAAGCTCTTCTACTGTGAAGAATTTTTTTGATATGCTTGGTGGGTATGTTCTTCCTAAAGAAGTTAAATGTGTATCAATAGGTCCAGTTACATCTGAAACTTTGAGAAGCTATGGTATTGAGCCAACTGTTCAAGCAGAAATTTATACCATTGATGGTCTTATTAGTGCTATATTGAATTATGAAACTACAATGAGGAGGTAAAGATGGAGTTTCCTGCTTTGAGATTAAGAAGATTAAGAAAAAGCTCAACAATAAGGGATATGGTGCGAGAAACTTATCTTACTGTAAAAGATTTTATCTATCCCCTTTTTGTTGTTCATGGCAAGAATAAGAAAGAAGAGATAAAATCGATGCCAGGTATTTTTAGATATTCCGTTGATAGGATTATGGAAGAAGTAGATGAGGTATATGAACATGGAATACCTGCAGTAATACTTTTTGGTATTCCCGGGCATAAAGATGAACAGGGAAGTTCTGCTTTGAGGGATGATGGTGAAGTTCAGCAGGCTGTAAGAAAGATAAAAAAGAAGTATCCCGATTTAGTTGTTATTACTGATGTTTGTTTATGTGAGTATACATCCCATGGTCATTGCGGTATATTAACTAAAAAAGGAGAAGTTGATAACGATGCAACCCTTGAAGTTTTAGCAGAAGAGGCATTATCTCATGCAAGAGCAGGAGCGGATATTGTTGCCCCTTCAGATATGATGGATGGAAGAGTACTTGCTATTAGGGAAAAACTTGATGAAAATGGTTATGAACATATACCGATTCTTTCTTACTCAGTAAAATATGCTTCTGCTTTTTATGGCCCCTTTAGAGATGCAGCTGAATCAACCCCTGCATTTGGAGACAGAAGAAGCTACCAAATGGATCCTGGAAATGCAAGGGAAGCGATTAGAGAGGCAACATTGGATATAAATGAAGGTGCTGATATGATAATGGTCAAACCAGCCCTTTCCTATCTTGATATAATTTCACTTTTAGCAGATGAGTTTCCCTATCCAATAGTTGCCTATAATGTATCTGGTGAATATTCTATGGTAAAAGCTGCAGGTAAGTTAGGTTGGATTGACGAAAATAGGGTAATGATGGAGATACTTCTGTCTATTAAAAGGGCAGGTGCTGATTTAATCATTACCTATCATGCGAAAGAGGCAGCTAAGTTACTACAATTAAAGTGATGTGACTGTTTTATTGCAATTTAGCTATTTTGTTGATATCCTTATATAATCATGAAAGCCTTAATGATACAGGGAACATCTTCCCATGCAGGTAAAAGTGTTATTGTAGCTGCTATTTTAAGGTTTTTAAGGAACAAAGGCATTTTATGTGCACCTTTTAAGCCCCAAAATATGGCTTTGAACTCCTTTGTTACGCTTGATGGTTGTGAAATAGGTAGAGCACAGGCAATGCAGGCGGAAGCAGCAAAGGTAATTCCAGTTAAAGAGATGAACCCTGTGCTATTAAAACCAACAACAGATTCGAAAGCACAGGTAGTAGTGCTTGGTAAACCTTGGAAAAACTTAAGCGCCATAGAATATGTTGAAGCAAAGAAAGAGCTAAAAACAGTCGTAAAGAAAAGTTTTTTAACCCTTGCCCAAACATATGAAGTTATTGTTGTAGAGGGAGCGGGAAGCCCTGCTGAGATAAATTTAAGAAAACATGATATTGCTAATATGGGATTTGCAAAAATGTTTGACATCCCAGTTGTTATTGTAGGAGATATTGATAGAGGTGGTATTTATGCTTCTTTTTATGGTACCTATGCTTTGCTTACAAAAAAAGAGAGAGCCCTTATTAAGGGTTTCATTATAAACAAATTTCGTGGTGATGTTACACTTTTAAAGGATGCCAATGAGTTTATAGAAAGAAAAACAAAAAAACCTGTACTTGGTGTAATCCCTTATTTTACGGGGATTTCTATACCAGAAGAGGATGGTGTTGCACTTACAGAAAAGGTTTTAAAAAAGAGAGATATTAAAGATGCGTTAAAAATTAGGATAATAAAACTTCCGCGAATATCTAATTTTACCGATTTTGCACCTTTTTTTGGCGAGGATAGGGTAGATATTGCATATATTTCTTCTGTAGAAGAAGCTAAAGATGCTCATGTTATCATAATTCCTGGTTCGAAGAATACGGTTGAAGATTTGATATTCCTTAAGAAAGAGGGTTTCCAAGAGTTTTTAAAAGAGTTTGTAGCAATAGGTGGGTATCTAATTGGTGTTTGTGGTGGTTACCAGATGCTTGGAGAAGTTATTGAAGACCCTTATAACGTAGAAAGCTCTATTACAAGGATAGAGGGGCTTGGGTTCATCCCAATGAAAACTGTGATGGAAAAGACTAAACAGTTGAGGCAGGTCTTTTTCGAGACAATAGATGGCTCAATAAAAGAAATGAAAGGTTATGAAATACATATGGGAAGTTCTTACATAAATGATAATTCGCCTCTTTTTAAAGTCTATCATGATGGTAAGAGTTTTTATGATGGTTATGTTGCCTTTAATGGTAGGGTTTGGGGTTCATATATTCATGGATTGTTTGATAATGATGAATTCAGACATAAATGGCTAAATAATGTAAGAAAGCACTTTGGACTTGAAGAGGTGGAAAGCAATTACAGTTATGTTAAGGAAAAAGAAAAAGCCTACGATAGATTAGGAAAGATTTTTGAAGACTCTATAGATAGCGATAAATTTTTGAAATTGCTGGGTGTGTAGATGGATATAGGTGAAAAATTTAGAAGGTATCTTGTAGTGGAGAAAGGGCTTTCCGATAAAAGTATTGAAGCATATATGAGTGATTTTTTTGAATATGCTAACTTTTTAAAAGCAACATCAGGTAGGGAACCAGAGGCATCTAATATAAACGATGTAAAAACATTTGTTTTTGAGCTTCACAAGAAAAACAGTACATCAAGCATTCTCAGAAAACTTTCTACACTAAGAGTATTCGGTAAGTTTCTTGTAAGAGAAGGATTTTTGAAAATGAATATTTTTGAGGAGATACCATTACCGAAAAGGGAGAAAAACCTACCTTCTTTCCTTACAGTAGATGAAGTTTTTAGTTTAATAGATGGTTTAAAAGGAAATGATTTTATATCTGTTAGAAATAGAGCAATTTTTGACCTTCTCTATTCTGAAGGGCTTAGAGTAGGCGAATTGACATCTCTTAAATTAAACCAGATTGATTTTAAACAATCTGTGATTAAGGTTTTTGGAAAGGGTGGAAAAGAAAGGATTATTCCTTTAGGGGAAAAGGCAAAAGAAAATTTGAGGCAGTATCTCAAGTTAAGAGATAGCATAGTGAAAACTAACGAAGAGCATGTTTTTGTTAATATCAGGGGTAATAAGATTTCTGAAAGAACGATTCAAAGATGGATTAGTAAATTAAGTCCGAAAAAGATAACACCTCACGGGTTGAGGCATAGTTTTGCTACACATTTATTAGAAAGTGGTGCTGATTTGCGAAGCATACAGGAACTGTTGGGACATGAGAGTCTCTCAACAACTCAGAAATATCTTCACTTAAACTTTGATAAACTGTCAAAGATTTATGATAAATGCCACCCAAGGAGCAAAAGACATGACGAGAAAGCATAACAATATTAGAAATACCACAGTTATTGCTGTAAAACATAATGGGAAGATAGCTATGGGAGCAGATGGACAGGTTACATTAGGCAATAGCATAATATTGAAAAAAGGAGCAAGAAAGATACAAAGGCTTTATAAAGGTAATGTTCTTGCTGGTTTTGCTGGTAGTACAGCAGATGCCTTTTCCCTTTTAGAACGTTTTGAGAGTAAGTTGGAAGAGTTCAGGGGTCAGTTAAAAAGGGCAGCAGTGGAATTAGCAAAAGAGTGGAGAACAAGTAAGATTTTTCAAAGGCTTGAAGCCCTTTTAGTTGTAGCTGATAAAGAGAATATTTTTATAATTTCAGGTAGTGGTGATGTGATTGAACCCGATGATGGTATCGCTGCTGTTGGTTCAGGTGGGGCTTATGCACTTGCTGCTGCAAGGGCACTTATTAGAAATTCAAATATGGAAGCGAAAGAAATTGTTAGAGAAGCTTTGAATATAGCATCAGAAATATGCGTTTATACAAATTGCGAAATTATTATTGAGGAGTTGTAGATGAATAGTATGCTTGGCTTAACACCACAAGAGATAGTTAAAGAGCTTGATAAGTATATTATTGGACAAAAAGAAGCAAAAAAAGCAGTTGCCATTGCACTTAGAAACAGGTATAGAAGAAAACTTGTCGAACCATCACTTAGAAAAGAGATAATGCCAAAAAACATAATCATGATAGGACCAACAGGAGTAGGTAAAACGGAGATAGCAAGAAGACTGTCAAAACTTGCAAATGCGCCCTTTGTAAAAGTTGAGGCTTCGAAGTTTACAGAGGTTGGTTACGTAGGAAAAGATGTTGAGTCAATTATCAGAGATCTTGTAGAAGTTTCAGTAAATATGGTGAAAGAAGAAGAGCAAAATAAATTAAAGGAAAGAGCAGAAGCTATTGCAGAAAGAAAAATTATAGACATTATAATGAGGGAAAGAAAAGATAGTTCTGATGAGTATTTAACTGTAGAAAAGGTACGAGCATTTTTAAAAAGTGGTATGCTCGATGATAAATATGTTGAAATTGAGGTCTCTGAGAAAAAACCACCTTTTCCAATTATTGAGGTTGGCATTCCCAGTATGAGTGATATTGATATGGGTTTGAAAGATGCCTTTGCACAATTATTCCCACCAAGATCGAAAAAGAAGAAGGTTACTGTTAAAGAGGCAATTACTCTTCTTGCTCAAGAAGAAATGAATAAAATGATTGATATGGATAAGGTTACCAAAGAGGCGTTAAAAAGAGCTGAGGAAGATGGGATTGTTTTTATTGATGAGATTGATAAAATAGCAGGGAAAAACACTACATATGGTCCTGATGTTTCAAGAGAAGGCGTACAGAGAGACCTTTTACCTATAGTAGAAGGCTGTACGGTCAATACTAAATATGGTACAATAAAGACAGATTACATTCTTTTTATTGCATCTGGTGCCTTCCATGTTTCTAAACCATCAGATTTAATACCTGAGCTTCAGGGAAGGTTTCCCATAAGGGTAAACTTAAATTCATTGACAGAAGATGATTTTGTAAGGATACTTGTTGAACCGGAGAATGCACTTACGAAACAGTATATAGCACTTCTCGCAACAGAAAATGTGGAATTAGAGTTTACAGAGGAAGGGATTAGGGAGATTGCAAGATTTGCTCATATGGTTAATGAAACTACAGAAAACATTGGTGCTAGAAGACTTCATACAATAATGGAAAAGTTGCTTGAAGACCTTTCTTTTCATGCTCCTGAGATTTCTGGAACAAAGGTTGTCATTACCGCTGATTATGTGAGAAATGAATTGAAAGACATTGTAGAAAATAGGGATTTAAGCAGATACATTTTGTGAGGATTAAATGGCTCGAGGTTTAGTTTTTGTTTATGACAGGGAGATATTTTATAAAAGTCTTGTTGAGGATATACTTAAAGCTGAGGGGTACAATGTTATAGGACTGACAAACCTAAATGATTTTGTGTCCCCAACAAATAATGTCGTTCCTGACGTTTTTATAGCTGATATTGGAGAATTATGTGAAAGAGATGTTGATTTTTTTAATATGTTAAAAAAGGCATTCCCAACACTTCCCTTTATAGCTATGATTTCATCAAATAATAAAGAACTTGTTCCTCGGTACATCAGGCTTGGTGTATTTGATTGTATCGAAAAGCCTATTATAAAAGAAGAATTGATTCTCTCTGTTCAGAAGGCGATTGATTTTTCCAGATATAAGTTGGAAGAAAATGAAAGATTGACAAAGATAAAAAAGATAGTGAAAGGCACAGAAACACTTTTATATGCTACAAGAAAAGCCATGCTCCCAATTCCATTAAAGTATCCTGGAAGTATGTTGGTGCAATCTATTCTTGATTCCATTGTGATAGCCTTTGATGCTGAAAAGGTTTCTTTAAGCTGGCTTGATAAAGAAAAAAACAAGTATATTGTTGTAGCCTGTGCAGGGTATTGCATGGATATTAAACTATTCAAGCCGAGAGCCATAGGAGAAGGCATTATTGGTTATGTCGCAGCAAAAAAGGAAGCTATTTTTGTTTCAAATATACTGAAAGACGAAAGGTTCCGTGCATCTTCTTTTAGAGACCAGTATAAAGGTCTATCTTTTATGTGTGCTCCGATAATTTTAAACGATGAAGTTGTTGCAGTGTTAAGTGTAAGTGATAGGAAAGTGCCTCGCCCCTATACAGAAGAAGATTTTGTGTTGTTTAAATCCTTTGTAACACAGGTAACCTTAGCACTTGAATCATCATCGGTAATTAGTCAGTTAGAAAACAGTTTCAAAAGGTTGAATATTTATAAAGAGTTGTCTTCACTAATCATTGAGATAGTTGATTCGGGTGATATTTTAAACAGGATAATGGCATCTGTTTCGAATATACTCAATGCAAGTGGTTCTGCATTATATGTTATAGATGAGAATAAAGAGTATTTTCTGTGTGAAGGCTCTTATGGTTTAAATTTTAATAGCAAGTTTGTGTATAATGAACTTTTAAATAAGTTTCTTGAAAGCTCTCATAATAATAAGTCTTCAAAAGCCCTTTTTAATGCAGTTTCAAAGTTTTTTGAAGGAGATGTGCTACACAATTTTGTATCTTACCCAATTTACATGAAAAACTTCCCTTTAGGTTTTCTTTTGATAATTAATCTTCCCGAATCTGTAAATTTAGATAATGATATTATGCAGGATATATGCAGGCTTGTATCAGTGGCATTTAAAAATAATTGGTTATATAAAAATCTTTGTATCACTGCAGATGAGCTTGTGAAGGTAAATAAGGAACTGGAAGAAGCTAATTTAAATTTATTAAAACAGCTGTCGAAAGGAGAGTAGCTATGAAAAAAGCTCAAGAAAAGGTTAAAGTTTTACTTGAAAGCTTGCCTTACATCAAAAAATTTTATGGTAAAACTGTGGTTATAAAATATGGTGGACATGCAATGGTAGATGAAAATCTAAAAAATTCATTTGCAACAGATGTTGTTTTATTACAGTATGTAGGGATAAAACCTATAATTGTTCATGGTGGAGGGCCGCAAATAGATGATTTAATGAAGAAATTGGGAAAAAAAATTACCTTTGTGGAAGGTATGCGTGTAACCGATAAGGAAACAATGGATATTGTTGAGATGGTACTTGGTGGGACAATCAATACTGAAATAGTAAGCCTAATAAATAAACATGGTGGTAAGGCAATAGGTCTTTCAGGGGAAGATGGTTATATGATAAGGGCAAACAAATTGTATGGACAGAAAGTTACAGATAAAGGCATTGAAAGTATTGATATTGGTTATGTTGGGGAAGTTGAGTCAATAGATGTAAACATTATAAATACACTCATTGATAATGGTTATGTTCCTGTAATTGCACCATTTGGTGTTGATGAGGATGGAGAGAGTTTAAATATAAATGCAGATTTAGTAGCTGGTAAGATTGCAGAGGCTTTAAAAGCTGAAAAGTTAATTTTGCTCACTGATACAGAAGGTGTACTTGATAGAAATGGTAAGCTCATTTCATATATCACCTATGAAAAAGCAGCTAAGATGTTGGACGAAAAGAAAGAAATCACAGGTGGTATGCTTCCCAAAATAAAATGTTGCGTAGATGCTCTAAAAAATGATGTGAAGTCCTGTCATATTATTGATGGTAGGTTGGAACATGCAATTTTATTAGAGATTTTTACGCAGGCTGGAATAGGTACAAAGATATCGATGGAGGATGAATAATATGGGCTTTATTGAGAGAGCGAAAGAAACAATAATGAATACTTACAAAAGAAGTAATGTAGTACTTGTGGAAGGCAAGGGGAGTTATGTTTTTGATGAGCAAGGCAATAAGTATCTTGATTTTACGAGTGGTATCGCTGTTTGTAGTCTCGGACATTGCCCAGATGAAGTAATATCTGCTGTTGAAAGACAGATAAAAAAGCTTATTCATACATCAAATCTCTATTATACACTTCCACAAATTGAATTAGCGGAAAAGTTAGTTGCGCTTTCTGGTAAAGGGGTAAAAGTTTTCTTCTGCAACAGTGGTGCAGAAGCGAATGAAGGTGCTATAAAATTAGCAAGAAAATACCATAGGCATAGGGGAAGGGACAGATATGAAATAATTACCTTTTATAATTCCTTTCATGGTAGGACCTATGGTGCGCTGTCTGCTACTGCACAAGAAAAGTTTCATAAGGGTTTTGAACCAATGCTTTCAGGTTTTCGTTATGCAGAATTAAATAATATAGAAAGTGTAGAAAGGCTGGTTAATGAAAATACTGCAGGGATCATGCTTGAGCTAATACAGGGAGAAGGTGGCATAAATGAATGTGAAAAGCCCTTTATTGATAGGATAATGGAAATATGCTCCAAAGAAGGCATTTTACTAATTGTTGATGAAGTTCAAACAGGAGTGGGGAGAACGGGAAGGTTTTTTTTGTTTGAACACTATGGAATAAGGCCTCATATATGGACTATAGCTAAAGGTATAGCAGGTGGCTTACCTATGGGTGCAATTATTGCAGTAGATGATGTAGCTTCTGCATTAGAACCTGGTACTCATGCAACAACCTTTGGTGGTGGGCCTGTAGTATGTTCAGCAGCTCTTGCAGTTGTAAACACTATTTCAGATGAAAAATTTCTTGCTTCTGTAATTGAGAAGGGTTATTATCTTGAGAATAAGATTAGAGAATTACAGAAAAAATATCCCTTAGGGAACATTAGAGGCAAAGGTTTACTAAGAGGGGTTGAGTTAGAAATAAAAGAGCCGTTAAGAATAGTAGATGTAGGGTTAAAAAATGGCTTGCTTTTAAATGTAACAGCAGGCAATATATTGAGACTTTTACCACCTTTAAATGTTAAATATGAAGAAATCGATGAGTTTATTGAAAGATTAGCAAAAACGATTTCAGGTGTATAATGACATGAAAAAGGACTTTATCAATCTTATAGATTTTTCTGAGAGTGATTTGTTCTCAATTATCAAAAGGGCTGGTAAGTATAAAAAGAAAAGACCGTTGTTAAAAAAACCAGATAACCTTCTAATGGGTAAGACAATTGCTTTGATATTTGAAAAATCATCAACAAGAACAAGAGTTTCCTTTGAAGTTGCAATACATGAACTTGGTGGCAATGCCATCTTTTTAAATATTAAGGATATACAGATGGGAAGGGGTGAACCTATAAAAGATACAGCAAGAGTGCTTTCTTCTTATGTTCATGGTATAGTTTATAGGTGTTATAACCATAATATGTTAGAAGAACTTGCGAAATATGCATCCATACCTGTTATTAATGGCCTTTCCGATTATAGCCATCCCGTTCAAGTTTTATCAGATTTGTTTACGCTTTATGAGCATTTTGGAGATATTAAAAACTTAAAGGTTGCATGGGTTGGTGATGGAAATAATATGGCAAATTCATGGATTGAAGCTCATTTAGTCTTTGGTTTTGCTCTTTCAATGGCATGTCCTTCTGGTTATGAACCAGATAAGAAGCTGTTAAAAAAAGCATTAAAAAACAAAAACTTTAAGTTGACAAACAATCCAGAAGAGGCAGTAAAAGGTGTTGATGCAATAAATACAGATGTATGGGTTAGTATGGGTGATGAGGCTGAGGAGCAGGAAAGAAAAAGGGCTTTTAAGAATTATCAGGTTAATAAAGCTTTGCTAAAGAAAGCAAAAAAAGAGACAGTTATTATGCATTGCTTGCCTGCCTATCGTGGTTGTGAGATAACGGAAGAAGTTATAGAATCAAAGCATTCTTTGATTTTTATTCAGTCTGAAAACAGACTTCATACCCAGAAAGCAATTCTTGAATTTTTATATAAACGTTGAAAGGAGAAAAAACATGGCAAAAAAAATTGTTCTTGCCTATTCGGGAGGTCTTGACACATCTGTAATACTTCATTGGCTGAAAGCAACATATAAAGCTGAAATCATAGCTTTTGTTGCTGATCTTGGTCAGGGCGATGAACTTGATACAATAAAAGAAAGGGCATTAAAAACAGGTGCATCTAAAGTTTATGTAGAAGATTTAAAGGAAGAGTTTATAAAGGATTATGTTTTCCCAATGTTAAGGGGGAATGCCATTTATGAAACAGGTTATCTTTTAGGAACATCTATAGCAAGGCCATTAATTGCAAAGAAACAGGTTGAGATAGCAAAGAAAGAAAAAGCCTATGCGATAGCTCATGGTGCAACAGGTAAAGGTAATGATCAAGTAAGGTTTGAACTTACTGCCTATGCTTTAGAACCTAATATAGAAGTGATAGCACCTTGGAGGATCTGGAATTTTAAATCAAGGACAGATTTGATAGATTATGCAAAGAAACATAAAATTCCAGTACCAGTAACAAAAAGTAAACCCTATAGTAGCGATAGAAATCTATTTCATATAAGCTATGAAGGTGGTATTTTAGAGGATATAACAAAGGAGCCACCAGAAAATATTTTTCAGATTACCTGTTCTCCAGAAAAAGCTCCGAATAAACCAGAGTATATAGAAATTGAGTTCAAAAATGGTGACCCTGTTGCAGTAAATGGTAAAAAGATGAAGCCCCATATACTTCTTGATCACTTAAACAAAATTGGTGGCAGAAATGGTATAGGCAGGGATGACATTGTTGAAAACAGGTTTGTTGGGATGAAGTCGAGGGGTGTATATGAGACACCAGGTGGGACAATACTTCACAAAGCAAGAAGAGCATTAGAAGCCATAACATTAGATAGAGAAGTTTTGAGAATGAAGGATAGTCTAATGCCTAAGTATGCTGAACTCATATACTATGGTTTTTGGTTCTCGCCGGAGAGGCTTTTAATTCAATCCTTTATGGATGAAGCTTCAAAAAATGTAAGTGGGAAGGTAAGATTGAAGCTGTATAAAGGAAATGTTATTATTGCGGGTAGAGAATCAAAAAATAGTCTTTATATGGAAAAAATGGCAACCTTTGAAGCTGATAATGTATACAACCAAAAAGATGCAGAGGGTTTCATCAAGCTAAATGCCTTAAGATTAAGAATTAAGGCTATGCTTGAAAAAGAGCGATAAGGAGCTAAAATTTGAAAAAATAAACTTGACAAAAAGTACTACAAAATGTAATAAATATTTTGCTTTATAGAAAAATAAAAGCAGGGGGGAATCATTATGGAAAGTTTGCTTGTTTACGTATTACCTGCACTTGGTCTTCTTGGCATTATTATAGCATTTGGACTTTACAAAGCCATAGCTGCCAAGCCTGCAGGTAATGAAAGAATGCAGGAAATAGCGGGTTTAATTGCAGAAGGAGCAATGGCATTTTTAAAAAGAGAGTATAAAAGCCTTGCTATTTTCATCGCAATTGTAGCTGTATTGTTGGCTATTTTTCTCAATGTGCAAACTGCAATAGCTTACATTTGTGGTGGTCTTTCATCTGTCTTAGCCGGTATATTTGGTATGAAGGCTGCAGTAAAGGCAAACGTAAGAACATCTTGGGCTGCAAAAGAAAAAGGAGAAGGTGCAGCGTTGATGGTAGCCTTCAATGGCGGTGCAGTTATGGGTATGGCTGTTGCAGGTTTAGGTCTTTTTGGTGTTGGTGTTTTATTTATCATTTTTGGAAAACCTGAAACGGCTGCAATAATAAACGGCTATGCAATGGGTGCTTCATCAATTGCGCTTTTTGCAAGGGTAGGTGGTGGAATTTATACTAAGGCTGCAGATGTTGGTTCTGACCTTGTTGGTAAAGTTGAAGCTGGTATACCAGAGGACGATCCAAGAAACCCCGGTGTTATTGCAGACAATGTTGGTGATAACGTAGGTGACGTAGCAGGTATGGGTGCTGACATTTTTGAATCCTATGTTGGTGCTATTATTGCAACAGTTGCAATTGGTGCAACTGCAATTCCTGGTTCAATAGAAGCATCATTGGGTTCTAAATTCAATTTGATGATTTTACCAATCGCATATGCAGCAGTTGGTATTATTGCTTCAATCATTAGTATAGCTTTGATGAAGGCTTTTGCAAAGTCAGGTCCTGCTGCAGCACTTAGAAATGCAACATTTACTTCATCCATTTTGTTTCTTATTTTTGCATGGAGTGTTACATACTACTTAGAAGTAAAAAATTCAGTCTTTTTAGCTGTTCTTGCGGGGAATGTGATAGGAGTTATAATAGGTTTGGTAACAGAATACTACACATCAAGCAAGCCTATAATTAAAATTGCTGAACAAAGCCAGAGTGGTCCTGCTACAAATATAATCACAGGTATAGCTGTGGGATTAGAAAGCACAGCGTTGCCAGTGCTTTTTATCTGTGCTGCCATTTTTGTTGCAAATGCAGTAGCAGGTGTTTATGGTATAGGTGTTGCAGGTGTTGGGATGCTTGCAACTGTCGGATTAGTTATGTCTGTTGATGCTTATGGTCCTATCGCTGATAATGCAGGTGGTATCACAGAAATGGCAGAATTAGGAAAAGATGTAAGAAAAATTACAGACAAGTTAGATTCTTTAGGAAACACAACAGCTGCAATTGGTAAAGGTTTTGCAATTGGTTCAGCAGCTCTAACAGCTTTAGCTCTCTTTGTTGCTTACAAACAGGCTATTCTAGTCAAGTATCCTAACTTTACAATTGATCTTACTAAGCCAAAAGTTGTTATAGGTCTTTTAATAGGTGGTATCATTCCTTTCTTGATAGGTGCATTTACAATGACATCCGTAGGTAAAGCCGCTTATGATATGGTGCAAGAAATCAGAAGGCAGTTTAGGGAGATACCCGGGCTTCTTGAAGGAAAACCTGGTGTAAGACCCGATCCAGCAACATGTGTTGATATCAGCACAAAGGCAGCATTGAGAGAGATGATTTTGCCTGGAATAACTGCCGTTCTAGCACCTGTTTTGATTGGATTTCTACTTGGTCCTGAGGCGTTGGCAGGGCTTCTTGCTGGGGCTACCGTTGCCGGTGTTCTTCTTGCTCTTATGATGGCAAATGCTGGTGGTGCTTGGGATAATGCAAAAAAATATATTGAAGCTGGAAACTTAGGAGGGAAGGGCTCTGACCCGCACAAAGCAGCAGTTGTTGGAGACACCGTTGGTGATCCCTTCAAAGATACATCTGGTCCATCAATGAACATCCTTATCAAGTTAATGAGTGTTGTTTCACTCGTTATAGCACCATTACTCTAAAAGTAATTGAAAAGATTTGATGATAAAAGGGCGTCAAAAAGACGCCCTTTTTATTTTAAAGATTATTTACACGGTTTCTTATAGAAAAGCCCTTTGGTGTATATTCTATACCCTTTACCTGAAAGAGTACCTTGAAAATCTCTCCCATACCACCTGGCAAAAGTAAATTTTTTATTTTTATAATCTCTTGCTCATATTCATTGTAGCTATTGTTTTTAATCTTTTCGATCTCTTCAATTATCCCTGTTCCCATAAGAAAATAGTGCTGTTCAACAAATCCAGTAGTTTTAAATCCGGCAGATTCACCTATTTCTTTCAATAGGGTAAAATCAATATGGTATGTAATATCCTGTCTGCCCGGTCTTATATATGGGTTTTCTATGGCTGTGTGTCTATAATAACACATCAAAGTACCTCTATTATGGGAGGTACTTATAAGTTCTTTTCGAGGATAGCCATAATCAACGGTAAATATAGCACCTTTTTTGATTTTTTGTGCAATGGCATTATAAAATGCTGATGCATATAAAGGGATTTCTAATCTAAAATTGGGTGGGATTTTAATATCATGTTTTTTGATGAAATTAAGAACGTTTTTATCAGGGTCAAGTAATGCTTCCACAAAATTGTTTTTTGAAAAGTCAACATATACCTGACTTATTTTCCCGTTACCATCGGTTTGTATAATTTCAACAGGCATGCTATCAAAAAGCTCATTTGAGTAAAAGATGCCTGAAAAAGGTTCAAGTTCTTCAGGCAAGTCAAAAAAAACAAAGTTATGAAAATATTTTTCTAACTCTTTCTTTTGTATTTCTCTGTAAGGTAGATGGGGTTCTATTACGTAAAAAATAATTTTTTCAAGTAAATGTGGGGCATTCTTTGAAAGGTATTCTCCCATATCCCTTATTAGATAGCCATTACCTGCTCCTGCTTCAACTAAGCAAAGATCTTCTTCATCAAGATTATTCATTACTTCAATAAAACTTTTTACAAGGATATGTCCAAAGATTTTATGTACACAAGGGCTGGTATAATAATCACCCGTTTTGCCTATCGGTGGTTTTAACTGCCTGTAATAACCGAAGTCTTTGTGATATAGACATAATTCCATATATCTTGAAAATGGTATGGGGCCAGATGTTTTAATTTCTTCAGTGATGATTTCAATGAGATTTTTTTCTTTCATTAGTTCCAGAATATACTATTTGAAATGGCTTTTCCTAGAAATAAAACTGCACGGGATAAAACCTTTTCACTAAAAGAATAATAAGGGCTATGAAGTTGATATGATTGCTCATTCTCTTTACCACCAAAGAAGATATAACATCCTTTGACCTTTTGAAGATAGAAAGAAAAATCTTCTGACCCCATCATTGGTTTCAATGTTAAAACTTTTTCCTTTTCATAAATGGTATATGCTACGTTTCTAAGATACTCACAGGTAGTAGCATCGTTTATGACCATAGGATAACAAAGGATATATTTAATGTTACATTGTGCGCTATAAGTTTCACAAAGCTTTGGTATAATACTTTTTATTTTTTCTTCTAATAAGTTTTGAACTTCAACATTGAGGGTCCTTACTGTCCCGCATATTTTTACGATTTCTGGAATGACATTAAAAGCATATCCGCCTTCAATTTTACCACAGGTTATAACAGCTGATTCGAGAGGTGAAACATAGCGAGGTACTATTTCAGAAAGAGCTTGCACAACCTTTGAAGCAATTAGTATTGTATCGATGGTCTTTTCTGGTGCTGATGCATGTCCCCCTTTGCCAATAATTTCGATTTCAAACTCATCTGCAGATGCCATTACAGTTCCTGGTGTAATAGAAATCTCATTCCAGTATAAATCAGGTGTAATATGAAATCCTAAAATTCTATCAATGCCTTCAAGGCATCCTTCTTCTATCATCATTTTTGCACCGCCTTCAGGCGGGCTTTCTTCAGCGGGTTGGAAAATCAACCGTATTTTACCATTGAAGTGCTCTTTTGCTTTTAATATTAATAAAGCAAGGCCTAAAACTATAGCCATATGCCCATCGTGACCGCAAGCATGCATGTAACCTTCGTGTTCAGAAGCAAAATCTAAGTTTGTTTTTTCTTGAACTGGTAGTGCATCCATATCAGCTCTTACAGCAATATTTAATCCCTTTTTACCTGTATCAATATCTGCTATAAGTCCTGTACCAGCAATTCTTTTAGGTTTGATACCCATTTCATTTAAAATTTCTGTTATATAAAGTGAGGTTTTTTCTTCTCTATAGGCTGGTTCAGGTATCCTGTGTAATGATCTTCGGTAATTTATAATTAGTGGCTCAATATTTTTAATAATTTTTTCCATGTTATTAAATTACAGGGAAGTTCTTTTAAAGTCAAGCATTAGATTGTTTCATAAGCCATAGAACAATTTCATTCATTATAAGAAAATGTTTTTCAGGTATGTAATATCGGTTTTTTGTCTTTTTTATCAAGTGTTTCTCACAAAGTAAATCTAAGTTTTTGATAAAAGATTTTAAGTTTATTAAGTTTTTGAATTGTAAGAGCTCCTTTTCATACAGCCCTTCTTTCAGTCTTAATTTAAGAAAAATTGTTTCCCAGAAAGCTTTTATTGGGTCTATTTTTTCTTTTTTACATTTTAGAGGGTTTAGAATATAGCTTTTTAAATCACTTACATTTTGTATTCTTAAGGCATTCTCAACTGCATTTTTAATAAATGTAACAGCGGATGGACCGAACCCTAAATATTCTCCCCTGTGCCAGTAATTAATATTATGTTTACACTCTTTGCCTTTTTTGCAGAAATTTGATACTTCATAATGACAATATTTTAATGATTTTAATATTTTACAAATAATCTTATAGTCCTTTGTTTGTTCTTCATCATCAATTTGGATGTTTTTAAACCAAGAAGATTTTTTGTCCTTACTTAATAGATAACAGGATATATGTTGAGGCTGTAAATTTTTTATATAACTTTCATACTTATTATAGTCTATTGGATAGCCTGGTATTCCAGCGATTAGATCGATAGAAATATTGTTAAAATATTTTTTTGAAATCTCATAAGATTTAAGTGCTGTTTCTAATGTATGGGGTCTACCAAGTAGCTTAAGTGTATTATCGTCAAAGGATTGTATGCCAATTGAAAGCCTGTTCACTCCATAATCTTTTAGTATCTTTAATTTTTCTTCATTTATGCTTTCTGGATTGGCTTCAAATGTAAATTCAACAATGTTTTTATTAATGGTATGCAAAATTTTTTGTAAAATTATTTCTAAACTTTTTTTGTTTAGTATAGTAGGTGTACCACCACCTACAAAAATGGTGACTGCTTCATAATGTTCTATTAGGTTGCTATATAATTGAGTTTTTGTTTCAAACTCTTTTAAAAGGGCTTTAATAAAGGAATCTATAAAGGAAATATCTTCAATAGAGTAAAAACTGCAATAATTACATTTCTTTTTACAAAAGGGGATGTGGATGTAAATACCTAAGTGCATTAAAATTTAGTCTGATGCAATTTTATAGGTAGTCTCCACTATATTTCTATCGATGCTTGATGCGATGGCTGCTTTTAAGAATTCATAGTCCTTTAAAGGTATTTTACCATTGTTTTCGATTTCTACTTCCCAGCCAATACCGTAATGTGATTCCTTTGCTATCCAGTTATAAATCTGACCTTTATAGTTTATATTACCTTCTGCATAAAGGATATTATCTTTTTTATACTTTGCACCAAATGTGACTTTAATTGTTCTTTTCATAAATATCTCCTTTGTTAACTATATACTCAGTAATTATAAAAGTCAATGTCAATGGTTAATGTAAAACTAATACTGATACAATACCCTTTGCTACTAGCTTGTTTGCGTTATTATAGACATTAACTTCTATAACACTCATCTTTTTTCCAAGATGCACTATTTCAGCTATTCCTGTTAATTTCTCACCAATGTTTACAGTTTTTAAATATTTCACTTCAAGGCTGATAGTTGTTATTTTGTTACCTGAGGGGATTAGTTTTCCTGGGAAAAAAGCAACTGTATCTATGAAAGATGCGATAACACCACCATGTAAAGAGGACATATAATTGCCCATTTTTTTAGTAATTTTTATCGTTCCTTTAGCGGTATTGTCTGTAATTTCAGTGATTTTAATTCCAAGATGTTTTACAAAAGCGATTTTTTCATAACCTTTTACAGCTTCTAAATAGTCCATACGTTTATTATTTTAAACTTTTTAATAAAAATCAAACATTTTTTTAAATCTTTTGCTAAAGTTTTTTGTGACATTCAAGATTTTTAAAAATTAATAAATTTGCTGTTGACAACAGTTTTTTAAAATTTTAATATTAAATATAACCGCTTGGATCCATATGGACCGAGACGGAAGAACCCAGTGCAAAAGCCTTCGGGATTTTTCGTCTCGAAGGCTTTTTTGTTGGAGGCAAAGATGAAGATTACAGTACCTTTGTTATTGGAAAAAAAGAGAAATAAAGAAAAGATTACTATGCTTACCGCTTATGATTATTCTACAGCGTTAATTTTAGATAGAGCAGGTATAGATATCTTATTAGTTGGTGATTCTGTGGGTCCAATTTTTTCAGGTTATGAAAATACTCTTCCTGTAACGGTTGAGGAGATAATTTATCATACAAAAGCTGTTGCAAGAGCAAGAAAAAATGCACTTTTAGTAGCGGATATGCCCTTTCTTTCATATCAGTGTTCTTTAGAGGATGCAGTTAAAAATTGTGGACTTATGTTAAAAGCAGGTGCTGAAGCGGTTAAGTTGGAAGGTGGAAGAGAGATTGTTGATCTGGTTAGAAAGCTTACCATCTCTGGTATACCTGTGATGGGTCATATAGGTTTAACACCTCAATCTATACATTCGTTGGGAGGTTATAAAGTACAGGGAAAAACAGAGGAATCAAGGAAAAGATTAATTTCAAGTGCACAAGCTTTAGAAGAGGCTGGAGCATTTTCTATTGTGCTTGAATGTGTTCCTGAAGATTTAGCTAAGGAGATAACTGAAAATATATCGGTCCCTACAATTGGTATTGGAGCTGGGAGGTATTGCGATGGTCAGGTGCTTGTTATAAATGATATTATCGGGCTTTTTGAAGGATTTAGACCAAAGTTTGTTAAAAAATATGCTGATTTAGGACCTGTAGTAGAAAAGGCTGTAAAAGATTTTATAGAAGAAGTGAAAACAGGGAAATTTCCTGGCGAAATGCATATATTTTCATGAAGAGGTAACATGAAAGTTATAACATTGGTTTCTGAAATGCAGTCAATTTCAAAAAAACTTCGATTTGAGGGTAAAACAATTGGTTTTGTTCCTACCATGGGTTATCTTCATGAAGGCCATTTAAGCCTTGTGAGGGCATCTAAGAGTGATTGTGATGTTACCGTAGTGAGTATCTTTGTTAATCCCATTCAGTTTGGACCAAAGGAAGATTTATCAAAGTATCCGAGAGATTTTGAACGTGATAAAAAATTGCTTGAAAAAGAAGGCGTGGATTTTATTTTTTATCCCACAGAGCAAGAGATGTATCCGAAAGGCTTTAGTACCACAATAAATGTTGAAGGAGTAACTAAAAACCTTTGTGGTGCTTCAAGACCAGGCCATTTTAGGGGTGTCACCACAGTGGTAGGGAAGCTTTTTAATATTGTATCGCCTGATAAAGCATATTTTGGTCAGAAAGATTATCAACAGTTAATAACAATCAAAAAAATGGTAAAAGATTTAAACTTCCCTATAGAAATAGTTGGTATGCCCATTGTAAGGGAGAAAGATGGGCTCGCAATGAGTTCGAGAAATACTTATCTTAATGCTGAAGAACGTGTTTCAGCGTTATGCCTTTATAAATCAATAATTTTAGCCAAACAACTTATTGCTGATGGGGAGAGGAATGTAGAGAACATTTTGAAGTCTATTGAACAATTAATTAAAAATACACCTTTCACTAAAATTGATTATATTAAGTTTTGTGACCCAGAAACGCTTGAATATATTGAAGAAGGTGAGATTAAAGGACGTATTTTACTTGCTTTAGCAGTTTTTGTAGGCAATACAAGACTTATAGATAATGCAATTTTGGAGGTATAAAGTGTACTTGACAATGTTAAAGTCAAAAATTCACAGAGCTGTTGTAACAGATGCAAACCTTCATTATGAAGGTAGTATCACAATCGATTTAAACTTGATGGAAAAAGCGAAGATAAAGCCATACGAACAAGTTCATATATACAATGTAACCAATGGAAATAGGTTTATAACTTATGCTATACCTGGAAGAAGAGGTTCGGGTATGATCTGTATTAATGGGGCAGCTGTTCATAAGGCAAACAAAGGCGATGTCATTATTATTGCAACCTATGGTATATTTTCAGAAGAAGAATTGGGAAACGATTATAAACCAGTAAATATCTATCTTGATGAGAATAACCAGGAAATCATTAAGTGAGAACATGCTATAGAGTTTCTGCACTGTATAAAAATAGTGAGATAGTAAGAGATGTAAATATTATAGTAAACGAAGATGGTGTTATTGAGAATATTGGTCAAAAGGTAGAAGATAGGATTGATAAAGAAGTAGAATTAGACGGTATAGTATTTCCTACCTTTGTAAATGCCCATACCCACCTTGAGTTGTCAAATTTCGTTATAGACAAACAAAAAATCCCTTTGTGGGATTGGATTTTAGAAATTGTCCAAAAAAAAAGGGTACTTAAACCTGATGACTATAAAAATGCAATAAAAAGAGGATTTGAATTTTTTTCTGGAAGTTATGTAGGCTTAATAGGTGATGTAAGAAGTGTTTTACCCGATGAACTTTTTTTTGAAGAATACCAAACTAACTGTTTAGTGTTTTATGAAGTTTTGGGATATGTTGAAAGCTTATTTAATGAAAAGTTCGAACAATTAAAATCTTTTTTAAAAAGTTATAGTGGAAAAAAGGGTATATCGATACATTCTCTTTATACAACACCATTGTCAAAAGTAAAAGTAATTCTTGAATATGCAAAAAATCTGGATTTGCCAGTAATGATTCATATTGGAGAAACAGAGTATGAGTCAAAGTTATTGTTTTACAAAGAAACAAAGGGATTTAATAAGATTTTCCCTTCAATCAATTTTGAAGATATAAACGTAAAAAGCTATAGAGAAATTTTAGAAAAACTTGAATTAAGTAGTAATTACATATTAGTTCACTGTGTTGAGTTTAACAAAGAAGATTGGGAGTATGTAGCCAAAAAGAGGATTAAAATTGCTCTTTGTCCAATGAGCAATCTCTTTTGGAGTGATAAACTGCCAGATATTGATTGTATTATAGAAAAAGGGATAGAATTTGCAATTGGGACGGATAGCCCAGCAACTAATGCTTCTTTAGATTTATTGAAAGATGGAGATATATTAATAAAATTGTCTAAAAATAAAGAAAGGGCAAAAAGAAAAGTCTTTTCTGCTCTAACATATATGGGGAGAAAGATTTTAGGTTTTAGTTCAGATGTTTTTTGCAAAGGCTCAAAATTTGATTGTCTTTTTGCACAGTATATATATGATGAGGATACTCTCTTAGAATATCTATTTGGTGATGGTAAAATCATAAGAATTAAAGGTGCAAATTAAAACATGATGAAAAATGTTTATTCAAAAATTAAGAACTATTTTTTCATTGGATTAGCAACCTTTATCCCTATCTATGTTACTATCATTTTGTTAATTAAAATCATAAGTTTTTTTGACAATCTTGTTGGACATATAATAAACCTTTTACAGGTTCCGCCTTCTCTTATGTTTCTTAAATATCCTGGTGCAGGGATTTTTTTAAGTGCTATTTTCTTTATCTTTCTTGGATTTTTGTCAGGACAGTATCTGGGAAATAAAGCTATAGTATTAGTTGAAAAAATATTTTCAATGTTTCCTATAGTAAAAGAGGTTTATTTAGCAATCAAAAAACTTGCTAATTATATTATTGATGGGCAAAAAAAAACGATTCAACCGCGTTGTTCTTGTTCCCTTTCCTCATGAAAATGTTTATGCTATTGGTTTTCTTACAGGTACGGAAGTAGATGAAGAAGTTGTTAAAAAATGCTATGTGTATGTTCTCACCGCAATTAACCCAACTTCAGGTTTTCTTATAATAGTTAAAAAAGAACAAGTTAAAAAGAGTGATTTAACGTTAGAAGAAGCGTTTGCTTTAATTTTATCAGGTATAATGGCTTCAACTAAAAAGTGAGCAATTTTTGCATAGTCATATTACTGATTTTTTTTCCTAAGCGTTATACACCAGTTACTGACTTGTTTTATCTCTTCATTGAGGTTTCTTATCCTGCAACTGCATGTTTGTATGACCTTTTTTAAAAATTTAATAGCTGTTTTTGGGTTTTTCTCTTCAAATTTATCATAGTCTTCTTTACTCAAAACAAGTAATCTTACCTCAGTATGTGCGACAACACTAGCATTATGAACGCCTTCATCAAAGAAAGACATCTCTCCGAATATATCACCTTTTTCAAGAATGGCTAATACTTTATTATTATTCTGATCAACTTTTTTAAGAACCTTTACTTTTCCATCTAAAATTAACATGAGTAGATGGGATGTATCGCCTTCTTTCAGTATCACTTCTCCTGGACCATATACAAGTGGAACCATCAATTTAACTAAAGAATTAACCTCTTCTATTGTAAACCCTTGAAAAAAAGATAAGCTTAAAATATCATTCATATGAAAAGTTTAGCAAAAAATATTCCAATTTTTCGATACTCAATTTATAATTTAAGCATGAGTAAATGTGTTTTTATAGCAGATGCACACCTTATAAATATTGACGATGCAGAATATGTTGATTTGCTTGAATTTTTAAATATTGTTTGTGATGAAAGTAATAATATAAAGGCGTTATACATACTAGGGGACCTCTTCGATTTTTTCATTGCCTTCCCGCAAGTAGTTTTTTATCAACACATGCCATTGCTTTCTATGCTTGAAAAAATTGTACGTAGCGGTATAAAAGTTTTTTATTTTGAAGGAAATCATGACTTTTTTCTTAAAAAGATGAATTTTTCTGGTTTTCCTGTGGAAATAGTTGAAAGAGCATTAAGTGTCAGTTTGGATGGTACTAAATATTATATAAGCCATGGTGATTTAACAAATCCAAAGGATTATCAACACCGCCTTCTTTCTAACATTGTAAGAAATCCATTAACATATACACTTGCCTATATTTTACCACCACATATTGTTTATCACTTTGCTCACTGGTTTTCTTCATTTAGTAGAAAAAACATAAGTGGCAAGAAGGTATTTGATAGTGAGATATTCAAAGATATTGCCTATTTACTTTCACAACGAGGTTATAAAAGTGCTATACTTGGTCATTTTCATGTAACAAAAAAGATAGAAGTTCCATTAAAGGATGAGTTATTCCAATTCTGGCTTGTTGGGAGCTGGAAAGAAGATAGAAGCTTCCTCATATTTGATGAAGAAAAAAAAATTTTGGAAGTAAAAAATTTTAATAAGTCCCTAAAGCACCTTTAGAGCGGGCTTTCTTTTCAAGAATGATAAAAGTAAAAACTCCAAGTAACAAATAAAATAGAGAATTTAAAATAAAAAGGTAGAAAAGTGGCATTGTTACAATGTCTTCAAAGGAGGTTTTTTTAAAGATAATATCTTTTATGATGTTAAGTCCTAAAGTCATCGGTAATGTCTGGGCAAATATTCTTAGAAAATGAGGAAATGTATTGAGTGGTATAATCGCACCGGTAAAAATTAAAAGTAAAAATCTTGTGATAGTAGTAACAGGCCCTAATCTTTTAAAAATCAAAGTTAACCCAGCGAAAAATAAGCCTAATCCATAAAGGCCTACATAGGTTAAGAGAAAAAAAATGACGACTGTTACTGGGATATCAATTTTTACTCTGTATGTCAATTGAAAGGTTATAAAAAGTAGCGACGCAAAAAAAAGATTTATAAACAATCTAGAAATGCTTCTTCCAAGCATGTTAAATATAAGTGGGTATGGGCTTAATGCTATCTGTTCAAGTATACCAATATGAAGGTCCTCTCTTAAGGAACTACTTAAATGCCCAACTGCGTCTAAAGCAAAAAACCATAATAAAAAACCCACAATCCTGTGAGAAACGCTAACAGGGTCTGAACCATTTAAATGGTGGTTACCGAAAGATGTTGTTGAAGAATAAACAATACCAAAAAAGATAAAAAATAGCATAACAATAGAAGACAATCTTTCAATACTGTACCTTTTTGCATAAACAAACTCTCTATAGCATTCAGCAAAGATTATGCTGATAATTTTTTTCATGCAAATTCCTCCATAAATAGGTCTTCAAGAGAAGGAGATATTTTTTCAATATCTTTTATAATAAAACGGTTCTTTATTAGAAATTCGATACATCTATTAAGATCAAACTCTTCTGATAACAATTCTAGAACGAGCATATTATCACTATTTATAATCCTTGCAAACATACCTGTTAAAAGAGAGATGTTATTTGTATTCTCTTTTAGGACCTTTATTATGTATTTTATCCTTTTTGAGTTCATTTTAATCTCTTCCATATCGTAAGAAGATACGAAACAACCTTTTTTTAAAAAGATTACTCTGTCGCATATATTTTCTAAAATGGAGAGCTGGTGTGATGTTACAATAATTAATCTATCATTGTCTCTTGCAAATTTTAAAATATACTCTTGCATTTTATTGCCCGAAATAGGGTCAAGTCCTAGTGTAGGTTCATCGAGCAAAAGTATTTGCGGATGGTGCAATATTGATATAGTTATCGCAATTTTTTGTTTCATCCCCTGAGATAGATTTCTCACAGGTGTATTAAGTTTTTCAGAAAGTCCAAACTCTTCAAATAATGCTGTAGCTTTATAAAGAGTTTCTTTTAGTGGTAATCCTCTTAGATAGGCAAAATATTTAACATTTTGTAAAGGTGTAAAATTCCAGAAAATGTTTCTTGACCCTTCTAAAATAGCACCAATCTTTTTCAGATTATTCTTACCATTAGGGTATAGAGGGTTCTCATCAAAAAAAACATTACCCCTATCAGGAATGAGAAGGCCACATATAGATTTAATTAATGTAGTTTTTCCAGCGCCATTGAGTCCTACTATACCATAAACCTTGCCACTTTTAAATTCATAGGAAAAATTGTCGAGGGCGGTAATTATAGAATTCTTATTTTTATAAATTTTTGTAAGATTCTTTAACGTTAGAACCATTTTCTTGCCTTATGAAAAAAAGAAAAGCCATCTTAGGTCTTCTTGAAGAGTCATTAACTACAAAATGTATGCTGTCAAAAATATATCCTTTATCAGTCCATTCATTAAGCGCTTTTTCTATCTCCTCGTCAGTAACAATATTTAATTCTACAACTTTATAATGCATACTATTATTATATGAAAAAATGTAAATGTTTGACAGTTATAAATTTCATTTTTATATGTGAATAAAGTGGCAACATATGTAGCAATATAAAATGACATTAATAGCGATGTAAATGTATATGCTAATAAGGAGTGGATAAGTAGAGATAAATATTAGTTAGATACCCACGAAGTTTATTGTTAGATTTTAAACAAAAACAATTAAATTAAAAACACATCTGCCATAGATAAACAACTCAAAATAATATGTCAATTCAATTTAGGTTATAGTTGTGTTATAATAACTTGCTATGCGTTTAGCAAAAATTGTAATTTCTGGTTTTAAGTCTTTTAAAGATAAAACTGTTATAGAAATACCCTCAAATATTGTAGCTGTAGTAGGTCCCAATGGTTGTGGGAAAAGTAATATAGTGGATGCAATTAAATGGGCTCTCGGTGAACAAAACCCTAGATATTTAAGAGCAAAGCATATGGAAGATGTTATTTTTGCAGGTACAGAAGATTTTCCACCCGTTGGTATGGCTGAAGTATCTCTTTTTTTTCAAAAAACTGAACTTTCCTTTCCGGAGCCTTATGCTTCTTTAAATGAACTAGTTATTACTAGAAGATTATATCGTTCAGGTGATTCTGAATATATGATAAATAAATCGCCTTGTAGACTTAAAGATATTCATGACCTTGTCATTGATACTGGATTAGGCCAGAGATTTTATGGATTGATAGAGCAGGGAATGGTAGAAAGTTTTATGAATTATAAGCCTGAAGAAAAAAGGCTCATTTTTGATGAGGTAGCAGGAACTGCAAAATATAGATTAAGAAAAAAAGCTACAATTCAAAAATTGGAAGCGGCAAAGCTTAATCTTGAAAGAGTTGAAGATATTATTGCTGAAGTAAAGGATAGAAGAGATAGTCTGGAAAAAGAAGCTAAAAGGGCTATGGAGTATAAAAAAATCTACGAAGAGCTGAAGAAAATAGAACTTTTTGTTTATTCTCAGGAATACAAAAGCAAAAAGGAGTTAAGGGATACAAAAAAGGAAGAGTTTGATTTATTAGAAAAGGAGCTTTCTGAAAAAGAAATTGAATTACAAAGGCTTGAGTCAGAATTGGAAATAGAAAGAAACAATCTGTTTTTTCTTGAACAGGAAGATACAAATTTGTCTAAAACATTTGCAAGTATCATTGAAGAAAAGAATAGAATTGAAAAGGAATATCATGCAATAAAGGAAGGTAAGACCTTCAGACTGGAAAAAATTAATGAACTTAAAGAACATTTAGAGCGAATAATTCAAAAAAATGACGAACTCAATAAAGAAAAGAATGAATTGTTAAAAATAATTCAAGATAAAGAAAGTGATATTAAATCACAGGAAAAAATTTTACATCAAAAGGAAGTTGAAGAAAGTTATATCAGGAGAGAAATTAAAAGTTTGGAAGGAGAAATTTCACAATTACAAAAGGAACTGATTAACGATAAAAACCAATTTGCATTTATAAGTTCGCAGATTAATTATGAAGAGAAGACTTATAATGATGCCCTAAAAAAGTTAGATGTTTTAAAGGATGAGCTTAAAACTCTTGAAGAAGAATTGTCATCTTTCAATAGTGAATTGGAGGATAAAAAAAAAGAAATAGAACAGTTGAAAAACGACAAAAATGAGTTGGAGGGTAGAATTTCAAAAATAATGGAAACCCTTGTTTCATATAAAAAAGCTTGTGCTGATATAAGAAAGAAGATAAATGAGAAGGCTTTGAAGCGTGAAAGGATGCTCGGTAGTTATAATTCAACTAAAAAGATGCTTGAAGAATATAAAGGTTTAAGTAGCGGAACTCAACATATTCTAAAAAACTTTGATAAAAAAGAGGTTTTTGGCACAATTATTGAGAGTGTCGATGTAAAAGAAAATTTTATGACCGCTTTTGAGAACTTTTTGAAAGATAGAATAGAGACTGTTTTTGTAGATAGCGAAGATACTGCTTTAAAAGCTATAGATTATCTCAAGAAAAATAAGTTGGGGGCGTGCAATTTTCTACCCATAACCTTTCTCAACAAGAATAGTGCTAAAAGTTATGAGAGGTTAGGAATATATTTTGCTGCCACAGAAGAGGCAAAGCATTATATCAGCCATTTATTCAATAATGTAGAGATTGTTGAAAATATTGAGATAGCTCTGGAAAGATATAAAAATGGTGAAAAAAAGACTTATATTTCAATAAATGGTGAGGTATTAGATGAAGAGGGGATTATTTTTGGTGGTAGTAGAGATAAACACAATCCCTATATGTTGGAAAAGGCGAGACTTAAAGAAATTGAAAATGAACTTACTGTAATTGAAAAAGATATCAATAACTTGCAAACAGAATTTGATGGAAAGGAAAGTGAAATTCATAAATTTGAGAGTGATATTTCCGATTTAAAATTAGAGTTGGAAAATATAAATATTGAAATCTCTGAAAAAACAGTGGAAATGAGGCATAAAGAAGATGAACTTAAAAGAAAAAATTTAAAAAAACAGCAGTTAATTAATGAAATAAAAGGTATCGAG
>Ga0197142_1000207_pt1 | contig 53082 bp, 50 predicted proteins | sample GBS60_MetaG_FD_148614 | JGI IMG/M metagenome (GOLD analysis project Ga0197142, IMG submission 148614) | Sediment microbial communities from Great Boiling Springs, Gerlach, Nevada, United States - GBS 60_MetaG | ecosystem: Environmental > Aquatic > Thermal springs > Hot (42-90C) > Sediment... | reverse complement strand
GACTATCTTGGAAATGAACAGTTCGTAATGTTCCTCGGTGATAACTTGATCAAGGACGGAATTACTGCTCTCGTGGAAGAATACTCGCGGTCGGAGGCAAACTCGCAGATTTTGCTCGCTCACGTTCCGAATCCTCAGGACTTCGGGGTTGCGATATTGGACGGAGATCGTGTGGTAAAGCTCATTGAGAAGCCAAAAGATCCGCCTACCGACCTTGCGCTTGTAGGCGTTTATATGTTCGATCACAACATCTTTGAAGCGGTAAACGCGATAAAGCCTTCAGCTCGGGGAGAACTGGAAATAACTGATGCCATTCAGTATCTGATCGACCACGGTTACAGAGTTGATAGCCACATTATCGGTGGATGGTGGAAAGATACCGGCAGCTTGGCCGCGATGCTTGAAGCTAATCGCTTGATGCTTGAGGATATAGAAACGGATATTAAGGGCGAGGTGGACGAATCCTCGCAGATTATGGGACGAGTAAGCGTTGGGCTTGGCACTCGAATTGTAAATAGTTGTGTGAGAGGTCCAGCGATTATAGGCGAGGATTGCGTTATAGAAAATGCTTTCATTGGACCGTTTACTTCTGTGAATAACCGCGTCACAATCTGCTCCAGTGAGGTTGAACATAGCATAATATTGGAAGATTGCAAAATATTAAACATCGGTAGCAGGCTGGAGGATAGCCTGATTGGCAAGAACGTTACCATAGAGAAGGATGCCAAGAAGCCGAAAGCTTATCGTATGATGTTAGGCGACAACAGCGCGGTGAGCGTAATATAAACTATAATCCTATGGCAGAAAGAAAAATTCTGAGTTAGATTTAGGAAGGGGATACGCAACATTGATCCGAGGCGTAGAGATCAAGCAACTAAAGCGTCATGCAGATGAGCGCGGTTACCTAATGGAAATGCTTCGCGAGGACGATGAGATATTTGAGCACTTTGGACAGTCCTATGTTTCTCTAAATTATCCTGGTGTAATCCGCGCCTGGCACTACCACAAAAAGCAGGATGATTTTTGGGTGTGCGTGAAAGGCATGATCAAGGCTGTAGTTTATGACTCTCGTGAAGATTCGCCAACTTATGGAGAGGTGAACGAGTTCTTCATGGGAGATAACAATCCTATTCTGCTCAAAATTCCTGTGGGTGTGATGCATGGTTACAAGACAGTCGGAGTGGAGCCTTCGCTACTAGTGAACTTTCCAACAATGCCTTACAACCGCGAGGATCCTGACGAATATCGCGAGCCTTGGAACAGTGAAAAGATTCCCTACGATTGGGACATCAAGTTTGTGTGAACTTGGTGAACCCCAGCAGAGCGATACTAAGCTATTAAGCTTATGAACTCGACCGCTAAGAATTGAGGACTGAAACTGCTTATGAAACATCTGCTCGTAACCGGTGGAGCTGGATTCATCGGAAGCAACTTTGTAAGGTATATTTTGGGCAAGCGCGACGACTGTCGAATTACTGTCCTCGATGCGCTTACTTACGCGGGTCATCTGGAGAACTTGAATGATGTTTGGAACGATCAGCGTTTTGTCTTTATTAAAGGCGATATCCGAAACCCGCAGGATGTGGCGAAGCCGGTTGCTGAGGCAGATATCGTTATTAACTTTGCTGCAGAAAGCCATGTGGACCGCTCTATTCACGACCCGGACGCATTTCTAACGACCAACTTTATCGGTGTGAATACTCTTATGGAAGCTGCACGCAGGTATGGGGTCGAAAAATTCATTCAAATATCTACCGATGAAGTCTACGGTGATGTTTCGGAAGGCTTTTCAAAAGAGACCGACCCTGTATCGCCGAATAGCCCTTATTCTGCGTCTAAGGCTGCGGGGGAATTGCTTGCAAGGGCCTACTGGCGCACCTACGGTGTGCCTGTAGTAATAACTAGAGGATCAAACACATACGGTCCTTACCAGCAACCCGAAAAACTGATACCGCTTTTCACTACCAATGCAATGGAAGATAAGCCGCTGCCTGTCTACGGTGATGGTATGCAGGTTCGCGATTGGCTTCATGTCATTGATCATTGCTCGGGAATAGAATTGGTGATGGATAAGGGCGAACCTGGGGAGATTTACAACATCGGCGGCGATAACCTGCGGCCAAATATAGAGATTGTTAGGATAATACTCGAAGTCACGGGGAAAGACGAGAGTCTAATCAAACACGTGGACGACCGACCCGGCCATGACCGTCGCTATGCGTTGGATTCTTCAAAGCTTCTCGCGATGGGTTGGCAGAGAACACATCCGTTCGAGACGGGAATTCGCGACACTATTCGCTGGTATATGGACAACCAAGAATGGTGGCGCCGCATAAAGGAGAGCGATGCCCACAAAAGTTTCGCAGAGCAGTGGTATGCGAATCGGAAGTAGATCGCCTGCCGGTAGGCTAGGCGTGGTTACAAAGAACGTCGTGCCTTTGCGCGCCGAGCCTGATAATAGTTGGAATGTTGAGCAAGTTACCCAGGCACTAATAGGGCAGCCGGTTATCGTTGAGGCTGGTCAGAGTCAGTGGTTTTTTGTGCAGACATGGGACACTTATCGAGGTTGGATGCCAAAAGATGCACTTCGGTTGCTCGAAGAAAGTGCTGCTCCTTACGCTTCCTCCGGCCCAGTTGCGGTTATTCGCGAGTTGTTTGCAGACGTACTTGCTGAACCGAGCGAACGTGCTCCGATAATTACTAAAGTAACCATAGGCGTCGAGCTTGAAGTGGAGACAATCCACGACCAATGGGTCGAGCTAGTTCTCCCTAGTGGTGACCATGGATTTATTCGAAGTCGTTTTGCAAGGTTGATCGATAAAGACATCGCGCAAACTATTCCCCTTCCAGAGCCTCAGAAACTTGTTGAGACGGCCCTCCGATTCATAGGGGTTCCTTATCTTTGGGGAGGAACGTCGCCCTTCGGGATAGATTGCTCTGGGTTCGTGCAGCTTGTTTACAAGATACACAATGTTACACTGCTCCGCGACGCGAATATGCAGGCAGGCGATGAACGCGCCATTTCTTTGAAAAAAAATGATATCCGGGCAGGCGATTTAGTTTTCTTCGGAAATGGAACGGATCCAGACTTGGGGTCTATCACTCACGTAGGAATGGCTATAAACGGCAAAGAGTTTATCCATTCGTGTGGTCATTCGGGTGTTATTGTTAGTTCGCTTGACGAGCCGGATTATGCCGAGATTTACTGGGGTGCCCGTCGAATGCGCCTTGCGACCCTTGATCCTGGTGGAGGCGCTCCAGAAGATTAGGAATATTAAGTTTTCACGCAATTCCTGCAGTCGTTTGGTAAGCTAGAGGGAAAAGAAAGCCTTGTGAGGGGGTATAGCGTTGAGGCTTATATTTGCAACTCTCCTGATTAACATGCTTGCTGTTGAAAGCGTGGTACTGTGCGCCCCGAAGGCGTTTGCTGTAGAAGAGGCAACATTAGTCGTTCATCCTGATAGAGTATTGTGTCCTCTTCAGAGTACGCTCTTCGGAATAAACGTTCATCCGGTAGTCGACAAGCCTTTAATGTCACAACCCGACTTTATTAAGGCAGTCAGGTCGGTCGGCATTAAAAGCTGTCGTTTTCCCAACGGTTGCGTTGCTGATCTCTACAATTGGCGAGAGCCGCGCGACGGATGGGCGACTGTTGAAGAATTCTTAGATTTCTGTGAAGCTATCGATGCAGAGCCTTACTATACCCTGAATCTTCAGGGTGGCACCGAGGGACTCGAAGGGCCTGTTCCAGAGAACGCACCGTTAGATGAGAAAATCAAATATAAGCACACTGCTCCGAATCCATGCGGTAACACTGATTATACGTTCGATACCCTCAAGGATACTTTGGATTTCCTGCGCAAGTATACCATTGATCGCGCACTAGCGGGGAAACGACCTATCCTTCACTACGAAATGGGCAACGAAAACTGGGGACAATCGCGCACCGACTGGCCGCCTGAAGTCTATGCCAAGACAGTTGAAGTCTACGCCAAGGCCATGCGTTCCGCGTTGGAAGAAGCAAAGAAAAATCACCCTTCGCTTGGGAAGCTTGATCTATATATAGTTGCGGTTGGCTATCCGGTTATGGGCAATAACATGAAATTGGTAGATACGCCCGATAGAAAAATCAATGTTCGCTGGACGCGAGAGCTAAACAGACTTTATTCGGAGAAGATCATCGACGCAGTCCAGGAGCACTTTTATCCATATGCTAGTGCTAACGGAGGGTCACTAGTTTGGGTTGCTCACAATCTGCACAACATCATATATGCTCGTAAAGGCTTGGCTAACAAGCGGCTTAACGGTTACCGCGACCCTGAGATCGCTTATAGCATGCCTATGGAGCATACCGAATGGAACATAAAATGCTGGGGATCGCGTTTTTCAGAGAACGTAAGTCTAAAAAATCCGGGCTTTGAAGATGGCTTGACCGGATGGAGGGTCATTGGGGACGGAGCCAGGACAACCTTTGGGGCTGCACGCCGCGGCAATAAGGGCTTGCGAATTATGGTCGGTCGCGACAGAGAGCCTTGTGAAGTGACTCAAATTTTCGATTGTCCGGAAAAAGCCAAGGTGTTTGTTGTCGGTGTGTGGGTGCGGACCGATAACCCCAAAGCTGTAAAAATACAAATCAGACAGGTACCAGAAGACTTATCCAAAGAAGTCGGGGAAAGACAAAAGGGCGAAGTGCTTAGCGAATGGTCAGCCAAGGTTGCCAATATGTGGGAACGTGTAATAACCTCTGCCAAGATACCTGAGAGTACAAAACGATTGGAAATTGTATTGAGAGCAGATGCTCCGACAACTGTTTACTTCGACGAAGTCAAGCTCTATTATTCCACAGAAGAACGAGGTCAAGTTCCATTGTCGGCGATGACATACGAGCAGCAACTGTTTTGTGTGGATGCTCTTCGCGAGATGGCTTTAGGCGGGTGTCCGCGAGCACATTTACATCACTTAAGCGGAGACTATGACTGCACTGCTATGACAGCGTCCGGAAAGCCAAAGGACTTGGCTAAGGTGTTCGAGTTTTTCGCAGGAGCCTATGGCGATCGATTGGTGGAAGCAGATTGCGTTTGTCCTACGTTCGATTACTACTCAGCCGCTAACAAATGGGCAACCGATTTTAACGCATTGGCACCGGACTGTTCGAATATTCCTATGCTTGGATATATGGCTAGCCGAACAACAGACAAGCTTTACATTCTTTTAATTAACCGAGCATCGGACCGAAAGTTAAATGTGCATATAGACCTAAATGTCAAACCTTCTGCCCCGAAAGCCAGAATGCGTATCTTAACCGGGCCAGATATAGATCTTCCGGGAGCTGAGCTTTCAGAAAAAGAAATCGAAGTTGACGAGAACTTCAACGTATCGATTCTGCCATACGCGGCGCAGATCATCGAGATACCTAGCAGCCCGTAGATACTTTGTAGAGATACTAGGGATATAATTGCGGATTATCTAAATCGTTTTCTCAAAACCTACATTCTGCCACAGGAAAATTGTTACGAATTGCCGCAATCATTATTAGTAGATCACCAAACTTTCTAGCAGGAGTAGCTATGAACAGCTTTTACGTTAACAACAGACCGCCGCTTCCGACAACGGCTTTTAACTTTCTTCCTCTGACTAGCGTTAAGCCAAGAGGATGGCTTAAACGTCAGCTACAGATTCAGGCTAACGGTCTTACTGGTCATCTTCCAGAGTTCTGGGAATCCCTTGGGCCGAACAGTGGGTGGCTTGGAGGAACCGGTGAAAGCTGGGAACGCGGGCCTTATTATCTGGATGGCTTGGTACCTTTGGCCTACCTTTTAGAAGATGAAAAGCTTTTGACCGAGGCAAAAAAGTGGCTAGAGTGGACGCTTTCCAGTCAGGATGAGTTTGGCCGATTTGGACCGAAGAAAATTGAAGATTGGTGGCCTTTCGGCATTATGCTCAAGGTTCTAACACAATATTATGAGGCCAGCGGAGATGCGCGCGTCATTCCTCTAATGGAGCGATTTTTTACCTATATGAAGCGTGAGCTTCCGCACAGACATTTCAGTTCTTGGGACAAGATGCGTTGGGCCGATACCGCCCTCTCGATAATTTGGCTTTACAACCGGAATGGCGATCCTGAATTGTTGGAGTTAGCGGCCGAGGTTTTACATCAAGGTTACGATTGGACTTACCATTTTTCCGACTTTGCTCACACTCAGAAGCAAGCGCTAAGGTTCCCTATGCGAACTCATGTGGTAAACAATGCGATGGCGGTTAAGACTCCGGCGGTGGCATGGGAGCTTACGAAGTGGGAAGAGCACTATAAGGGATCTTGGCAGGCTATAGAGATGCTGGACAAATATCACGGCACAGCCGTCGGCGTCTTCACAGGAGACGAGCATTATGCTGGTAAGGATCCTACCCAGGGAACGGAGCTTTGTGCAGTGGTTGAATATATGTTCTCTCTTGAGAATCTTCTGCAGATTCTTGGCGATCCTGCCTGGGGAGATCGCTTGGAGAAGATTACATACAACGCTTTGCCTGGAACGTTCAGCGCCGATATGTGGGCACACCAATACGATCAGCAGGCGAACCAGGTACTATGCACTATAGACAAACGGAACTGGACGAATAATGGCGATGCGGCTAACACATTTGGATTGGAGCCTCACTATGGCTGTTGCACCGCCAATATGCATCAAGGTTGGCCGAAGTTCGTAGCTAATCTGTGGATGGCTACGCCTGACGATGGTCTCGCGTGTGTCGCCTACGGTCCGTGTGAAGTGAGAGCGAAGGTTCGCGGTGGATGCGATGTTACCGTAGAAGTTGATACCGATTACCCGTTCGATGAAACTGTAGACATGGCTATACATATGTCTGGTGAAGCCGAGTTTCCGCTTGTGTTGAGAATCCCGAGCTGGGCGGAAGGAGCGATGTTGAAGGTAAACGGCGAGGCACAAACCGTTACGCCTGGCACATTCGCTAAGGTATCGCGCACGTGGAAAGATGGCGATAAGATCGAACTTTACTTCCCTATGAAGGTGCAAGTGGAGCGTCGATTCAACGACTCGGTCACCATCAAACGCGGCCCGCTTGTATACTCTCTGAAGATCGGCGAGAGATGGGAGAAGATAAAGGGTGAGGAGCCACACGCAGATTATGCAGTTTACCCGACCACGCCTTGGAATTACGGATTGCTTATCGACCCTGACAACCCTCAAGTCGAAGTAATTAAGAAGGGGGTAGGCGATGTTATTTACGGTCCTGAATTTGCTCCCATCGAAATCAAGGTCAAAGGTCGACGCATCCCTGAATGGGGAATGGTGATGAACTCGGCAGGGCCAGTACCACAAAGCCCTGTTAAATCTAACGAACCCATAGAAGAACTAACGCTGATTCCATATGGGTGTGCAAAGCTTCGCATCACTGAGTTTCCACTTTTGGAGAGCTGAGAAATTATTTGCGGACAGAAGATGCTGAGGTTCATTTAGTTTATGAGCGAGTTGGACGACAAAATCGGTAGTCGCTTTGAGTGGATGTCTCGTGAAGAAATCGCACGTTGGCAAGCCGAGGCACTACGCCGCAGCGTTGCACAAGCTGCGAAGTCACGGTGGTATTCGGCAAAGTTCAAGGAGTGGGGTGTCGGACCAGAAGATATACGCACGGCGGATGACATTGCTAAGTTCCCGTTTACCACGAAGGAAGACCTTCGTCTCAGCTACCCCGACGGCATGGTGACGGTTGATAGGGAACATTTGATCCGATTGCATACCTCCAGCGGGACTACCGGCACTCCCACTGCCATTTTTCACACGCGCGAGGACATAGAATGTTGGGCTGAATTGATGGCTAGGTGCTTGGCGATGGCTGGTGCGACCTCGAAGGACGTGTTCCAGAACATGTCGGGTTACGGTATGTTCACCGGAGGACTGGGACTCCACTACGGCGCTGAAAGGCTTGGCATGATGGTTCTGCCTGCCGGACCGGGAAATACCGCTCGTCAGATCAAACTTATTCGCGATTTCCATGTTACTTGCATTCACGCAACCCCAAGCTATGCAATGCACGTGGCAGAAAGAATGCTGCAGGAAGGCGATGATCCTAGAAGCCTTGGTCTAAAACGGGCATTCTTGGGTGCAGAACCTTATACCGAGGAAATGAGGCTCAAGCTACAGGACCTCTACGGTTTCAAAGCTTACAACAGTTATGGCCTATCGGAAATGAATGGTCCCGGTGTAGCATTCGAATGTCAAGAGCAGAATGGAATGCACGTTTGGGAAGATGCGTATTTGGTGGAAATCGTTAATCCAGAAACACTGGAGCCAGTGCCGGAAGGAGAAATCGGCGAGTTGGTGATGACCACACTTAGGCGTACTGCTATGCCGCTCATAAGATATCGAACCAGGGATCTCACGCACGTTATCAACGAAGAGTGTCCATGCGGTAGGAAACACCGACGGCTTGCAAGAATGGTGGGCAGGTCCGACGATATGCTTATAGTCCGAGGCGTTAATGTCTTTCCATCGCAAGTTGAGGAAGTAATTATGCGCCACAAGTGGATTGGCGGAAACTATGTTATCCGTCTCACTAAGTCCGGAGCGCTTGACCAAATGACCGTACAGGTTGAGTTGGCAAAGGGAGAATTTGATGGTTCGGTGGAGACGTTGCGCAACTTGAGAGCGGAGCTCCAGCGTCAGCTCAAAGAGCAGATCGGTTTTACTGCCCAGGTGGAAGTTCTTGAACCGGGTAGTCTTCCAGCAAGCGAAGGCAAGGCGAAGCGCGTAATAGACGAAAGGTAGTATTGAAATCGGCTTTGCAAGTCCAGGTTGTTTTGATATCTGAAGGAGTTTTGGCATGTATAATGAGGTCAGCGTTTTTGTCGAAAATAAACCAGGCAAGCTTTCGCGAGTGGCGGAGCTTCTGGGAAATGCAGGCATAGACATACTCGCGTTGGAACTCGCTGATGAGGGACAATATGGAGTATTCAAAATCCTTACGGCCGAGCCTGAGCGGGCAAAGGAAGTCCTGTCGAACGCAAACGTTGCCGTTGCTCTCAACAAAGTGGCTGTGATAGAGATACCAGATCGTCCTGGCGGTCTTGTACAACTTGCGAAGGCGCTCGAGAACTCCGGTTTAAACGTTGCAGATGCCTACGGTTGTATCATCGAGCGCGGCAAGCGAGCAGTCTTTGTGATTAAGGGAGACAACCTTGAAGCGATAGAGTCTGCCGCTAGAAACGCCGGACTTGCACCGCTTACCTCGCTCGAATAGGACTATCAATATCTACTACTCGGCTTCTGGGTAGCTTCCCAAGACCCTTACAAACAATGCGACTTCGTTCAGCTTAGACAGCGCCCTCTGGACAGGTTCATCGCGCTCGTGACCTTGGAAATCGACGAAGAAGATGTACTCCCACGGCATTTGCTTGGTAGGGCGTGATTCGATCATGGTTAAGTTGATGTTCTCTGAGTCGAAGACCTTAAGCGCATGATAAAGCGAACCCGACTTGTGAGGAACGGAGAACACTATTGATGTCTTATCCTTTCCGCTTGGGTCGGGTTTGGAGTAACCTATAACCAAAAAGCGAGTCTTGTTGTGAGGATTGTCTTCGATCCCTTCTGCTAGAACGTTCAGTCCGTATTCCTTGGCAGCTAAGCTCGATGCCACTGCGGCGCTAGTTGGAAATCCTTCGCACATCGCAGCGCCCTTGGCCGTGCTCGATACCTCAAGAATCTCCACACCGGGCAGATGTGTAGCTAGCCAATTTCGGCATTGAGCTATCGCTTGAGCAATCGAATACACACGCTTGATCTGCGAAATATCCGTTCCGCACGACAACAGATTGTGAGAAATGGGAGCATATATCTCAGCGCATATACGCAGGTCGGATAGTAGAAACATATCCAAAGTGTGACTTACCACGCCTTCGGTGGAGTTCTCAACTGGCACTACGCCGTAGTTCGCTTCCTTACGCTCCACAGCATTGAACACGTCCGGTATGGTATTGACGGGCAAGAACTCCGACGATTCGCCAAACTTGAGAATGCTTGCTATGTGGCTATAGCTTCCCTTGGGCCCCAGATATGCAATGGTTATCGGTTTTTCCAAAGCGCGACAAGCCGAGATTATTTCCCTAAATATCGCGCTTATGCTTTTGTCGGCGAGTGGCCCCTTATTGTATTGCAACACTGCTCCCAATACTTGGCGCTCACGTTCAGGCGCAAAAATACTCTTCTGGCCTTTGCTCTTTATTTTTCCGATTTCAATGGCGCATTCCGCTCGCTGGTTGATAAGTTCGACGAGACGTTTGTCTATCTCGTCGATCTTTTTGCGTACTTCAGATATGTCCATAATTGATAAACTCCCAAGCTTTTGCCAAAAAAGCGTGTTCCTTAAGCAATAGACAAATATACGTTGTTTGCAATGAACAAGTTTCCCTTCTGTTGAATTGGCTTTCGTTTTATTCGATAACAGGCAATCTTGTCGATTTTTGTGCAGAGACTATTGATAGACCCTGTGAAGTCGAAATATGTTGAAAAAACAGTTTAATGCCTGATAATCGCAGACGCAAAGGCTGATAGTAACGAAATTACGAGAATATAAGAAATAATTGAGTAGTATTCCACTGCCTCATTACTGCTTACGACTGTGCCAGATTCTCCTAACAGTGTAAACTGCTCTTCCTGCAAACTTTCGCGCTATCAGCGGCAGCAGGGCTATCTTGTCGCTAACGGGAGCTGCTCGCCAACATTTCAAAATTAGGTTAGTCAACAATCGATTATCATTCAACCGGTTCACCGAATAGTTTACGTTATACTCGTGCAAACGATATTTTGCAAGGGTTTCCGAAATATGTAAGATCGGCCAACGCATAAGTATCTTGATCCACGCATCGTAGTCGTCGCAACTTGTGTAGCGGGTATCGAACAGACCAATATCCAACATTGCCTGTTTCCTTACGAGTACTGAGCTTGCAGTTATAACGGTGTTACCATTATTGAGAAACCAGACAATCGACGGTCTGTCGGGTATAGTACGTTGATCAACATAAATTTTAGGAGGAAGAGGGCCTATTATCTCGACATTACAGTAACACATTGCCACATCCGGATTTTCTTGTAGTGCCTGCACTTGGCGCTCCAACTTTTCTGGTAGCCAGATGTCGTCGTGATCGAGAAAAGCGATTAGCTCACCTTCTGCAGCGCGTATACCGATATTTCGCGATTCGGCATGTCCAAGATTGACCGTGTTACGCAAAATTCGTGTAGGAGGCAGATTTGGCACGGATTTTATTATAAGAAAGGGGTCTGTGGGCGAGGAGTCGTCCACAACGACCAGCTCGGTGTTTGGCAGCGTTTGCGCTGCAACCGATTCAAGGGTTTCAACAAGAAACCGCTTGTGTGTCTCGGATTGGCAGTAGACTGGCAATACAATAGAGACAGTCGGAATTTCTGTCATAGTCGGGCTATCCTCCTATGATCAAAATTCTATCTCAAAACATCGTTCTATGCCAACCCAAAGTAAAATTATTAGATTTTTGAACAAATCACTTTACACAGAACTCGATGTCGGATATATTTGATAGCGTTAATGGTGCCTATCTGCTGCGAAGAATCGCAAAATTACTTGAACACAAGTGTGATGTTAGTGCAAACAGGTTGAAGACGAAAGGATTTGGGTAGTTGCCAAGAAATATGCGCTCGATGTGAAGTCGGATGGTACTGGCAAAAGCTTGCTTAGTCCGACGAAAACTAGGCCACAACGGTTAAAGTCTTAACCTGAAGGGAGGAGGTGAAAAGGTGAAGAGATTGTTTGTCCTAATCATTGCGATTCTTGTAATCAGCGCTCCGGCATTTGCCAACCTGCTCGTGAACGGGGATTTCTCCAATGGCGAGACTGGTTGGACTCGATGGAACTCACCGTGGGGTGGTCCATTCTTCTGGGATGCCACGAGTGGCTCCGGTGTACTCCAGACCACCAACGGTAGTTTCGGTTGGTACCAGGCAATCACCACCGTTCCTGGAGTTCAGTACAAGATCGAGGCTATGTGGACTGGTAACGGCGGCAACAACTGGATAGAGATCCTCTTCTTCAACGATGACGGACGCAGTGTTTACGATCAGTTGGATACGCCGCTCAACAGCTCGATCATCACCAAAGTAGACGATTGGGGAATGAACGGTGGCATGCCGATTAACGGTGGCAATCCGGTTAACGCAATGAACGGTGCCTACTGGTTCCCGGACGGACCTCAAACCAATATCATAACGGCTACTGGCACGACCATGTATGTCGGCTTGAAGGTCGGAACCATTGGACCCGGTACTACGGCGTTGTTCGATGATATTTCAGTAACGGCTATTCCAGAGCCCGCTAACATTCTTGCGCTGGTCGTGGGCCTTGGCGGATTGATGATTCGCCGCAAGCGCTAGTAACGGCTGGCTAGCAAACTAAACAAACTCGATTCAGATTATAAGCTGCCGGAATGCGTATGAATTATCTCCGGCGGCTTTTTTCTTCTTAAATCTTTATTTTCTCGGGGAGTAGTGCTAGGTTAACCAATGTTATTTTCTGCTGGGACTTAACCCATCAGAACGATGACGGTGATGACCTTACTACGGGTGACAACATGGCTCAGAACAAGAAATCAAAGATGAGCAAGGGGTAGGTCGTTTCTACACCGGCCTTTTATCAACTCCTGGGCCAATGAGAAACCTTAGGATTTCTGAAACATAAATAGTTGACAGTATTAGCAAGTTAGTCCGCCGCGTGATGACTTAATATAATTTAGGTTTCGCCAAAGCACGGGCTGCTTATTGCCGAAGAAAAGCAGAGGACTGAACATTTCCTATGATTTCCGACTTTCACCTTGTTGCAACGTCTAGTCGTCGCTTAGATCACTAATCCTAAAGTCTATATGCCTTGGCGGAGGGAACTCTCGGTGAACACGTGCCCTTAGCTCCTCATTAACTGATAGTCCCTCTTTCGCTGCCAGTTTTCGCTCGTGCAGCAAGAACCACAAATCTGTTAGCGTAACTTCTCCCTCGCGTATAGTAGCGAACTCTTGGTCAAAAAAGCCATCCAGTGCGTCCAGATTTCCGACCTCGATAGAGGCCTTGGCCTCCAGTATACGAATGCGTTCATTGTTTCGAATTTCTTTGGGTAGAGACTCGACAAAATGCAGCATTTCCTCATATCGCTCAGAGCTTGCCAATGCATTGCAGCATTCAACTGCAAGGTGCGGAATCATTGGCCCAACTTCCCAAGCCTCACTTAGCAGGTTAAGCCAAGCCTCGGTATTGCCTGCTCTATTCTCCAAGATAGCCAGATTTCTGAGTGCCCATCCATTGCGATTGCGACTCAACGACTCTTCCCATGCAGCTCGGGCACGATCTGCATCGCGAGCCTCCATATGCATAACTCCCAGATGCAGCCAAGAAAGCCAATGATCACCCTTTCCTGACAAGATCGATCGCTCCAAAAGCTCACGCCATTCCGGCTGGATCATATATTGACCGGGATCCTGTGAAGTATCGCGCTCAGGTAGGTAACCGTTTTCTAAAAGATTCAACCAGGGTAACTGGTCTACGCTGATCGTTGATTTGTCGAAGACTAGCTCATGTGGAATTCGATCCTCTTGTCCTTGAACTGCGATACGCAGCCTTTCCAGCGCACCCCAGCCGGAGCCAACGGCAATTATTTCTGTTGGAATCCGCTTTGTTACCTTATCTAGATCTTCGTGTAGGTTATCCAAGTGTTCCTGCGGCAAAACGTCGTTGAGGGCAGATTCCGCCGACCGCCAGGCCTCGCTCCAATCGGATGAGTGCACCTTGGCTGGATCTGCTTGAAGAAGACCGAATGCCTCAGTCCATGTCCAATGCATCTTTGCAGGCATAGGAACCGATTCAAGCTGTGTACGCGCAAGCCCAGCTTGTATCTCTATATATGCACGACCAGGCTCTGAAAGGTATTCCTGCCAGCGACGACCGCCTCGGTTCATTCCCCAAACGAACATCTTACGCCCACGCAGTTTACTTGTTGATGCGTGAACTATTCCTTCTCCGTTCTCATCTAACACAGCAATCCATTTCCTTTGGTCGCCTGGGATACGGAAGAACATCTCGCGAGCGTAAGGATGGTTGGTTGCGTAGGATGCATCGCATTCCGTGATTTCGGGCACTCTAGATACGTGTAGTCCATTCTGATGGTTGTAGATTGCTGTTTCCGCAGGGGCCAAAGTGCGATGGCCTATTATTTCAGGCACGGCGATGTTGGTCCACCAATACATCGGCATCTCATATTCGTGAGGATTAATAATCCTCACCCGAGCAAACAGAAACGGTGATCCCGGCGGCAGCACCAAATCGACTTGCCAAGGGAAGCACTTTACTCTATCCCATTCATATATACGCAGCGCGGGTTCGCCATATAGACCATCCACACGAGCAGCAAAAACTGGTGAGCAAGTAAGATAGTAGTGGCCATATTGACAAGCGTTCCATTCAACTCCACCGCTAACCCACGCTCCGCGCAGTGCCAAGTTGGCTGGCTGAAAAACCGGATTTCGGTCCAGAAGCTCACGATTTGTAGGTTTATGGATAATTGAGGCAATGCGTCCGTCTATTTCAGGCAGGACAGTAACTCTCAAGAACTCATTTTCCATTAATACGGCTCGAAATGCCCGCATGTGCCTTTTTCGATTGAAGCTATCCAGCATTCGATATGGCAATACTCTGTACCCAATTCCACAGCCGAGATATTGCCGATCTTCCTCGGGTACGCTCTCGTGTGCGGAAACTTCAACATCGTCCGTTTCCGCGCGAAAAACGGGCAGTGGATTCTCCGGACCCAAATCCGCGGCTGGAATCTTATAAAGTTCGATTCTTAGCTCAGTCATTTGTCAAACCACCTTACAACATATGCCCTAGGCATGTCAATGAGTGTTACGCCAGATACATGTAGTTTTCCAACAAATGCTTGCTCAGATCGCCAACCGTGGCAAGACAGTGGATGTCGGTTTGACAGTCTAAGGCATCGGCTGATTTTGCTCTTTGAGATATTTCAAGCTAAAGAATTGCTTACCGTTGTAGAAGCGTTCTCGATCAGTGCTATGTGACCTCTCGACTTTGCCATTGCGTCTGGTGTTATCGGCGCGATGAGCTTGTGTCGCATGCCGAAGGCGGCGAGCTCTGCTTCGAATGTGGACGGATGGTCAGAGTTCCTAAGCCTCTTTTCCACATCCAATGCTAGTGGACTAACAACAACTCAAGTGTACCACATTTATGATAAGCCTACATAGAACACCCAAATTCGCATTGACTAGGCGAACGATTTGATGTAGATTATCCTCGAACAGTCAGATTGGTTGGGAGTCGCTAAAATATATGGAGAGGTTGTGGGCGCCTTGGCGCCTGGAATATATAGTCGGAGAGAAAGAAGAAGGCTGCATCTTTTGTGAGTTTCCCAAGCGGGGTGATGATGCTAAGTATCTGATTCTCCACCGTGAGGCGCTTGTTTACGTAATCATGAACGCTTATCCTTATTCCAATGGTCACTTGCTTGTTGTGCCTTATAGACATGTGGGGGATATTTCCGAGCTTACTGACGAAGAAAGCCTTGGGATGATGCTGCTTGCTCGAAAATGCTGCCAAGTTCTCCGCGAAGCGGTCAGACCGGACGGGTTGAACCTTGGTATGAACCTCGGCACCGCAGCTGGAGCAGGAATAGCAGACCACGCGCACATGCATATTGTCCCACGCTGGAATGGCGATACTAACTTTATGCCCGTGCTTGCGGATGTCAAGGTGATTCCGGAAGCACTGGAAGCAACTTACGCAAAGCTAAAACCGTTATTTGATCGGCAGTAGTGCAAGGATGTGATGCGAAATGGAAACCACAACAACGCAAGAGCAACTTGAAGCGTTGAGAGAACAATGCTTGCAGTGCACAAAATGCTCTCTTGCCGAAACACGCAGAAATGTAGTCTTCGGCGAAGGTAATCCAAATGCGCCGCTTATGATTATAGGTGAAGGCCCCGGTGCAAACGAAGATGCCACTGGTCGGCCGTTCGTTGGCAGAGCTGGAGCGCTCTTAGACGAAGCGTTGGCTGCATGTCGTATAGGCAGACAACATGTCTACATTTGTAACATCCTAAAGTGTCGGGCGTGCATTACCGAAAACGGAAGCACTCGTAACCGTCCACCGACACCTTACGAAATTGAAGCGTGCACCCCGTGGCTTCTGAGACAAATTGAAGTGATTCAGCCTTTGGTAATACTCTGCCTAGGCGCACCGTCTGCTAAGTTTATTATCAAAAAAGACTTTAAGATGACTCAGGAAAGAGGCATCGTGTTCCCGACCAAATATGCTCGCTTCGCCGTTGCCGCCCTGCATCCGGCATACATTCTTCGACAGGCCGGCGATAGTTACGACGGTGGAAAATCGCTGCTTATTGCTGATATCGAGACGGCACGCAGACAAGTAATAGAAGCTAAAAAGACGCCAAAGCTCACACTTTTCTAATAGCAAATGTAACCGTTGTTCAAGACAGGCTTATATAATGAATGATTGATGGCAGGATTGGGGGGTCGAAGAAATTGGCAAGAGCGCTTGCATTGTGCATAATTGCAATTTTGATGCTGAGTTGCGCCGGTGCTTTGGCTGCCGAAGGCGAGGCTGCGTCTCCGGTTATGCCGTCTCCTCCCGCACCGGGCATTCTGGGACCTATGAGCTTCCCACGCCCAAGCATACTATTTGCATTTCGCTTTTTGCATCCCAGAACCATAGATTCTATGGCAAAAGATCTGAATCTGAGCGATGATCAGAAGGCGCAAGTTACGCAGTTGATAAACAAACTCGATGAGATATCCAAACCCAAGATTCAAGCACAGCATAAGGCCGCAGAGGAGTTTGTCATTGCGCTGGCAGACCCGTCAAAAACCGAGGCGGAGCTCAAGGCCGCGGCAGATAAGGTGTTTAAGGCGGAAAGTGATTTAGTAGTCGAGAACATTAAAACCCTAAATGCAATTCGAGCTTTGCTTACGCAAGAGCAAAGTGCAGCTATGAAGAAATTCCTTGAGCAGCGAACTATGCCATATCGAACACCAATAATGCCTACACCGGCAGTATCACCCTCCACTGCAGAATCCACGAAATAGCGCAGATCGCTGTAAATTTCTGGCTTTTATAAGGCGGCTCGAAAAGCTCGTCGCATCATGCATTTAATGCGTTTTGTCTGACGAAGCTTGATGCACAGCCGATTGAGCCGATGTCCCTTGACATACAGTAAAAATGCTGATATACTCCAGCATGTCAAATAGCGACGGAACGCAGCTTTGACGCCTCTTATCGACTGTGCTCGGGCCGGGCACGCGGGAGGCAAAACAAAAAGAAGGATCTTCTCGAACTATTCCGCATTGGGGGTTGTCGCTTGGCTCGACAATTTTCTTCGGAACAATAGGCTGTCGCAGCGCCCATGCGTTCAGCCATCTTCGAACTGGCGTCTTCGAGTTTTGAATGGTCAGCAATTCCTGATCTCTATCGTGATTTTTGGGCACTGCGACACCACTAGCTGATCTTGTATAGGCACTATTAGAGATATAAAGTTGGCCCTTTGTGGGCATCGGATGCGGGCACAAAGCCTCACGTTAAATCGAACATCTATTCTATGGTGTTTTGTAAAGAGGTAGTGATGGTGGAGACTGAGAAGAGTAAAAAAGTGGCCGCTGAACCGCGAGAGGACGGTCAAGACGAGCGCGTAGTCAATTTGACGAAACGCGAAATAGAGGTCTTGAGCTTGGTTTTGGAAGGCAAATCTTCTAGAGAAGTAGCTGCCGCATTAGTCTGCAGCAAGCGGACTGTGGATTTTCATCTGGCAAGAATCTACGAAAAGCTGCAAGTATCCAATCGTGTGCAGGCAATGCGAAGAGCTGCATTGCTCGGTCTAGTAGATGTAAGTATGCTTGCAAAACCGAGCTAGTGTCGAGCGCACTTCAGATTGTAGGCCGCTCTTGCTCGATGCGTTGATCTTATACACTTGGGCGCAGATTTTTGCGGCTGGTCGTAAGCAACACGAGTACGACCAGAAAATATCCTCGGAAGATATCGCGCCGGATCGGCCAGGCAGGTTTGAAAACCGTATTCTGCAGATTGCTGGTCGGTTGTTATGTTAGGATTTTTCGTTTTCCTACGACCTCGCTTAAACGCTCAATTGCCCCGATTTGACATTACACGCTAAGCCGACTTTAGCGGTTATCGTCTTGATGAGCGCAACCGGCTTCTCTGCCAACCCAACGCTACTGTAAGTGACGCAATAGCAGTGGCCACAAACGGGTTGGGTTCCGGGATATAGGGTGGAGGATTATCTTCATCTGAGTTTAAACTAATTGCTGCTCCTAATCCTAAAAGCAGGGGTATAGCTATATCGGAAAATCTCAGAATTGATGGCGCGGCGCTATCTGAGAGAGGAGTCTTGGGCGTAAATATATTTTCCATGTTGTCTGTTTCCGTGAGAAGCTCGGCCACTACGACTGGTTCCGGCAATGTAGAGAGGTAAGAAGATTCCACGGTTTCAATAGCCTGCGGCTCAACTGAAACAGCAGGAGAAGGGATCGTTTCCTCTTGAGCCGGTAGAGTTCCGATGGTTTCAGGAGCAGCCTTAACCTTAGTGACGGGTTTAGACGTAGGCAAACTCTTTGTTAGCGGATTTCCACAATTTCCTTGTATTATCAATTTACCTTCGCGATTGGCAAATACTAGTGCTCCTTTGGGTAGAGTTCGCCTTTTCGATAGGATTTTGCCGTGCCTAGAGATAAAATAGCTCGTGACTACGGTAGGTTTCTTGAGCTTAACAGCTTTCAGGTTTTCCCTGCAATACTTTGCAACATCGTGTGCAGGTATACCGAAATGGGTTGCATATCGTTTGGCCACAACCGGGTTGCCAGTAATTTGATCTACGAGCGAGTCCAAACTTAGCACAACGTAGTGGGCGAATGATCCCGGTGGGGTACGGGTCTTAACGGCAGCAGGTGATCCGGTTTGGAGAAGAACTATTAATATATGCAAAAACGTGAAAAACCCCACGATTCTGAGCATCATTGTAGGCCTCCTAATATTTCAATCGCCGTAAATTGGCGGGCCGACTTGCTTGAAAGCGTTTTGCTGAACTCTTTTCACCAAATCTTTTGTATGCGCAATGCTTTTGTAAATAATTGTGCAAAAAATGTGCCACTAGCGATTGTTAGCTGAGCCATCGGTAATAGGACAACGAAGTAAAAACCAAACGAAACAAAGCCGGGGCATTATGAACGCCCCGGCTCGATTTCTTATCTTTGAAGCATTATTTAAGCAGCTATCTTAGAGGCCCAATATTCAACATAAGGCATTAGATCCACAACGTCTTCGTCGAAATCCGGACTGTCACGAACTTCCGACTCTGTCACCGGCACGATCAATAACTTCCGAGACATGTCCAGATAAACGCCTTCCACGGGAATCAACGCTGTCTTCCCTGTGTTGTCCGTCGTAATCGCGGCGCAAATAATCTGACCAGTCATCAAATCGGCTAGCAAATCGGTTATAGTGCCGAACTCAATTCCGTTAATATCTGCTACTCTCCAACCCATGGCATCAGGTTGACCTTCAGCCATTTCGTATCTGATGCGGCTTAATCTTATTAGGCAGCCTCGTTCTTGCTCTTCAGGAAAGTCAGGAGAATAATCCATCAGTAAAACCTCTGTTCCGCCGGGAACGACATTCTCTGCCGATTGCGGCTGTTTAAATGTAGATTTGACTTGCCCTAGCATAATTTGGTTACCCTTACAATCGATAAACAACACAAAAACGACTCGGATATATGTGATATATGTATTTTGTATATGCATTTGAAGCTTTTTCGGCATTCTCGGATAAACAAATTGCTTGAGGTTGATGCTAGGCATACAGGGGTAAAAACATAGCACAATTAGCAGATTGAAAGCAGCTCATTATGCAAAACTCGACATCGGAAGAGCAGACCATAGCAGAGCGATTGCACTTATGCGAAGAAAGACTGGACAATGCCCCTGATTGGATTTGGGAACTGGACAGTCAGGGTGTATTCACGTACTCCAACCGCGTTGTTGAGAATGTGCTTGGTTATGCTAAACAGGATGTGTTAAACAAAAAAATATTCGAGCTACTTATTCTTGAAGATCGCCCCAAGTGCCGTTCTTATTTTCGCAGGGCAATACATCAGAAGCAGCCTGTGAAGAACATGGTCTTGCGGTTTAGACGTAAAGACAGCGGAATTGAATTCCTGGAAGTCAACTGTGTTCCTATTCTTGAGGCAGACCAAGCCGTAGGTCTTAGGGGAATTGCCAGGGAAGTCACCGAGATTCTTTGCTTCCGCACTGCAATAGACGAGGCTTTGGCCAACTACAAGGCCGCATTAGATAACGCCCCCACAGGTATCGTTGTTGTTCAAAACGAGCAAATAGTTTACGCAAATCCCAAGATAACTGAGTTGATGGGCTATAAGTTAGACGATTTGAAGGATAAGGGCGTATGGCAATTTGTCCATCCTGATGACAAAGAACGTGTGATGAACTACTACCGTCGTCGTATGGCTGGCGAGGAAGCCCCAGAACAATACGAAATTCGGGTTATTACAAAGTCTGGCGAGGTTAGACATTTCGAGCTGCGTGCTACCGTCATTACCTACCAAGGTGCACCAGCTGTGTTGAATAACATCATAGATATAACCGAACGAAGAAAGGCTGAAAGCGCATTAAAAGAGAGCGAAGAACGCTTCCGTCTGATCGCAGAGACTGCATCTGATGCAATAATCACCATCGATAAAGAAAGCACGATATTATATGCCAATCCTGCAGCGGAGCATATATTCGGCTACACAGCTAACGAGATGCTAGGCCAGAAGCTCACAATGCTCATGCCAGAGTCTTTTAGAGAGCGCCATCTGGTTGGGCTAAGACGCTATCTTGAAACAGGCAAGAAAACCAGAGAGTGGCGCTCAATAGAGTATCCGGGTTTACACAAGTCCGGCAGAGAAATTCCTCTCGAGATTTCTTATAGTGAGTTTACAAGAGCCGGAGAACACATATTTATGGGCATCCTGCGCGATATCACTGATCGCAAAAGAGCACAAGATGACCTTCGTGAAAGTGAAGAGCGCTACAGAATGCTTTTCGAACAAAGTCCTGACATCGTAATTGCGCTCAAAAACAACGTTATAGTTGCTGCTAATCCGGCTATTACACGAATTCTTGGCTACGAGATCGATGAGGTAATCGGATTGAAGCCATGGGATATCAGTCCCGAATTTCAGCCGGATGGTTTCTCATCCAAGGAAAAAGCGCTTCGTATTCTGGAACGCTTGCGTGATGGTGTTCCGCAAGCATTCGAATGGGTTCACAAGCGCAAGGATGGCACTTTGGTTGATTGCGATGTAAGTTTGACCACCTACACCGTTCATGGCGAGACATATGTTCAGGCTATTGTCAGAGACATTACTGAGCGTAAGCGAGCGGAAGAGCATCGTCGCGCGCTGGAAAAACAGCTTGACGAGCAGAAACGCCAGTTCTATCGCGATACTATTCTAAGCGTAACGGGCGGAAAACTTAACATTTGTGAGGCTCCGCAAATACGTCCTTATATTTCTAAAGCAAAGTTAAAGATCAACGTTAGTGGGGCGCATGAATTAGCTCAGGCGCGTCGTGAAGTTGAGATATTCTGCCGAAAGCAGGGCTTGGAGGGCGAGAGGCTAGATTACTTTATGATTGGAGTGGGAGAGGCTCTTACTAACGCCGTCAAGCACGCTTCCGGCGGACGAGTTTACGCGGGAGTTAAGAACGGCTCAGTCTGGGTTGGTGTATCGGACAGAGGATCAGGCATAGGCTCTTTGATTCTTCCTCGTGCCGTTCTACTTCGCGGCTTCTCTACCAAACCGTCGCTCGGCCTAGGATACACTATCATGCTCGAAGTCGCCGACGAGGTTCTCTTGAAAACTGGAGACCGCGGCACAACAGTCGTACTTGTCAAACAGATCAAGGAACTTGATATCCGCTTAGCACCTGAAATGCTTCCCGATACTTGGGAGAACATACCTGAGCCCAGCTAATCTGCCTGATTACTCACTTTGACTGGCGCGACTAACAGAAATTTCACAGAAAATACTAACAAAACACTCCCTCGATGAGATTTTGGCGCGATATAACGTTGCATTATTCGGACATAGTCTTAGCTTGGCAGCATTTTGACCACGTTCTGCGGTTCGCCCCTAAGAAAACTTTCGATATTATCAACGGTTGTGTCTATTATCCGTTGCTCAGCCTCCGCGCTATAGAAAGCCATGTGCGGCGTGATAATCACGTTATGCCGGTGCAATAGGGCGTAGCTGCGAACGATGGCGCGCAATTTTTCAACTGGTAAGGTGTCCGACAGAAGCTGAGCCTCCTCCTTGATAGACTCTTCACCCTCGAGTACGTCTAAGCCAACGCCAGAAAGTATGCCCACGTCAAGAGCGACTACAAGAGCTTCAGTCTGTACTATCGCTCCGCGGGCGGTATTAATTAAGATCGCGCCGCGCTTAATCTGATGTATCGTGTCCATATTGATGAGATGATATGTTTCCGGAGTCAGAGGGACATGCAGCGTAATCACGTCACTTTCACCTAATACCCGTTCTAGTGGGGCGTATTCGAAGCCTAACACTTCTGCTATGATAGGCTGAGGGAACTTGTCGAACGCCAAGACCTTCATTCCGAAGCCACGGCCGATTCTAATACTATGAAGTCCTATTGCGCCGGCACCCACAACCCCAAGTGTCTTGTCCTTAAGATCAAATCCGCGAAGTCCATCCAGGCTGAAATCTAGCTGGTTAGTACGAGTAATTGCCGCTTTCAGCTTCCGCGATAAAGCAAGAATAAGTGCAAACGCATGCTCGGCTACTGTGTTTTCGCCATATCTAGGCACATTACACACGACAATGTCGCGCCTCGCACATTCCTCTAAGTCAATATGGTCGTAACCAGTGGACCGGGTCACTATCAGCCGTACTTTCCCCAGTTTGTCTAACACGGCCTTGTTTACGCGAGAATATATGAACACGGACACAATTTCGGCATCGGAAGCTTCCTCCACATTCGACTCATCGAGAGGCGATTTTATGAGTTTTAGCCGATGCGTTTCTAATCCTCTTGATGCCAAAAAATCACGTGCCCAATCTTCCACTTCAAAGAATACTATCTGAGTCTCAGGCATAAGATCCCTCCCTAATTTTAGACGTGACGATTCTACCACAAATCGGCATTTCCCGACCAAAAGTACATTTTACATTTATAGCGAGACCGACAGAAAGCACGGAACAATTTCTTTGGGTAGTATTATCCCAATTAAGTCCGTGTCGAACTTTGTTAGAGAGGCATATTTTGAGAAGAGAACTTGCTTTAAAATGGACATTGCTACTTGCAATTTTTGTAGTATCAGACGCATGCGCTGATGGAATAAAACTCGCCTACAAGTTTCGTGCTGGTGAAATAGAAAATTATAAGCTCTCTATGCGGATCAGCATAGACATGGCAGGGTTTACCAAGATACAATCGCCGCTACCGATGAAGGCGAACATAGCAATGGCAATGCGGCAGAAGACGCTGGGCGTATACCCCGACGGATCTGCAAAATTATACATAACTTGCAGCGATATTAAGATCAACGTCCCAGGAGAAAAGACTCTTCAAAAGCAAAATTTCAAAAGTTCCCCAATCACAATGGTAATGGCACCAGATGGTAGCGTGCGAAAGATAGAAGGCTTGGAAAAGACTCTCGCATTCAGTGGCACTAGAGGAGCGGATCTTAGTGTTTTGCAAGTAAAAGAACTAATGAACTTTATTGGGCAAGCGGCAGTGTTTCCACCATCGCCTTTGGAAATCGGACAATCCTGGGAAAGCAGCATACCTTTGCCTTTCGGTGGCTCGTATATTAAGATCTTATCTACACTTGCTTCAGCCAACTGCGCGGTTGGTAAGACTAACGCGATTAAGATCGAGCAAACATTCGACGGAGGACTGGACTTTAGCGATATACTTAATACAATCACAGATATGATACCCGCTAACGATCAGGGAAGAGATTTTCTTTCAGGAATGACTGGCGGGATAGAACTGTTCGGGACAATGGTTCACTATTTTGCTCCTAGTATAGGAAAGATTGTTAAAGGTCGCGGAGAAATGGTGGCGAATTTGGTGATCTCGATGCCTCCTTTGCTCGTAAAGATGGGTAGTCCGCCAAGAATCGATATGACGATGAACATGGTCTATGACCTTACAAGGCTTTAAGAGCGATCTCTGAAGCTTGCAACTATCCGGTCGCTTCTCGTCGATACTGAATTATTGATGTAAGTTCGGCTCCAAGTATTATGATGATTGCTGAATAGTTGATCCAAATCAGCAAAAGGATCACTGCACCCAGCGATCCGTATACCTGGTTATAGTGCGCGAAGTTGACTACGTAGAATGCAAATATCTGAAGGGCGATCTCCCAGAGTATTCCGGCAAACACCCCACCGATGACCGCCACTTTCCACTCCACATACGTAAAAGGCAGAATCTTGTAGATAAGCGTGAAATTGGCTGATATCGCCAAAAAAGGAACGAGGTAAGAATTAAAAGTCATCAACTCCGACCAGCCGGGAATGACTTGAGCTCCTCGATTTGTAATATAGTTAGCAACGGTTGTTAAACCGATCGCTATCAAAACCAGGACACTTGTTGCCGCAAACAGGGTAAATCCGACTGCCCGCGACCTTAGAAAGCTTCGCTTTTCACGAACACCCCAAGCTAGGTTCATTGCTTGTTCAAGCATGACCATTACCGTAGTACCTGACCAGAGCAGCAACACCATACCGATGCCGACTGCTATGTTCTTGCCCTTTATTACCTGAGTTATCAATTCTCTGGCTTGGTCACCGACTGTGTACAACTTGGTTGCCGACAAAACCAATTTCTCGGCCTCCTCAGGTGAGCCGAGCATAACTCCCAAAATACCTGTCGCAGTAAGTAGAAGCGGAAAGATCGATAGAAAAGCAAAGAAACTCACAGCGCCTGCAATAAGTATGCCGTTATCTTCCACGAATTTCTTTCGAGTTTCTTTGGCTATATCCAACCAAGACATTCCTCGTTCAATAAGGCGCAAAATCTGGTTTCCTCCCTGACAGTTGTTAATTTTTGACTCATTCTTACCCTTGAAGACAACGGGAAACGCAAGTTTGAGCATTAATCCATGCATAATAGGCGTGGTAATTAGTACCTCGTACAACAATTTCGGCTATTTGTTCACATTGCTCTACCGAATCCAAAATGGTACAATTAATGTTAGTGTGACGATATTGGTAACGCAAACAAGTATAGAGTGTCATTGTTGGATTGGCAAAATGGCGCTTGAAAAAGACGGCGGGTGAAGCGGAGAAGGATAACAGGGTGTTTCAAACCGATTAAGGTTAATATACTAGCCTGGGACCAGGATGGCATGACGCAGGTGATAGATGACGGAGATCAAGAGTATACTCGCTACCGATTGTGGCAGCACGACAACTAAAGCTATCCTTATTGAAAAGCAGGGCGGAGAGTATCGATTGGTTGTGCGTGGCGAGGCACCAACAACTGTTGAAGCTCCGTTCGACGATGTTACTATTGGGGTCGTAAACGCGATTCGAGAAGTGGAGGAACTTGCCCGTAAGCCGATACTCGATGCGGATAATCGCATAATAACACCTTTACGTGCCGATGGGGCTGGCGTAGATATCTACCTTTCAACCTCTAGCGCAGGCGGCGGACTACAAATGACAGTAGCGGGCGTAGTCAAGGCTATGAGCGCCGAGAGTGCTGAACGCGCCGCACTTGGCGCAGGAGCGATCATAATTGACGTTATAGCTGTAGATGACGGCCGCAAGGACTATGAGAAGGTCAAACGCATTCGTGAGTTACGACCGGATATGATTCTTCTCTCAGGAGGCACGGACGGAGGCACGGTCAAGCACTTGGTGGAACTTGCCGAAATGCTCGTTTCGGCAGATCCTAAGCCCAGGCTTGGAATCGGGGTTAAACTACCCGTGATCTACGCCGGTAACAAGGACGCACGTGGACCTGTGAGCGAGATTCTCGACGGGAGAGTAGATTTGCGAATAGTTGATAATCTTCGGCCGTCGCTCGATCGAGAGAATCTTGATCCTGCCCGCGAGGCTATTCACGAACTCTTCCTCCAACACGTTATGCAACAAGCTCCCGGATACGGTAAACTCAGTACGTGGGTGAGTTCTGGGATTATGTCCACGCCCAACGCGGTAGGCAAGATCATTCGGACGGTCGCAGAGCAGTTCGATATCAATGTCTTGGCCGCAGACATTGGCGGAGCCACAACCGACGTATTCTCCGTGTTCAACGGAATCTACAACCGCACTGTTAGCGCCAATTTGGGCATGAGCTACTCTATAGGGAACGTACTTGCAGAAGCGGGCGTACAGGGTATCAGCAGGTGGGCGCCTTTTGAGGTAAACGAAGCCGACTTGCGTAACAGTCTGCGTAACAAGATGATCCGCCCGACCACAATACCGCAGATAATGCGAGACTTGAGGATCGAACAAGCAGTAGCTCGCGAAGCACTGCGTCTCGCGTTTGAGCACCATAAAACGCTTGCACGATCTCTCAAAGGGGTACAGACAGTTCGTACTATAGGCGAGATAATGGATCAACAGGCTACAGGCCGAACGCTGGTAAATATGATGGATCTTCACATGATAATAGGTAGCGGAGGGGTTCTGAGTCACGCTCCTCGTCGGGTCGAATCGGCATATATGATGTTGGATGCTTATCAGCCGGAAGGAATCACAATGCTTGCGGTTGATTCTATATTCATGATGCCGCAGCTTGGCGTGCTCGCTACAGTGCATCCAGAGGCTGCAGCGCAGGTCTTCGAACGCGACTGTCTTATAAAGCTTGGCAGTGTTATAGCGCCGGTCGGCAAGTGTAAGCCTGGACAGATTGCATGCTCTGTAACAATTGACGGCGAAACTCACGAGGTGCTGTTTGGAAGTCTAAAGCTGGTACCTCTTGGGGTAGGCGAAGTCAAACAGGTTCTGATTAAGCCTGCAGGCAAACTCGACGTCGGCGCAGGTAGGGGTAAGCAGCTTTCTGCGTATGTGGAGGGCGGTGTTGTGGGTCTCATCATTGATTGCCGCGGACGCCCCTTGGTCCTGCCTGAAGATGATCAACAGCGTATCGCCAAGTTAACAGAGTGGCATAAAGCATTGGGATTGGAGACCGGATAGGACATGGGTACAGCATATACTCCGGGGTTGACTATCAGTTCCGGTACAATTATACGTAAGACAAGACGTTTGCCGCTCAAAGGACAAGTAATGGTAAACGTCGGCGATAGGGTTACTGCCGACACCATTGTAGCACGCACCGAAATTCCGGGAGTGATCCAAACCATACGTGTCGCAGAGCAACTCGGACTTGAGCCTGCGGAAGCGATTGCTGCACTCAAGGTTAGCCAGGGCGATGTTGTAGAACCCGGTCAAGTATTGGCCGAGAGCAGGTCATTCTTTGGTCTTTTTAAATCCGAATGCAAGTGCCCATTCCGTGGCACGGTGGAACTAATTTCGCATACTACGGGCCATGTTGGTGTACGAATGCCCCCCACGCCTGTTGAGGTCACAGCCTACATAAAAGGCAGAATTGCTGAGATAATTCCAGACGAAGGCGTAGTTGTTGAAACTTACGGAGCGTTAGTGCAAGGAATCTTCGGCGTTGGAGGTGAGCGTACAGGAAGGCTTGCTGTGCCGGGTGGAGCTGCTGAGACGCTGCTTACCGAATACATGATCGACGAGTCACATGAAGGTGCGGTCTTAGTAGGTGGCGCAGGGGTCACAAGAGAGGCAATTCGCAAAGCAGTCTCCGTAGGGGTTCGCGGCATTGTCGTCGGCGCGATTGTAGACACAGATTTGATTGACTATTTAGGCCACGATATCGGAGTTGCTATAACTGGCCAGGAGGATATTCCGACAACAATTATCCTTACTGAAGGCTTCGGCACAATTCGCATGGCCGATCGCACATTTGAATTGCTCAAGTCACTCGAGGGACGAGAAGTGTCCATAAACGGTGCAACGCAGATAAGAGCAGGCGTAATTCGTCCCGAGATTATAGCACCGCTAGCCAGTATTGCTGAACACTTTCAAAAACCGTCAAAGGGACAGATGCTGGAAGTCGATTCCAGAATACGCGTCATCCGTGAGCCTTACTTCGGAATGCTGGGTATCGTTACCAAGCTTCCTCGCGAGCCAGTAGAGATCCCTACCGGTGCAGTGGTAAGGGTTCTCGAAGCCGAACTTGCGAACGGTGAGACCGTCATAATCCCGCGAGCAAACGTTGAAATAATCGAGGAATCCTAAAAAACAGTTGAGGCTTCGGCAACAATAGAACAATTCTTGCCGAAGCCTTTCTAAGCTTGCGAAATAACTAACAGGATCTTATACTTACCCTGCGGCTACTTGCTCACGTTCTCGGCTGAGTGTAAGCGGTACGTCTTGTTTTTGCTCGAGATATTGCTCTCGCCACATCTCGGCAGTTAGTTCCTGCATTAGCTTACCGTATTCTACCATTTTTTCGTAATAGATAGGATCGGCGATGGCTTGGCTAGCCTCTTCATTGATTGGACGCCCTCCGCATTCTCGGACTGCCCGCGCAAATTCGTCGAAATGATCTCGAATTGAGCACGGGCACAACCAGTTGCCGGTTTTGTGAGGAGGCGCTTCGTAGCCATAATCGTTCTGCCATTCCCGAATTCGTCGGAACAAAGGAGTATTAAGAGCCGCAATCAGGTTTTCGCCCTTGGCGTATAGCTCATTTATGTTGGCAGCAGCATATGGAGTGAACACGCAAGGCATAATATCGCCGTCCCAGTTGATGTAGAAGTAACCAGTTCCACGGCCAGCTGCTATGCACCCCAAACTCGCTGTTCCAGAATTCCAAAAATCCACCATAAATACCTGACGCTCACGCACAAGCCGCCACATTCGCTTCAACATTTCTACGCGTGCTTCTGGAGGAACTACTAAATCGAACGTTTGCCCGCGTCCGATAGGCATATACTGGAATATCCAGCAGTAAAGTGCTCCCTGATCGTAATAATAGAAGTCTACAAATTTTTCGCTGGTGATCAGTTCCCAGTTATCCCTCGTAGCAGTAGCCGAAATTCCAAATATAACACCATGCTTGCGAAGATTTTCCATGGCTTCGAGAATTTTTTGGAACACACCCTGACCTCTTCTACAGTCAGTCTCGGTCTCGAAGCCTTCGACCGATATGCATGGACTAACATTTCCGACCTCTGCTATGCGCGCAACAAGCTTATCGTCCAAAAGGGTTCCGTTCGTGTACACCATGAACACGTCTTGCGGATGTCTTGCTGCTAGCTTAAGAAGATCCCACTCGCCATCTCGCCACAAGAACGGTTCTCCGCCGGAGATCACGGTGAAGTGGGAGCCGAACAACTCACGTTTCTCTCGGCAGATTCGATCAAACACTTCAAAGCTTAACTGGCCGCCCTTAAGCGCCGCATCCGAAGCATAACAACCGATACATTTGAGATTGCATTTGCCTGTAGGGCTAATAGTGATAAACGATGGAGGATCGAATCCGAGTTTATCGAGGGCCTTCTGCGAATCCTCATTCAAAAAAACGTTGCCTAGGAATCCCTCAAGCACCGATCGTAGACATTTTTTGGATATGAATCCGCGTTTCATCAGCCTGTCCAGTCCGTGTAGCAACGCGGATGCGCAATCCAATCTATCTTGTTGGACCTGTCGCAAAGACCACTTCATTCCGGTCTCTTGAGCTTCTTTGTACAAAGCCCTCTCGACTTGCGACAAAACGAAGCTCCTTACCTGGTCTTGCGACATCAGGACTTCTATCAGCGTCCTAAGCGAACGCCTTACGAGGATTTCCCGAATGTTCATTGCCTCACCTCGACATCCACCAGCTTACGCTGGCTAGAAAGTGTGCGGCTAATCCGCTCGGAACAACGCAAGCAACATTCAAGGTTTAACCAGTTTACCTGCTTTCACTTTGTAAGTCAAGTCCGTTCGGCAAAGGGGTTGTAGGCTTACCATACATGTGGGACACATGAGTTCACATGAGTTATTTTTAGTCCACCAGCGTTGGACGTGGAAAAGAGGTTTAGAAACTCTAACCACCCGTCCGCATTCGAAGCAGAACTCGCCGCGTTCGGCATTAGACACAAGCCCTTCGCGCCGACAACGCCAGACACAACGACAAAGTCGAAAGGTCACATCGCACCAACCAGGAGCGCTTCCACAACGTTAGGCAATTCTTTAGCAACGAAATGTCTCAAAGAGCAAATTAACTCATTGGTTATGTTAATCAAACACTTCCTACGAGATATAAAGCACCCCTTGTTGCATCTTACTGGGAACTCCACACTTCCATACTGCAACAGCTAACCACACACTAAAAAACTACGCTACTGGCCGATTCTCATAGGCCGATATCAGTCCGTAACTTACCTCGTACCTTACCAGATTCGCGTAAACTTGATCTAAATTTGCAGCTTGGACGAGCCGTTAAGGCCTAAGTAGCTGGCTGAAAAATCTGTTGAGCACAGAACCAATGAGGAACTGCGACAGCTAGTCCGATGTTTTTTGAACGATATATCCCTGATGCTCTCTGCGTCCCGAGACAAATAAAACAAACCGGCCACCTATGAAATCGAGATCAATTTCAAGGCGATGCCGGTTTAGTTTATTAAAACTATGGGAGCGGGGGTAGGATTTGAACCTACGACCTTCGGGTTATGAGCCCGACGAGCTACCAGACTGCTCCACCCCGCGTCGACATCATTATTATACCAATCCGCTGCAGTTATGTAAATACTTTAGAAAAGCATTATCTGCAATTTACATACTCATTTTCCGACCGCAACATTGGCCTAGATCCAGCCAACTTATACAAGTGAGCTACGTATTTCACCGTTAGCCTCCGCGAGATCCCCAGCTACTTGGTCAACGAACTTTGCCGTATCTTCAGTAGAGAATATCGTGAACATTTTATCCCAACTTAAGAAATAATGTTCTTTATTCTGCGAGATAGTACAACCTAGGAAAAGTCTCTTCGAAAGTAATAAAAACATCTGCCAAGCACCTAATTGGGTATAGGATATAACGAAGCGTATGCCTAAAACTAATTGGGAGGTGGTTAGAAATGGCCTATAGGATTGTTATAGATAGAGAGAAATGTCAGGGCATTGGGGCATGCGTAGGAACTGCTCCCGACGTTTTCGAGATAGATAGCGAAGGCAAAGCGGTAGTTATAAATGCCGAGGGAGCAGATGACGATACGGTGCTTGCTGCAGCAGAGGCCTGCCCTCTTGAAGCTATTAGCCTTTATGATGAAGAAGGAGAACGCGTTTATCCGTAAGTCCAGTTTCCTCTGCTTTTCGCTAAGTTGAACAAGGTACGAATTTTATTGAAAAGCGTTATTGAAGAGAGTTTGTTTACTGCTTAAACGTTACTAATATATTAAATTATTAATTGTCACGCGATCCGATGCGAAACGGATGAACGCGCAGTCGGCTACGGCAGATCGTGGTTGGCAATTGGACAGTCAGTTTTGGTACCTATTGGGCCGATTACGTAGTCGCCGCCAGAAGGGCATCGTGGCTGTGATCTAATATAAGCAGGCACGAGATCGGCCCATACTACTACATAGCCATTTCCGAGTCCGTATTCCATGGCGTATTGATCCTTGGCGTTTTCGATCGCGGTCAAGTTTGAAATACATGCTTGGGTACGCGATGTCTCTCGTGCTTTCATCCAGTTCGGCAATGCAATCGAGAGAATGATGCCTATTATTAGCGTCACTATCATCATTTCGACCAGCGTGAATCCGGATTTACGGCTCAACGAAAGCGGCATACACATGGTTGCAGTCCTCCACAGATTATCTAGCGGACAGACTCTTCGCCCGAAAGCGGCCAAGTTGTTCAAATACTTTTTAGCCACTGTGTATGTTATTCCACGCACATAACAACGCTGAATTACGGTGAAAGTGCGGTTTTTGATGGCAGGATCTAAGGCAGGTTATGCCTAGTAATCGAGCAAGTTGCATTGGTGCCGATTGCTTCTACGCTGTAGATCCCGCCAGCAGGACACTCAGGTTGCTGTTTAAGATAAGCCGGTACCAGATCTGACCATGCGACTTCCGCACCGTTCGGCTTTCTATATTCGATCGCAAATCGCTCCTTTGCTTGTTCGATCTGCCTTAAGTTCGAGATACAAGACCGTTCGCAGCCCATCTGACGTGCACTGATCCATTCGGGAATTGCTATTGCCAACAAGATACTTATAAGAAGCACCACCAATGCCATTTCGAGAAGCGTAAAACCGCCTTTGCGTTGCTTCCGAATCGCCGAACGCATGCCGCGCTACCTCCAAGACCCACCTGATACTTAAGGATTTATTCCACGAATCGCGGCCTAAGAAGTAACATGAGTAGCAATCACGCTCCCAGGCCGCCTACTCCGGTGCGAATGCCACGCTCCTTGCTGACCCTATTCCAATAACCGCTAGCTCTGAAAGCTTCCAAAGGATTAGGATCCAATCCCATTTCCTCACGGACAACTTTTAGGAGCGGTTCAACATCGGTGTTAAAGGCTTCCTGCATACACATCTCTGCCGTTACTACGTCATTTGTAAGCTGCGCATCGTAAAGCTTCTGCCGGTTGATGCACATTGCCTTAGCATAGGCAGTTTGGATCTGCATAATCGTCTGTATCATCGCGTCTATTTTGGCCTTGGTCACATGCGCCTGATCCACCATATAGGCGATTGGAGGATTATTATTGGGCTGGTCCTCTGCCTTTACAAGCTCATTATAGATCAGGAAGAGCTCATAAGGATTGATGGAGCCTGCGGTGAGGTCGTCGTCAGCATACTTATGATTGTTAAAGTGAAATCCGCCCAAGCGACCTTCGTCGATTAGGAAAGAGACTATATGTTCGATGTTTTGCCCATTAAAGTGATGGCCTATGTCAACCAGGACGTGGGCATTAGGACCACACTTCTGTGCATAGACGTAGCTCATTCCCCAATCAGCAAAGTCGGTGTGGTAGAAGGCAGGCTCGAAAGGCTTGTATTCGATAAGCATCCGCATTCCCTGAGGCATTGCGTCGTAGACGGTTTTGAGAGCTTCTTCAGCATAATGCTTTCGACGACGGAAGTCGCCCTGCCCGGGATAATCGGTACCGTCGGCGAACCATAACGAAAGCACTTTTGAATCGAGCTTCTTGCCGATTTCGATAGAGTAAAGCATGTGTTCAACCGCTTTTTTGCGCACTGCAGGGTCTTCGTTCGTGATGCTTCCGAATGCATATTCCCGATCCTGAAAAACATTAGGATTAATAGCTCCAATAGCCACACCGAGGGATTTTGCATAATCTGAAAGCTTATCCGCATCGTCGAGACCATTGGGAAAATCCCAAAGCACATGAACGGCTACCGTCGGAGCAACGCCTGTGAACTTATGCACCTGAGCCGCATCCGCAATTTTCTCTTCGATAGTAACCGCTGAACCGGGCTGTCTGTAGGGTCCAAACCGCGTGCCAGAATCAGCGAATCCCCAACTAGGAGTTTCAATATGCTGTGTTTTTAGCCGTGCCTTGACGTGCTCTACATCCACGCCTCGCGCGGCAAGCTTATCGACAAGCATGTTATACTCATCTCTAAAGTTATCAGCCATAGTTATCTCCATCACAAGTAGATATGTTACGCAACAATACTTAGCCGACTAACCGCTGGTTCCTCCTGGTGTTCAACCTCATTTGCTTGTTAGAAACGGTAAGACATACACGGCAACCTGAAAGTTTCGAGAAAAACCTTTTAGCAACGTTCTGTTAGAAACAATTGTTCGGTGACCAGAATACTTCGTTTGTGAAGATTTCGACTTCCTCTGAACGCATTATACGGAACGTTAACAACTTCAGTTGGTCCAATCTTGTTCAGCATTTCGTACATCTCTTGGGGTTCTATAAACCCTTCGTTGTTGAACGATACGAGTATATACTTAGTATCCGTATGTTCCAACAAGTCTTTAATTTTGATAGCGGCCTTGGAGCGCACATTGTAGTCGGATCGCTTCCAATTAACGGGAATGCCAGAAACTTTGCTTACCTGCTTTGGTCGCTCGTAATTAACCAGGAGATTTAACATAAAATAATTAGATCCGTAAGGATGCTGATTGTATGGAGGATCAAAGTAAGCAAGGTCTAAATCCTTAAGTCTTCTAACCAGCACATTTGCATCCTCTTGGAAAACTTGAGTCTCGCATTCGAATCTGCTAAGAACCGGAGGTTCCAACACTATTTGGCCTTTTATCCTGTTCAGTGCATCCGAATTTGTACCGCCAAATTGTCCAATTCCGGTTTTGCGATTTTTGTAGAACCCTTTGAACACGCCAGCCGTATTAGCGTGAACTGACGCTTCGCTAAGCAACGGTCCAAGAAGCAGGGTTTTGTAATCCGGCACCTCTTCGATCAGTCTGCGGTAATTGTCCAACCTACGGGCATTGGCACGAGTGTAGAACACGCGATCCTGTTTAGTTATATTGTTTTCGTCCTTTGGCGCATAGAGCTCCTCGATAAATCCACGCGGCAGATCAACAGCGTCCACCTTTCGATTAAGTTCATCAACAACTCGTTTGAGTTCTTGCATGTCCACGCTGCTTCTATTTTGCAGATAGCACTTGGCGACCGCAACAGCGTAGTCTTCTATATCGTTTGAAATGAGCAAATCGGCATGCGCTTTGAACAGTCGCGATACCGCACCGGAGCCAGAAAACGCATCGAGTATGCGGATACGCGATTTTCCAATTCGGTGTTTCACCTTCTCTACGGCATATCCAATATGCCCAAGTAGAGCTCGCTTGTTGCCAATATATGTGATCAATTGGCAAGAGAGGTAAGCAGGGTCTTCGGATTCGGGATGTTCAATCAACAAGGAAAGTTGATCTGCCCGTTTCAGCTTGTTGCTACTCTCTCGGTTCGAAACACCAAATAATCCAATCGTTCCACATTCGCTTTGCTTCAGGTCCATCTAAGGTTTAATAATTCGAATAACCCTAGAGCCGCGCCAATTGTGAGGTTGGATTTGTCACACTGCATAAAAATACACCAAAAGCTACCCTCTAACCGAACCTATTCTATTTCTAAAGCAGTTTGTCGATCCGATCCGTAATGTTTTTCTTTGGTTGCAAACCGACGATTCTGTCGACAACCTCGCCTTCCTTAAAAATGAGAAGTGTTGGTATACTGGAAACACCATATTTGCTTGCAAGAGCAGCCTCGGTCTGAACGTCGAGTTTGTAGACCTTCATCTTGCCAGCGTATTCCTCTGCAATCTGGTCAATTGTAGGAGCAAGGGCCTTGCAGGGGCCGCACCACTCGGCCCAGAAATCTACCATTACAGGAATCTCGCTCTTAATGACTTCGTCTTCAAATTTGTCTGCAGTGATTGATGCTGCTGCACTCATTGTTTTGCCTCCTTATTCGATTCATTTCATCGTTGTTCGATACAATTCTCACAAAATTTTCGCGATTACTGCCGACCAAACAGTCGGCGAGCACTTCCTTCGAAAATGCTGTGTTTGTCCGCGTCGGAAATATCGGCATCCTCAACAAGACCGATCACAGCCGACGGATCTACATACGGCAATCCGCTTCCATAAACTAATCTGTGAGCACCAATATGCTCGACGGCAAACTTAATCTTATCCGGACTGAAGCTGCCAGAAATCTCCAACACCAAGTTTAGCGTCCGATCTGCAAGCATAGTTGCCATACGCCAATCTTCCCCGCCCATTCCCAGCAATACAAACTTCATAACGGGAAATGCCTTTGCTATCTCGTTGGCAGCAACAAGAGATATACTATCCCACGTATGAATGAAAACGGGCTTGACGAACCTGCGATGGGCGTTTAATATCTCTTCAGCCTCAGCTAGCGTCACATGCCGGCCGCGGACACCAGATGTCAGTAATAAGCCTGCGAATCTTTCACTGCTAAGGTATCGATGCATATCCTCTTGCGACTGCTCCGGGTAGTTTATATTTGCAACCACACATCCTCTAAACGCTTTGTTAGCCTCCACTACTTTGGCTATCTGCATATTGCCGAGCCGGAAGTCGCACGAATTGCCCACAGTGGATGAAATTATGGACATCGACGTGCCGTATTTCTGCATGCTTCGAGCAAGATTAGCATCGGTAAACGGCACTCCCCACAGCGGGGTATTCCCTATTTCTGCGTGAACGTCGATTATTGCCAATGGCCCCTCCGCATTTTAGATTCCCAGCAATCTCTTTATATTCCCAGCAAGAATTTTCTGCTTTGCTTCATCTGGGATTTCCGAATCCATTACGTAGCTAAGCGCGGCAGCAAGAGAACTACGCAGACAACCCGAACCGAAGACAATCCTATCCGCGCCAACCTGATCTACTAGAAACCGCAGGGCTCCTGGCGTGCGAAGCTCACGCGTGTCAACCAAAACATTATCGTGTTTGCGCATCACCGATACGGCCTCAGCCATATTCTCGAAAGATACACCCTCCAATATGAACGTAGCCTTGTGGCCGCTCAGGCTTTTTACCAGCGCTGTCGGGTAACCGGTCTCCCGAGCCTGCATCATTATTGGTAAACCAAGAGATTCCAGTTCGTCCAGAATGTCGCAAAACACTGCGTGGTCAAGTCGCCACTCTTGAAGCATCGGGAAGAACCTGAACATTCGGAATCCCTGTTCTTTAAGTCTGGCGGGCATACCAGGCGGCCCAAAGTAACCTCGCGGATCGATGGTAGCAACTGGTATAAGCATTGGTTGTTCTTTGCATACGCGCAGGGTTTCGGCGTTTCCATCACCATGGTTGTGCAATGCGCCGACGGTCGAGATAGCCAGCGCCTGGCTAACCTGGTGGTTCTTTAGCGCCGCAACCAAGCGTTCTACCGACATATCCGCCCTTACAATAGGCCACGGCCCGAAGATTGTGTTAGCATCAATGATTTCGAAAGACATACTTTTATCAGCAATTATTCGTGATCGCAAGATTTATCAACCTGAATTATCGATATCGCCCTTCGCAGTCTTTCCACACATCTTTCCTTTCCAATTACTTCCATCAGCTCGAAAAGTCCAGGTCCAATTGATCGTCCCGTAATGGCCAATCGAACGGGGTGAATAACGGCGCCTTTTTCTGCCCCCATTTCGGCGCCAGCTTTTCTGACTGCGTCTTCTACGGTCTCAAGGTTCCAGTCGACTATACCGGACAAACGTTCAACAACTGCATTCAAGAGCTTCGGCGTGTTCTCCTTCGCAAGATACTTCCGATAACCTTTTTCTTCGTATTCAAAATCATCGCGGTAAAAGTATAACACCATATCCGGCGCGTCTTTCAACAGAACCAAGCGTTCTCGGATAAGTGCAACCACCTTCAACAGATATTCGCATTCTTCAGCGTTAGGTGATTTGCTAATATAACCTGCTTCTTGGAGCCGCGGCAGAATCAGATCGGCAAGCTCTTCTACTTTGAGCATTCGCACATACTCGCCTTGTAGATCGTTAAGCTTTGCCAGGTCGAAAACCGCCGGATGATTGACTATACCCTCCAAAGTAAACTTTTCTATAAGTTCCTGTCTGGAATACAGTTTCTTATCTTCGCCGGAACTCCAACCCATGGTAGCCAGGAAGTTGAGCATAGCATCTGGCAAGTAACCGTCCCGGATGTATTCAATCATCGCTGTCGAGACGCCACTTCTCTTGGAAAGCTTCTTACCAAAGGTGTCCAAAATCAAAGGCGGATGCACCCAAAACGGCGGAGTCCAGCCGAAAGCCTCATAAAGCTGAATGTGTTTTGGAATGCTGGAAAGCCACTCGTCACCGCGAATGACATGCGTTATTTCCATCAAGTGATCATCTACCACACTAGCAAAGTGATAAGTGGGAAAACCATCAGCCTTTATCGCGACAAAGTCGTCCTGCAGGCTGTTTTCGAAACCAATTCTTCCGCGCACAATATCGTCAAACTCAGTTCGTCCTTCTAGCTTCATCTTGAACCTGATAACAGGCTTTGGATTCTCTTCAGCTAACTTCTCTCGCTCTTGCGGAGTAAGGTTGCGACACCTTCGATCGTATCCTATGGGCTGTTTTGCCGCTTCTTGGGCTTTACGAAGTTCCTCCAAACGTTCCTTTGTGCAATAGCAATAATAGGCCTTGCCTTCGTCCACCAACTGCTGAGCATACTTCTGATAAATCGGCAACCTCTCGGACTGAAAATAAGGTCCGTAGTTTCCACCTACCTCTGGTCCCTCGTCCCACTGCATGCCAAGCCATCTCAGGCAGAACATGATTTCTTCGAGGGACCCTTCCACATACCGGGTACGATCGGTATCCTCAATTCGGAGGATGAAAGTTCCACCAGTGTGCCTGGCAAACAGATAGTCAAACACCGCTGTTCGAATGTTTCCTATATGTGGCGAACCCGTAGGGCTCGGTGCAAATCTAACTCTAGGCTTCGTCACTATGCTACCTCATGCATTGTATAGCCCAGGGATTTTACCCTGGGCAATGTCTAAACCACTCTTCTCGATAAAACATTCTACCAAATGCAAGCGAATATTGACTACCCAAAGCTAAGCCTTGCCTCAGCACATCGGATTACTGTAGCATAAATATAGTTGCTGAAGTCTGCGAGGCAAGAAGTGATAGCTATTATCGACTACAATGCTGGAAATCTCACCAGTGTGCGATTGGCGCTCGAGTACATTGGCGCGCCTTGCGAAGTAACCAGCGATCCGGAGAAAATACTTGCAGCAGAGCGGATTATATTCCCAGGGGTTGGAGCTGCGGCTGCGGCTATGAGTAACCTCAGAAAACTTCGACTTATTGAAGCCATCGAAACGGCGTTAGCAGATGGTAAGCCGTTCTTTGGGATCTGCTTGGGGATGCAAGTTATTTTTGAGTTCTCTGAAGAAGATGGCGGAACGCCTTGTATAGGAATAGTACCAGGAACGGTTAAAAAGTTCCGACCTTCAGACCCTATGTGTAAGATTCCCCACATGGGTTGGAACGCTGTCGAGTTCACAAATCCGCATCCGATTATTCGAGGAATAGAGAGCTCGAGTGAATTCTATTTCGTTCACAGCTATTATCCGGTTCCTGCCGACCCTCGATATGTGATAGGAGAAACTGAGTACGCCGACATACGATTTGCATCAATTATTGGTAAGCAGAATTTGGTAGCCACTCAGTTTCATCCGGAACGTTCCGGTAGGGTCGGTATGCGTATGCTAGAGAATTTCTGCAAGTGGGATGGAGTATGCTGACCAAACGCATCATTCCCTGTTTGGACGTTAGAAACAAAAAGGTCACTAAAGGCATTAAGTTTCAAGGTAATATCGATCTCGGCGACCCTATCGAGATGGCAATCGAATACTCTGACGGAGGTTGTGATGAACTCGTCTTCTACGACATCACCGCATCCGCTGAGGGTCGACCTGTGGACATAGAAATGGTACGCGAAATCGGTAAAGTTATCCACATACCCTTTGCTGTAGGTGGAGGCATACGCAACCTTAGCGACATGCACGATGTGTTAATGGCCGGTGCGGAGAAGGTGTCCGTAAACTCGCTCGCAGTAGAAAATCCTCTAATAATTGCCGAGGGTGCTAAGGCTTTCGGCTCTCAATGTATCGTGCTCGGTATGGACCCGGTGAGGAATGAGGACCGCAGTCGATTTCCAAGCGGCTATGAAATTACTACTCGTGGTTTTCGTCGCCGCACCGGAATAGATGCGCTTGAGTGGGCAAAGCGCGCTGAGGACATGGGAGCTGGAGAGATAGTAGTAAACTCCGTCGATGCTGACGGCACTCGCGAAGGGTTCGAATTGAATATAACCCGATTGATTGCTACCAATGTAAGGATCCCGGTGGTTGCATCGGGAGGTGCTGGCAAGCCTCAACATTTGGTAGATGTATTCTTGCATGCGCATGCTGATGCGGCAATAGTAGCAAGTATGATCCACACTGGAGAGTATACGATCGCTCAAATCAAAGAAGAGCTTGCTGCCGCAGGAATACCTGTCCGGCGAAAATGGTAACGAGCTGCGAGTATATGAGCTACCCGAATGTTCTGCCCGTTATTACGATTGTAAATATTTGCGAAGTACGGCAAAACGCCTTGATTCGATGAAACCTGCCTCGGCGTAGAGTTTTGCAACTTTGTCATCAGTCCACATAAACCAAGCATTATGTAAGCCTTTAGCGCGCATTGAATGCAGGCATCGAAATAGCAAGATCGCTCCAATTCCCCTACCTCGCTCGCTAGCCGATACGCCAAACGGGCCGAACCTGCAGGCATTATCATGCTGACAATAGCCTATCACTTTGCCGTTCTCGTGTGCAATCCAGACGTTATCCGGCCGGAACTCGCCAGCGGTTATTCTAGTAACGGCATCGCGAACAAAACGCTGCCAATCACCAGGGAATTCAGTCTTGACCCATTGTAGGAGAGGCAACAACAATTCCGCACGATAGGGTTCGAAAGTAACTTCTCCTTCCAGAGCAGACTCTTTCTCACGCACCCAATCAGGAGTAACAAGGTGAACAAGATTCGCATCCATCGCCAGAGGTCTGTAGACTTCCTCATATCCTATCGCCTTGAAGAACATCAGCGCTTCCGGATATGCGTCCACATCTATTCCCGGTATGAAATAATTAGGCGCATAGGGCGATACTAGCGTTAGCTTGCATTCGCGCGTGCAGAAGTAACTTTCCAATTTCTGAACAAGTGTCCTACCTATGCCTTGCCGCCGATGCATTTTGTCAACCGCAATTAGCGTAATCCACGATCTGTCGAAGTCCGGTGCTGCGTCCTCGTTCGGATAGGTGCGAACAATTCCAAGGGCGAAACCTACAAGTTTATTGCCTACAAGCGCGACGAGAGCCCCTCGAACATCGAAGTTAGGATCCAAAAGAACCTTTCGCTGAAAGGTCTCGCTTGTAATGGGATCGCGGGGAAGGCAGCAGTTGATGAGATCTATCACGGCATGGATGTCGCCAGGCTCATATGGTCTTACGTGCATATAAATCGTCTACCCCTCTCACAACCAAGTTTATCTAAGAAGAAGATTTTTTCCTCTAAATGCGAGATGAGCAGAGCCTATAACTATAAAAAATAGAAAAATCGGGGACAATTAGCGGATACAAAACGTCGAATCAAAATTACGCATATTTTCGAATTTCGAGGCGATCTTCAACGTGGCGAACACCAGGCACGCCGCTTGCCAGATCTAGTGCGAGCTTTTTTTGCTCCTCATTATCAACTATTCCGCTTATCTGAACATAACCTCCACTTGCCGTAACATTAATGCACAGCCCTGACAATCTTGCGTCAGTCATTATTTGGCGACGTACAGATTCGGCTAATGCTCTGTTTATGTGCTGTTCCATTAGGATATACCTTTCATCTTTCATTAAGGTCTCATAATTATTTTACCCAAGGGAGAGGTAAGCGGGGACAACGAAGTGGACTTTAAGTGCGTGGGATAGATTTGCGCTAACTCCCAGGCTTCAAAGCAGGAGACCGGCAATTAAGCCGGCCCCTGCATATTGCTATTCTGCTTCTTCGTGTTCGACACTTCCGTCGGCCTCAAACTCCTCTTCTTCCAATTCTTCGGCTTCAACTTCATCGAGATCGCTCTCGTCAATGAGAGCAGTCTTAGGATGGGACTTGGCCGTCACTGTGGCTTCAGAGGGTTGCGCCTTCGGAATTCTTGCCAGAGATGCTACTGTATCTCCCGGACCTAGGTTGATCAACTTTACACCCTGGGTACTTCTACCGCATGAGCGGATCTCGGCAACTTTGATCTTGAGCATAATGCCGCCTGAGGTAACGATAACTATCTTATCCGTATCGTCTACTACGGCTGTCTCTACGATCTTACCGGTCTTCTCGGAGAGGTTCATCGTCTTGATACCTTTGCCTCCGCGACTCTGTCGCCGATAGCTTTCGAGCGGAGTACGCTTGCCGTAGCCCTTCTCGGTAGCCACCAAAAGTTCGGCGTTCGGTCGGGCAAGAGCCATACCAACTACGCGGTCATCGCCTTCGAGCTTAATTCCTCGAACTCCTCCGGCAGCGCGACCGGCAGAGCGGAGATCTTTTTCGCTAAATCTAATCGACATGCCGTTGCGAGTTACCAGAATCACATCGTCATTGCCGTGAGATATAGCAGCCCATCGTAGATTATCGCCCTCTTCGATATCGAAACACCGTAAGCCGTTGGATCGTAGATTGTGGAATTCGGTAAGGTCGCTCTTTTTTACCTCTCCACGCTCGGTGGCCATTATCATATAACCATCTACGTCTATGTCTTTAACAGCCACAGTCGCAGTTATGCGATCGCCCGGTTCGATATTGAGCAGATTGATTATGGCAGTACCCATCGCCTGACGTGAGGTTTGCGGTATTTCATAAGCCTTTAATCGATAGACACGGCCTCTATCCGTGAAGAAAAGGACATAGTCATGCGTAGTGGCCACAAATAGATGGGCAAGCTTATCTTCTTCTTTGGCTGTTGCACCAATTACTCCCCTGCCCCCACGCCGTTGCGAACGATAAGTATCTGCTGCGACCCGCTTGATATAACCGTCACGAGTGATGGTTATAATTGCCTCTTCCTCTGGGATAAGGTCCTCCTCGCCAATCTCTTCAGCTTCGTATGGGACTATGCGGGTACGGCGCTCGTCACCATATTTTTCCTTGAGATACCTTAGCTCATCCTTAATGACTCCAAGTACCTTAATGGGATCGGCAAGCAAGTCCTCCAACGAGGCAATGCGCTTTAATGTTGCCTTGTATTCTTCTTCGATCTTCTCGCGTTCCAAGGCTGTGAGCTGTCTGAGCTGCATATTGAGTATTGCCTCAGCCTGAAGCTGCGAGAGGCCGAAGCGAGTCATCATCTCATTGCGAGCGACCTCCGCATTGGGAGACGATCGGATGATGCGTATAATTTCGTCCAGAAACTCGAGCGCAACACGCAACCCTTCGAGAATATGCGCCCGATTCTTGGCTCGCTGTAGATCGTACTTGGTTCGACGCACGACTACATCGACCCGGTGGTCGATGTAGTGCTGCATAAGTCCCTTAAGACCTAGGACTCGCGGCGCGCCATCCACAACCGTTAGCATGATCAAGCCGAACGTTTTGCGCAGATCGGTATGTTTTAGCAGGTAGTTGAGAACCTTCTTAGGATGGGCATCTCGCCTAAGTTCGATCTGTATACGTATCCCGTGACGGTCGGAATAGTTGAATATATCAGTGATGCCATCTACTTTTTTGGTTTTAGCAAGTTCGGCTATTTTTTCGATCAGCGGCCTAACCCATACCTGATACGGGAGTTCCGTTATGACTATGGCGTTCTTGCCACCTTCTATAGGCTCGATCTGAGTATTGGCCTGCATAACGATCTGTCCGCGACCGGTCTCGTAGGCACTCTTGATACCACGAGTGCCAAGGACCATAGCTCCAGTAGGAAAATCCGGTCCCTTGACAAACCGCATCAGATCATCTACAGTCGCATCAGGGTGATCAATCAGATATATTAGCGCTTCGCATATCTCAGTAAGATTGTGCGGCGGTATCCTCGAGGCCATTCCTACCCCAATGCCTTCAGTGCCGTTGGCAAGCAAGTTGGGAAACTTGCCTGGAAGGACCATAGGTTCTTTTCGCGTCTGGTCGTAGTTGTCGATCCAGTCGACGGTGTCTTTGTCTAGGTCCTCGAGCATTTCAACAGCATAGGGAGACATTCGCGCCTCAGTGTAGCGCATAGCCGCGGGTGGATCGGGGTCGACGGAACCGAAGTTACCTTGACCGTCAACTAAGGGATAGCGCATGTTGAAGTCCTGCGCCATTCTGTAAAGAGTGGGATAGATTACTTCCTGCCCGTGCGGGTGGTAGTTACCTTGGGTGTCTCCAGCTATCTTAGCACATTTTCTGTGCTGTGCTTGAGGGCCAAGGTGGAGGTCGTTCATGGCGACCAAAACACGGCGCTGAGCAGGTTTCAGACCGTCTCTGATATCGACGAATGAGCGAGAAATGATTACGCTCATCGCGTAATCCATATACGAGCGCTTAAGCTCGTCCTCTATGTTTACCGGAATTACTTCCTTCGCAATGTGGCTCAAGAGAAGATCCTCTCGTGGAAATCTTGTATTATTAAATTAACAATAATTAAGTCTATTGCTCGACCAAGTAGTGGAGATTTTGTCTACAATAATTATACTCCTCAGAAGCACAAGGGTCAAGGAAGGAAGCTAGGCATGGTTACCCCTTCTGGAGTGTGTAAATTGGTTTTGGCTTTTTCTCTCGTCTGACGTATTGGATTTCTTGCTAAGCAGCCTTTATCATCTGCTTACTCTTTGACAAATCTGGGCTGCCAGATGTTATTGTCTTTACACTATTTAGTTTAGCCAGTTGAGCGCCCTGAATACTACCTGGTTGCAGGCATCCCGGTTGGCAAAGGCCCCGCAGCCAAACTGTTGGCGTCTCTGCTCACGAAAGACCCTCTATATCGGGTTGGATGTCCTAACATACTCCCAGTGAAGAGGCTCGCATCTGTAGAACGCTAAAAGATGACCCAAGTCCTCCCGGATAGATGCCACCTCTCGCGGATACTTATCCTGCCAACGCAACTCATTCGCGCCGAAATGCATCCTTAGCCGCAGCCAAATGCTCGGCACGATAGATCATCCCTAAGTCAGCAACTACTTCCTTGCGCTAACTTGCCAACACAGACTTGCGCACATTGCGAATCCCATGCGCCCAACACAACTTATGCGGCACATCCCCTAGAACCTCAATTGCAACCGCAAGTAGACCCTTGTGCTCATCGGAAATCACAAGATCAAGCTCAGTCGGCCTCAATCCCCGTTCCACCAGACGCGAAAGGAACCCACGCCAGCTTGACTCGCTCTCAACCTGCACCCGCTCAAAACCCAGCATCTCCTTTACCCCAGAGTAACTCATGCCCGCCGCAGTTAAAACACAGATGCGTGCGGCGCTCAGATCCAAAAGGAGAAACATGGGTGTCTACTTAGTTAGGCAACTATAAAAAGATTAAAAAACCGGCCGGGCAACTTATGCTTGCCCGGCCAATTCTATTTGCTGTCCAGCGTCGAAACTTTGCGCTTTCGGTGACTTTTAAATGTCAAAATCAACATTACTGCAGCGAGGAAAAGCAAAGCAACGAACGACTTAAACCAAATAGATTTCCACGCGATGGCCACCTGCGGTCCCCAATCGTTGATCAAGAAGTTAAACCGCCCAATAAAGAGCGTCATTCTTCCCATAACTGTGGCGCCGAAGATTGCTCCAAAACCAATCATCAAAAACCAACGACCGGCTGCAGCACTCTTAGCCAATGCGACGTTCTTGTGTTCGAAGCTGAAGAAGAAATAGCTCATAGAAGCAAACAAGATCACGTAGAATATTACTACGTTGACACTGTCCCAGATAGTCATGCCATTTGCCATTAAAGGCTTCATCGAAGCACCCATCTGTGGGAAGTAGATCTCGTAGAACTCTCTAAACATACCGCCTGCAGCAAGCCCCATGAACAGGCCGAAAATTACACGGCTGATCCAAGCGTGTTTCTTGCTGTACATGAAATAGAACATACTGCCGAGCACTGCAGCAAAGGCCCAATACCATTTCCCACCAACGACCATTGGTTGCCACCACTTAGGTCTTAATACTTCAGACCAAGTGATGTATACGCCATATCCTGCCGACAGGCCAATAAAAATATGTTCAAATAGCCGGTAGAATCTATTTTCGGCATAAAGTACGCTGTATATGGCGAACGTCGAGAGTGCGCCAGCCCATATCGTAATGGTCGTCGTGTTTTTAGCCAGCCACTCAACCAATTCGCCTACCTCCTCGCTCCCGCGTTCCCTTACGCTTCATAAAAGCGTAGCCGAGGTTGCCCAAAATGATTAGCAGAATGATGAAAATGTGTGCCGATGAAAGAGCCCACGAAGCAGCTGCCGCATAAGTTCTTTTGTCTTCCATACCAAGCAAAGTTTCGTACTGAGCTGCACCGATCACACCGTTGAGCATCCCACTGATCTGACCTGAATCCAAGAAAGGATAAGCCTCTGCAGCCATCACCGCAGTGGGGCAATAAACCAACGGTTTATTGTAAGGCGTGTTGAAATAAGCAATCCAAGTCCAAACAGTCCCAGACGGCGTTATTTCCGCCACCGCACCTATCTGACGGTAGTCCTTCACACCCATCGTAACCGGGAGCTTCGTTAGCGGCGTGCCAAGTTTGTCGCGCTTGAATACTTGGTGAAATCCCTTTGCCATTCCGCTTATCACAGTATACATCGGACCAGGATTATATCCGAGGTGCACCCAATCTCTTCCGTATTGCTTGCCCATTTCGCGCTGAATTCTTAGGCCGTCATCGTAAGTCAAATCCGAACCCAATGGATCCCAGCTCAACACTACAAATTTTGTTCCTCTCATGAACAGGTGACGCATCAAAGCCTCGGTTTGCGGTTCGTTCTCAGCCCGCGTGCCCGGTCCCCACACAGCCGAAAGTATGACTATTTTATCCTTTGGCACAGTATCCAGAGTTTTGTAAGCATTGCGAACTTCGCTGAATATGATGTGCGGATGGCGTCGCGGCCTTTGCAGTAACGGCGCTGCTATTACCAACGCTATCAGCAGATACAAAATGCGTCTGTCTATATTTTGAAGTCGAGCCAGTATGCCCATAGTAATCTGCTATTTGCTATCTGATTCTTGTCTACAATTGTCTATCAAAGAAACTACCTCGTTCGAGAGAAAGCCATATCCTCAAACTCATCGCAAGTCCCCCGACTGCTACGCCGAATGCAATCGCTCGTTGGGCGGCCATGTTTGGCCCGATTAGAAGCCAATAGCCAATTTTTTCAAGCCTAAATATCGAAAGAAAGCCCGTGTCGGGAAGCCAGTTGGTGACTACCGCACCAACTGGCACCAGAGCGAGCATTATTATACCAGCAGCGCTCATCATCAAGGCCGCTTCCAAGGATCTGATTCTGAAAGCTCGATATGCCGCCGATACTATGTAGAACGCAATAAGCGAGAACATGGTCGCATCTAAAGAGGTCAGGAACCCCTTAAACAGGATAGTATAAAGCTGGGTTGAGGCAGGACTCTTGCTCATATCTTTAGTAAAGCCTGCGAATACAATCGCCGCAAACGCTACAAAAAACGCGGCGCTGTTATACCAACCCGGACCTCGCTTCAATACAGCCTTGCCGTGTATCTGGAATAGGTTCCACACTCCTAGAAGAAGTGCGAAGCTCCAGACGATCTGCGTCAGATTTCCTACAAACGGTCGCCAATCTGTTAACGGATTTCTGTTTGGCTTAACAAAGAACCATGCCTGTGGTGGAAGCAGGAACTCAAGTGAATAGTAGAGCCCCGCCAAGAAAGTCAGCACCATGACTATGGGTTTGCGATAACGTGGCGGTACCATAGTGAGCAAAACCAGAAATATTGCTCCCGTAACCATGGCACCGACAATATACGCTACTAGTATCCAGCCGTGGTGCGGTCCCAAAATCTTATCCATAAACTCTCGATCTCCTACCGCGTCACAGCCCCCTCGGGAAGAATCTTAAGAGCAGATTGTTCAACCATTCGACAGCTGGTAGATCAGGCGCCACAACCTTCAAAGTTAAGCAAATAGTTCCAAGTACTATCAGGCCGATTATAACAAGCTTGCCGTAATCCTGGCCAACCAGGCTTCCCAGTAGAGTTGGTTCCCTTGAAAGATAGGCACTGGCTGCGTAATACTCGTCGCCAATGATGGTATAATCACAAGAGGCAAGGAAAAACGGAATCTGCGTTGTTGCAGGAGTGCCTGCCACTTGGATAGCGCCGATCATCTGGCCATTCTCGGCGAGTATTAGCGATTCCGCATAGTAGTAGCCAAAGTAAAAAGCAGAAGCAACTTGTTCCCTGTGTAGGATTCCGACCACGCCTGAAGCCCACGCGAACTGCCTATCAGACAAAAACCTTACATCCTCAGGGTTGAATTGCTCTGGCACACCCTCTGCAGCGTAAGCGTCCTTTGCGACTTCTTCGGCCACTGTGTAAAGTACCGGATCCGCTAGTGGAACTATCACGCGCGTGCCATATTTGGCCGCATGCCTGACTACGTGAGAGAGTATAGCCATAGACTGCAGTCCCACAATATCCAGACCCGAAAGGCCCGGTGCATAAAGCATGGGACGTCCCATCTCAGTGGCCCGCCCAACGGCCTCGTCCAGTGCCGACAAACCGGGAATTCTTCGAATAAATAGTTCTCGACCTCGTCTGGCCGATAATATCTTGTATAATATAAAGAAAACCAGCAGTCCTTCAACAATCCAGACTGCCGGATTTGCATACGGGGTAGTACCGATCATTCGCACTCCTACCGGCAGTAATTTCCTATCAAAGTTTCGAGATCACTGTTCTGGACCGTGATCGCAATCGGATGCCATTTCTTCTATACGCGATATAAGCATATCTACGTTATCACGATCTCTGAGCAATTTGCTCAAGTCTGCCATTCGCTGCGCTCCAATAAGCGGAGCCAGAAACGGCATCGCCACCAACACAGATTGACTGGCTAAGAACGAAAGCGGTTTATGCGCTTCCAAAAAAAATATTGCAGGTGCTTCCAATCGTCGCTTTACTATAGCACTCGCAATTGAGTCAACGAGCGAATCTCTTTCCTCATCTGCCAGCGGGGTATCAATATCAACTCCTAACACTGTTTGGCCCTCATTGACTTTACTGCTTCAATGACTTCGTTACGGTTGTTACTGAACCTCAGATAGACCCCACGAAATGCCTCGAGGCGCGATTGGCGCTCCAGCGGACTTAGTTTGATGCCCAAATCATCAAGATAGCAACTCTTCACGTTTTTCCACTTGATCTCGGAGAACTTGAATAGCGTCTTACATACAGCTCCCTGCTCCGTTAGCTCATAAGTAACTGGGAATAGGAACTCTGCAAGCGCCCCACCCATTGCCAGGACAACAGCAATTGGTCCAAGCGCCCCAATGATCCAATAGCCTGCAGCCATCGAAACCGACAGCAAAGCTATTAAAATCAAGAGCTTTTGAGGATGTTCGCGGGCCAGATGTATTGTCCACCTCAATATAATAGAATCTCCGTCACCCGCTTTAGCGACATAATATTTATCTGTAGGCATTTAACTCTGCCGAAAAATGTCGAAATTAAGACTTAGCTGAGGTCATTATATGGACAGGTTATATCAGTGTCAAGCTAAGCAACCTTGGAACTTCGGAGGCACTTTAAGTTACTTCCTCTTTGATATGTAAGTATAAACGCTTAGCGTAAGTTGCATTAAGTTTACTAGCCATAGGTCGTCTTTCGCAAAGAAAGTGGAAATGAGATCTATCAGTCAGTAAATTCGACATATCTCTTGACCGGCCAGCTTCAGTATGCTAGACTTCCGATGATTTATCGAAATACGCGGGAGGTCAGCGCGTGGAATCAAGCGCAACCGTTTCATTTGAAGAAAAGCTGCGACGGACGATCACTTGGTATCGTGTGCCGTTGATGACGTTGGCTACGATTGGCCTCGTAGGCTTTATCCATGAAAAGATTTGGTTTTGGTACGGCGCACCGGTAGCACTGTTTGGCGAACTGATACAAGTTTGGGCGACGTCACATCTTGTAAAAGATGAGCGTCTAACAATATCCGGCCCTTATTCACACGTTCGGAATCCTATGTATATTGGCAGGTTCTTTTTGGGGCTAGGTTTCTTTATAATGACGTCGAACCTGTATTTAATCGCTTGTTACGTTATACTTTTCGCAGCTTATGCTCAAATGAGAGTGTTGCGAGAAGAGAAACGCCTAAGGGATATATTCGGCCCTGCTTATCAGCACTATTGCAATGAGACGCACAGATGGCTTCCTCGAATTAAACCTTACTCCCGCTCGGAGTCACGAAGAGCAAGCTGGTCGCAAGTATGCGCCAATCACGAGCAGATAGTACTGATTGGAGTGATAGTAGTACTAGTAGCAGTATACCTTCGCATCGACCGATTTGGCGAATGGCACTGGCTGCGCTAGAAGCAATCACAAAGTCTGCCAGTATTTGATATCTTCACGTGACTGAACACAGCATCGCGGGCACGGAGAAGCTCGTCTCTCTGACATAAAGCTTACTTCGGTTACCGTCGGAGGCTGAATGTTATCGCAATCGAAAGTTGCGTGAAATATGCCTTTGGCATCAATCCAGGTTTCTGTCAGTCCTGGTCGGTTGTGTAGGGTAGAGGTATCGAGCCTCAGCATTCCGTATCCGTCTTTGCCGCCAGCAAACCGAGTGACAGCTAGGTTAACTCCGAAGACCGCTTCGATGCCAGCATAATCTTTTAGGGCCCGAGCGTATACCCGCATAGAGGCACCGGTGTTCATGATATCATCTACTAGGAGTGCCGCGCCGCCCAAATTTGCTGGTCGGATGAAGAGGTCTTGAAGTACATATTTAATTCTGCCGTACAGTGCGTTGGGACCGGATAAGCGCGCCACCGTTCTCATCGGTGGCCTGGTACTGCTTTTATAAAAGAGATGACTTATATCGCCTGTTCTTGTGTATGCACGTATACAGTCCATGAGTAGACTCTGCGGTCTAGTATGTTCGGGCTGGGTTTCTCCGGAACTTAACACACGGCAAACCCAAACAAACTGCCGCTCGCCAATTGCACGAAGCACTGCGCGTGCGTAAAAATCGCAAAGTTGGGATATATGGGGTTCAAATAATGTAACCGGATTCGACTCTTTGAAAGCCTTTACCAGATGGCTTTCGAAGCTGGTGCGGGAATTTGGCCAAAATGAGCCAAGTAAACTCATCCTATCAAGGGGATTCTCGCAGCAAATGGATTCGATGTTGATTTCCCGTCTCAAGCAAATCGGTATGCGGTTCATTTTTATATGCTCCGCTAGAGGAGTTCAGTTAGCCTGACAAGCAAATTATAGCACACAACTGATAAGCTAGTTTGCTGCTCAATTTGGAACACACATGCGAACCTGTGCGTATTGATGAGTATGGATCTAAGTTTGCTCGTTAGAAACGTTTTGTGGAACGGAATGCTTGCCGTTATTCCGGTAGTTCTTGCACAGATCGTGTTTTGGCTATCAAATATGCGTGGTAACAAGCCGATCCGCAACGTTGCGATTACAGTGTTGTCACTTGCATGGCTTGCTTTCCTCCCGAACACATGTTACCTGCTTACTGAGTGGCGACATTTTCTGTTTTGGGTGGATGTGCGCGATCCGTTCGTTAATCTCCGATTGGGAGGTCCGTTACTTGAAAAGATTGTGGCAATGTCGGTCTTCTACCTACTCTATAGTGGCTTTGGCATGTTGACTTTTGCTCTTGCAATTCGCCCCATGAAGTATCTAGCATGCACGCGAGGTGCAGCCGTTCGGTTCTGGGCGTTACCGTTCTTCATCGCCCTGTCGATAGGAGTCTACCTAGGATTAGTCCTTCGCTTCAACACTTGGGATCTGATCAGCCGGCCCAGACTTGTTTGGAGCGCATTGGTAGATCTTGGCAGCAAAACAAGGTTGCTCACGTTTATATTCGCTTTCGGGCTCTTCTTATGGGCTGCCTATGAGGCAATGGATATATGGATCGACGGTTTGAGGGATCGTTGGGATCGTATAACTGGCAAAGGCCAACGAGTTCGCTCTGATAGGGAACCGAAAACAACAAAGGCTTCCGTATAATAAGTTCGCCGTCGCAAGCGGATGTTCAGTTGAGAGTCCTTTCCAACAATGTTGGCTTGATACTCTCAATGTCGGAAACAAGCAGCTAGTGGAGTTTCTCACCAGGTCGCATATCGGTGTATTCAAACTTGATACCCGCATCGGGGTCCAACCAATTGATCCTTGACTATAAGGCGGGAGACTCTTGTGTGTCCGGGCAAAATACACATCGTGACTGCCAGACTGGCTTCTTCGATCCGCTTGGGAGTCTTTCGCTATAACTTGGAAGATTACAGGTGTCTCTGGTTGTTCGAGCAAGAGATCGACCGCGCAGTAGTAATGTCTTATGTTCGGCAGCTCGTTACTAATTGTTGGGACTACAACAAAGATATATCCGAATTCGAGTATGTGCGCGATAAAATAGCAAAGAGAATAGAGAACTAATCCCAGCGTGTAACCGTCTAAAGATTCGGTTCCAAACAAATTGCTCAACACTAAGCCGCTAAATCGCAAAATTACTTGGAAAAAGGGAAAAATCGTTATATAGACCTTTGGAGTGCTAACGATGACGATCACGCGGGAAAGTGTTGTGCTGATAGTCATATGCGCATTCGATTTAGCATCGACTTTGCTGTTTATTAGTACGCAGAAAGCATCAGAAGGCAACCCCATCATGTCGTTCTATCTCAAATACGGCATTGGGACATTCGTACTGATGAAACTGGCGCTTGTACTCTTGCCGATATTTGTTGCCGAGTGGTCTAGGCAATATCGCCCTCGATTTGTGCGGTTTATGTTAAGAACGGCAATTGTTAGTTACGTTGGAATCTACCTAGCTCTTTTTCTAAGCGTAAACGTAGGTGCACAACAGAAGGCAAAACGTATTATCATGTTGCCTACCGGCAGCGTGCGAAGTCTCGATAAACCATAGTCCCAAGTATAACTTATGCAAGAGAGCTAGTGCGACGTTTGAGTCTAACGTAGCCGTTTTTCTCAAACCAATCTACTGCTCTTGCGAGAGCATCCTCGACTGAACTTTGAGGCATTCCCAGCTCGCGCACCGCCTTCTGGGAGGAGAAGAACATCTTCTTTCGGGCCATAAGCGCTCCTTCCAGCGGTATATGCGGTTCGCGTCCCAATATGCGAGCGGCCGCAACATCAAGCGCAGCGGCTACTACAGCGATCCAATGTGGAATACGCAAGGT
>Ga0197142_1000206_pt1 | contig 53506 bp, 52 predicted proteins | sample GBS60_MetaG_FD_148614 | JGI IMG/M metagenome (GOLD analysis project Ga0197142, IMG submission 148614) | Sediment microbial communities from Great Boiling Springs, Gerlach, Nevada, United States - GBS 60_MetaG | ecosystem: Environmental > Aquatic > Thermal springs > Hot (42-90C) > Sediment... | reverse complement strand
ATGGGTTGGGGAGATACTCTTTTTGAGTATCGAGAAAATACCATGGGCCATTGACTTTGGTTTGGAAAGGCCCGCCGAACTCCTTGATCTCCAGATTTATGATCTTATTAGAACTGAGCACAATTGCGTCATACTCTCTTTCTAAATGCACATTTGCCATTATGATGTAGAATTCGTCTAGCTTATCCAGTTCTTTTGCAAGCGTGATAATAGTTTCCCTTTCACTAGGATAGCGAGGTTCGTTACCAAGCCAAACTTCTACAGACAAAGTGCCTCCTCGCAATTAACTAAGGGTATAGACCATTGACTCTGGTCACCTTATAGGTCGGTTGGATTATAGCTTGCAGTAGCCATCGGTTCAAGCAAAATCGTTCATGGACTATTTCGTGAACTAACCCCGCAACGCCGCCTGCGCCTCACGAATATCTTCTTCGATCTGCGCCTTAAGCGCCTCTAGAGAGTCAAAACGCTGATCGTCCCGCAGACGTTGGAGGAGCGCAACTTCTAACTTGAGGTCATACAGCTCCTCCTGACAAGAGATTATCAAAACTCAGTAACAGATCAACGCCAGATAGAACACGACCTCTTGACGCAACTCGCCACATTCGGATATAATCTCGCGCAGGAGGTTCCTATGACAGGAGAGCAGAGTCTGAGTCGAGCGCATCTCGCGTCTGCGGTACCGGTCTCCATCCCTGAAGATGCCAAGCTCTTCCTCAACCGCGAATTATCGCAGCTGGCCTTTTTCCGCCGGGTGTTGGAAGAAGCACAGGACGAACGTAATCCGCCGCTAGAGCGCGTCAAGTTTCTTTCGATCATCGGCTCCATTCTGGCGGAATTTTTTATGCTGCGCGTGGCCGAACTCAAGCAAAAGGTCGCGGCAGGTGTCGTCGAACTATCGTTGGATGGGCAGACACCGGCACAACAGCTCAACGCCATCCACCGAGAGGCGTTGCAGCTGATGAACGACGCGCGCGCCTGTCTGAACACTCTCCTTCCGCTTCTGGATGCAGCCGGCATTCACATTCTCAATTACAACGAGCTCGACAGGATTCAAACCGCGGCAGCCGAGCGCTACTTTGACGAAATGATCTTTCCGGTCTTGACGCCGCTCGCCTACGACCCCGGCCACCCCTTTCCGCACATCTCGAACATGAGTTTGAATCTGGCGGTCATCGTGCGCGACACCCAAGGGCAAGAGCGCTTTGCGCGCGTCAAAGTGCCCAGCACACTACCGCGTCTGGTGCAGATTCCCCCGCCAGCGAACGCGCCATCGCAAGATGGCACAGAGCCGCGTGACGTGTACTTTGTCTGGCTAGAACAAGTTATCATCGCACATCTCGGGCGCCTTTTTCCGGGCATGCACATCATCACCGCGCATCCCTTCCGTGTGACGCGCGATGCAGAAGTAATCATTCAGGAACTCGAAGCGGAAGATCTGCTCCAAACGATCGAGCGCAGCGTCCGCAAGCGCCGTTTTGGCTCTGTCGTTCGCCTGACGATTGACCCCAGTATGCCCGAAAAAATTCGCAGTATCCTGGCAGAAAATCTCAATCTTGAACCCCAAGATATCTATACCGTCGCGCCACCGCTCGGCTTCAGTGATTTGATACAGATTTACTCACTCGACCGGTACGATCTGAAATATCGCCCGTTTCTGCCTTCGATTCCAAGGGCGCTGAAGGAAGCGGAGGACATCTTTGCAGCGATCCGACGTCAAGATATCTTGTTGCATCATCCGTACGATTCGTTTTCTCCTGTCATCGAATTCTTGCAGGCTGCCGCGCATGATCCCAACGTGCTGGCGATCAAACAGACGCTGTACCGCGTCGGACGCAACTCGCCGGTCGTCGAAGCATTGCTCCAAGCTGCGCGTAACGGGAAGCAGGTGGCGGTCCTGGTGGAGTTGAAGGCGCGGTTCGACGAAGAGAGCAATATCGAATGGGCGCGGGCGTTGGAGCGTGAGGGCGTTCACGTTGTCTATGGCGTGTTGGGCCTCAAGACACACGCCAAAGCCCTGCTCGTCGTCCGCCGGGAAGGCCATCACCTCCGCCGCTATGTACATCTTGCCACAGGCAATTACAATCCGACGACCGCGCGAATTTACACCGATCTAGGCTTGTTCACGTGCGACGAAGATATTGGCGCCGATGTGAGCGATGTGTTCAACTATTTGACCGGGTATTCCGCAAAGAAGGACTATCGCAAGATCTTGGTCGCCCCGATCAACTTGCGCGCCGGCATCGAGATGCTCATCCAGCGCGAGATTGAACGGCGGCAGCGAGGCGAACCGGCTCATCTGATTTTCAAGCTGAACTCCCTGATTGACGAGCGGATAATTCGCTTACTCTACCGAGCATCGCAGGTCGGTGTGCGCGTGGATTTGATCGTGCGCGGGATGTGTTGCCTCCGTCCGGGGGTGCCCGGTCTTTCGGAAAACATCAGGGTTACCAGCATCGTCGGTCGCTTTCTTGAACATAGCCGCATCTACTATTTCTACAACGGCGGCGCAGAACAGATTTATTTGGGCAGCGCCGACTTGAGGCCGCGCAACCTTGACCGCCGCGTGGAAATTCTCTTCCCAGTGCAGGACGCGCGCCTCATCCGGCAGGTGCGCGATCAGATTCTTGCCACATACCTCGCCGATAACTGCCGAGCTCGGTTGATGCTTCCCGATGGAACCTACAAACGGCTTACGCCCGACAATGGCGCGCCGCCGCTGGATAGTCAAGCCGCGTTTTTGAATCGAGCGTTTACCGAAACTTGATGCTCGGAGTGGAGCCGATGAAAATCTACTTCTTGCGTCACGGGCTTGCTGGCAAACGGAGCGAATGGAAGCACGACGACGCCACGCGCCCACTCACGGATGAAGGCATTGATAAGATGAAACGCATCGCGAAAACGCTCGCCGCGCTCGACCTCGGTCTCAGTGTGATCGTGACCAGTCCACTCGTCCGCGCCAAGCAGACGGCAGAGATCGTCGCGCAGAAATTAAATCTCAAGGTGGTCGAAGACCCGCGGCTCGCGCCCGGCTTCAACATCGAAGGACTCCGCGCGATTTTACGCGATCACGCCGGCGCGAATGCGCTGATGGTCGTGGGGCACGAACCGGATTTTAGCGATACGATTAGCGCGCTCATCGGTGGTGGGCGGATCGTCTGCAAGAAGGGTGGCCTCGCGCTCGTCGAGTTGTCGAACGCGCCATCGCTCAAGGGCAAATTGGTTTGGCTCGTGCCACCCAGGGTGTTGGCGCGCTAGGAGCCAGCAATGGAGGTCGAAGCCAAGTTTGCGCTGACGGAGGAAAGCCTGGTCGAGCGTTTGCAGACCGTCAAGACGATAGACAGGCTGAAGCTCACCGTTGGCACGCTGGTACGTGTGCGCGACACGTACCTCGATACATCGGATCGTCGTCTGCTGGCCGCGGGGTACGCGTGCCGCCAGAGGCGTGTGGGACACGCCCGCGCCTTGCTCGTCACCCTGAAGCAGATCAAACCGACATCCACAGCGATTCACGCGCGCCAAGAGCTCGAAATCAAGTTGCCTCAGGACGTGCCGCCGCCACAATGGCAAGACAGCCCCGTGCGCGATCGCATTCTCAGCATCATCAGGGATGCCCCATTGCAAAAATTGTTCGAAATAGACCAGACACGCAAAGAGCGCAATGTCATGAAAGACGGGGTGCCCATCGCCGAGTGGAGTGTGGACGAGGTGTGTGTGCGCGTCGGAAATCGGCGCATGAAATTTGCGGAATTGGAAATCCAACTCAAGCCTGCCGGTACCGTGGAGGATTTGGCGCGTCTCGTCGCATACGTGCAGACGAAATGGAATCTTAAGCCGGTTACACAATCGAAATTTGAGCGCGTGCTCGCGTGGGTGGATGGAGCAAACGCCACTGCTTCCAAACGTCGTCGCGAGCCCAAGATTCGGCTCGACGATACGATGGCCGAAGCCGCGCGCAAAACGCTGCTGCTACACTGGAGGCGCATGCTCGCTCACGAGGCAGGCGTGCGCGCAGGCACGGACAGCGAGCAAGTGCACGATATGCGCGTTGCTACGCGGAGGATGCGCGCCGCGCTCCGCGTCTTTGACGAGTTCCTCGACGCCAAAGCGTTCAAGCCCTTTGCCAAAATGCTGCGGCGCACCGCGCGCATGCTTGGCGCTGTCCGCGATCTGGATATATTCCGCGAAAAGACGCAGCATTACATCGATACCTTGCCTGACGAACGCAAAGGGGAATTGGATCAATTACTCGCGGCGTGGCACACCGAGTATCAGCGCGCGCGTGGTGAATTGATCGCATGGCTCGATAACGCCGAATATGCCCAATTCAAAAAGACATTTACCGAGTTTCTGCAAACGCCCGGCGCTGGCGCGGCAGTGGTGGACTCGTCCGGCAACGCGCCGCGCGTCGTGGAACGTGTCCGCGATCTGCTGCCCATCATTGTACTGCGCGGCTGGGCAGCTATCCGCGCCTACGACGAACTGGTCTCTGCGCCGGATGTGTCCCTTGAGACTTTGCATCAACTGCGCATCGCGTCCAAGTATCTACGCTATACGTTGGAGTTTTTTGATGAGGTCTTGCCGCCCAACGCGAAACTGCTGATCGAGCAGATTAAACGACTGCAAGATCATCTTGGAAATTTGCAGGATGCCGTCGTCGCCTGTAGATATTTACACAATTTTTTGACTTGGGGCGAATGGAGTCCGGCGTCCAAAGCCGAGCAGCATCCGCCGCTGATTGTCGCGCCGGAGGTTGCCGCGTACCTTGCCGTGCGCCAAGCTGAAATCCGTACCCTCGTTCAGACGTTTCCGCAAGTTTGGGCACCGATCAGTCACGCGGACTTTAAGAAGCAACTGCTCGCGCTGCTGGCGGCGTGGTAGTTTTCCGCCAGCGCGAAAAGACAAACCGCCGCGCGTGCTGTTACGCAGCCGTTTTTCCCCCTGCACTAGCTTGTAGTTTGATCTTCACCGCGCGCTTGAACACTTTTTCCAGGGTTCCAATACGATCTTCTACACCCCACATCTCCAACTGACAATCCCCCGTCGCCTGTAATTCCAAACGAACGGAGGACTTGCTCAGGGCGCGAAATTTCGCGTGTGTAATAATCCCCTTATGACTGCGGTCTAAGACCTCGGCGACGCGGAGGAGCGCGCTGAGCACGCGCACGCACCGGCGAGTGGCTTTGTCCAGCGCGGCATATTCTTCGTTTTTTTTGCTGGGCTTGGCTTTGCGATGAAACAATGCCACCAGTGCCATCACCACGATCTCCGCCTGGTCGAATCCCAGCAACTCGGCGTGCCGAATGAGATAGTACGTGTGCAGGTGATGATTATCGTACGAAAGAAACGCGCCGATGTCATGCAACAACGCTGCGTATGTGAGCAGTTCCCGCTCACGATCGCCGAGCGTGTGTAGCCCAACTTTCTTGGCGCTATCGAACAGTTCAAGCGCAAGGTGTGCGACCTGCCGCGCATGCGCTTCGTCAAAGCCGCAGGCGCGCCCCAGTTGCAGGACGCTACGCTCGCGCACGGAAAACTCTTGGAAGAGTTCGCCGTGCTCGCTGCGCGATAGATAGTCCACGAGCATTCCCTCGCGCAAGCCGCGTTCGCTGATGACGCGCACCTGCTTGATGTTCAAATCTTGCATGAGCGTGTCGAGAATGGCCGCGCCGGGGATGATGATGTCCGCGCGCTCAGGCTTGATGCCGGGCAACCTGCGGCGTTCCTCCAGCGTGCAGGCACAGAGCATCTCGATCACGCGCTGGAGATCCGCGTAGGTGAGAATGTCCTCGCGTTGACGGAGGCGGTTGTGGAGCGCGCGTGCCGCGATATCGGCCAAATTTTCGATGGTGCCCGAACTGCCAAAGACGAGCTCCCAGTGGTACTTTTGCATCTGCTGGAGGGTGCGCACCGATGCGTTGCGAATATAGCGTTGCAAAAGGGCATAGCGTTCCGGAGTAACCGGCCCGGTTTCATTGGGAGGAAAGAACAACGTGCTGAGCCGCACCGCGCCGAGGTTGAGCGAGCCGAGAAACTGGTACTGTTTCTGTCCCCCCACGATGAGCTCGGTGCTGCCGCCGCCAATGTCAATGAACGCAGCTTGCTTGTCGCCGAGATGGACCGCGCTGGAGACGCCGAGATAGATCAGGCGAGCCTCTTCGCGGCCCGAGATGACGCGGACCTTGACGCCAGCTTCGTGCTGCAGACGACGCAAAAAATCCTTTTGATTCTTGGCTTCGCGGACGGCTGACGTCGCCACCGCGATGATGTCTTGGGCGCCATACGATCGTGATAATTCGACGAATTTTCTGCATACGAGAATGGCGCGATCCATGGCTTCAGGCTGAAGGTACCGATTCGTAAATTCGTTCTCGCCGAGGCGGACAACCTCTTTTTGCTGCGTCAGCGTCGTGTAAGAATGATTGGACGCGATCCGAACGATCAAGAGCCGCACCGAGTTGGTGCCAATATCCATAAAACTGACGACATGGCCGTTCGAGGATTTTCGCATAGTACTTACCTATCAGCTGTTTGTTTTCGAGGGTCTGGCTAGATCTCGCCAATCCGCAACGCCGCCTGCGCCTCACGAATATCTTCTTCGATCTGCGCCTTAAGCGCCTCTAGAGAGTCAAAACGCTGATCGTCCCGCAGCCGCCGCAGGAGCGCAACTTCTAACTCCAAGCCGTACAGTTCTTCGTCAGTGTGAAAAAGATGCACTTCGATGCTTGGGCTGGCGTCGGCGAACGTCGCGCGGCTTCCGATGTAGAGCACGCCGTCGCGCTGAGAGTGCTTCACCCTCACCCGTACGGCATAGACCCCCGCCGCCGGCACGAGCACGTCTTTCTCTATGGCTAAATTCGCCGTAGGATAGCCCAACTTCCGCCCGCGCCCATCGCCGTACACCACTGTGCCCCATAGCCTCGGAGCATACCCTAGCATCTCACGAGCTTCGTCCAGACGCCCAGCTAATAAGCTCTCGCGGATCGCCGTGGAGCTGACGATCTTCCCGTTAACTATTATTGATGGGACAACTTCTACAGAAAATCCCAGCGCTCTCCCAAGGCGCTCAAGCAGCGCGCGATCCCCTCCCCGCCCTCGGCCAAAGCGCGCATCCGGCCCAATCACCATATGAGCCATGCGCAGCTCCCCCACTAAGATCTTTTCTACGAACTCCTCCGCAGCCATCGCGCCCACTTCGGGGAACTCCACCGCGAGCACATGCTCGACGATCTGAGAGATTCTGTCAAGCTTCTTGACCACAGGCATCAGTAGTGGCTTGGGAGCCCCCATATAGTTTGTCGGCGGTCGCCTGAAGACAAACGCTACGCTGAGCGCTCTATGCTCCCTTGCCCACGCATGAGTGCGTTCTAACAGCGCGCGATGGCCACGATGCACCCCATCGAACGTCCCCAACGTGAGCGCCGTTGGCTGTGTGGGACGAAACTCTCTCAGCGTGCTGATAGCCATAATTAGAGTTTCCGAACAAGATGGCGCGCAAGCTCCGCGAGCACGCGCTCTTGGACTTCTTCAAGATCGCCAGGGATGACGCAGCCGGCGGCTTGCTCGTGCCCCCCGCCCCCAAAGGCCCGCGCCACAAGATTGACCGCCGCACGCCCCTTGGACCGCAAGCTCACTTTGATCTTCCCATTCTCGAGCTCTTTGAAGAGCACCGCAACTTCGACGCCCTCGACGCTGCGCAGCTCCTCGACCAAGCGCTCCGTGTCCGTCACTGACGTATTCGTCTCGCGAAAGACCGACTTGGGGATGGAGCTCCAAATGATCCCATCAGTGATCTGGGCACTTTGCAGAACATACCCCAAGAGCTTCAACTCCGCTAAGCTGCGCCGCTCGTAGAGATTGACCGCGATCTCGCGCGTATCTACCCCATACGACAGCAATTGCGCGGCCATCTCCAACACCTCACGAGTGACGTTGGAGTTGCGGAACGAGTCTGTGTCCGCGATGATACCCGTGTAGAGACACGTCGCGATCTGAGGGGTGATCGTCACCCCCAGATGGGGAGCGAGTTCGTAGAGCAACTGTGTTGTCGAAGCGGCTTCCTTGACGAAATTGACGTGGCCAAATCTCGGATTATCGCGATGATGATGGTCAATATTGATAATAATCTGTCCATCACGGAGAAGTTTCAAGGCATCCTCCCCGATGCGGCTGAGATCTCCACAGTCGACGACGCACCAGACTTCGATCTCGTCGCTGCGCAGCTGCGTGGGGTGGAGCATCTCGTCAGCGCCGGGGAGGAACCGCAAACTCGGCGGGACGAGATCGCGGTTCGCCACCCAAGCCTCCTTGCCAAGTTGTTCTAGCATAAATTTGAGGGCCAACTCGCTACCGATAGCATCGCCCTCGGGGCCAATATGGGAGAGGATGCCAAACCGCGCGTGCGCACGGATGACGGCCTTGACCTCGTTGATCATCTCTGAGGACCTTTCTAAAAGCGCTGCCGCACCTCACTCTGCCCCTCTCCGCTGGCGGAGAGGGAACGGGTGAGGTGAAATTCCGCTCTATTTTACGGGAGAACGTCGCGGATCACCAGTCGCTGATAGCCGTTGCGCAGGCTCGCGTAGACAAGGCGCTTCCCATCAGGGGACCATGAGGGGTGGGAGTCAGCGTAGCTATCGCGGGTGAGCCACGTAAAATTCTGCCCATCCGAGGTAATGCGGGCGATATCAGTTTCATCGCCGCGGACGGCCTCAAACGCGATGAACCGCCCGTCGCGCGACCATGCGGGAGAGCGATAGATCCCGTCGCTGTTGGTGAGCTTCTGTCTGACGAGGCCGTTGGGGCGCATGGCGTAGAGGTCCCAGCTGCCCTCCCGGTACGACGCAAAGACGATCTTATCGTTCTTGGGCGACCAGGCGGGAAACGCCTCGCGATAGTCGTCTTGGGTCAGTCGTTCTATAGCTCCCGTGAGGGGGTCTAGCAGATAGAGATCGGCCCAGCCGTCGCGATAGGATTCAAAGACGATCTTGCCGTCGGGGGTCCAGTTGGGGTCCCAGTCCGTCGCGACGTTCTGCGTGAGCCGGGTGACGTTGGACCCATCAGTATTCATCAGATAGATTTCGTAGTTGCCGTCGCGGCTTGAATAGAAGACGATCTTGGAGCCATCGGGGGAGAAGCGCGGGCCCAGATCGCTCGCGCGATTATGGGTGAGGCGCACCAGATCCGTGACCGGAGCGAGCGTGAGCAGATAGATCTCAGAGTTCCCGTCGCGGTCGGAGACGAAGACGATCTTCGTGCCGTCGGGAGACCAATCGGGGGCAAAGTCATTGAAGTTCTTTGGCCGGGGCTGCGCCAAGCCCGTAAAGACCAGCACCAAGCCCAACAGAACGATGAAGCCTCTCACCACCACGATCACGCTTTCAGTGTAGCGTTCTTGTGCTCGAAAGTCAAGGGCTTCAGCCCCGCAAGATCGGCTCCTTGGCAGCACGCACCTCGTCAAGCCGTCGCACCGCAGCCCCGTAGACGGGGACCGCGTGCGGGGCTTCTTTGAGTATTTGGGGATCTTCTTTCATCTCTTGGGCGACTTTGATGAGCGCGTCCGCGAAGCGATCGAGCTCTTCTTTGCTGACAGTTTCCGTGGGCTCGATCATCATCACTTCAGGGACGATTAATGGGAAATAGATCGAAGACGGATGGACCCCGTAGTCTATCAGTCTTTTGGCGACGTCGAGTGTACGGATCTCTTCGGACATGCCCTTGGTCGTCAGCACGAACTCGTGCATGCAGAGCCGGTCATAGGGGGCTTTGTAGACTCTGCTCAAGCGGGCTCGCAGATAATTCGCATTGAGCACGGCATTGGTGCTCACGGCTCGTAGCCCCTCATCGCCCATCATGCGAATATATGTGTACGCGCGGACCAGTACCCCAAAGTTCCCGTAGAACGAATGGATCTTCCCGATGGAGTGGGGGCGGTCGTAGTCCAAAGCGTACGAATTCTTTCGCTTAACGATGCGCGGCACGGGCAGATAGGGCTCGAGCTTTTTGACGACCGCGACCGGGCCGGCGCCGGGGCCGCCGCCCCCGTGCGGCGTGCTGAACGTCTTGTGTAAGTTATAGTGCACGATGTCTACCCCCATATCTCCCGGACGGGCGCGGCCCACAATCGCGTTGAGATTGGCCCCGTCGTAATAGACGAGCCCCCCGACGTCGTGGATAAGCTTGGTGATCTCGAGGATATCGGTCTCAAACAGCCCAAGAGTATTGGGATTCGTGAGCATGATCCCCGCGACGGACTCATCAAGATGGGCCTTCAGAGCTTGGAGATCGACAAGGCCGCGGGAATCCGAGGGAATGTGCACGACCTCAAAGCCGCACATCGCGGCGGACGCAGGGTTAGTCCCGTGGGCCGAGTCGGGGAGCAAGATTTTCGTGCGCTTGTGAAGCTCTTTAATGCGCTCAAAGTGCTTTTTGATGATGAGCATCCCCGTGAGTTCCCCGTGAGCGCCAGCCGCGGGCTGGAGCGTGATCGCGTCCATGCCCCCAATCGCGCAAAGATACTCCCCAAGCTCGTACATCAATCGTAAAGCCCCTTGAGAGAGCTCTTCGCCCTGCAAGGGGTGGGCGTGGGCGAACCCCGCCAGCCGCGCCATATCTTCGTTGATCCGGGGGTTATACTTCATGGTGCAGCTGCCCAGGGGATAGATCCCGTTGTCCACGCCGTAGTTCATCCGCGAGAGTCTCGTATAGTGTCGCACGACTTCGACTTGCGAGACTTGGGGGAGCCTGGGGTCTTCTTTGCGGATGAGTTCGGCAGGGATCAGCTCTGTGAGATTTCTTTCTGGGACGTCGCACGGGGGGAGCCGAAGTCCGGTGCGGCCCTCCTCGCCCATATCAAAGATCGTTGTTTTCATCAGAGTCCTCCTTTCAGCAAGCTTCGCTTGACGTTCATCTTCGCCAGCCTTTGGCTGGCGAAGGCGAACGGTCCAGGCGAAGCCTGGTGACGAAGCGATCCATCTCCTCGCGGGTGCGCTTCTCCGTGACCGCGATCAAGAGATTGTTGCCGTCGAGCAGCTCATAGGGTGCCAAATCGAGGCCACCGAAAAAGCCCTCATCGCGCAGGGCTTTCAGTAATCGCGCGGGCTTCTTGCGCGTCTGGACCACAAATTCGTTGAAGAACGGCCCAGAAAAGCGCAGCGCAAACCCTGGGATCTTAACGATCTTCTCTGCGAGATAATGGGCTTTCTGAAGATTGAGCTCGGCGAGCTTTCGCAAGCCGCGCCGGCCCACCGTCGCCAGATAGATCGCCGCGCAGAGGGCCATCAGCGCTTGGTTGGTGCAGATATTGGACGTCGCTTTCTCCCTTCGGATGTGTTGCTCTCTCGTCTGGAGGGCCATGACGTAGCCGATCCGCCCGTCGGCGTCGACGGTGCGCCCGGCCATGCGCCCCGGCATCCTGCGCACGTAGCTCATTCTCGTAGCAAAGAGCCCAAGCAACGGGCCGCCAAAGCTCTGGGGAATCCCTAAGGGTTGCCCCTCTCCTGTGACGATATCCGCGCCAAAGAGCCCTGGCGGGGCTAAAATCCCCAACGAGATGGGATTGGCACTCACGATGAGAAACGCATCTTTGATGAGATCTTTAAGCCCTGAAAGATCTTCGATCACCCCGAAGAAGTTGGGGGTCTGCACGATGAGCCCCGCAAGATTCTCAGTCTCTTTCGGTATAGCGTCGCGATCGAGCTGGCCCGTCTTGGTGAATGGGATCTCAAAGAGTTCTAAGCCCGCGCCCCAGGCGTACGTTTCAAGACACTTTCGGTAGTAGGGGTTGAGGCTTCGAGCTACGAGAAATCTCGTCTTCCCCGTGACGTTCTTGGCCATGAGCATCGCTTCGGCCAAGGCCGAGCCCCCGTCGTACATCGAAGAGTTGGCAACCTCCATCGCTGTCAGCTCGCAGATCATCGTCTGGAACTCGAACATCCACGTGAGCGTCCCTTGGGAGAGCTCAGCTTGATAAGGCGTGTAGCACGTCAAAAATTCTCCGCGCGAGATGAGATGAGCGATGATCGCGGGCACATAATGATCGTAGATGCCCGCACCAAGGAAGCTCACGTATTCCCCTGTATGGGCGTTTTGTGCAGCTATCTGACTGACTAAGTTGTAGACTTCCAGCTCGCTGAGGGGCTCAAGCCCGATGGGCTGAAATCTTCTCAGCACCTCAGCGGGGATGTCAGCGAAGAGCTGCTCGATATCCGAGAGCCCGATCTCGGCGAGCATCTTGCGCTGGTCTTCCGGAGTATTGGGAATGAACTCAAATGTCGACATATATTCTCACCTTGCTGAGCTCCCGATGTGCTTCTCGTACTCTTCAGCCGTCAGGAGATTCTCAAGCTCCTTGGGATCGCTGGGAGCGATGACCACGATCCAGCCTCGCTCATGCGGAGATTGATTGATCAGCTCAGGGTGAGTTTCGAGCTCCCTGTTGACTTCAATAATCTCTCCGCTGAGGGGAGCATAAATGGGCGAGACGGCCTTGACCGACTCGACCGTGGCAAACTCTTGCATCTGTTTGACCTTGGTGCCGACCTTGGGCAGCTCGACGTAGACGATGTCGCCCAGTTCGTGCTGGGCGTGATGGGTGATGCCGACGCGGGCTTTGCCGTCTTCGAGCTTGACCCACTCGTGCTCCTTGGTGTAGCGATAGTCTCTGGGGTAGGTCATGAGGCTCTCTCCTTCCAAATATAGTCTGGTGCCCACAGTTTAGCGCGAAGGGGGGAAGGAGCGCAAGTATGAAAGAAAGATGTGAGTGCCGAGGGGCGGACTCGAACCGCCGACACCAGGATTTTCAGTCCTGTGCTCTACCAACTGAGCTACCTCGGCACGCTGCGTGTGAGCTTTGCCTTCGCCAGCCTTTGGCTGGCGAAGATGAACCTCAAGCGAAGCTTGTCCAGGCGAAGCCTGGTGGCGGGGATGACGGGATTTGAACCCGCGATCTCTGCCTTGACAGGGCAGCGTGTTAGGCCACTACACCACACCCCCACGCCCGTTTATTATAGCTCCTCCTTAAGGCTTCGTCAACCATCTCATCGCCTATTGGACCAGCGCGCGACGACCTGCCCGCAGTGCGGACAGTACGTCACCTCCCCGCGGTAGAAGCTGCGACAGTGCGGACACCGATGATACTCATCGCTCTTTAAGCGAGCGAGTATAAAGTAGCGCGCTCCCAAGAGCAATAATCCACCAAAGATCAAGAGCACTATCCAAAAGCGCCAGCTCATTTTTCTCTCCTACGACAGCCAGATTTTATTTTATAGAAAATTCTTGCGCATCGCTATTCAGCTCCTGCGCTTTGCTCGATAGCACAGCTCTAAGCTATTATTATCTGGCGATCACCTTGGGGATCGCGACCCTTCTGCGCGCTATGTCTGCTAACTAGGGTGATCAAATTCCCGCAAAATCTCTGGCACGTTTTCTTAACGAGCAAACTTCTCCGTCGCACCCTGGCTCGCTGTACTCCGTCGGAGCTCTGGGGCAGCGCGGCGCAGAAAAATCCCTTGAGATTATAATTTTCTTGCCATTCCCCCTTGTGCATTCGACTTGACAACCCCCGGAGATCTCTGCTATGCTGTGAGCACCTACCAGCACCAGGGGTTAGCAAATGATGCGATCAGAAGCGGCTTTGCGAGACTATCCCCAGGCTATTGTTCCGTCGCTGCGGCCCGAGTACACGTTCGCGCGTTTTGTCCGCGGCGAGAGCAATAGATTAGCATATGCCGCTTCCCTTGCGGTCGCGGAGAACCCCGCGCGCGCCTATAATCCGCTGTTTATCTACAGCCCCTCAGGGCTGGGCAAGACCCATCTGCTCCACGCCATCGGCAACGAAGCCGCACGGCGAGCGCCTTGGCTCAAGATCCTCTACGTCACGTGTGAGCGCTTCGCTACTGACTTCTACCGCGCGCTCCATGAGAACAAGACCGCGCAATTCCGCAAGCTCTACCGAACAGTGGACATTCTCTTGCTCGACGATGTGCACTTTCTGCGCGAGAAGACCGCCACCCAAGAGGAGCTCTTTCATACGTTTAACGATCTTTATCAGCGGGGCAAGCAGATCGTGCTGACCTCGGACCGTCCCCCGGAAGAGCTGCCCCATCTCCATGAGGGGCTCATCTCGCGCTTCCGCGGGGGTCTAGTTGCCGACATCCAACCGCCCGATTTTGCCACGCGTCTGGCGATCTTACGCGCCAAGGCCGAAGAACTTCAGCTCGATCTCCCCCCAGAGCTATTCGCCTCCATTGCGGAGCGGGTGTGCGCGAACGTGCGCGCCTTGGAAGGAGCGTTGGTGCGGATAACGGCCACCATCGCCTTAACCGGCCATGAGCTCTCCCCAGAATCCCTCGCAGCGGTGCTCCCGCCGCCGCAGAGCCCTCCGCCCATCACCCACGAGCTCATCAAGCGCGAAGTCGCACAGTATTATAAAGTCAGCGTCGAAGATCTTGAGGGCCACAGCCGGGAACGACGGGTCGTCTGCGCGCGCCAGATCGCGATCTATCTAGCGCGCGAGCTGATAGATCTCTCCTTCCCCGCCCTGGGCGTGCTCTTTGGCGGGCGCGATCACAGCACGATCATGCATGCGTATCGTCGGGCCAAAGCCCTCGCTGAGAGCCCGCTCTTCTCCGGGGAGATCGCCCAGCTGAAGGCCCAGCTATTCGAAAAGGCGCGCCGTCCCCAGTAAAATATCTTTAGAATGAGGATCGAGCGTCTCGCTCTCTATAACTTTCGCAATCTTGGGCCCACGGAGCTTGTCCCTGCCGCCGGGCTGAATCTCATCATAGGGCCCAATGCCGCGGGCAAGAGCAACCTCTGTGAGGCCGTCTATTACGCTGCTAAAGGGTGGCTGCTCAAGGGCGAGCGCCAGCGCGATGTGATCGCCTGGGGGGCTCACGAAGCGGCGCTCGAGCTCATCGTCAACGGCGACCATGTGCGCATCCATCTCAACGGGCGAGCGCGCGCAAAGACTATAGAGCTCAATCGAGAGAAGAAGACCCAAAGCGACGTGAGCGCCCTCGTGCGCGTGGTGCTCTTCACCCCCAATGAGCTGCAAATCATCAAGGGGCGACCCGAAGAGCGCCGGCGCTTCCTCGATCGCAGCATCGCCGAGCTCTCTCGAGAATATAGATATATCGTGCTAGAGTATGAGCAGACCCTCCAGCGCAAGAACGCCTTGCTGCGTCAAGGCAAGCCCAATCTCGATGTGCTCGAAGTCTTCAACGAGGAGCTGATAGCTCGCGGGAGCCGGATTATCACCCAAAGAATCGAATATCTGAAAGCAATCAATAGCACTCTTTCCCAGCGTTATCGAGCAATTTCTGGGCGAGCCTCTGAGCTGACCGTGACGTATGAGACGCCTCTCGATCTGTCATCGGGCGATGTGCGCGCTCGGCTCGCTCAGCTCATCGCGCAAGTTACTCCTGAAGAGATCGGGCGGGGCGTGGCGCTCGTGGGCCCGCACCGCGATGACGTGCGCTTTGAGCTTGACGGCCACGACCTGAGGCGCTTCGGCTCCCAAGGCGAACAGAAGTCCGCCCTCTGCGCTATGCTCTTAGCCCAGCTCGATCTGCACTATCAGCGCTTTGGAGATTACCCGATCTTACTATTAGACGACGTGCTCTCCGAGCTCGATAGCAGAAGATTCCAACGGCTCTTGCAACTGCTCCCTGCGGGGGTTCAGATATTCCTTGCGCATACGGTCACAGAGATGGGTGAGCTCCATCCCGCCGTGCGGATGGCCGCGCAACGGATCTTTCTGATTGAAGATGGAAAGGTCTCGGTGGTCTTATGATTGAGTCAGCTCTCATTGAGAGAGTCTTGCGCAAGTACGGCTTGCTCGAGATCTATCGGGAGCAAGAGCCAGCGCTGCTGTGGGAGAGGGTTGTGGGCCCGCAAGTCGCTCGTTTAGCTCAGCCGATCTGGGTACATCAGGGCGTGCTCTTGGTCGCAGTACCCAATCACGTGGTGCAGCACGAGTTTTCGCTCCTTCGGGAGGAGTTCAAGAGAAAGCTCAACGAAGCGCTCGGGGAAGGGCGCGTGCGCGAGATCCGCTTTCGCGTCGAGAGCTTCCCCAAGCCGCCATCGGGGCTCCCGCTCGATCAGATCGAGCTGACGCCCGCCGAAGAGCGCGAGATTGAAGAGCTTGCGGCTGACGTCTCTGATACCCAGTTGCGCTCTGTTTTGACTCAGCTCATGAAGAAAGCGAAGAGAATAGAAAGAGCGCGCCGGCGGTTGGGCTGGAGGCCCTGCCCCCACTGCGGTGCGCTCTGCGAGAAGAATTTCTGTCCCTTATGCGCTCAATCGTTCGAGGAGGACGACCAATGAAGATCGGGATCTTCACAGATACGTTCACGCCGCAGATCAACGGGGTCACCAGCGTCCTCGAGGAGCTCGATCGTGTGCTCTCTCGAGCTGGCCATGAGGTCTATATCTTCGCTCCGGCGTACTCGCGCGCGCAACGAAGCGAGAACGGTCGGATCTTTCGGTTCCCTGCCCTCACTGCGTACTTTCACAAAGACAGCCGCATCGTCATCCCCTACGATCGCCGGGCGTTCTCCGTCTTCTCTCAACTCGATATCGTCTACAGTCATACCCCGGTTTCGATGGGGCTCTTAGCGATCCGCGTCGCTCGTAAGTATCATCTCCCTCATGTGCATACGTATCACACGCTCTTCACGGAGTATTTGCACTATCTGCCCAGGTTGATTCGCCCCACTCGTCGGATGGCTGAGCGCATGAGCGCGGCCTTCTGCAATCGCTGTGATGTGATCACGACCCCCTCCCAAGCTATGAGAGAGGAGCTGCTGCGCTATGGTGTTCACAAACCCATCTATGTCCTGCCCTTCGGGGTGGATATCGAGCCCTTCGAGCGCCCCATAAGAGTTGACGCGCGCCGCGCGCTGAAGCTTGCCCCAGACGAGTTCTTCTTGCTGTACGCGGGACGCTTGGGGATTGAGAAGAATTTGCACTTTCTTCTCCGGGCGTTTCGGGTGCTTCTCGATCGGTGGCAGGGGCCAGGGGCGGTGCGGCTGGTGCTCGCCGGAGGAGGGCCACATCAGCCGATCTTTGAAGAGTATGCTCACGAGCTTCATCTGGGGGATCGCGTGCTCTTTACGGGGTTCATCCCGCGCGAGGAGCTTGTAGACTATTATCGGGCTGCGGATCTGTTCGTCTTTGCTTCTAAGACGGAGACTCAAGGGCTGGTCTTGATGGAAGCGATGGCCGCGGGGCTGCCCGTGGTCGCTGTGCGCGCCATGGGGGTCACTGATGTCGTCTTCGACGGCGAGACAGGGGTGCTCGTCCCCGAAGACGAATCTCTCTTCGCTCAGACGGTGATAGAGCTCTTGCAAGACCCACAGCGCCGCTCCCAGCTCCATCAAGGAGCACTTCGCAAGGCCCACGAGCTGAGCATCCAACAATCAGCCGCGCGGTTGCTTGAGATATTTTCGGGGCTTCTTTCTACGAGGTCTCATATGGTACAATAAGACAACTTGGCAGCAAAGGAGGCATCTATGCGCAGACTCCTCATGTTCATCGTCGTCGGCTTCCTGATCGTCGTCATCGCGCGCGCTCAGCAGAGCACGCCCATCTTTATAATGAGCTGGGGACAGCAGGGGAATAGAGAGGGACAATTCAATGCTCCCGAGGGGATCGCCGTAGACAGCGAGGGCAACGTCTACGTCGCGGACACGGAGAACCATAGGGTGCAGAAGTTCGACGCCACCGGGAAGTTCCTCCTGCAATGGGGCTCCAAAGGGGCTCATAATGGGCAGTTCGAGAGCCCCAGCGGCATCGCCCTCGACAAAGAGGACAACGTCTACGTCGCCGATACGTTCAACAATCGCATCCAGAAGTTTGACAAGAACGGAAAGTTTCTTGGGAAGTGGGGCACGCCTTGTGACATACAGTCTGGGAAGGGCTGTGTGGACCCCGACGGGCCGGGGCCGCTCCAGCCGGGCGATGGGCAGTTCAACCTCCCCGTAGGGATCGCTTTTGATAGAGAGGGCAATCTCTATGTGACTGATGCGTTCAATCACCGGGTGCAGAAGTTCAGCCCTATAGGGAAGTTCTTGGGCAAATTTGGGGTCTTCGGCACCGGTGAGGGGCAGTTCAACATCACTGCGGGGATCGCCCTCGATAAAGACGGCAATATCTACGTCTCGGATAACAAGAACGATCGAGTGCAGAAGTTCGACCCTTCGGGGAAGTTCTTGGGGAGACTAGACGCTCCCATGCGCCGCCCCTATCACTTGGCCGTAGATGGTGCCAATCGCATCTATGTTGTGGACCAAGGGAACGATCGCATTCAAGTCTTCGATGGGACGGGGAAGCTTCTATTGACATGGGGCAAGGCGGGCACGGCCCCAGGGGAGTTCCAAGCCCCCAAGGGCATCGCGATCTTTCAGAGCTTTATCTATATCGCCGACTCGGACAACCATCGCATACAGAAATTCGAGTGGCGGTAGGGCTTGCGCGCCTCGTGGGACATCGCTAGAATGTCGGTGTGAGACGCATAGAAGGGACAACGATCTTGGCGATTCGTTCGGCTCAGGAGCGCTGCGCGGTCATCGCCGCCGACGGCCAAGCGACCCTCAGCAACGTCGTTATCAAGAGCACGGCCAGGAAGGTGCGCAAGATCTATAACGATCAAGTGCTGGTGGGGTTTGCGGGGGCGACCGCCGATGCGATTACACTCTTTGAGCGCTTTGAGAATAAACTGAAAGAGTTTGGGGGCAACCTCAAGCGCGCGGCGGTGGAGCTGACGAAGGATTGGCGGACGGATCGCGTCCTGAGACGCTTAGAAGCGATGATGGCTGTGGCAAATTCTGAGGCGCTGCTGGTGATCTCCGGCGCGGGCGATGTCCTCGAGCCCGATGACGAGATGATCGGGCTGGGGTCTGGAGGGGCGTATGCGTTGGCTGCTGCTAGAGCCCTCCGACAGAACACACGACTCCCCATAGAAGAGATCGCCCGCAAGGCCCTGGAGATCGCCGGGACACTCGATATCTACACCAACCAACAGATCTTCGTAGAGAAGCTCCAGTGGTGAAGTATGGCAGATATTATCGAGATTAACCCGCTGGTAGAAGAGCGCACGCGCGAGCTCTCTCCCAAGGAGATCGTGGCCGAGCTCGATAAGTACATTGTCGGGCAGGAGGAGGCCAAACGCGCGGTGGCCATCGCCCTGAGAAACCGCGTGCGTCGGATGCGCGTCACCGATCCCATTCGCAAAGAGATCCTTCCCAAAAATATCTTGATGATTGGCCCCACGGGCGTGGGCAAGACCGAGATCTCACGGAGGCTCGCAAGCTTGGTGAAAGCCCCGTTCTTGAAGGTCGAGGCGACCAAGTACACCGAAGTGGGGTATGTGGGGCGCGACGTCGAATCCATGGTGCGTGATCTGGTTGAAGTGAGCTACCAGATGGTGCGCCAGGAGGCGATCGAGAAGGTCAAGCACGAAGCGGAGCGGGCTGCCGAGGAGCGCATCTTGGATGCGCTTGTGGGAGCAGCCCCTGTGAGCACAGACGAAGAGCGTCGCGCCTCATGGCAGCACACTCGCGAGCGCTTCCGGGAGAAGCTTCGAGCTGGGCAGCTCGAAGAGCACTATATTGAGATTCGCGTCAAGCCCGAGTCGCCCTTCTCTCACTTCAATGTCCTTTCGGTTGAAGGCATGGAGATAGGCGTAAATATAGAGGAGCTGCTAGAGAAATTTCCGGGGTTTGGTGGCTTTGTCACCAAGCGTCTCAAGATCAAGGAGGCGCGCGAGGTCCTCTTCAATCAAGAAGCGGATAAGCTCATTAATCACGAGGAGATCAAGCGCCAGGCCGTCCAACGCGCCGAGGAGACCGGGATCATCTTCATAGATGAGATAGATAAAATCGCTGCTGGAGGCAGGGAAGAACGCTACGGACCGGGAGTCTCGCGTCAGGGGGTGCAGCGCGATCTCTTGCCCATTCTTGAGGGCACGACCGTGCGGACTCGTTATGGCAGCGTGCGCACGGATAATATTTTATTTATTGCGGCAGGGGCGTTTACTATGGCCAAGCCCTCCGATCTCATCCCAGAGCTCCAAGGGCGACTGCCCATCCGCGTGGAGCTGAAGCCCCTCAGCAAAGAAGATTTTCGCCGCATCCTCAAGGAGCCCCAAGATGCCCTCACGAAGCAGTATCAAGCCCTCATGGCTACTGAAGGGCTACAGTTAGAGTTTACCGACGACGCGCTGGAGGCCATCGCGGAGATCGCGTTTCGACTTAATGAAAGACTTGAGAACATTGGGGCGCGGCGGCTCCACACCGTCATGGAGAAGCTCATGGAAGATATTGCGTTTGAGACGTGCGATCTGCCAGAGCCCAAGACGTTTACTATTGATGCGGCGTATGTCCAGGCGAAGCTCCAGGGAATTGTAGAAGACTTGGACTTGAGTCGGTATATTCTTTGACCATTGCGCTCAAGGAGGCGGCTCGGCGGGGGCGTTAAAGCGGTTCATGACCGTCTCGATATCTGTTTGCACAAAGCACGCGATCGCGTCGGCAGCACGTGAAAGTATCAGAGGGAGTTGAGCTTGCTCTTCTGCAGTAAATTCCCCCAACACGTAGTCGGTCAGATCCCCAAGGGGCTGAGGGCCTCCAATCCCAATCCGCAGCCGGGGAATCTCTTCGGTGCCCAATTCGAGAATCACTGACTCCATGCCGTGATGCCCCCCAGCACCCCCACCTTTGCGCGCCCGCAGCCTCCCAAACGGCAGAGCATAGTCGTCGTAGACGATGAGGCAGTCCGCCGGAGGGACAGAATATCTCTGGCAGATCTCTTTCACGGCGATGCCGCTGACGTTCATATAGACAGATGGTTCAACGACAAGCACCGTGTCGCTTACGTAATAAACGACTGAGAAATCGTGCTCAGTCTTTTGGATCTGCGTGAAGCGATCAAGAAACGAGCGCACCGCCAGGCGACCCATATTGTGGCGCGTGCGCTCGTATGCTTTCCCAGGATTGCCTAAGCCAACGACGGCCTTCACTATGATTATTTCTTCTTCTCTTCGGCTTTCTCGGCAGGAGCTGTGCCTCCCGCCGGAGCCGCACCCTCCACGGGCACAGCGCCCTCCACACCCGGAACAGCGGCCACAACCTCTTCCTTGCGCGGCGCTACGATCGTCACGATCGTGGCCTCCCCTGGCGTCAGCACGTGCACGCCTTCGAGCTTGAGCTCGTTAACGTGTACAGCCTGGCCAATACCAAGGTGAGTCACATCAATTTCAACGATCTCTGGGATGGAGTCCATAGGGCCTCGGACTTTAATACGGTCGCGCAGAAGCTGCAAGACCCCGCCCTCCTTGCGCCCCTTGGCTTCTCCACGCAATCGCACTGGGACTTCTATGGTCACCAACCGATCCGGCGCCGGATGATACAGATCGATGTGTATGACGCGATCCGTCAGGAGATCATACTGAATCTCTTTGATAAACGCTGGGAACTTCTGGCCATCGAGCTCGACGATGATCTTGGAGCTCCGGGTGATCCGTGCCAAGAGCTTCTCCAAATCCTTGGCCGGCAGAGCAATAAGTTGATGGACTCCGTGCCCGTAGAGCACGCCGGGGATGAACCCCGAGCGGCGCAGGGCTCGCGGGTTGGGCTTGGGCCCGCGTGGCGATGCTTTAATGGTGTATTCCATAGAGATTCTCCTCCCTTGTATCTCTAATAATGGGGAAACATCTCGCTCACGGATTCTTGCCGATGGATGCGCTTGATCGTCTCAGCTAAGAGGACCCCCACCGAGATCACGTCGATCTTGGGGCTTGTGGGCGGGGGAATCGTATTGGTCACGACGATCTTCTTCAGGGGCGAGGCTTCTAATTTGTGGACGGCATCCCCAGCGAAGACCCCATGAATGAAGGCGGCAGAGACTTCTTTTGCACCAAATTCTAACAAGAGATTGGTCGCCTCGATGACCGTCCCCCCGGTGGCCAAGATGTCGTCAACTAAGATGGCACGCTTGCCCTTCACGTCTCCAATAATATTGAGCGCGCGCACTTCTGTGGGACTGAAGCGGCTCTTCTCGACGATGGCCAAGGGCAGTTCTAAGCGCTCGGCCACCGCGCGAGCGCGCTTGGCCGCCCCCACATCGGGCGCGACGATCACCGTGTTTTCTAAGTTCTGATGGCGAAAGTAATCTGCAAGAATTGGGTCTCCCCGAAGGTTGTCCACGGGAATATCGAAGAACCCTTGGATCTGGCCCGCGGGTAAATCGAGCGTGAGGACTCTATCGGCCCCCGCGGTGACGATCATATTGGCGACGAGCTTGGCGCTGATGGGCACCCGCCCGATATGCTTTCTATCTTGGCGGGCGTAGCCGTAGTAGGGGACCACGGCGGTGATCCGTTCGGCCGAAGCTCGCTTGAGCGCGTCAATGATCAATAACAATTCCATAAGATTCTCGTTGACTGGGGGGCAGGTCGGCTGGATGACGCAGACATCGGCCCCCCGCACCGTCTCTTTGATATGAACGCTGATCTCGCCATCGGGGAAGCGACCAATCTCAGCTGCCGCAAGCGGGATCCCTAAATGCTCACTGATCTCTTGCGCCAAGGCGGGATTAGCGTTGCCCGCGATGAGCTTCAATTCCCCTTGCACGGCTTCTACTATAGCAAATTCACGGTGAGCTTGCAATCAGGCGATGGATCTCCTCAAGAGGACGGGTGTGAGGTTTACGGAGAATAGAGTGTATGGAGCCGCCGCCGTCCCCGGGGAAGCGCGGGACGATGTGGACGTGCAGATGGGGGACGGCCTGGCCCGCAGCCCGCCCATCGTTGATCCCAATAGTGAACGCTGGGGCACCCAGCGCACGAGCGATGCGCTCCGTGACCTTCTGGACTGTTTGGAAGAGCTTCCCTGCAAGCTCTGGGGGCAGATCCGAGAGCCGTTCGGCATGGGCTTTAGGGATGACGAGGGTATGCCCATCGGCCATAGGGTAAATGTCGAGAAATGCTACAGTCTCTGAGTCTTCGTAGACTTTCTGGGCGGGTAGTTCCCCGCGCACGATCTTGCAAAAGACGCAACTCACAGTCTCACCCCATCTCCTCACCCCTCTGGCTCCCCTCTCCCTCGGAGGGGAGAGGGGATGGGGGTGAGGGTGAAAGAAAGATTTCAGCGAACGTATGCTTCCCTATGCGCACGAGCGTCCCGTCTCTCACAGCGACGCTCTGATCGAACTGGGTGATCTTCATCCCGTCTATTTCGACCGCCCCTTGCTCGATGAGGCGTTTGGCTTCGGAGCGACTCTTCGTCAAGGGAGCAATCAAATCTACGATCCACACGGTGCCGTCGGGCTTGAGAAGTTTTCTGTCGAGAGAGAGCTTGGGCACCTCAGCGGGGCGCTCCTTGCGCGCGAAGACCCGCTCAAATTCTTCCAAAGCTCTATCCGCAGCTTCCCGAGAGTGATAGCGCGCCACGACGGCGTGGGCCATCTTCTGCTTCTGCCCTTTGGGATGGAGCTGCTTCAGCTCTTCCCACTCCAAGTCCGTCAAGAGCCTGACGTACTTCTCGATGAGCGCGTCTGGGATGGACATTAACTTTCCGAACATCTCGTTGGGGGGCTCGGTGATGCTCACGTAATTGTTATAGCTCTTGCTCATCTTTTTGACGCCATCGAGCCCTTCAAGGAGAGGCATGAGGAAGCAGACTTGGGGCTCTTGGCCGTAGCGCTCTTGCAGGGCTCGTCCCACTAAGAGATTGAAGCGTTGATCGGTCCCGCCCAGCTCAACATCAGCTTGGATAGCGACGGAGTCATAGCCTTGGGCCAATGGGTAGAGAAACTCGACGATGCTGATGGGGTTGCCCTCGCGGAAGCGCTTCGAGAAATCATCGCGCTCGAGCATCGCCGCGACGGTGTATTTAGACGCAAGCTCTAAGAGCTTGGCGAAGTCCATCTTCTCCAGCCACTCGGAGTTGTAGCGAAATTCTGTGCGATTGGGGTCTAAGATCTTGAGGGCTTGCTCTCGGTAAGCTTTCATATTAGCTTCGACTTCTTCTTTGGAGAGCATCTTGCGTTGGCTGGCGCGCTCGGAGGGGTCGCCGATCCGTGCTGTAAAATCGCCGACGATCAAGACGGCGGTGTGTCCCAAGTCTTGAAAGTCGCGCAGCTTCTGCAAGACAACGCCGATCCCAATATGAATATCTGGGCTGGTGGGATCGACGCCGAGTTTGACTCTGAGGGGTTTTCCTGTGCGCTGCGAGCGCTCTAATTTTTTGATGAGCTCATCCTCGGGGATGATCTCCACCGCGCGGCGCTTGAGGAATCGCAACTGCTCTTCGGGTGTGAGGTGCTTCGCCATATAGGGTGAGTTTAGCGGAGGGCACAGCCAGATGCAACCCCAGCTCAGTGCTTGAGGAAAGATCTTCTAAGGACCGATTCTACTTGACCTTCACACACCGTGGGAGGTAAAATAAGCCTCTATGAAGACTGAGTGGCGCTTCAGCGCAGTGTGGCTACTTCTGTTGTATGTGGCTGCTATGAGCTTGGGGGGATCATTGGTGAGCATAGTATGGGCTTTAGGTAGAAATCAACCTGATTTTCAGATGCTGCCCAGCGTGCTCCTCGCCCTGGCTTCTATCTTGCTATCATTAGGAATCATACTGAAAGCTAGAGAGAGAAAGTAGACTCCCTTTAGGATCATTTCCCCACCGCCAAGGAAGCCGCACAGATCTTAAGCGAGCTGACGGGCGAGGACATCTGGGCCAAGCTCCAGCAAATGGATCTCCATGAAGCGCTGCGCACCCTGGAGCGGGCGGACGCCCAGTAAGAACAGCAAGGTGCCTCAGCACCTGCACCTAATGCGTCTCGCGGTAGCGCACCCACCAGAGGGTTACTACCCCCATCACTAGAGCCGCAGACACAATCGCAGTTAAGAACCAATTCAGTTCCGTCATGCCATCACGCCTCCTCGCCCAAATATACCAGAATGATCCCAAACGCGTACAACCCCACAGCTGAAACAGAAAAAGACCCAAAGGCCCGTACGAGCTCGTCTTCGACCCCTTCGGATTTTTCCGCTATAATCGCCGCCGTGAGGAAAAATCCTGAACGGCTCGCTGAGCTGTTGCTTGTGCTGGTCGTCTTCATCTGGGGGGCTAATTTCATCGTGATGAAGGCAGCTTTTCGCGAGCTTCCCCCTCTCGCATTTAATGCCGTGCGCATGACTGTCGCCGCTGCTCTGATGGGGGGCATCTGGCTGGGGCGCGAGCGCCAAAGGAAGATGCCCCGATCCGATTGGCTCCAGCTGGCAGGAGTAGGACTGTTGGGCAACACGTGTTATCAGATTCTCTTTGTGATCGGGCTGGACTTGACGACCTCCGCGATCTCGTCGCTGCTTATTGGGACGATCCCCATCTGGACCGCCCTCTTGGCAATGGCGCTAGGGTGGGAGAGGATCTCTCAGCGGACTTGGCTGGGGATTGCTCTCGCTTTTGTAGGGGTCATTCTCGTCACGCTGGGCAGCTCTCAGGGAAATTCTCTCGCAAGAGATCTCCTTCTAGGAAATCTGCTTACTCTCGGCGCGGCGATCTGCTGGGCCGGCTATACCGTGTTTTCAAAGAGATTATTAGAGAGGTACTCCGCGCTGCGCGTCTCGGCTGTAGGGTTAGTGCTGGGGGTTCCGGGGCTGTGGCCGTTCGCTCTGCCCGATCTGCTCTCAGTCGACTGGCGCGCGCTGTCGCCCTGGGTGTATGGAAGTATTCTCTATACGAGCTGCTTCCCCATTGCTTTGGCGTATCTCATCTGGTCGTATAGCATTCAGCAGCTTGGGGCGGCGCGCACCGCCGTCTTTAATAATGCCGTTCCCGTGGTGACATTTGCCCTGGCTTCTCTGGTGCTCCATGAGCCGATCACTTGGCTCCAACTGCTTGGAGGAGCGATCGTCTTGGGTGGTGTCTGGCAGACGCAAGAGAGAGGGGCCAGCGCCCGCTAGAGCGCCGGCCCCATCTTTCTCTTTATGGGTACATCCCGCGCGCGCGTGCCGCTTCAGCCACTCGCGCCACCGCCGTCATGAACGCCGCCGTGCGCATGTCAACCTTGTGCGTCAGATGCATCTCAAGCACACGCTTGAACGCCTCCGTCATGAAGATCTTCAAGCGCTCGTCCACCCTCTCGGCGTCCCAGAAATACCGATAGCGATCTTGGACCCACTCAAAGTAGCTGACCGTCACTCCTCCAGAGTTCGCTAAGATATCAGGGATGATGAAGATCCCGCGCTCATGGAGGATGGCGTCAGCTTCTTGAGTGGTCGGGCCGTTGGCCAGCTCGCAGATGATCTTGGCTTTGATCTTGGGGGCATTGCGCTCATGAAGCTGGTCTTCCAAGGCCGCCGGCGCTAAGATATCACACTGGAGCTCTAGCAGCTCGTCGTTGGAGATCTTCTCTGCCTCCTTGAAGCCAACGACTGTGCCCGTCTCCTTCTTGAAGGCGAGCACAGCTTTATAGTCTAAGCCCTTGGGATTGTAGATGCCGCCCTGGGAGTCGCTGACGGCGATCACTTTGGCGCCGGCTTCTTGCATAAATTGAGCGTAATACGACCCGGCATTGCCAAAGCCTTGGATGGCAACCGTTGTCCCCTCAATCTGCATCTTGAGGTGTTTGAGGGCTTCGAGGGTGCAGAAGAAGCCGCCGCGGGCGGTAGCTGTCTCGCGCCCTAAAGACCCCCCAAGGAGGATGGGCTTGCCTGTCACCAGCCCAGGCATGAACATGCCGTTGTGGTGCATGCTAATCGTATCCACGATCCAGGCCATCTCCCGCGAGCTCGTGTAGACATCAGGGGCGGGAATATCTACATCTGGCCCGATGATGGGCGCGATCTCCGCGGCATAGCGCCGCGTGAGCCGCTCCAGCTCTCCAACGGACATCTCCTTGGGGTTGCAGCGGACCCCCCCCTTGGCCCCGCTGAAGGGCAACCCGGCTACGGCGCACTTCCAGTTCATGAGCACCGCGAGCGCTTCCACTTCTTCCAGTGTGGTGTCTGGGTGATAGCGGATCCCGCCCTTGCCCGGCCCCAAGACCGGATGGCACTGCACCCGATATCCCTCAAAGTTGATGACCCGACCGTCGTCCATGCGCACCGGGAAGTTGACGATCAGCCGGCGCTTGGGATACCGCAGGAGCTCTATCAGCCCCTCTTCCAGCTTGAGTTTTTGCGCGGCCACGTCGAAGAAGTGCCGCGCGGTCTTGAGCATCTTCAGCTCGCCTTCCCGTTTGGCATCTGCTGTTACTGCCATGGATCAGACCTCCTTTGTATGGTTCTTCTGAACTAAGTCTCGGCCAACTTCTAACGCTCGCAAGTTCTGGTCACGGTACTTCGTAGGCGTGCGCAGCGCTACTGCTCTCTGGAGATTCTCCCATGAGACCAAGTCCGCTAGGGCATTGAGCGCCCCCAGCGCAATGATGTTCGTGACGAGCTTGCTCCCAACTTGTTCCACAGCCGCGCGCGATAGCGGCAACTTCACGACGTTATTGCCCCCTTGCACGTTCACTTGAGTCGAGTCTACTACAATGAGGGCCTGGCTGTCCACCACGGGGAAATATTTGTCGAACGCCTCTTGGGAGAGGCAGAGCAAGACATCAGGCTTCACCACTTGGGGATATGCGATCTTCTCTGTAGAGATGATCACGTCGGATTTGCTCGCTCCCAGGCGAGCTTCGGGGCCGTAGCTCTGCGCGACCGCGACGTTCTTGCCGTCGCGCATCGCCGCTTCGGCCAAGACAATCCCTGCTAAGACGAGCCCCTGTCCCCCTGCCCCGCTGAGCTGAATCTGCTTAATGGCCATCCGACTTCACCCGTTGGCCCTGCATCCGCGCTATGAACTCATAATAGCTCTTCACAAACTCTGGGCGCTCCTCACAATGCAACTCCCCGATCACTATCTTCCCCGCGCGCTCTTCGGGGCTGAGAGAATCCCACTCTTCGATGGGCACCGTTTGCTCTTTGATATTATGCAACATCTCGTAGGGATCGCGCAAGTCGTTCAGCCGCCCATAATATGTCGGACAGTGCGTGAGCACCTCGATCACGGAGAACCCTTTATGGGCGATCCCGCGCTTGATGAACTTCACCATGTCGGGGAAGTCGAAGCTCGTGGTGCGCGCCACGTACGTCGCCCCTGCGGCTATAGCCAAGCGCGCAATATCAAAGGGGGGCTCCAAGTTCCCATAGGGGCTGGTGGTGCTTCTCTTCTGCAGGGGGGTTGTGGGGGCGACCTGGCCGCCCGTCTGCCCATAGATCGAGTTGTTATAGACAATCGCTGTGAGATCGACATTGCGGCGGCAGGCGTGAATGAAGTGATTGCCCCCAATGCCGATGGCGTCGCCATCACCCAGGGCGAGCACGACCGTCAGCTCGGGTCTGACGAGCTTGAGTCCCGTCGCAAAGACCACGGCTCGTCCATGGGTCGTGTGCATCGCGTCCGTGTTGAAGAGAAACGCTGTGCGCCCTGAGCATCCGATCCCGCCAATGATAGTAGTCTTATTGGGATCAAGCCCAAGCTCAGCCATCGCGCACGCGAGCGCGTGCGTGATCATCCCGTGCCCACAACCGGGACACCACACATGGGGCAATCTCTCCACACGCAGATACCCTCTATAGTCCATGGCTCACTCCCACCTTGAGGCGAGCTTGCACGCGCTGACAAATCTCTTGAGGGGTGATGAGATAGCCGTCCACTCGACCCAAATGCTCGACCACCACACGCCCCCCAACGGCGCGCTCGACCTCGCGCACGAGCTGCCCTAAGTTGAGCTCTGGGACGAGCACGTACTGAGCACGCTCGGTGCACGACCGGATGAGCTTATCCGGGAAGGGCCAGAGCGTCTTCAGGTCGAGCCATCCCACCGCAAGACCTTGAGCGCGCAGCTGATGCCCCGCGGCTTCTACGGCTCGGCTGGTGATGCCGTAACTAATAATAATAACATCAGCGTCATCTACGAAATGCGCGCGGTAGAGGGCAAGCTGGTCCGCGCGGCTCTCGATCTTAGCGACGATGCGCTGGAGCTGTTCTGCGGCTTTTTGGCCTTGGGCAGGGAAGCCCCACTCGTCATGGGCCATCCCTGTGACCATCAGCCGCCCGCCCTCGCCAAAGCACAGCATCATCTCATTAGAGAACGGCTTGAAATCGTCGAGGCGCTCAGGACGACGGCGCTCGACGACTTCGAGTTCCCCAGGTTCGGGCAAGATCACATTCTCCCGCAAGTGCGCCAGGACTTCATCCAAGAGCAAGATCACCGGCACACGATACTGTTCAGAGAGATTGAACGCGTGCACGGTCATCTCGAAGACCTCGCGCACCCAGGAGGCCGTCAGCACGATGACGGGATGGTCGCCGTGGGTGCCCCAGCGCGCTTGCATCACGTCTCCTTGGGCAGCTTTTGTGGGCTGACCGGTGCTGGGGCTCCAGCGCTGCGCGTCCACGATCACACACGGGGTCTCGGTGATCGCTGCGTACCCGATGGACTCCTGCATGAGCGAGAACCCCGGCCCGCTTGTTGCGGTCATCGCCTTGGCGCCTCCCCACGACGCCCCGATCACGGCCGAGATCGAGGCGATCTCGTCCTCCATCTGGAGACAGATGCCGCCGACCTTGGGCATCTCCCGGGCCAAGTACTCCATGATCTCGCTGCTGGGCGTGATGGGATACCCCGCGAAGAAGCGACATCCCGCGTAGAGCGCCCCCCGCGCACACGCTTCATTCCCTTGGACGAGCTCTGGCTCCCTCATACCCATGACGGTTGCAATACTCTGACTTTATAGACCGAGATGGCAAAATCCGGACAGCGCTGCTCACAGATGCCGCAGAAGACACACTGTGCGATATCCTTCGCTTCCGCCTTGCCCTCGCCATTAAGCACGAGCACTCCCTTGGGACAGCTCTGGACACAGACGCCGCATCCCTTGCACCGCCGTGGCTCGATCTCTAAGAAGAACTCCCCTTGCTCATAGCGCTTCATAGCGTTCACACTTTCTCAAAAGCTTCTCCCAAGCTTCATCAACTTGCTGTTGGATCTGATGGAGTAACTCTCTGTTTTGGGGCTCAAACAGATGCGCGAAGCGCTTCTGTGGGCGCAGCCATTCGGTGATGGGCAGCTTCTCCTCCGGGATGTAATTTAAGTACCAGCGCCCCTCGATGACCTCATAGAGGGGCCAGTAGCATGTCTCGACCGCAAGACGAGCGATCTTGACGGCTTGATCGGTGGGGTAGCCCCAGCCGCGCGGGCAGGTCGAGAGCACATTGAGAAACGCTGGGCCGTCTACGGCAGCGGCTTGGCGCGCCTTCCGCGCCAGATCGTACCAATCGCTGATAGACGCTTGAGCCACATAGGGGATGTGATGGGCCGCGGCGATTTCTGTTAAATCTTTGCGGCGTTGGGGCTTGCCAAAGCTCCTCTCGCCCACGGGGGCGGTGCTCGTCTGGGCAGCAAACGGCGTCGCCCCAGAACGCTGATTCCCCGTGTTCATATATGCTTCGTTGTCGTAGCAGACGTAGATGAACCTATGGCCGCGTTCGAGCGCCCCAGAGAGCGCTTGCAGCCCGATATCATAGGTGCCGCCGTCGCCGCCAAACGCCACGAAGCGAATCTCTCGAGAGATCTTGCCCCGCCGTCGCAAGACCCTATAGGCTGTCTCGATCCCGCTGGCCACGGCCGCGGCGTTCTCAAATGCTACGTGAATCCACGGGACATTCCACGCCGTGGTGGGATAGCGCGTCGTAGCGACCTCTAAGCACCCCGTGGCGTTGACGACAACGACGGGCTCCTCGATCGCATTGAGAATCGTGCGCACGCAGATGGGAGCACCGCACCCGGCACAGAGGGCGTGCGCCCCGGTGAAGCGTTGGTGCATCTCTTCGCGTCGCGCAAGTTCCTTCGTATTGGGCATAGAGATCACTCCCGCAGGCCCAAATATCGCAGCACGGTCGGATCTACTTCGTTCTGCATATCTGTCACGACGGATGCTAGGAGCTCCGGGGGCGTGTCGCGTCCGCCTAGGCCATAGATATAGTTATAGAGCGCGGGCTTCTTGGGGAGATAGCGCCCAAGCGCAGCCGAGATCTCCAGATAGAGCGGCCCCCAACTGCCCAGCGAGATCGCGCGATCTAAGACAGCCACCGCGCGCTTGCCCGCGAGCGCCTGCGCGATCTCCTGGGCGGGGAAGGGCCGGAAGACCCACGGCTTGACTAACCCGACCTTGATCCCCTTGCGCCGCAGCCGATCTATAGTGACTTTGGCCGTGCCTGCCGTTGAACTCAGAACCACTAAGACATATTCGGCATCGCTCAGCTTATACGCTTCAAAGAAGCCCTGGTAGCGACGCCCTGAGATCTCTGCGAACCGTTCTTGCAGCTCGAGCCAAACAGTTCGAGCAGCGTCGAGGGCGTCCACTTGCTGGCGCTTCAGCTCAAAGTAATAGTCGGGCAGCACAAACGGCCCTTGCGTCGTCGGGTGATCTACGTCTAAGAGCGGGTAGAGCGGCTCGTATTCGCCTACAAAGTCTTTGACGACCTCATCGGGGAGGAGCGCGACCGGCTCGGCCGAGTGCGTGATCGTAAATCCATCTTGCATCACCATCACTGGGACTAAGACCCTGTGATCCTCGGCGAGCCGTTGCGCGATGATCATCAAGTCATATGCCTCTTGAGCGTTCTCCGCGAAGAGCTGCACGCACCCGGCATCGCGAGCCATCATGCTATCAGAATGATCGCAGTGGATATTAATGGGCCCAGAGAGCGCGCGGCTCCCTATCGCGATCACGATGGGGCAGCGCATCGCCGCCGCTATGTAGACGATCTCCAGCATTAACGCCAGCCCTTGAGAACTCGTAGCTGTCATCACGCGTGCCCCGGCGCACGAGGCCCCCACGGCGGCGCTCATGGCGCTGTGCTCGCTCTCGACGTTGATGATCTCTGTATCGCATAACCCATCAGCGACAAACTGCGCGAACGTCTCGATGATCGGCGTCTGGGGCGTGATGGGGTAGACGGGCACGACATCGGGGTTGATTTGGCGCATGGCGTGCGCGGCGGCCTCGGCACCCGTTAAGAGAGAGAGCTGCTGCTCTGTGGCTACACGCATACTTCCTCACTCGCTTTCGCGGCAGAGGGCGTGGGCTCATTCTTGGTCTCCTCGACCATGATGATGGCCCCTGTGGGGCAGACTTGCGAGCAGATCCCGCATCCCTTGCAGTGATCGTAGTTGAATCCGCGCATCTGCAAGCGCTCTACCATAATTGTCGCTTCGGGGCAGTGCGCCCAACACAAGAGACAATTGACGCAGAGCTTCTCGTTGAAGAGGGGCTTCTTGCCGGAGCGCCAGCCTCCCGTTTGCACCAGATGGGGCGTCGCCCCGCCGGGGATAACCCCGCCAATGGGTAACTCTTGATAGCGCTTCATGCTGTCGCCTCCGAGATCTTTAAGCTCTCACCCAAGGCTGCAAAGCCTGCGCGTAGTGCCGCGATGTTCGTCGCTACTGCCTTCTCCCCAAAGGCTTGAGTAAGTTCGTGTTCTAGGTCTTCTAGAGCGATGTCTCCTAAGAGGCGCGCCAAGGCCCCAAGCATCACGACATTGGAGAAGCGCGCGCCTACGGACCGGGCGAGCGCCTCGGCGTCGAGCGTGATGATCTTTCCGGAAAACCCTGTCAGTTTGCGGATCTCCTCGGGCGTCTGCGCCGTGTTGACGAGCAAGATCCCGTGGCGCTTCAGCCCTTCGGTGACTTGGGCCTCCTTGGCCCAGAGTAACGTTGGGTCGAGCACGACGACGATATCCGGCTCGTAGATGCTGCAGTGCAGGCGGATCTCTTTGGTATCGATGCGATTGAACGCTTTCACGGGGGCGCCGCTGCGCTCCGGGCCGTATTCTGGGAAAGCCTGGACGTAGTGGCCATGGCGGAGGGCTGCTCCGGCTAGGAGCTGCGAGACCGTCTTCGCTCCTTGACCACCGCGCCCATGCCAGCGAATCTCGATCATAGTGCCTCATCCCTTCGTGAGAAACTTGGCAATCCCTTGAGCAGCGAGCTTCCCATGACGCACGGCCTCGACGACGGTCCCCCCGCCGTTGATGCAGTCGCCGCCGGCAAAGTACTTTTCGCGGCTTGTCTGGAAGTGCTCGTTCACTTTGACGAGCCCGCCCTCGGTCTGTATGCCCAGCGCCTTCCAAAGGTCGACGCGCCTCTCTTGCCCAATCGCCTTGATCACGGTGTCGACTTCTAACGTGAACTCGGTGCCGGGGACGGGTTCAGGGGCGGGCCGGCCGGATTTATCCGGCGCTCCCAAGCGCATATGAATACATTCGATCTTGCGGATCTTCCCATCGCCGAGCAAGCGCACGGGAGCAGTCAAGAAGTAGAAGTGTACTCCTTCCTTGCGAGCGGCTTTCACCTCGTGTTTAAACGCGGGCATCTGTTCCTCAGTGCGCCGATAGAGGACCATGACGTTCGTTGCGCCCAGGCGCACCGCCTCGCGGGCCACGTCAATGGCTGTGTTGCCACCCCCAATGATAGCAACCGTCGGGCCGATCTTGGGAGGGCGTCCGCTCTTGATCAGCTCGATAAATTCTAGAGAACTCCATACCCCAGCGAGATCTTCCCCGGGGATGCGTGCTGGAGCATCAGCTCCAAGGCCCACCCCAAGGAAGATCGCCTGATGGCGGCGCTCCAGCTCCTCAAACGAGAGATCTTTACCGACAGTCACTCCATAGTGAATCTTGACCCCCAAGCGTTCGATCATGGAAACCTCTGCAGGCAGCGGGTCTTTCAGTTGCTTGTATGGGGCAATCGCTGAAGTGATCAGGCCCCCGGGCTCGGGCCGGCTCTCATAGACCACGACGTCGTAGCCCATCTTGGCGAGCTCTGCGGCACATGCCAACCCTGCTGGCCCTGCGCCAATGATCCCGACGCTCTGGGGCTTCCACGCCGGACGGGCAAAGAAATTGAGCTGGCGCGCGAGCGCCACGTCCGTGGCATAGCGCTGCAGGCGCCCGATGGAGACCGCACGGCGCCCCTCTTTAGCTAGCACACAGGCACCCTCGCAAAGCTCTTCAACAGGGCAGACGCGAGCGCAGCTGCCTCCTAAGATATTCGCTTCAAAGATGAGCTTGGCGGCCTCTTCGGGGCGGCCCTCGCGGATCGCTCGGATGAATTGAGGTACAGGGACGCGCGCCGGACAAGCCGCTGTACACGGTGCGGGCGCATACGGGCCTCCACACTCTAAACAGCGATCGGCCTCAAGAACTGCCCTCGTCCCATCGAGTGGGGGATGGATCTCTTGGTAGATGGCGGGGATTGTCTCTTGCCGTGGGCTGAGTGCGACGCTCATAGAGCCCCCTTTCGTTCTCACTTCGAGTCTATCTTAGGGGGCTTGAGTCGCCAAAGCCATGATTTCTGTCATCACTATTATTGATCATTATCAAAAAATAGGAGGTGCCAAACGAGAACGGGACGGCCTGGGGGGGCCGTCCCGCGGGAAAGGGGGTTCCGACCTGACGAAAGCTCGCCAGGTCGCTTCCAGGGATGAGGTAGGGATGATAGCGCCCTCAACGCCCCTGGAAGATAAACTACGCGCTTCTCCCTTTACGAATCCACTCGTAGCTCACCCAGCCGCCGATCACAAACGCCACCAAGAGCAAGAGGAAGACCATCTCTTGCCCGTTGAGCTGATACGACTGCTGGGCTGCGCTCAGCTGGCTCATCAGTATGCGTGCCATCATGAGCCTCCCTTGCGCCTCGCAAGCCTTTTATTATAGATCACTCGACGGGGCAAAGTCAAGCCCTCAATAACTCTGATCTCTTGCGCCTTCTAGCGCCAGAGGTTCTGCTCGTCGCTAGGGCCGACGGAGATGATGGTGATGGGGATCCCTAGCTCATCCTCGATCACGCGCACGTACTGTTGGGCAGCTTGAGGGAGCTCGGAGAACTCGCGGCAGTCGGAGAGCGATTCCTGCCAGCCGGGCAGCTTTTCGTAGACCGGCTCACACTCTTGAAGAATCTCGCAGACGGTGGGGAAATCATGGAGCACTCGGCCGTGATAGCGATAGCTCGTGGCTACAGGGATCTCATCAAAGCCCGTGAGCACGTCGAGCTTCGTCAGGGCGAGCTCGGTGAAGCCGTTGACCATAGCGGCATAGCGCAGTGCGACAAGATCGAGCCAACCGCAGCGGCGCGGCCGCCCTGTGGTCGTGCCAAACTCCTGCCCCGCGGCGCGCAGGCGGTCGCCTACGCTTCCGAGAGCTTCCGTGGGGAATGGCCCAAGCCCCACCCGCGTCGTATACGCCTTGGCCACTCCGATCACGCGAGAGATCTTCTGGGGAGGCACCCCGGCCCCAGACCCGATCCCGCCGATCGTCGGCGTTGACGACGTCACATACGGATACGTTCCCAGATCGAGATCGAGCAAGGTCGCTTGAGCCCCTTCAAAGATTATATATTTGTTCTGATCCAAAGCGTCGTTGAGCAAGCGCACTGTGTCCACAATGTGATCCCGAAAGCCCTCAGCAAGCCGTAAGATCTCGTCGGCGAGCTCCGCTGCCCGCAAATGCCTCAATTCGGGATGATCGGGCCAGATCTTCTGATAGCGCTCCAAGACCGCCGAAAGCTTCTCGGTGAAGCGCTGTGGGAAGAGGAGATCGGACATTCTCAGCCCGATGCGCGCGGCCTTATCGCGATAGGCCGGCCCGATCCCCTTGGCCGTCGTGTCCAGGGCGCTCTGAGAGCCCTCAAGCCTCTCCACGATCGGGTGGTACGGCAAGAGCAGATGGGCGTTGGAGCTGATGTAGATGTCGGGTTCGCTGCCGCGCAGCTCTCTCAGGGCATTCAGCTCTTGGACCAGGGCATAGGGGTCAACGACCATGCCGTGAGCCAAAACCCCAGCACAGCTCTCATGCAGCGCTCCCGATGGGATCAAGTGAAACTTAAACTCTTGAGGTTCTGCCTCACCGCCGTTGGCGCCGGCGCCAACTAGAGTAGGGACACGGCTGGTCACGACGCGATGGCCCGCGTTGGTGCCGCCGTTGAAGCGCACGCAGTAGTCGGCATCGCGCGTAAGCAGATGGACTACCTTCCCTTTGCCTTCGTCGCCCCACTGGGCTCCAAGGACAGCACAAGCGGGCATAGGGTCACTTCCTCACTCCCAAGTTCGCGCAGCCCCTCATCGGTGCGCACTATAAGTCTACCCGATGGAGCAAGTCCGAGCACCTCGGCAGCGATCTCCCCGACATTCGTCCTAAAGATTATGCGCGGCGGCAGCACCGAGAGCTCTTGCCACCGCTGACGGATAAATTCAAAGCCCTCACAGAGGAATCGCTCATAGTCTTGGGCTATGGCCGCGAGGGCTCCCTCAAAAAATTCTTCTAAGGGAACAGGGCGCCCCAGCTCACAGGCTAATGACGTCGCTGGGACGCGCGCCTCTGCGGGGAGCTCATTATTGACGTTGATGCCGATCCCAGCGACAAGCCAGTCAATCTTCCCTTGAGAGCTGCCCAGCTCGATGAGAACCCCTCCAAGCTTCTTCCCTCGGACATACAGATCGTTGGGCCACTTGACGCCCACGGGGACTCCCCAGCCCTCTCTGAGAGCACGCGCGAGCGAGACTGCGATCAGAATAGCGATACATCCCGCTTGCTCTAGCGGGATCGGTGGCCTCAGCAAGAGCGAGAACCATGCGCCACCCCTTGGGGAATCCCAGTGTCGCCCCCAGCGCCCCTTGCCCGAGGTCTGCTCCCGCGCGATAATGACCGTGCCTTCAGGGGCTCCCTCTCGTGCTCTCTCTCTCAGATAGTCGTTGGTGGAGGGGAGCACCTGGAAGGTGTGAATCTGAATCCTCATCGCCTGCGCACCAGGCCGACCCTGGCTTTGTGGCCGTTGACGTCGAGCTCCTTAGTGAACTCCACCCTCTCGAACGAGCTGTGGCGTTGCAAAGTCACGGCGAGCGTCTCCTCTTGAATGTACGCAGCGAACTTCTCGATCGCCGCGAGCACGTCGGGCTCGGCTTCGTACACAAGCTCGATGCGGTCGGAGACCTCAAACCCCGCTTCCTTGCGGCACTCTTGGACTAATCTCACGAACTCCCGCGCCAAGCCCTCTTGACGCAGGGCGTCGTCAATGCGAGTATCCACCAACACTCTCACGTCTTCTTCGCTCCCTTCGACGAACCCCTGGCGTGGCTGCAAGACGACTCGCACATGTGTGCCTTCAGGAAGCTCGATCTCCTGGCTTTCGACAGACAGACGGAGCTTCTTCTGAGCTTGGAGTTCTTGGGCAAGCTGCACGCGCTTGTCGTGATCAGCTCTGTTGAGCTCTTCTAAGACCGCGATAACTTTAGGAGCCAAGCCGCGCAGATCCTTCCCTAACGCAGCTTTTTCGTATTCGAGCGTGGGCGTATAGAACGCAAAGAGCTGTTCTTGATGGAGCCACTCGATCTTTTTGACGTTAAGCTCTTGGCGAATGAGCTGCTGGTACTCTTCCTCCAAGGGAGGCCCATCGCTTGTGATAGCCGCTAGGGCGAGCGGTTGGCGCACCTTGATCTGGGCTTTGTTTCGGGCTTGTAAGCCCGCGGTGACGATCTGCCGCGTGCGCTCCATCTGCGCTTCTACGTGAGTATCCCGGAGCTGCTCGTTGACTTGTGGCCAATCGCACAGATGGACGCTCTCGGGCATCTCGTCAGTTCTGAGATTCTGGTAGATCGCCTCGGCTAAGAACGGCACGAACGGCGCCAGGAGCTTCGTCAGAGCTAGCAAGACTTCGTAGAGCGTCGCGAACGCTGCGGTCTTATCAGCGGTCCACTCGTTGCCCCAAAATCGCGCGCGGGAGTTTCTCACGTACCAATTGCTCAGCTCGTCCACGAACGCCGCGATAGCTTGTGTCGCCGCGACGGGATCGTACTCGTCTAACGCTTTCGTAGCCTCGCTGATCACATGCTGCAAGCGCGACAAGATCCATCTATCGAGAAGGGCTCTCTCTGGTGCGCGTTGCTGAGCAGGATTGAAATGATCAATCCCAGCGTAGAGCGCAAAGAACGTGTAGACATTGCGCGCAGTCTCGAGGACCCCGCGCGTCTCGATAATGTCTTTCGGATCGAGCCGGCGATCGCGCCACGGCGCGCTGCCTGCATAGAAGAACCAGCGCACGGCATCAGCTCCGTAGACGTTGACGACGTCCCAGGGATCGAGCACGTTGCCCAAGCTCTTGGACATCTTCTTGCCCGATTCGTCTAGCCCCATTCCCGTGACGACGACGTGCTTGTACGGGTGGGGATAGGGCTTCTCTTCATACAGCAGCGTGCTGGTGACAAGCAGCGAGTAGAACCAGCCGCGCGTCTGGTCAATGCCCTCGGCGATGAAGTCCGCGGGGAACTGCTCCTCAAAGAGCTCTTGGTTCTCGAAGGGGTAATGCCACTGGGCGGTGTGCATCATCCCCGAATCGAACCAACAGTCGATCACATAGGGGACGCGGCGCATCGTGCCCCCGCAGGAACAGCGCAAGAGTATTTCGTCAATCCAGGGGCGATGAAATTCTACTGTTTGCGCTCGATCTTTCTCCAAAGCGAGCTCGACGAGCTCTTGTCGGCTTCCGACACAGTGCTCGCGCCCACACCCTTGGCAGACCCACAGGGGCAACGGCGTCCCCCAGTAGCGATCGCGCGAGAGCGCCCAGTCCTTCATAGTCTCTAAGAAATTGCCAAAGCGCCCTTCTTTGAAGTGCTCCGGGTGCCAGTGGATCTGCTTGTTGTTCTCGATGATCTCTCTCTGTTTGGCGGTCGTCTTGATGAAGTATGAATCGAGGGCATAGTAGAGCAGCGGAGTTTTGCAACGCCAGCAGAATGGGTACTCGTGCTCGTACTTCCCAGATCTATAGAGCAAGCCGCGCTCCTGCAAATCTTTGATAATCGCAGCATCGGCGTCCTTGACGAACTTTCCCGAAGCCAAGGGGAATCTTTCAGTAAACTTCCCCTCAAGGTCCACGGGGTTGACGAAGGGCAATTTCTCCGTCTGCCCAACGTGATAGTCTTCCTCCCCAAACGCCGGCGCGATGTGCACGATCCCTGTGCCCTCTTCCAAGGAGACGAACTCAGCCGCGACGACGCGGTAGGCGCTGGGATCGTCGCTCAGTCTATACGCGGGCTCATAGCGCCAGCCGACAAGCTCAGCCCCGCGAAGAGCATCTATAATCTGAGGGTGATGCTCCCCCAGCACGGGCTCGACCAACCTCTCGGCGAGAATGAATATCTCATGGCCGACCTCGACCATGGCATATCTATAGTCGGGATGAACCGCCAGGGCGACATTGCTGGGCACCGTCCACGGCGTCGTCGTCCAGACGAGGAACCAGGCTTCGCCTGGACCGTTTGTCTTGCCGCGAAGCGGCAAGGTGTACGTCAAGCGAAGCTTGAAGAAGATAGATGGGTCTTTGACGGTTTCGTAGCCTTGGGCGACTTCGTGGGAGCTCAGAGGGGTGCCGCAGCGCGGGCAGTAGGGGAGCACTTTATGCCCTTTGTAGAGCAACCCCTTCTCCCAAATCTTCTTCAGCGCCCACCAAACGGACTCGATATATTCGTTCGTATACGTGATATATGCGTTCTTTTGGTCATACCAGAAGCCCATCCTGGGATCGAACCGCTCCCATTCGCCCTTAAATTTCCAGACGTTCTCCTTGCACTTCTTGACGAAGTTTTCGACCCCGAAGGCTTCGATCTCGCGCTTGCTGTTGAGCCCAAGCTCTCTTTCGACTTTGAGCTCCACCGGGAGGCCGTGGGTATCCCAGCCGCCCTTCTTGATGACGTGATACCCCTGCATCAATTTATATCGTGGGAAGAGATCTTTATAGACCCGCGGGATGAGATGCCCAAAGTGGGGCTTATCGTTGGCCGTGGGCGGCCCTTCGTAAAAGACGAAGCGCCTGTGGGCCCTGTTCTGCTCGTTGCGGCCGAGGACTTTGTCGGCAATGGCGGCCTGCTCCCAGAACCGTAAGATCTCGGATTCAAGCGCTATTGTGTCCGGTAACTTCGCGTATTTGGGCATAGCATACACCGGGGGAATGATACTGCACCCTGTGCGGGACGTCAAGCGAGCTCGAGAGCTTGCATCTCCGTGGGTCTTGGTGATATGCTTGAGGGACTATGGACTTACTGAGTGCTCTCCGTCGTGAGATCGCGGGATTGGATTTTGCGCAAGCTCTACAAAAGACCGTCTCGTTCTTGCGGAAGAACGTCAGCCGATATAGCTGGGTCGGCGTCTATATGCTCGAGGACGATGAATTGGTGCTGAGGGCATGGGATGGCCCCCAAGCGACCCAGCACGTGCGCATCCCCATCGGCCAAGGCATCTGCGGCTTAGCCGCACGAGAGCGACGCACCGTCATCGTCGGCGACGTCAATGCTGACCCCAGGTACTTGGCGTGCTTCCCCTCTACACGATCGGAGATCGTCGTGCCCATCTTCAAAGATTCGAAAGTCATCGGGGAGATTGACATTGACAGCGATATGCTCTATGCGTTCACCGAGAAAGATCGAGAATTTTTGGAACAAGTCGCTGCTTTGCTAGGAGAGAGATATGTCGAGCGAGAATAAAACCGAGCGCTACGTGCTCGATATGAGCGTTATTGTGGACGGGCGGATCACTGAGGGGATTCGTAACAACAAATTCCCCAACGCGGTCTTCATCGTGCCCAACGTGGTCTTAGCGTTCTTAGAGGCGCAAGCGGTGCGCGGGCAAGAGACGGGCTATACCGGGCTCAACGAGCTCAAACAACTGCAACAGTTAGCGTGGGAGGGGAAGATCGAGCTGGTCTTCAAGGGGGAGCGGCCGCGCTTCGATCCGTTACGGTTGGCGGAGACCGGCGAACTCCATGCGATGGTCCGCGCCGTAGCTCAAGAAGAGAACGCGATTCTGCTCACGAGCAGTCGCAGCCAAGCGATCGTCAGTGAGGCCCAAGGGCTGCCCATGCAGTTCCTGGGGGCAGCGGCTGGGACCCGCGAGCTTGAACAGCTCAGCATTATGAAGTTCTTCGATGAGCAGACGATGTCCGTGCATTTGCGCGCGAAGGCGCGCCCCAAGGCCAAGCGCGGCACCCCAGGACATATGAAGATCGTGCCTTTGCGCGAGGAGCCCATGACCGAAAAAGAATTGGAGCGCATCGCGCGCGAGATCGTCGAGGTGGCCAAGGGCCATCCCGAAGGGTTCATCGAGATGGACATGGGCGGGAGCACCGTCATTCAGCTCAAGAATTTGCGGATCGCTATCGCCCGACCGCCCTTCAGCGATGCCCTGGAGATCACAGTCGTCCGCCCCCTCGTGCGCAAGAAGCTCGATGAGTATCGCTATGCGGATCTCCTCAAAGAACGACTGCGGGAGCGCTCCCGCGGCGTGCTCGTCTCTGGGGCACCGGGTGCGGGGAAGTCCACCTTCGTCCAAGGGATCGCGGAGTACTTACAAGAGTCGGGCTGGATCCTCAAGACTATGGAGAAGCCCAGGGATCTCGAGCTCTCCGATGAGATCACGCAGTATACGGCTCTGGGCGGCGAGATGAAGAAAACTGCAGACGTGCTGCTCCTGGTGCGCCCCGACTATACGATCTTCGACGAGATGCGCGTGGATGAGGACTTCAAGGTCTTTGCGGACATGCGCTTAGCGGGGGTGGGGATGATCGGGGTCGTGCACGCCACGCGGGGCATAGACGCTGTTCAGAGACTCATTGGGCGCGTCGATCTGGGGATGATCCCTCAGGTCGTAGATACAGTCGTCTTCATCGAGGCGGGCGACGTCAAGGAGATTTACGAAGTCGAATTCACGGTCAAGGTCCCCAGCGGCATGGGCGACACAGATCTCGCCCGCCCGGTCATCGAGATCCGCGAGTTCGAGTCTAAAGCGCTCGTCTATGAGATCTACAGCTTCGGGGAGCAAGTAGTGGTCATGCCGGTGAAGGAGGTCATCAGCGAGAAGCCGGTCTGGCGGCTGGCAGCCCAAGCTCTCGAATACGAGCTGCGACGCGTGATCCGCGGGCCGTTCACCGTGGAGATTCGCTCAGACACCCAAGCGACGATCTATGTGGATGAGAATCAAATCCCTATCATTTTAGGGCGTGGGGGCAGCCGCATCCGCGAGCTCGAAGCCGAGCTGGGGATCGGCTTGGACGTGCGTTCGTACGATGAGATGGAGACGACGCTCCATCAAGACGTTGATATCGAAGTGAGCGACCGACACGTGATTTTGGACCTAGACCCAAGCCTCCGCGGGCGCAATATCGAGATCTTAGTAGACGGAGAGCCGGTGTTTATCGGCTCAGTCTCGCGCACGGGAAGTATTAAATTAGTCCGAGGGAGCGAACCCGCAGAAAGAATCTACGAGGCTCACAAACGAGGCGGGACGATCCGCGTGCGCCGCGCGAGCTAGAACCGCCAGAGCACCCCACTGCGATAGCTCCATACCCACGGCAGGGGCTGCTGGCTGAAGTCGAGCAACACTAAGGGGACTACGTCGAAGAATACTGATATTCTGGGGAAGATGGCAAATCGCCCGCCGGCCCCGACCCAGCCGGTCCAACGCCAGGCTTGCTCGGCGCCTTGCACAAGATGCAAGATCCCCGAGCCCAGCTCCACAGAAGCAGTCGCCCGCCCGAAGGGGAAGTTCAAGGCGAGCGCCGTCTCATAGTGAGCGATCCCAAGAGAGCTGCCCTCAAAGGCAAAGCCCCAGCCTCCGGCCAGGCGCAGCCCCACCCCAACCTCGATCTGCGTCTCCCCGCGCACCGAGAAGAGCAAAACTTTCTGCGAGAGCACAAATGTTGGCAGCGCCGGCTGAAAGTTTTTCAGTTCCATCCAACTTGTAGACAGCCCTAGACTGGGCGCGCGCTCCTGGGCCAGAGCTTCTGCACCCAATAACAGAAGCCCGAGTATCACACTGTATCTCATGAGCGATTTGTCAGCCCCTTTCTCTTTTGTTATTGTGACAGAGAGCGCCCATGAAAGTCAAGGTCTTAGACCCTCACATCGTCAACAAGATCGCCGCTGGGGAGGTCATCGAGCGCCCAGCATCAGTTATCAAAGAGCTGATCGAAAACGCCCTCGACGCGGAAGCCACGAAGATCGAAATAGCCGTCGAAGGGGGCGGCGAGCGCCGCCTCTGTGTGGCTGACGACGGGTCGGGCATGTCCCAAGAAGATCTCTTGCTCGCTATCCAGCGCCACACGACAAGCAAGATCTCCTCCGAAGAAGATCTCTTTCAGATTCGCACCCTGGGCTTTCGCGGCGAAGCCCTCGCGAGCATCGTCGAAGTCTCCAAGACAGTGATTACTACAAAGAGCGACGACTCTCCCGAGGGCGTCCGCGTGGAGATCGAGGGCGGGCGCGTCTGCGCAGTGAAAGCCGCTGGGCGCGCGCGAGGGACGACTGTTGACGTCCGCGAGCTCTTCTTCAACGTTCCCGCGCGAAGAAAGTTCTTAAAATCCCCAAAGACCGAGTTCTTTCACATCGTGCGCACGGTGAAGCGCTTCGCGCTCGCATACCCAGCTGTGCACTTTCGTCTGGAACACGATGGCAAGCTCGTGCTCGACTTGCCTCCCACAGGCGATCTCCGTCAGACCATCGCTCAGCTCTATACGCCTGAGCTTGCCCGCGCCCTGCTTGATGTGTACGCGACGATCCCCGGCCTGACCGTGCGCGGCCTGGTGAGTCCCGCACAGCTTGTGCGCCCCGATCGCTCAGAGCAGTTTCTCTTCGTCAACGGGCGCTTTGTCCGAGATCCCCAAATAAATTACGCGATCTCGCAAGCGTATGAGACGGCCCTCAAGGGCGAGCAGCATCCCTATATCTTTCTGTTTCTTGAGATCGACCCGCGCGCTGTGGATGTCAACGTCCATCCGCAGAAGGCGGAGGTGCGCTTCGCTGAGCCCGTCAAGGTCCAAGCGTTAGTGAAGCAAGCGATCACCAAAGCGTTAACGTCAGCTCATGCCGTGCCGCGCTGGGAGAGGCCCTCACCCCCATCCCCTCTCCCGTGGGTACCCACGGGAGAGGGGTGCCCGCAGGGCGGGGTGAAGGCTAAGGGAGAGGTCATCCAGCCTCGAGCGCCTCAGCTTGATTTGCAGAAAGAGATCGAAGCGCTGCGCGAGAAGCCCATCCCGTCCCCTGCGCCCGCGGAAGCTCTGCCGAGCTTTCGCGTGCTGGGCCAGCTCCACGGGACATATATATTAGTGCAGACCGAATCTGGGCTGGAGATCATTGACCAGCATGTGGCCCATGAGCGCATTCTCTACGAGAGATTCCTCGCGCAGCTGAGAGAACAAAAAGTCCTTCGGCAAAGATTGCTGATCCCCGTGACGATCGAGATGCCTCCCGACAGAGCTGAGCTCCTCGCCGCGCATCTTGAGGAGTTCGACGAGCGCTTGGGGATCGGGATCGAGCACTTCGGTGGCGGGACGTTCGTGCTGCGCGATTGGCCTCAGGTGCTCACGAGCGATTGGAGCAAGAGCGAGTTTGCCGCGACGATCGAGCGCGTGCTGGCGGTGCTAGAGCACGAGGCTGAACCGACGCTTGAAGAATTGGCCAAGACGTTGGCCGCGCGGGTCGCCTGCGAAGCCGCAGTCGTCAAGAATAAACCCTTGCGCCCCGAAGAGATGACGGAGCTCATCAGACAGCTCAAGCAGACGCAGAACCCCTACACGTGCCCCCACGGGCGGCCAATAATCTTAGCGTACTCGCTTGAAGAGCTAGAGAAAAAATTTGGGCGACGGTGATCTCATTCATAGCGCAGGGCTTCAACTGGGTCGAGCCGCGCCGCCCGCACCGCCGGATAGACCCCAAAGACGAGCCCGACTATCAGCGAGAACCCCAAAGCTAAGATGACGCCGTACGAGGGGATGATCAAAGGCCATTTACTGAAAGAAGCGATCAGCGCTGCTGCCCCAATACCCATAAGCAGCCCCATCACTCCCCCAAGCACGCTCACAAACACAGATTCAGTCAGAAATTGCCACAGGATATCCCTGCGCTTGGCGCCCAACGCCTTGCGAATCCCGATCTCCCGCGTGCGCTCGACCACGGAGACCAAGAGAATATTCATAATGCCGATGCCTCCAACTAACAACGCAATGCCCGCGATCCCACCCAGCAGAAACGTCATGGTAATCGCATTCTGATTGACTGTCTCAATGATCTCCTGCTGGGCCCGCACGCGATAATCTTCGGGATTGGAGATCCTGCGAGAGAGAATAAATTCGACTTGGGCGATGGCTTCGTCAACGTGGTCAGTGCTGACGACCCGCAGATTATAAGAATTCACCGTGCGATCCCCTGTAATGCGCCGTGCCACAGTGGTGACCGGCATGTAAATTCTGTTGTCGTACTGGGCGAAGCCAAGCTGCCCCTTGCTGGTCATGACCCCAATAATAGTGAACAGAAAGCGCATCCCAGCGCGCTCCAGCACGACTTCTTTGCCCAGAGGGTCCTCATCGGGGAAGAGCTGTTGAGCGATCTCGCTGCCTAGGACGAGCACTTTCGCGTAACTTTCCAAATCTTGGTCAGAGAAGAACCGGCCACGAGCAACGGGATAGTTCACCACAGTGGGGTAGGCGGGAGTCACGCCCATGAGCGTCGTCTGTAGATTGCGATCTCGATATTTGAGCGTTCCGTTCGTTTGGATGATGGGGACGACGTCGCGCACGGCGGGGGCTTTTCTCAGCTCATCAGCAAGCTCCAGGGTGAACGTCTCTGCCACTTGAGTGCTGGCGACGCCGGCGCGCCCAACTCGAAACGCCGGGCTCACAGTAATGAGATCCGCGCCGAGCGACTCCACCCGCGAGCGAATATCATAGGTTGCCCCTTGGCCCACGGAGATCATCGCGATCACCGACGCGACGCCGATCAGAATCCCCAACACCGAAAGCGCCGTGCGCAGCTTGTGCGCACTCAGACTCTTGACAGTTGTGCGCAGCATCTCGATAAAGCTCATAACTCCCTCTCGTCAATGGACAGATTCTTCCCTGACAATGCGCCCATCTTGCATATGGATGACCCGTGAGGCATACTCGGCCACGCGCCGGTCGTGCGTGACTAACACGATCGTCCGCCCCTCTTTGTGTAAGTCCTCAAAGAGAGCTAAGATCTCAGCGCCGGTCTTGGTGTCGAGATTCCCTGTGGGCTCATCGGCCAAGACAATAGCGGGATCGTTCATGAGCGCTCGTGCGATTGCGACACGTTGGCGCTCGCCCCCGGAAAGCTGCGATGGGAAGTGAAAGAGCCGATCTCCCAAGCCCACACGCTCAAGCAACGCTTTCGCTCTTCTTAAGCGCTCAGCGCGCTTTATTCGGGCGTAGATCGCAGGGGTCTCGACGTTGCGCAGCGCGCTCTCCCGCGGCAATAAATTAAACTGCTGAAAGACAAAGCCGACCTTGGCGTTGCGGATCTCCGCAAGCTGGTTGTCCGTCGCTTGGGAGAGATCGAGCCCTTCGAGAAAGATCTTTCCCGATGTAGGACGATCCAAGCACCCAAGCAAGTGCATGACCGTGGATTTCCCCGACCCCGATGGCCCCATGATCGCCACAAACTCCCCGTCGTTGATATTCAGACTCACTCCGTCCAGGGCGCGGACCTCAACTTCGTCCATCTTGTAGATCTTCGTGACGCTCTCAAGCACGAACAGATCCATGAGAAACTCACCTACCGGGGAACCCCAAAGGCACTGAAGGCCCAGTACGCTGCTGCTGGCTCTGGCGCGTCTGCGCGTTGACCGCTAAGACGCGATCCCCCTCTTGAAGCCCTGAGAGAATCTGCGCGGCTTCTGTTGTCATCAGGCCAACGCGCACTTCCACTTGCTCAATCGCTGTGCCCTTGATAAGCCCAACGAAGCTTCTACCTCCCACGGTGCGGATCGCTGACAGGGGCACTTGCAAAGCGTCTTTGACCTCAGCAACGATGATCTCGGCTTTAGCAGAAAAACCAGGCTTCATTCTTGGATCGTTCTGCAAGAGCTTGAGGGTGACCGGTACAGCCTTCGTGCTCCCCTTGGCAACAGCCCGATAGCCGATCTCGCTGACCTCAGCGAGGAGCTGAAGATCGGGGTAGGCTTCGAGAGTGATGCGGGCTTTCTGGCCCAGCGCAATCTCGCGAATATCCACCTCGTCTATGTCCACCGTGACGAACATCTCATCGCGGTTGAGCAGGATCAGAATATCTGTAGCTGGGGTCACACTATCGCCCTCACGCACGGAGATAGCGATGACCTCGCCATCCCAGGGAGCTTTTAGAATCGTGTATTCGTACTCTTCTTGAGCGATTTTGTATTCCAACTCTTTAAGCTGAACTTCGTTTGGGGGCGCGCTGATCTTCGCGGCTTCGTAAGCGTTTTTTGCTTGGAGGAGTCGCAGCTCTTGCTGAGCGTTGCTCAGGCGCGCCAGCACTTGGTCTTTCTGCACCCGTTGGCCTTCGGAGACTAAAACCTCTTGGACGATGCCGTTGGTCTTGAAGCGCAAGACGATCTCTTCTTTAGGAAAGACTTCGCCGAAGGCCGCGACCGTTCGCACAAGATCTTTGCGCGTGACGACAACGGTGTTGATATCCCGCGAGCGCTCGGTGATGCGGGCAGCGCCCGTCTGCGCTGGGGTCGCGAAAAATCTCTGATACCCGTAAAAGCCGAGAGCGACGATCATTCCGAGCAGCACAATCCCTGCCAGCACCTTAATAGCTCTGTTCATCGAAGACCTCCTCCAGGGAGAAGCTCAAACCCAATGCGTTCTTATATCTCAAATACGCGAGAGCGAGCTGATAGAGCGCCGCGCGGCGCTCGCGCTCAAACTCCCTCTTCTCGATGAGAAATTCCTCCCAATCAGTCTCGCTAAGCAGGCCGCGCTCGCGCTGCTGCTGCTTCATCTCTTGGTGCAGAGCGATCAGCTCGCCCTTGAGCGCCACCACTTCGAGCTGGCTGTAGGCCTCGTGGAGAGCATTGCGCTGAGCAACCAGCTCTGCCTTGACCGTCGCCCTCACAGCAGCGAACGCCCGTTGGGCTGTAGCAAGTGCTCTCTGGGCTTCCTCTCGCTTCAGTGCTTGATCTGTGAGAAAGCTGTGGCGAACGCTGATGCCTACGCTCCAACCGGTGCTTTGGGGATCATAGCTGACGGTGAGCCCAAGCTGGGGCAGCGCGTCAAACTGCACTTTGAGGGTTGTTACAAGACTCTCCGCGACTTGTCGCAGCGCCCGGCGCACACGCGCATCTTGAGCAATAACTTCCGGGGTGACCTCTAAACCCAAGAGCGCTTCAGCCAAGCTCTTTATCTCTTCTTTGACGACTGGAGCCTGCCACGTCGGCATCTTCTCCAGACCATACGTTACAAGAAATCTCTCTTGGGCGAGGGCGAAGTCGCGCTGGAGCTTGGCTAGGGTCAGCTCACTTTGACGTAGCTCGATCTGCGCTGTTAAGAGTTCTATCTGTCCGGCTTGCCCGCTCTGAACTCTGTCGCGCACAGCATCCAAGCGTCTCCTGCTGATCTCGACGCGTGCTTGCGCAATTTCTATAGATTCTTGAGCGATAGTCAGGTCCAAAATGCTGCCTAGCGCGTCGAGCATGACTTGGCGTTGCGTTTCAGAGAGAGTCTGCCGAGCTTCTTCGAGTGCTCCTTGGCGGCGATCAAGCTCTAGGGCTGCATCGGTCAGCTTAAGACCAAGCAATGGCTGAGTCACTTCGCCGCTGAGGGTGCCACGGAGGCTGCTGCTCATATAGTTCAGATTTCCGCTATAACTCAGCCGGAGCGTTGTGCCGGTAGGTAAGCTCAGCCCCACGGAGAGCGTGGCGTTGCCGTGAACGTTGCCCTCAGAAAAACCGATGGGCACAGCGCTCACGGTGAGCTGCGGCATCCAGAGGCTCTGACGAAAAAGTCCGAGCTCGCGCTCGGCTGCTGAGACGTCCTCGTGAGCTTGGAGAACCGCCGGGGCTTGTTGCAGTACTTGCTGAACGATCTCAGAGATGGGCTCAGCCTGAGCCCAGACAGAACCAAGCACCACCAAAGCAAGCGCAGACAAGCTGTGCTTCATATTGCAGAGATTATACCCCAATTGTGGAGAACTTGTGGAGGAAGAGAGTAGGCCCGATAGGGAGGAACTCCCCATCGGGCCCGACGACACCCAGCTTAGAGACTACGGCGCCCAGCCGAGCGAGAACCCCGGAAACGCCCGGCTCACCGTCAAGGTCTTGGACCAGCCGGATTTACTAAAGACTGTCGTCCCTACGAAGAGATAGTCCCCAAACTGCTTGCTTACGCTCAGAGTGTCAGACGCGAAGCCCTCAGCAGTATAGACCGTCGTGCGTGTGAGGGCCCACTCGTGAACGCTCAAAGAGATCGCCCAGATCTCTTGAGAGAGGCCAGGCATGGTGAGTTCGGTCGTGCGCGCAATCGAGACCCCTTGAACAGAAAAGCCCATCGTGAAGGCTTGCTTGGCAAAGCCCTGCAGGGTCATGGTCGTGGCGCTGGCGAGCGAGACGCCCTCAGAAGTCTTCGTAGCTACCCCAAGCGTGGCGCTCCCGAACGTGAACGCGAACTCCGGCAAGAACGTGTAGCTGTAGGCGAACGTGAGTCTCCAATCGAGCCCCGCGTACGTGGTGCTCACCGTCACTTGCTCTTGAATGGGATTGACGAAGTCTATCACGGATTGATCGTATATGGTGAAGTCCCCTAGCGTGCCCTGGGATGTCAGAAGCAATTGCTTTGGGCTGAAGGGCATCAGGGTCATGTCAGCCTGGGCGCCCATCTGCCAGCCCTCGATCACGGTCTGTACACCTACCGAGCAGAGCATTTGATCGAGTGCTGCTCCCGAGAGCGTGATCGGAAGACTTATCGAGACTGTGACGTCCACCGTCTGCGCCGCAGCAGTGACGCTCAGAGCGAGCGCGATACACACAGCGAGAAGTTTCTTCATGGCGACCTCCTTCCTCACTATCCACAATAGCTGGGACATCTGGGATTGTCAGTCACGAGCGTTACGGAAGGGGTTGCTCAATGACGGCTCTTTTCATACAATAAGAGTCAATTCTTAGACAGAGAAGGAGCCCCATGAAGCTTGCTCAGAGAGTAACGCAGATCACGCCGTCGGCGACGATGGCCGTCAAGCGCGCCGCCGATGAGCTCAAGCGGCGCGGGATTAACGTCATAGACTTAGGGCCGGGCGAGCCCGATTTCCCCACGCCCGATCATATCAAGCGCGCGGCCGAAGAGGCCCTCGCCCAGAATTTCACAAAATACACGGCTGAAACCGGCATCTGGGAGCTGCGCGACGCCATCGCCCAAAAATATAATAGAGACTACGGCACACGCTACACAGCCGAAAACGTCCTCATCACGAGCGGGGCCAAGCAAGCCCTGTATAACATCGCCGCGGCGCTCTTTGAGCCCGGCGATGAGGTGCTTATCCCTGTGCCGTACTGGGTGAGCTTCCCAGAGCAGATCAAGCTTGTTGGGGCCAGGCCGGTCTTCATCCAAACAGCTAAAGATTTTCAACTGAGCGCTGAGCTCGTCAAAGAGCATATCACGCCTCGCACACGAGCCCTCATACTCAATTCCCCCAACAACCCTGCTGGCACCGTGCTGGGCCGAGAAGATCTGCACGAGATCGTCGAGCTTGCTCGGCGCCATCAGCTCTTTGTGATCCACGACGAATGCTACGAAAAATTTCTCTACGAGGGCGAGCACGTCAGCGCGGTGGAGTTCGACACCGAGCATGTGATCGCGGTCAGCTCGGCGTCGAAGACCTACGCCATGACGGGCTGGCGCGTGGGCTGGTCTGTAGCCCCCAAGGGGCTCACGCAGGCGATGGCAACCATTCAGAGCCACACGACGTCGCACCCGACTTCGATCTCGCAGAAGGCCGCCCTAGCAGCTGTGACGGGGGATCAGTCTTGTGTCGCGAGAATGCTTGCGGAGTACCGGAAGCGCCGAGAGTGCGTGCTGAGCGAGCTCGGTGCCGTGGACGGGCTTGAGTTTGTGGTTCCCCAGGGGACGTTCTTTCTCTTCCCGGACGTCTCACGCTTCTTCAACGGCGAGATCGCGAACTCTGTGGAGCTCGCGCGCTTCCTGTTAGAGCGCCATCATGTGGCCGTAGTCCCCGGTTCGGCCTTCGGCGCTGAGGGTCATGTGAGGATCTCCTATGCGACCTCACTGGAGCAGCTGCGCGAGGGCCTGAAGCGCTTCCGCGAGGGCTTAGCGGCTTTAAGGAGCCTTGAGGTCCGAGCTTAGGATCACTTCGTGAATCTCTAAGATATTTTTTCCTGTGAACATCTCTTTAGGCGGGGGCGGGTTGGCCGAGTGGGCTTTCTCGAACTCTGGGCTTTTTGTCCAGTTCTCGAATGCTTCGTAGCTCTCCCAGTACGTCATCGAGATATAGTACTCCCCTTGGATGGGCTTGAGCAACTGAAATTTTATGAACCCTGGCATCTGCTCGACCAATCGTTGGCGGTTCTTAAAACGCTCTTCGAACTGTTTTTCGTAGCCCTTGGCCACGGGAATGCGATTGGCGACAACGATCATAATCATCCCTCCAAGCTGCAGCGATCATACCTGAAATTCGCCCTGACTGCAATTGGGGATATAATTGATGATACGAGGCAATCCGCTATGTCCGTGAGATCCTTGAATTCGTCCGTGCTCACCTAGCCTGATGCCCACACTGTTGACCAAGCTGTGCGCCGCTGGGCAGAGAAGCGAGCACAAGAGTTTCCCAAAGTGAGACAGATTGGCTACTTTGGCTCCTATGCACGATCTGGACATCATCGTGATTATAGAGCATTCATCAGAATCTTTCGAGAGACGGGCAGCTCGCTGGGATACGCTGGAGCTGCCCGTCCCCACGGATCTATTGACTTATACTCTCGCAGAATGGGAGCAGCATCCCCTCCGCACCCAACTGCACAAAGAGATCGTCTGGGTCTATCTGCCCAGAGAACGCTAGGGCAATTCTCTCAGTTTAAGCTTGGCACGCCAAGACGCTCGTCTATCGCACCGGCGTCCCCTTGATCCATCTTTGCAGGAGCGAAAGCATCGTCAGATCGTCAATCGTCTTATTGGTGCCGGGGACGATCTGCTGTTTGATCCAATATTGGAGCGCCTGGAGCATCTCGAGGTCGTTGATGATCCCATCTCCGTCGGCATCAATTGCTTGCTCAATGGTCTTGGCGCCGCCGGGCGGGGGTGTTCCGCCAAAACTGACTGTCTCTCCGGCGCGAACCGTCGAAACGGCACCCGTTATCTTATCCCTTACCTCGACTTCGCCCTCGGTCACTGTGACGGTCGTGATGCCCGAGATCAGCTTTATGGTCCCTTCTGTCCCTTTGATGCCAACGACTACCCTGTTGGCCTCGACCTCGAACTTCTGCTCTAGCTCCCGCCCTTTAAACCAAAAGTTCATGAGACCCTCTATGAGCCTCGTGTAAATCACAGCCTGGGGGGTTCCCGAAAACTTCACCCCTTCGACTTCATAATTAGTGTTTTCTTTGACTCTTACCACCACGCCGCTGGCGAACCTAATGACGATCTCCACCCCAGGGCCGGTCTTGACGTAGGCACCCTTATAGAGAGATGTTCTGCTCTCAGTGATCTTGCCATCTACTTCAATTTTTTCGACAAAGGCGAGCGGCTCCTCCCCTTCCAAGTCTCCTGTCCCTTTCATAATGACATAGCGCGGACGTGCGGGTTGTACGGTGAACTCGAGGCTGTCTTCGGCCATGCCGCCCTTGCCGTCGGAGACGACCACTCTTATGGTGTAGGTGCCCTCGGACGGATTGGCCCACTGCACACGCGACGCAGTGGCGTTGGTCTGCTCGACACCATTGAGAAACCACCTGTAGGTGAGGTCATCCCCATCCGGGTCGGAAGCCACAGCTGTGAAATAGATAGTATCGTTTGTGGTCGGGTTCGGGGGCGAGTAACTCAAGGATACCGTCGGGGGTTGGTTCTCACCAGGCGGTGGCCCGCCGATCCAACCAAGACGCAAGCGCGTGCCAAGATACCGGTTCACGAGAACGTCGAGCGTATCAGTGGAAGAAGAGCACAGCCGACGGCCGCCACTAGTATCGACAAAAACCCAGCCACCGCGGTCAGGCCACCAATAAAGGGTCGCTTGACCACACTCAAGATCTGGACCGGGGTTAGCAGGATCATAATCCGGGTTGGGCACTCTGTAGACCAATCCAACGCCATTCGCTGTGATAGGATAATCTGATTCTGTTGGGTCGTGATATTTGAAGACCCGCGAGTCCACAATGGATCTGTTGGGCACCGTGAAGCGCTGGACGGCTTGTTGGATTTCGCTATCGGTGGGCAACCTCTCCCAATACGGACCGGCGAGACTAACATGCGTAGTGCTCCCAAGAACAACCAAAGCTGTGATGACTCCACAGAGTAAAAATCGCGACATGACTTTACCTCCTCTCTCCAGCCACGCCAGTGGGGCACGTAGCAGGGGGTATAGAAAAAATTTACAGCGAGAGCGGGCGCTCGACAATGACATTCGTCATAAAAG
>Ga0197142_1000205_pt1 | contig 53540 bp, 49 predicted proteins | sample GBS60_MetaG_FD_148614 | JGI IMG/M metagenome (GOLD analysis project Ga0197142, IMG submission 148614) | Sediment microbial communities from Great Boiling Springs, Gerlach, Nevada, United States - GBS 60_MetaG | ecosystem: Environmental > Aquatic > Thermal springs > Hot (42-90C) > Sediment... | reverse complement strand
TTTAAAAATATAAATCCTAATTATTTATATTTATTTTAATCTATTTTTCAAAAAAATCTAATTTTTTTGATTTAAAAAACTATTGTTGAGGTTGAGAACTAGTAGAAACACCAACATAAAAACCATCCTCCCCTCGCAAAGGATAAGCAAGACCTAAACTATAAAGACTCACATCTATAACATAATTTTCCGTATCAAAACTGTCTGGTGGAGGAGGTGGAGGAACATTAGGTCCTCCTGCATAAGGCAAAATTTCATCATAGTTGCCAAAGGGATAATAATCAAAATCAGATGAAGTTGAGTAATAATAAGAAGGAGGGATAGAATAGAAATAATCGCCTTCTGTTTGAGGAGAATGATCGTAACCACTACCACCAGGACATTGAAAATCATCAGCAGGTTCACCTTCCTCAGTTATAGGCGGATAACAACCTTTTATAGGTTCTATTATTTGTATTGCAGACGTAATATAAACTCCATAAAATAGAACAAAAAACATTAAAACCAAAATAAAAACTGATAAAATTAACTTGATGTGAATTTTCCTACTTTTTTTAATTTTTAATTTATTAAAATTCATTTATTGAACTTGAACTTTACTTGTATAAGCGATTCCTAATTTTTTGAAAACAAAATAAAAATCGTTATTTGGGTTGCTTAAATAGCTAAGAAGATCGCTTAGGGTAGTTGGAGATGGAGTATTTGATCTATCTGGATATCTATCATTAACCAATCTTCCTTGAATTTTTACACCCAAATTTGCTCCAGCACAGTTGTCATTAGAAGGAGGAGATTTAAAACGGCCTATAGTTAAAGAAACCATTAAAGGCCTCGCCCATCTGGCTATTTTTATATTAAAAGCATAATTTTTATTATTTTCAAGGCAATAATTTTCAGGAGTTCCAGGGGGTTTTTGCCAAGGAACTGCTCTTAATTCTAATTTCAAATATCCTTGAAGATTTATTTCTCCAATATAATTCTCTTTATCAACATAATTTTTTCTAAAAATACAATTTGATCCTCCATTTGGACAAAACCCTCCCGTTAGACTAGAACTAATATCTGTTGTAGTTGTTCTAAAAATCCCATTTGCGTCATAATAAAACATACTTACAAAAATATACCTAGAATTGGAAGAAAGATCAGTTGTTGTAGAAAAATAAGCAAAAGGACGAGCATTATCTCCTTCTTCCATGAAAATAGCTTTGTTTTGTGGAGCGTTTATATTATAAAATCCATAAGCCAAATCAAACCATTTAGTTGTAGTTGCTCCTTCTAAAGCGTATTTGTTTATTAAATCAGAAGCTTTTAAGTATGGTAAATTATCAAAATTACCATCCCTTATAAAAGGAGTGTCATTTACTGGAAGAACATACCAGTGAGAGGTCGCCGGATAATAAACTCCGTTTGTAAGCTCAAAAAAAGTAACAATTATATCTTTGTCCGGCCAAGTATTTATACAAGAACCTTTAAGACATATGCTATCTTCAAATCGAGCATTTCCAACAACATGAAACCTATAACTATCATAAGGAGAAGTTGTACCTATTCCAACATTCCATTTTGTAAAATCAATTGTCATAATAACTCCCTCTGTGCTTGTTGAATAATGAAAAATTCCTATCGGATAACCTTCTTCACCTTCTTTAACTCGGTAAGCTGGTCCTATCATTAGCTTATCTCCTCCTAGATTATGTTGATATCTTTGGGATAAATAATTCTCATTACCAAATCTCAAAAAATAGTTTACACTACCAAATCTATATGGAAAAGAACTAGTAGCACTTGGTAAAAAGAAGTTAATTATTGGGCTCCCTGGCTCACCACCACCTATTTGAAACTTAGAATAAACTGTAGCATTTTGAGGCAAAGCTACACCCACATTCCAATTAGTTGAAGAAGGATATAAATTACCATTATTGGTATTAAGAAGCCAATAATCGCTTCCTCCTCCAGATCCCCACCCAGTTCTGCAATTTGTACCATTAAAGCATAATACAGAAACAGAAGTTGTTCCTTTAACATAAAGATCAAATCCACTTGGGATACTAGTTGTTGCTATAGCAACATTCCAATTAGTTGATGAAGGATAAAGAGTTGAACCTGAAATTTTCCAATAACTAGATCTAGATTCCCTTTCACCTCCTCCACCTACCCAGCTGTCACTACAACTTGTAGTTGCTCCTTGTTCATTAATTAAACAAAATTGCTCAGCGTAAACACCTTTCTTGCCTGGACCCTTAACAAGCAAGTTTCCGTGAACAGTCATTCTATAGGGCAAGTTATTAGGGCCGAATGCTATAGTAGCCGTACCTCCAAAACCATAAAGAAATCCTTGTTGAGAAGTAGAAGTAACATAGAAATTAGTATTTTGAGTTCCTGCTAAATATTTCTGCTTAGCATTGTCATCAACAAACCACACAGCATAAGAATCAATCAAAGGACACTCATTAGCAGATTGACTTCTTCCTTGACTTTTAACTTCAATTAACTTGGGATTTAATAGATAGAAATAAAAAATTGTAAATAAAACTAAAAAACCTGTAAGAAAAAATCTAAATTTTTTTGAATATAAGATTGTCATTTTTAATAAAATTTTAATATAATTTTTAATGAAATGTCAAGTTTAAACTGTTAATTTCTCTTGGTACTCTTAGATATCTACAATAAACTCAAAAATTAAATTTACCTTAATTTGTTTTAAAACAACTTGGTGATAAGTTATGGCTTTTATGTCTTTTTTTAAAGATTCAAATTTATAACCCTTAATTTTGCCTTTAATAACAACTTGATTATCTTTGTGTTTAGAAATTTTAGAGGGTAGAAACTTTATGAAAATTACTTTTTTGATATAAGTTTTAGCTAACACTTCTGATAAAAAATTAATCAAAGCCCCTTGATAATCAAAGCCCTTAACTGAGATATTAAAAGAAAAAATTTTATCTTTTTTAAATTTTGGCTTCATAAAACTTATTAAGGACAACAAAGAATTATTAATAATTTCGTTTAAATTTTTCCCATAAACTCTAATTTTTAAATCAGCTGTGTGAGGCAAAAATCTATATTTCATAAATAATTCTTAACTGTTTTCTTTTCAATTTTTTCAAAAGGCAGGTATTTTTTTAAAACTTCGGGTATTTCAATAAAATCTTGTCTTTGATAATTTTCTAAAATAGCAATCAAAGTTCTTCCTATGGCTAAAGCAGTGGCGTTTAACATATGAACAAATTCAATTTTTCCGTTTTTTCTTTTAACCTTGATTTTAAGTCCTCTTGATTGAAAATCAGTTGTATTAGAGCAAGAATGAGTCTCTCTATATTTTCCTTGGGAAGGAATCCAAACTTCAATATCATATTGTTTAAAATCAGTAAAACCTAAATCTCCAGAACAAACTAAAACAACTTGATAAGGAAGCTCCAATGCCTGAACAATTTTTTCTTCTAAAGAAAGCAACAACTGATGCTCTTTTTCAGATTCTTCTTTTAAACAAAAAACAAACATTTCTAATTTATCAAACTGATGAGTTCTTAAAATTCCTCTTGTATCCTTGCCGTAGCTTCCAGCTTCCCGTCTAAAACAAGTTGAAAACCCTATAAATCTTTTTGGCAAATCCTTTTCTTGTAAAATCTCACCAGCATAATAAGGGCCAATTGTATGCTCTGCGCTCCCAATTAAATAAAGATCATCTTGAGGCAAATAATACCTTTCATCTTTTTGAAAACTGTTTAACCTCCCCATTCCCTTATAATATTCTTCTTTTATAAAAACCGGCGGGATAATTGGAATAAAACCTTCTTTAACTAAAAAATCATAAACAAAATTTATCAAAGCTATCTCAAGCAAAACTGCTTCATTTTTTAAATAATAAAATCTTGAACCAGAAACCTTTGAAGCTCTTTCTATATCTATCAAATCATAAATTTCCCCCAATTCCAAATGATCTTTAATTTTAAAGTTAAAAGATGGGGATTCATGCCACTTTTTAATAACTTTATTTTCAGACTCGTCTTTGCCTAAAGGGACTTCAGGGCTTTTTAAGTTAGGTATTATTTCTAACTTTTCAGATAATTGAGATTCTAACTCATTTATTTCTTTTTCAATTTTTTTAAGCTCTTCTTTTTTGATTCTTACTTTAGAAATAATTTCCTGATTGGGTTTTGAACTTGAAACTTTATTTATAAAACTTCGTAATTCATTTTTTTTAGAAATCAAAGAGTTAATTTTTTGCTTTAAAAGAATAACCTCATCTATAAGTTTTAGGTTGGAGTTGTTTCTTTCAATTAAGTTTTTCTTATATTTATCAGGATTTTTAAGTAAGTCTTTTAAATCTATCATTTAAATTTAACCTTAAAATAATATAATTTAGTTAATTTATCAAAAATTTTTAAAAGATGGCAAAAAAGAAAAAATTAAAATTAAAGTTAAAACTTCCCCTAAATTTAATTTTATCACTAATTGCTATTTTTTTTATTGTTTATTTGATATTTTTCTTTGAATTTAAAGAAATTAAAATCCAAGAAAAAGAAACAGATTATCTAAAATCTAACTTTAAAAACAAAAGTTTGTCTGAATCTATTTTTTTAGCTAAAGAATTAATTAATAAATATCCTGAAATAAAACAAATTAAAATAAGAAAAGATTTTTTTAATCAAAGATTAATTTTTGATGTTAAATCTTCTCATCCAATTTTTAGAATTTGCGATCCTAAAAAATGCTTTTATCTTGATAACTATGGTGAAATTATTGAAAGCAAAATTTACCTTAACAAAAAAATACCACTTATTTATTCCTATTTAGAAATTAAAAAAGAAACAATAATTCACCCAAAAATAAAAACGTTTTTAGATATTTTTTTACAATATGCTAACTGGAAGCCTTTTATTTTTAAACAAATTAAGATATATCATAATTTCGACATTTCGGTCATAGATGTTAAAGATAGAGAATTTATTTTTGATCCAAATAAAGACATAATTGAACAGGTAAAAAAAATGGAAATTTTTTTACAAAAAAATTTTCAAGCCCAAAGGATAGATCTTAGAATAAAAAAGAAAATTTTCTTCAAATAAATACGCGGGTAAACCCGCGTATTTATATTTATTTTGTTTTTCTCTATTTAAAAAAAATAGATTAAATAATATTAAACTATGGTTTAGGCGGAAGACATTCTCTGTGATAAACAGGCCTATCAGAAGAAGGAATAAAAGGAAGTTCTGAGATTTCACCTTTACATTTAGCACAAATCCACTTTTCTCCATTTTGAGGCTTAAACATTTTACGAGGTCCAAATCCACCCCTCTGAGATCTTTGCATTGTTTTTGCTTTGCCTTTTAGTATCTTAGTTGTTTATAAAATTATCTAAAAAGGCTTGATCCTGTTATTAATAACGACTGTTTTAAACTGGCAATAACCCCAGGACCAAGCCTAAAGGTTATCTCTCCAGTTATTATTTTTTTATTATAACACAAGTTTTTCTCTTAACCAATTTAAAATTTGCATTTTAAGTTCAGGATAAATATCTAGCAAACCTATCCCATGGCCTCCTGTTTGAAATTCCAAAAATGTAGAAGTAGCATACCACTCTTTCAACTTAGCTGTAGCTAAATAAGCTGGTGGATCATCTTTAGCTGAAATTACAAGAATCTTATCTTTCAGAAAATCTTTCTTAAAATTTTCTAAGATAATTCCCCGATAATTTAAACCAGGCGAGAATAAAACCCCAGCTTTAATATCCTGATTTTCGCTTAAAAATTGGAAGCTTAAATTTGCTCCTATGCTTGAACCTATTAAAAATTGTTTATTTTTAGGATAACCATTTTTTTCTAAAAACAAACTAGCAGCTTCTAAATCATTGATAGACATTTTCTCTTCCTCTTCTTGAAATTTATTATAGTCTAATTTACCTTTGATAGAATTTACACTTTCTCCATGACCCCTTAAATCAATTGCTAAAACTAAATAACCTTCGTTTACTAAAAATTTAGCAAAACTATCAAAACTTTCTTTAGTTAAAGGTCTTTGATGAATTAAAATTCCAGCAAATTTTGCATCTTTGTTTTCATAATAATTTCCAACAATTGTTACTCCATCTTTAGTTACAAAATTAACTTTTTTAAATTCTTCCATTTTTGGTTTTGATTTTATTAAAAAATAATACAACGCTGATCCTAAAATTAATATTATCACAAACAAAAATATCAATCCTAATTTCTTCATTATAAAATATTATATCAAATTTACTCTAAATCAAAAATTATTTTTTTATAACAGCCACCCTCATTATTATTTATTTAATTCTACTAACTTGCGCGATCGCGCGTTTTGGTAGAAAATATAAAATTATAATTTTATTTAAATCTTATAAAATTTTTAAAAGAATGAATAATTTTTAGTATCTAAAGCTATAAATATTTTGACAAGTAAAGATTTTAACTTAGTACCCGGGGTGGGACTTGAACCCACACGACCACTAAGGTCAACGGATTTTAAGTCCGTTGCGTCTACCAATTCCGCCACCCGGGCAAGGAACATAAACAACAAGTACAAGTAGTAATAATATTAAATTTAATTTTAATATTTAATATTTATTATAAGTTAAAATTTAATTAAACTACTTACTGCTCAATACTCAAAGTCAAAAAATAATTTTTCTATTATATCATAAAAACTACTTTGACTCGTAAGATTTAATTTTTTTTATTAAATCTTCTAAAGAAGTTTTTGCTTTAACAAAATACTCTACTGCACCTAAGCTTAAACCTTTTCCTATGTCCTCTTCTTGTCCTAAATTAGAAATAATTAAAACAGGAATCTGCTTTAAGTCCGGATCTTTGTTAATTTCTTCTAAAATAGAAAAACCACTTCTTTTTGGCAAGATAATGTCTAGAAGGATAAGATCGGGTTTGTTAGAAACTAATTTTTCCAATGCCTCTTCACCATCAACCGCTGAAAAAACTTCTATATTTTCATTTAAAAGTTTTTTCTCTAAAACTGTTCTTAAAAATTTATCGTCTTCAATTAAAAGAACCTTCATAAAAATAAAAAATCATAAAAAAAGATTTTTAATTGTCTGGGCTATTGCTGTTTTAGTCTTTTAAAAATCAGATTAAGTCAGCTTAACAAAGTAAAAAAAGTTAAAAAAGAATTAGTCCATCGCCACCTTCCAGTAGCGATACCTTGTTACGACTTAGCCCTGATCATTGTCCTCACTCTCATCCTACATAGTAGGACTTTAAGTGAGAACAACTCTCCTGACCTGACGGGCAGTGAGTGCAAAGCCCGAGAACGTATTCACCGCGGTGTAGCTGACCCGCGATTACTAGCAATTCCAGCTTCATGAAGGCGAGTTGCAGCCTTCAATCCGAACTAAGGTAGCTTTTTAGAGATTCGCTCCAGCTCACGCTTTTGCTTCTCGTTGTAGCTACCATTGTACCATGTTTGCATCCCCAGGCATAAGGGCCATGCAGACCTGACGTCATCCCCGCCTTCCTCCAGGTTATACCCGGCAGTTTCCTGTGACACTTGTAACACAGGATGGGGGTTGCGCTCGTTGTGCCACTTAAGGTTACGATTCACACCACGAGCTGACGACGGCCATGCAACACCTGTGCTTGCCTTCCTACTTGCGTAGGATTCTTTTTTCTTTCGAAAAAAGCATTAAGACAAGCATGTCAAGCCTGGGTAAGGTACTGCGCTCACTCTCGCATTAAGCAACATGGTCCACTGCTTGTTCGGGCTTCCGCCTATTCCTTTGAGTTTCAGCCTTGCGGCCGTACTCCCCAGGTGGGGTGCTTAACGCGTTAGCTTTACCTCGGAGAGGGTCGAAACTCCCCAAAGTTAGCACCCATCGTTTACGGCTAGGACTACCCGGGTCTCTAATCCGGTTCGCGCCCCTAGCTTTCGAGAGATCAGCGTCAGAATTGCACTAGCCAACTGCCTTCGCCTTTGGCATTCCGGTCGATATCTTCGGATTTCACCCCTACACCGACCGTTCTGTTGGCCCCTTGCAATCTCTAGTGTTTCAGTATTCTTTCCTTTCTACGAGTTAGGCTCGTAGAATTTAAGAAAGAACTTAAAACACCGCCTTCTCTCCCTTTACACCCAGTAAATCCGGGTAACGCTTGGGACCTTCGTCTTACCGCGACTGCTGGCACGAAGTTGGTCGTCCCTTATTCCTGGGATACTGTCAATTTCGCTAAAAGCGAAACTTCCTCTCCCAGAAAAGCCGTTTACACCCCGAAGGGCTTCTTCCGGCACGCGGTGTCGCTCGGTCAGGCTTTCGCCCATTGCCGAATATTCATGGCTGCTGCCTCCCGTAGGAGTAGGGTCCGTGTCTCAGTACCCTTGGTGGGGAACACCCTCTCAGGCCCCCTACCGGTCTTAGCCTTGGTGAGCCATTACCTCACCAACTAGCTGATCGGACGCATCCCTTTCTCTCAGCGCCTCACGGCTTTACTCAGTTATTTTAAAAAAACAACTGAGACCATCGAGTATTAGCTCATCTTTCGATGAGTTATTCTCGACTGAGAGGTAAGTAGATACGCGTTACTACCCCGTTCGCCACTATTCTAAAATAGACAAAAGTCTATTTTAGAACCGTACGACTTGCATGCCTTATCCACACCGCGAGCGTTCACCCTGAGCCAGGATCAAACTCTCAAAGAAACTTAATCTGATATTTTAAAATCCTAAAACAGCAAAACCCAGACAATTAAAAATCCTTAAAGGGTTCTGTCTTTAAATATTTAATTTAACCTTCTAAAATCTATCTAAATCAAAAAAAACACTAGATTATTAAAAATTATACCAAAAAAAATTATCTTGTCAAATTCTTTAAACAAAAAATTTATTTTTAATCATCTCAACAATCTAAAACCAAAATTTAACGCTCTGAAGGAATTTGTTGATCAGCAGGAAATTGATTGGATTTATCCTCAACTGTTTGTGTTTGATTAGTAGAAGGAGCCAAAGGAGTTGGCTGAAAAGGAGATCTAGCGGGTTGACCAAATTGTCCTTCTTTTAAAGTTCTTGCAAAATCACTATTGGGATCAATAGGAGCTATAAAAGTAACTGCATTTTTATTTAAGTAAATTGGACCTTTTGGATTCCAAAAAGCCCTTTTAAATCTTTCAAGAGATAGTTGTCTTGTCTGTTCATCAATTTGAACAAAAACCGCGTCTTCTATTTTAAGTTTGGGGAAAAAACTAACTTTACCAAAATAGACAGCTCCGTTGTTTAAAAAAACAGCATAATATCCTGACCTAAATTTAAAATAATATAAAACTGCGACCAAAATAACTAAAATCACCAGGCTTAATGAAAAAACTATTACTTTATTTTTCTTATCTTGAAATTTAAACATTTTCAAAACTTTAATTAACCACGACTCTTTTTATTTTTATAAGGATTTTGTTTTTAATTTTAATTCATCTAATTGCTCTTTTGAAACTTCACTTGGAGCATTCATCATATAGTCTCTTCCCTCTCCTGTTTTTGGAAAAGAAATAACCTCTCGAATATTTGATTCATTTTCTAAAATCATCAAAATTCTATCAACTCCTGGAGCTATTCCGCCATGAGGTGGAACCCCATAAGAAAAAGCTTCAAGTAAATGAGAAAATTTATCTTCAATTTCATTTTTTTTATATCCTAAAACCTCAAATACTTTAATCAAAATATCAATATCTGTTGTTCTTAAACTTCCTCCGCCTATTTCATAACCATTCAAAACCAAATCATACTGTTCTGACAATAAAATTTCTGGAGAAAAATTAAGAGCGTCTAACAAACTTTTTTTATCTTTTTGTCCGTTTGGAAGTTTAGGTTGAGTAAAAGGATGATGCATTGGTTCAAATTTTTCATTTTTCACTTCAAACATTGGAAAATCAACTATAAAAACAAAAGCCAATTCATTAGGATTGTTTGGATCTTTTCTTAAATCTGGTTTATCAGAACCATAAAGACTTAAAGCTTCATCATAAGAAATTCTCGGAAATGGTTGATAAGAAATTTTTTTTTCAGGATATAGATTTACAACAACCTCTGTAAACATTCTTTCGACCAAATTTAAAATATCATCCTTTTCAACGTAACTCATTTCAATATCAATTTGACTAAATTCAGGCTGCCTATCTCCTCGGGGATCTTCATCTCTAAAACATCTAGCAATTTGAAAATATCGTTCAAGACCAGCTACCATTAATAACTGCTTATATTGCTGAGGAGATTGAGGCAAAGCATAAAATTTACCAGGATAAATCCTAGAAGGAACAAGATAATCTCTTGCGCCTTCTGGAGTTGATTTTGTAAGTATCGGAGTTTCAACTTCTATAAATCCCTCTGCATCTAAAAAATTTCTAATAAAAAGTAAAAATTCGTGTCTTCTTCTTAAATTCTCCTGAAGTCTTTTTCTTCTTAAATCAAGATAACGATATTTCATTCTCAAAGCTTCATCAATTTCATATCCATCTGTTTCAACTTCAAAAGGTAAAGTTTTAGCTTGACTTAAAATTTCAAATTCTTTAACTAAAACTTCAACTTTACCAGTTTCCAAATTTTTATTTTCTAAATGAGCTGGTCTTAAATTAACCCTTCCTTTAACTCTTAAAACATAATAAGGTTTTAAATCTTTAGCTAAAGAAAAAAAATCGCTATCACTTAAAACAACGCATTGAACAATTCCGCTTCTATCTTTTAAATCAAAAAAGAAAAGTTTTCCATGATCTCTAATTGAACTTACAAAACCAAAAAGTTCAACTTCCTTATCAATTAAATTGTTTGTTTCTAAATTAAAAATTTTTTTCATTTTTAAATTTTAATTTTAACATATATTAATATAATTAAAATAATCTAATTAGCTGGGCAAATTTTTTCAGTATTTAAAGACAAGTCTTGAGTAAAAACCGAATTTGAATTAACAGAAATAGAAATTGAACTAAAACTAAGGCTAACACTAGAAACTGTCAAAGAAGAGGTATTAACTGTAGGAAAAACCTCTTTACTTTGATTGCAATCGTTTAAATTACCTCTCGAATCTAATTTTAAAACAAAACCTTGTAAAGGCCCCCCACCTGCTAAAATTGTTTCACCAACTGCTACATACCCTCCGTCAGGAGTTTGTTCAATTGAATTTAAAATTTCATACTGAGAATCTAAATCAAAAACTTTAGCCCATCTAAAATTTCCATCTTGAGACAACTTAACTAAAAAACCGTCTGAGTCTAAAGAGGCCTTAAAACTTTTGCTATAACCTACTACAACATAACCTCCATCTGAAGTTTCTTCAAAAGATTTAGCTATGTCTTGTTTAGTTCCTCCAATTATTCTTGACCAAATTAAGTTACCAAATTCATCTAATTTAACAATTAAAAAATCTTCTTCTCCTGCTCCTAGACTATTTGTATAACCAACTGCTAAATAGTTTCCATCTGAAACTTGCTTAATTGAATAAAAATAATCACTGTTTAATCCTCCAATAGTTTTTGACCAACTCAAGTTAGCATTTTGATCTAACTTTACAATTAAACCATCATAAGAACCTTCTCCATAACTACTTGTCCAACCTGAAAGCATATATCCTCCATCTGAACTGTCAATTAAACTACTAATTCTTTCCTCTTCAATTCCGCTAATTTTTCTGAGCCACGAAAGGGTTCCAGTAGAAGTAATTTTAGCTATTAATCCCTCAAAATTTCCAAGATAAGGAGTTAAACCCTTACTATAACCAGAAACAAGATAACCGCCATCGGCCGTTTCTTTAATATAAGTTAAAGAATCTTCATAATTTGAAGTTCCTATAAATCTTGAAAAATTGGGCACCAAAGATGAACTTAATTTGAAGATAAAACCGTCTCCATAAGGTTCGCTTCCTCTACTTAAGCCTACAACAATGTATCCTCCGTCTGAAGTCTGTTTAATATCATATAAGTAATCATCTCCAACAGAATTAATATATTTTATAAATTTATTTTTTTCCAAATCGGTTCTTATTAAAATTACATTTCTGTCTTCTCCGGCACAAGTTGTATAACCAGCAATTAAATAGTCACCTTCAAAAGTTTGACTAACTGAGTAAAAAGGAGTAGAATAAAAATTACATATCATCTTTTTAAGCCAAGTTCCTCCACGATTTAAAGGTGTAATTTTGGTTTTTAACCCAGGAACAATTATTTCTCCATCAAAGCTTTCAGCTTTAGAAATTAATTCATAGCCGTCTTCATTTATAACAAAGGAATAATAATAAGGAGGCTTGTTTATTGGATCAACAAATAATTTTGAAATGTCAGTCAAATAAGAAGAAGCAAAGGGAAAGGGAATCCAACCGGTACCATTTATATTTAAGGGAGAAGAAGTACATTTATAACTCCAACCGGAAGGCAAAGAGGGCAAACTATAAGACCCACAAGTTGAAGAAGAATCAGGTAAAGAAAGATAAACAACGTTTGAAGTGGCAAAAAGAAATTCATTAAAAGAAGGATCATTAACCATTAAAGATTCAATCCAGGAAGAAATTTTATAAAGTTCTGAATACCTTTGATTGTCTCTGGATTTTTTAATTAAAAAAGGAATCCCCAATGACATAACTAAAGCAAAAACAACTGTTAAAACAGCAATTACTATAATAATTTCAGTTAAAGTAAAAGAGAGATTTTTTTTTATCATAAAATTTTAAATTAATTTTTTAAATAAAAATTAATTTTTTAAAATTTTATTTATTTTGAAATAAAAATTACTAAAAAGTTATGACTCAATTTAAAAATAAAAAACTATATTTTCTTTATTTTTTAAAATAATACTTTAGCTTACAACAGATTATATATTTAATCTAATCTAAAATTTATCAATTATAGGTTATTGTCAACAATATCGAAACAAGAACATAACTTTAAAACTAGAAACTCCAATTTTATCAAAATTAAAAATTTAATTTATAATAATATACTTTAGCTTACAGTCAAATACTTTTATTATCTTTTTTTTCGTTATTCTGTTTTGGGTTATTTGTCTAACCGAACTGAGGCACGGGTGGGATTTGAAAACGATAAACTCCATATTAATCAATTTTATGTAAAATAATATATTTAGCTTACGGTCAAATTCTATCATTATTTGTTTGCTAGTCTATTGTGGGTTCTTCGCACACCCATGCTGAGGCACGGGTGGGACTTGAACCCACGTAAAGCGGTTTTGCAGACCGCTGCGTTACCTCTCCGCCACCGTGCCTTTAAAAAAATTATATCATACTAAAAAGAGTGATTCTATAAGTACCCTATCTCTTTTAAAAAATCTCTATTTTCCCACTCCCATAAACCTTTGCAATGCAAAAATCCTTTGAAATCTTCATCCGGATTATCAAACTCTTTAAGCTCCCATTCTCCAACAATTTCTCCAAATTCATGTTGACAACCATTATCTTCTTTTTCTATCTTATCGCCCATCTGACGAACTTTTAAAACTGCTCCACATTTTTGACAAATTCTTTTTTGATTTAATCTTAGAATATATCTTTTTTCTATTTCTCTAGGCAAAATAATCTTTGTACCTTTATAATCTAAAAGCCAAGGCTCTTCATTTAGAGCATAAAAATAAGCAGCTGTTTGAAGTCTATAATCTTCGTAAACAGATTGAGATGTTTTTATATCAATTAATGAAAAATTCCCATCTATTTCTCCAAGTGCATCAAATGTTCCAACATATCTATAAACTGGATGTTTCACTTTTTTCTCTATCCATTCAAATTTAGAAAAAAAAGAATGATTTTTTAAGAATTCCTCGAAAGCCTTCTTAAAACCTAAATATTCATCCGGAATAATTATGCTTCTTCGAGTTATAAAACTTTCAATTATTTCATGAACTATTTTTCCTTCATCAGCTGCTTTTTTCTTTTTTAAATTAGCGGCTTCAAAGTTCGGAGCTTGAGCATAAAAATAATATAAAGCTGGTTTACTTTTAACATCGCAAATTTTAGTTACTCTCGGATACCAGATATTTTCAATAAAATATCCTTGATCTTTTTTAAATTCTTCTATATCTTGATATTTCATCGTAAAATTATTATATCATTTATTATAAGAAAAATTTGATAATTTAAAGACTCATATTAATTTAAGCTAAATTTTATCCTTAAAATCAAAAATCTAAAATTAAAATGAAAAGTAAAAAAATAATTATATACCCAAATAAAATTTTAAAAGAACCAACCTTAAAAGTAGAAAAAATAGATAAAAGAATTAAGGATTTAATTAAAGAGATGAAAAAAATAATGATTCAAAATCAAGGAGTAGGTTTGGCCGCTAATCAGATAGGTGAAAATTTAGCAATTTTTATAGCTTTTCATAATCATCGTTTCTATACTTTTATAAATCCTAAAATAATTCAATTGTCAAAAAAAGAAGAAATTTTAGAAGAAGGTTGCTTAAGCTTGCCAAACATCTGGGGTCAAATTAAAAGAAGTAGTTGGGTTAAATTATCTTATCAAGATTTATGGGAGAAAAATAGAAAAATTAAAGCTTCGGGAATGCTTGCTCAAATAATTCAACATGAAGTCGATCATTTAAATGGCGAACTTTTTATAGATAAAGCTTTAGAAATTTATAAAATTAAACCACCAAACCAAAATGAGTAAAACACTACCCATAGTTTTCTTTGGATCAGATAATTTTTCAATTCATTTTTTAAAAAATTTTATAAAAAAATATAAACCTCTTTTAGTTTTAACTTTAAAACCTAAGCCTAAAGGAAGAGGACTTAAAATAACCCCTAATCCCGTTTTCCTATTTTGTCTTAAAGAAAAATTAAATATTATTGAATTAGAAAATTGGGAAAATTTTAAAGAAAAAATAATTCCCTTAAATCCTCAAGCAGGAATTATTGCCAGTTTTGGAAAAATCATACCTCAAGATGTTATGAATTTATTTCCAAAAGGAATTATAAATGTTCATCCATCACTTTTACCAAAATATCGTGGACCTAATCCTATAAGAGAAACAATTTTAAATAACGACAAACAAGCTGGAACAACACTTTTTATAATAGATGAACAAATTGATCATGGCCCAATAATTTCTCAAGAAAAAATTGAATTAACTGGGAAAGAAACTTATCTTGAACTTGAAGAAAAATTAGCTAAACTAGGAGCTGATTTAATAAAAAATATAATTGAAAAATTTTTAACTGAAAAAATAGATTTAAAAATTCAAAATGATTTGATAGCTACTTACACTGAAAAACTTTCTAAAGAAGATGGAAAATTAAATTTAGAAGATGATTATTCAACTTGGGATAAAAAAATAAGAGCTTTAAATCCCTGCCCTAGTACCTATATATATTTACCTAATAAAATAAAAACTGAAAATTCAACAAATGAAAAAATAATTTACAAAATGCTAAAAGTTTTTAAAATTGAAAAGATTAATACAGGAAATCTTCCTAAAGAAATTCTTAAAACCGAAATTGGAGAATTTTTTGAATTCAAAAACGAGCTTGGGTTAAAATTAAAAGATGCTTTTATTTTTTTAAAAGAAGTTCAACTTGAAGGGAAAAAAAGAATGTCAGGCAAAGAATTTTTAAACGGTTTTAGAAAACTTATCTTTAAAAGATAAATAACTTACTAAAATTGAAAAAGAAATAGCCACATTTAAAGATTCCTTTACTTCACCTTTTTTGGGAATTTCTAAAATATAATCTGAGATATTTAAAATTTTTTTAGGAACACCTAAAACTTCGTTTCCTAATATAATAAGCATTTTATTTTTTGGTTTAAATTTATAAAAAGGAATAGAGTTTTTATTTTGTTCAAGACTAATTATATAAAAACCCTGTCTTTTAAAATTTTTAATTAAAAGAAGTGGCTTTTTAGTTATTTTAATATTTAAATTTTTTTCAGCTCCCAAAGAAGTCTTTAAAACTTTTTTATCTGCCAATCCTGGAGTATAACCAGCTAAAACAAAATTTTTAAAACCTAAAAATTCTCCTGTTCTTAAAATAGATCCTACATTAAAGGCTGAACGTAAATTGTTTAAAAGAAAAATGGCCTCCAATTTTAATTAATAGATATTTGCTTTACCAGGACCAAATTCATAAAGGCAGTTAACGGCAGTGTCACAATTTTTATTTCCTCCATCCTGAGCCATAGTTGAGGTTGGACCCTCAAGTTTAGCAGCCAGTTCATAGGATTCATTATCAGAGTTATGACAAGCAAAAGAATAAGCAAAGACAGTTGTTGTTCCATTAACTATTCCGGTTTGTCCATTTCTTGGATCAAGTGGTAAACTTGGTAAATTCAAAATTGAAACAGCAGAAAAATTTAAAGGTATCCATCCAGTTCCATTAACAGCTTGAGAAATTGAACCAGTTACAGTATTTAAGGTAGAAGAAGCAGAAGAAGTAGCTGGCCAACCTTGTAAAACTGTAGTCGTAGACAAGGAAAATCTTAAAACAGTGCAACTAGGCAACCACTCTAAAGATACATTCTGTGCTCTTTCAGCTATATAAGCATCAATAGCACTAGACAGGTTTCTTAAATCTCCTTGTCTTTGAGCATCTCTTCCTCTTTTAAATATCTCAGCTGGTCTGATAATTACAATTAAGACTGAAGCTAAAATAGCAATTAAAGCTAAAACTACAAGGAGTTCTATTAAAGTAAAACCTTTGTTTTTCATTTTAAAAATATTTAAAGTTTTTTAAAAACTGACCTTTGGAAATAAACAACTTATATTTAAAATTATAACATTATTTGATAACAAAAAAAAATAACTCTTGTGGAAAAGTTAATTTTTATTAAAAAAACAAAATCTAAAAATTAACGGTTTTTGTTTTTTTTAAAAATCTCCAGAAAGCTATAATTAAATATTTTTTAATTGAAATAAGTTATTAAAAATATTTCTAAAAAAGCTAAAAATCAATAAATATCTTTTTTAGCAGGCCCGGTTTCATAAAGACAATCCTCTGATTCAATGCCATATCCAAATGGACAATTACGTGATCCTCCGTCGTTAATCATAGAAGGCAACGAACCTTCTAATTTAGCGCATAATTTATAAGATTCTGGATTTGAAGGATTACAAGCAAAAGCATAAGCAAAAATAACGTCTTCTCCATTTACTTTTATAGTTTGTCCATTTCTTGGATCAAGTGGTAAACTTGGTAAATTCAAAAATGAAACAGCAGAAAAATTTAAAGGTATCCAACCTGTTCCATTAACTGCTTGAGAATTTGTGCCAGTTACAGTAGTTAAAGGAGGAGAAATATAAGGCCAACCTGGCAAAACAGTAGTTGTTGGAACAGAAAAATATAAATTAGTACAAGTAGCAGTCCATCCCAATGAAACATTCTGTGCTCTTTCAGCTATATAAGCATCAATAGCACTAGATAAGATTCTTAAATCTCCTTGTCTTTGAGCATCTCTTCCTCTTTTAAATATCTCAGCTGGTCTGATAATTACAATTAAGACTGAAGCTAAAATAGCAATTAAAGCTAAGACTACAAGGAATTCTATTAAAGTAAAACCTTTGTTTTTCATAGTTGTAAGATTTGATCTATTAACTATTTTTTAAAAAAATTATAACATATAACAGTTGTTTTTTATAAATTGAAAAAAATTATGATTTTTATTTTTATATTTATTTAAATTTTATTTTAAAAATTTTTAAAAGACGATTTTATCTTAAAATTTTAAAAGATTTTAAAGGTATTCATTTAAAATCTTAAATGATCAAAAAGAAACCAAAAATAATTTTTATAACAGGACCAACTTCTTCTGGAAAATCTGATTTAGCTATTTTTTTAGCAAGAAAATTTAATGGAGAAATAATAAATGCTGACTCAAGACAAGTTTATAAATTTTTAGATATAGGAAGTGGAAAATTTGACAACCAAAAATTAAAAATAAAAATTCAAAAAGATTATGTAATAATAAATAATATAAAACATTATTTGCTTTCTATTGCTTCTCCTAAAAAAAATTATTCTTTATATAGATGGCTAAAAGATGCAAAAAAATCTATAAATAAAATTTTAAAAGATAATAAGCTCCCTATTTTTTGTGGAGGAACAAATCTTTATCTAAAAGCTTTAAAAGAAGGATGGAATTTGCCAAATGTAAAATCAAACTCTAAACTAAGAAAAAATCTAGAAAAAAGAAAAACAGAAGATCTTTATCAAGAAATAAAAAAATTAGATCCAGAAAGAGCGAAAAATTTAGATCCAAACAACAAAAGAAGATTAATTAGAGCTTTAGAAATAATTTATACTTTAGGCAAAGTTCCAAAAATTAAAAAAGAAAAAAAATATGAGATTTTAATTTTAGGTTTAAAAATTGAAAAGGAGAAGTTATTTAAAAAAATTAAAAAAAGATTATTCAAAAGAGCTTCAGAAATTATTAAAGAAATTAAAAAATTAAGAAAAATTAAACTTTCTTTTAAAAGAATAATTAATTTTGGACTGGAATATAGGTGGTTTGGATTATATGTTTATAAAATTGATCTAAATAAAAATTTAAAAAACAATTCTGAGTTTTTAAAATTAACTCTAGAAAACTGTTATCGAGATATTTTGAGATTCGCCAAGAGACAAATAAGAGAACTTAAAAATATTAAAGAAGCAATTTGGGTTAAAGACAAAAAAGAAGCAACAAAAATTGTGGAAAACTTTTTAAAATAAAAGAGTTAAAATAAAATTAAAAATGAAAGTTTTAATGATAGGATGGGAACTACCGCCCTTTAATAGTGGTGGCTTAGGGGTAGCCTGTTTTTATTTAGCTAAAGAATTAAATAAAAAAATTGATTTAACATTTACTCTTCCTATAAAATTACCAATTAAACAAACTCCTTTTAAAGTTTTATTTACTGAAACTGAATATCAAAAACTAGAAGGTTATTTTAGTCGTTATTATCCAATTTCAAATGATATTTTGGATTTAATTTTTACTTACGCAGAAAGAATACTTAAAAGTTATAAAGAAAAACCAGACATTATTCACGGGCATGATTGGTTTTCAGCACCAGCTGTTTATTTACTTCAAGAATTTTACAAAGTCAATGGTTTTATCCATGTTCACTCAACAGAAGTTGAAAGAACAAGCAATAATCCTCATCCTGTAATTTATCAAATAGAAAAAGAATACTTCCAAAAAATAAATTATCTTTTGCCGGTTAGTGATTTAACCAAAGAAATTTTAATAAAAGCCTACCAGATAAATGAAAAAAAAATTTTCACCTTGCCTAATGGATTCGAATGGATTAGAAATAATTATCAGATAGCCGATTACTTAGAGAATTTAAAAAAAGATGGCTGGCAAATTGTTCTTTTTGTAGGAAGATTAACTTTACAGAAAGGACCAGATTATTTAATTAAAGCCATACCTCTTATAAAAACCAAACTACCTAAAACTAAATTTGTTTTTGTTGGATCAGGCGATATGTTTCCTCAATTGGTTTCTTTAGCTTATGATTTAAAAGTTAGTCAAGATATTATTTTTACAAGTTTCTTAAGAGAAGAAAAACTTTTTGGGATTTATAAAAGCGCCGATGTTTTAGTTGTTCCTTCAGTCGCTGATCCTTTTGGATTGGTTCCTCTTGAAGGTTTAAATAATGATTTGCCTATTTTAATTTCTAAAACCACAGGAGTAGGTTATTATTTAAACCATATCTTAAAATTTGATTTCTGGGACATAAAAGAAATGGCAAATAAAATAATAGGTCTCTTAAAATATGAAAAAATGAAGAATGAGTATCTTTCAAATTCTCAAAAAGAAGCTAAAGAAAAATTTTGTTGGTCTAAAACAGCAAATCAATTAATTTCAATTTATAACAAATGCCTTCAATAGTTTTTTATTTCAAAGTTCATCAACCAGAAAGATTAAAACACTTTACAGTTTTTGATATAGGCCAAGATCAAGATTATTTTGATGATGAAAGAAATAAATTTTATTTAGATAGGATAGTTGATAAATGCTATATCCCAACTCTAAATTTGATAAAAGATTTAATTAAAGAAACAAACGGAAAATTTAAAGTTAACTTTGGAGCAACTGGTATTTTTTTTGATCAGCTTAAAAAATGGCATCCAGAGGTTATCGAGCTTTTTAAACAATTAAGCCAAAAAAATTCTGTTGAATTTATAGGAGAAACTTATTATCATTCTCTTTCTTGTTTGTTTTCCGAAAAAGAATTTAAGGAGCAAGTAATTTTGCACAAAAACTTAGTCAAAAAATTATTTAATCAACAACCTAAAGTTTTTTCCAATACTGAATTAATTTATTTTAACGAAATAGCCAATTATTTACAGGATTTAGGTTTTAAGGCTATTTTAACTGAAGGAGTTGATAGAATTTTAGGGTGGAGATCTCCTAATTTTATATATTCTGATCCAGAAAAAAAAATAAAAATTCTTTTAAGAAATTATAAACTTTCAGATGATATGAGTTTTAGATTTTCGGCTAAATGGTGGTCAGAATGGCCGCTTACTGCAGATAAGTTTGCAAATTGGTTAGAGGCTTATAATGGAAATGGAGAAGTTATAAATTTATTTATGGATTTTGAAACTTTTGGAGAACATCAATGGCCAGAAACCGGAATTTTTGAATTCTTAAAAAACTTGCCCTTTGAGGTTTTTAAAAGAAAAGACTTAGAATTTTCATTAGCCTCTGAAGTTATAAAAAAATATCCTTCAAGAGGAACCTTTTCTTCACAGGAGCCAATTACTTGGGCAGATACAGAAAGAGATTTAACTGCTTGGCTTGGGAATGAAATGCAAAAAGAATCTTTGGAGCTTTTATTTTCTATTGAAAAACAAATTCCTTTTTATTTAAAAGAAACTTGGCGAAAACTTCAAACAGCTGATCATTTTTATTATATGTGTACTAAATGGTTTGCCGATGGAGATGTTCATAAATATTTTAATCCATACGACAATCCCTATGATGCTTATTTAAATTTCAGAAATATAATTGAAGATTTAAAATTAAGATTAAAACCTAATGTCAAAATATATATTCGAAATTAGTTGGGAGGTAGCTAATAAAGTAGGTGGAATTTATACTGTTTTAGCTTCAAAAGCTAAATTTTTAAAGGATTTTTATGGAAGAAACTATTTTGTAATAGGACCTTTTATAGAAGGCAAAAGCGAAATTGATTTTAAAATTCTTCCATTGCCAGCTGAATTTAAAAGCATTTCTGAAGAGTTAAAAAATAAACAAATTAATTTATATTATGGCGAGTGGCTAATTGAAGGATTCCCTAACGGTTTTTTACTAGATTTTAAGAAAGGACTAGAAGAAATTAATTCAATTAAATATGATCTTTGGCATAATTTTGGAATAGATAGTTTAAAAACTGGAAATGATTATAATGAACCAGTAGCTTGGTCAAAATCTGTAGCCGAGTTTATTAAATTAATTTCTCAAGATTCAAAATTTCAAAATTCTATTTTTCATTTTCATGAATGGCTTTCTGGAGCAGCTTTACTTTTAAATAGTTTTATAAAACAAAAAAAAGTTTTTACCACCCATGCTACTGTTTTAGGAAGAACTATTGCTGGAGCAGGAATAGACTTTTGGCCAGAAATTTCAACTATTGATCCTTTAAAAACAGCTTATCAGTTTAATGTCGAAGCTAAACATTTAATAGAAAAAAACTCTGCTAAATTTTGCGATATTTTAACAACTGTAAGCAATATTACTTCTGTTGAAGTTGAATGTTTTCTCTCAAGAAAAGTGGACAAAATTCTACCAAACGGAATTGACCTTGATAAATTTCCAACTTTTGAAGAAATTTCTATGGCTCATCAAAAAAATAAAGAATCTATTTTAAAACTTATTCTTTATATGTTTTCGCCTTACTCTGAAAAAGCTTGCCCAACTAGAAACTCATTAATTTTCTTTATTAGTGGAAGAAAAGAAATTAAAAATAAAGGCTTTGATGTAACTATTAAATCTTTGGGATATTTAAACCAGCTTCTTAAAACTAAAAGTTTAGATATAAACATTTATACTTTCATTTTTGTGCCAGATAAAATTATAGACGTTAATCACGATCTATTAGATAACTTAACAACCTATAAAGGATTAGAAGATTATCTTTCTGAAATCCAAGATGAAATTCACTCCCGACTTCTTCACACTTTGATTCATCATAAAGAGCTTGATGCCAATAAACTTATAGATAAAAATGAACTTTTAGAAATTCAAAAAATTTTAAATAAGATTAAAAAAGAAAATACACCTCCTGTTTCAACTCATATTTTACCTAAAGAAAACGAATTTCTAAGTTTGATAGAACAAGCTAATTTAAAAAATCAACCAGAAGATAAGGTCAAAATAATCCTTTATCCTATTTATTTGTCTTCAACTGATGGTTTTTTAAATTTAAATTATTATGAAGCAATCAACGGTTCTCATTTAGGCATATTTCCCTCTTTTTACGAACCTTGGGGATATACACCTCTTGAAACCCTGGCAGCAGGAGTAATGGCTATTACAACTGATCTAACAGGTTTCTCAAGTTATATTCAAGAAAATGAGCTTTTATCTAAAGAAGCCCCTGGACTATTTATAGTTCAAAGAAAAAACAAATCTGAGCATGAAGTAATTAATGATTTGGTTAAAAAACTCTTTAAAATTGCTACCATGTCAAGATCAGAAAGAATTCAAAATAAATATGAAGCCAGAAGATTGGCTAGTCATTTTGATTGGAAAGATTTAATTAAAAAATATCTTGAAGTTTATGAAGGTTGAATATAAAGAATTAGAAATTGAAAAGTTATCAAATTCTGACCTAATTTTCTTGAAAAAAGGAAATTTTTGGTTTTTTTTATCTCAAAATATAAAAAGCAGATATTTCGGGGGTTTCTTTAGAAAAAACAAAAAAGTCTATAGATTTTTAGATGATTTAATTTTTTATCAAAAAATAGAAAAGATTCAAATTTTAAATGAATTTAAAGTCATTTTATGGTTTAAAAACAATAAATGTCAAATAAGTTTAGAAGATAATGCATTGAATATTATTTTTTTAAAAAATGAAAATCTTGATATAAATTTTGATATAAAAGAAATTTTTGATAACGAACCTTTTAAAAGAAAAGTCTTAATTAAAAAACTAAATCCTTCAACTTTCTTAATTAAGCAATATCTTGATAATAAAAATATCTTTAATCTTATTATAAAAGTTTATGGCCAAGCAAAAGAATTTAATAGTTGGCAAGAAAAATTTTATAACTTTGATAAAAATAGAAATTCTCCTCCTTATAACTGGTGGATATACAAAGGATTAAAAATTTTTGCTCAAAAAATAAAAATTAAAATTCTTAATGAAAAAAATAATATAAATACTTTAGAAATTTCAAAAGAAAAATCAGAAACTTTAAACAGCCAAAACAAAACAATTATTGATTTTATTTTAAGAAGAATTTTAAATCTTCAGTTAGATAATTATCTACCGGCAGGCTTTCCGTGGTTTTTTGAACATTGGTATAGAGACGAAATTTTGTCCTTACATCTTATTAAAAGATTTATTTCCCAAAATTTTTTTCAAGAAAAAATTAACTTCTACCTTAATAATTTAGACTTTATATTTTTATCTAATAAAGAAGAAAATTCTGTTTTAACTTCAGATACTTTTCTTTTATTGATTGAAATTTTAGATAAAAAAAACTTAATCCTTCATTTTAACAGTTTAGAGAAATATTTTGTTGAGTGGCAAAAAACATTTATTAAAGATAACAACTTTAATTTACCTCCTTATTCTACTTGGATGGATAGCATTTTTAAAAAACAATCTCTTGAAATTTCAGTTTTATATTTTAAAATCTTAACTAAATTTTCAAAAATTAACAATCGTTATAAAAAATTATCCTTAGAAATTAAAAAAAACATTAAAAATTTTATAAAAATTAATCCTAAAGATATAAATTTAATATTGGTTTATTTATTTACAAAAAATTTATTTCAAATTCAAGAATGGGAAGTTTTATTTGAAAATCTTCTAAAAAGCCATTATCTTAACTGGGGAGGAATATCTACCCTAAATATTGATTCCCCTATGTTTCAACCAGAAGATAAAGGAGAATTAAACATAGCCTATCACCAAGGAGATTCATGGTATTATCTAAATAATTTACTGGCTTATTGTCTTTTAGAGATTAATCCTAAAAAATTTGAAAAAATCATAAAAAAAATAGTTTACTCAAGTTTGATTGATTTATTAGAAGATGGAGTTCTGGGATATTCAAGCGAAATAAGTAGTGCTAAAGAAAGAAAAAGTGAAGGATGTCTGGCTCAAACTTGGTCAATGGCAAGTTTGCTCTTTTTATTGTCCTTTTTCCAAAATATCGATATCTTTTTGAAATCTTGAAGCAATAGCCATCACATCATCCCCATAAAAACTCAAAGATGGTTTATTCCAATTTGAACCAGCAAAATAAATCATAGCAGCCTTCCATTCACTTTGGTAAGTCCTACTGTCTGCACCGTTTGAAGATAATTTAATCGCTGCGGCAGCAAAAGCGTCTAAATTATTCCAAGGAGAAGGAGGGTTATTTCCTGTTAGTTTCGAAACCTTATCTCTATAAGCCATCCAAGTTGAAGGAATAAATTGAGCAGGCCCCATTGCTCCTCCCCAACCATACCAAGGTTTACAAGAAACAGGCATTTTATTTGGATCTAGTCCCAGTTCAGTTACAATTTTTTCAAAAATAGGTTGTTCTGCAGGTTTCATAGAATCTTTATAATGACAAGTTCCAACATTTTGACCTAATCTTGATTCATAATGCAAAATAGCCAATAGAAAAGCTGGTCTTACTCCTGTATATTTTTCAACAATTTTTGCTAAATTATAAGCTTCACCAAAAGTAATTGCTCCTGAACCACCTGCTAAACGATAAATTTGCTCTCTAATTTCAGCCGCTGTTTTTTCTGATTCTTCCAAAAGTTTTTGATATTTTGACTCTTCTTTTTGAGCTTGAGCTAAAAGAATTTGTTTTTCTTTCTTAAGATCTTGAAGTTCTACGTATTTTATTTTTTGAAGTTCTAAAAGATCTGCTTGTTCTTTAAGTTCATTTTCTAACTTATCTTTTTGTAACGATAATTTTTTGTTTAAATCTTTTAAATTATCAATCTCGTTATTAATCTGTTCTTGAAGTCTTTGAAGATAGAAAAAATTATTGAAATAATTAGATAATCTAGCTTGGGCAATGAATACTTCAACAATACTTCTTTGTTTTAACTGATAATAATATCTTAAAGATACAGTCAAAATCTCTTTAGATTTAGCTATTTTTTCTTCGGTTATCTGAATTGATTTTCTAGTTTCTGCTATTTTTTGATTTAATCTTTTAATACTTAAATCTATGGCCCTAATTTCTAATTCTACTTTTTTTATACTAGATTCAGTAATAGCAATTTCATTTCTAATAGATCTTTTTTGTTTTTGAATTCCGCTAATAGTCTTTTGATACTCCTTAATCTGATTTAAAACTTTTTGAAGCTCTACCTCTAAGGATTCTTTTTTTTGTTTTTTCTCAGGATCTAAAAGTTGAGCTTGTAAATTAACAGACGAATTTTTATCTATTTTTGAATTATTAGAAGAATTTAAAGGAGCTGCAACTACGTTCCAGGTTAAAACAATAAAAATTAAAATAAAATTAAATCTAAAAAATAAACCAAAATAATCTTTTCTATTTTTAAAATTTCTAAAATTTTTAGTTTTTAAAAAATCTTCGAAGTTTTTAATTTTAATATCTTCTATTTTTTCCATATTAAGATAAACGATCTATTAGGCTTGAATTGTTGACTTTTCTTCAGCTAACTCTCCCTCAATAACTGTAACAACAGGCAAATCCGGATCTAATAAAATTTTAACACCATAAGGTGATTTTAAATCCCTTACATAAATTGATTGACCAATTTCTTTAATCACTGATAAATCCACTTCAATTTTTTCTGGAATATCAGTAGGTAAACATAAAATCTCTATCTCTTCTAAGTTATAATTGATAATTCCTCCTTTTGAAAGTGCTGGTGATTCATTTATAAATACCAATGGAACTTTAGTTTCTATTTTTTCTTCAAGAGAAGGCAGATAAATATCAAAATGAATAACTTTACCTGAAATTGGATGCCTCTGAACATCTTGTAATATTCCATTTAAAACTTGACTGTCAAAAAAAACCTTAAAAAGACCAGCTTCATACTTTTCTAGAAATTTATCAAATTCTTTATATTCGGCGTAAATAGATACTGAATTCATTTTAGGACCATACATTATTCCCGGAAGTTTATTTTCCTTTCTTAAATTTTCAGCTTTTTCTTTATCTCTTTTAAAAACCTTCAATTCAACCATTTGCCCCCAGGAGGACTCGAACCTCCAACCACCGGCTTAAAAGGCCGTTGCTCTACCAATTGAGCTATGAGGGCAATTTTAATTTTGTCTTACCAAAAATATAATTTTTATTAAAATCAATCCTATATAAATTTTATTTATATTATACCACAAATGAATCTTGATTAAATTTTTTAAAAATAAAATTGAACTCTTCAAAAACTTTATTTAGAAATTGTTTGTATTTTTCTTTATCAACTTCAAAATCATCAACTTTATAAAAATAACAATGATTTTTTAAAACTATCATACCCAAGCTTAAACAAACTAATTTTAACTGCTCAATCATTCTTGAACCTCCTAACATTCCCGAGCTTACACCACAAATAGAAACTGGTTTATAACTAAATTCTTCATAAAACTCATCTAAGAAAATCTTAAGTTCCCCAGAAAAAGAATGATTATATTCAGGAGAAACGATAATAAAACCAGATGCTTTCTTTAAAACAAGAGAGACTTTATATTTTTTTTCTTTATCCATACCACCAGTTAAAGGTTTATCAAGCCAATCTTTAACTTTAATTGGCTCTATTTCAAAGCCAAAGTTTTTAGCTTCATCCGAAACAAAGTTAAAAACTTTCTCTGATTTTGCTCCTTCTCTAGATGTCCCTAAAATAATTGCTAAGTTAAAATTATCCATCTTTGGTTAAAACTTTAATTTTTTTAAATTTAAAATTTATCTCAAATATCATAATTATATGTATTTTAAAATTTTTTCAAAAGTAGTTGAGATATTAATCTTAAAACTTTTAGAATGAAAGGTATTGAAACTATCTAAATTAAGTAAAATTTTTGCCTTATAGTTAAGCTTTTCTTTTAAAAAAGAAAAAATATTTGCAATAAGTTGCCTTGAAATATCTTCTAATAAAAATTTATTATTCATAGATTCCTTTAAAAATTTGAATTCGTCTTTAGAATTATAAGTTTCTTTTAAAACAACAACAGAATTATCGACAATTTTATATAAATCTTTAAAGCTTAAATTTTCATTTAAGTCTTCGATTATTAAAAATAACTTACCTAAATTAAAATGACCAGTAATTAAATATCTAGAAATTATTTTCTCAGTTAAATCTTTTGAAAGATTGAATTCTTTAGAAAAATCAAGAAAATCTCTTAAAAATTCTTTAGAAAATGACTGACAATTAAAAATAAAATCAACTCCTAACCCATAAAAATTTAAAATTTTTTTATCTTCAAATTTTGAAATTAAACAAATTTTAAGATTTTCTCTTAAAGGCTTAATAAAAGATCTATTTTTAACCCATCTTTCATAATTAAATTTAATTTTAAGTTCACAACTTAAAGAAGGGTTTAAATCTGCTAAATACTCTAAAAATCTTTGAGAGTAAGTTTCAATTTTTAATCCAGCTTTATTTAAGAAATTTTCTGCCTGTTCAATAAAATCAACTTCCAGTTTTTTTTCAAAAGAAGGTAAATAACATAAAATCTCTAAGTCTGCGATTACTTTCTTTTTTTTATTTTCATCAAAAATATCTTCAATGATTATATTCTTAGATTTTTCCTTTACCCCAACTTTATTTAAAGGAAAGTTAAATAGATTTTTATCATCAAAAATTCTTGTTAATAAATCATGCTTTTTAATTTTTTGATTTTCAAAAGAAGACACATTATTTTTAAACAATCCTTTATCAAAAGTTTTTTCTTCTTTTAGAACTTTTTTTATTTTACTAATAACGCTTCTTATCATAATTTAAAATAGAATTAAAAAATCGACCACTAAAAATATGATAAAAAACTAAATTTAAAAAGTAATTTAATTTCGTCCTTGACTAACTTAAAAAATTTGAATAATTTAAAATTTAAAATAAAATAAGATTTATTGATTAAAAATTTTTTAAACAATATTGGAAAATTATATCATTAAAATTAAAATTTCATTTAAAAAAAATGTGTAAATTTTGTTGATAAAATTAAAATTAAAAATATTAAAAATTATTGCCTTAATAAAACTTTTATTATATAATTTAATTTAAATTTTTAGACAATAGCCCCTGTAGCTCAAATGGAAGAGCAGTTCCCTTCTAAGGAAAAGGTTGAAGGTTCGACTCCTTCCAGGGGCACTTAGGACAAAATTTAATTTTGGTTTTGATAAAAAAATTAAATTTAAACAAAATTTTAAACAAAATGGGCAGGTAGTTCAGTGGTAGAACGCCGTCCTGATAAGACGGAAGTCGTAGGTTCGATCCCTACCCTGCCCAATCAAAAAATCTTTCAATAAAATAAAAAATTTAATTTTCTTGTAAAAAGTATTTCAAAATAAAATTTCTTCGAGTTGTTAAAATATTAAAAATTAATCTTCTATCCTCGTAACTTAATCTAACATTATTTACCAACTCCTCTATTTTATCATCATCTAATAAACTCTTTATTTCTAAAGCTTTTTGTTTTAAATTATCTTTGGTTAAAGATTGATATTTTTCTTGTTTAAGTAAAGCATCTAATTCTTTTTTAAATTTTTCTTCATCTAGAAGATCTTCTATTTCCTTTCTTTTCCCTAACGCTCTAAAAATTAAAGTTCCACCATTGTCTATTCTATATACCCTCTCATCTTTGCCTAAAACTACATTTTGAGTAGTAGTATATAAAACATCCCAATTAGCTAACAATACATCAATTAAAAATCCTTCTAATAAATCTTGGGAACTTAAAATAAAACTTTCATCTTGTATATCTGAAGTTTCTATTAAACGACTAGCCCTACCATAAACACCCTCAACTTTAACCATCTTAGTTTCAGGAACTGGGATACTAAAAAGTTGATAAATTCTATCGGATAAAACTTCACACCATAGTTGATTTAAACGTTCCTCTTCGTCTAAAGAAGCAAACTTAACGTAATACTTTTCTGGTTTAGCGGTTTTAGTTTTAGCCGGCAAAGTATATTCTGCACCTGGATTTCCACCTTTTTGACCTCCTGTTTTAAAACTATAATCCCAAACTTCCACCTTAACTGACATATTTAAATCTTCATATAACTTATCATACTCTTCTGACGAAAATATTAAATTCCCATCTATATCATATAAAGGAATATAAAAACCATTATCAACAATTCTTCTTTTAGCCATCTCTAAAGTAGTTTTAAAATTTTCTATTAAAATAATGGTTAAAATTTCAGTTGCTGGCATCCCTCCTAAAATTAAAGCGTGATCTCCTTGAGAAATGTCAGAAGAAATGACATAATCTATGTCTTTTTCCCATTTTCTTTCAGAAGAAGGTGGATATAAATAAAATATCTGCCCATTTCTTCCAAATTTTCCATGAATTCCAAAAGCAAAAGATAAGGAATTTGAAATAATCTCTCTAATATTTTCGTTATAATTTTCAATAAATTTTTTATTTAATTTTGTAAAATCTACATGAAAAGGAATTGCATCAGTTGAAGCTAGCTCCCCCAAAGCCTCTCTTGGTAAATTTCCGTTTAACAAAACTGAATCCAAAAAATCAATAGCTGATCCATGAAAATACATACCGCTTTTAAGGGATAATTTTCCTTTATTATTTTTAATATTATTTAGAACAAATTCTCTATTTCTTTGATCTGCTGCTTTTTTAAATTTTTCAGATCTTGAAAATCTAATAGTATCCCTTAAAAAACTTCTAAAAACCACCTTTTTAAATTCTGGCTTTAAATATTTAAAAAGTAAAGATTTTATTTCCCCTTTTTTTAATTTTTCTTTTAAATCTTTAGGGGTATCATCGGTTAAAATTGTTTCAAGTCTGTTAGGATTAATTTCTTTTAAAGGCACACTGCTTATTTTGGTTATTGGATAATCATAAGAATAAGATTCTAATTGATTTGCCAATCTAAGTCTAGTATATAAAAATAAAATCTTCCAATAAGGCATTCTTTTTAAAAATGATCTTTTTAAATGATTAATTCTAAAAAGTGGGTTAGGGCTTAAAAAAATTTCTTTAAAAACAAATTCTTTATTCAAATAAAGAGGACCACCTGGCTGAATTAAACTCAAAAATTCTTGATTTAATAACTCTTCTAAAATTTTACTGTTAATTCGGCTATATTTTAGAATAATTCTTATCAAATTTTCAATAATTAAACTCCTATTGTAAGAATTTAAATTTTGTAAATAAGAATGGATAGGATTATTTTTATCTGTTATTTTTTCAATTAAAAAATCTAAAGATTGAATTATTTTTTGAAAATTTGACTCTTCTTCTAATTCAAAAATAGAAAATCTTAGTTTTAAACTCCAAATTAAATTTTTTAAAATTTTTCTATATGAATTTATATCATCCAAAGAATTTTTTAGAGAGTATAAATATCTCAAAAATTCATCAAAGTCTTCTATTTGATAGGCTAAAGCTTGATAAGGATCTTGTAAAATCTCACGATAACAAGATTCTTCTTCTAATTGTAAATCAACAGTTTTAATAAAGTAACTAAATTTGGGATAAAATGACTTAATTTCTCTACATTTTTTAATAAATTCGTCTTTCTCTTTAATTAAAGAGTTTAAAACAGATAAATCCTTCATATCAAAATAGTATTTAAATTCATTTATTAATTTACTAATAAAATCAAAACTTGAATCATTGCTAAAGAAAATCGCCAAGTCTTTGATTTTTGAAGAATCATACCTAAAACTATAGTTGTTTTGAATTAAATAAGAAATAGCCTCGGCTCCTTTTTTTAAGTCTTCAACCGACAAATTATCAGGTTTAGATATTTCAGCTAATTTTTCTAAAATAAAATTTAAATTTTTATCTTCAAAAAATAAACCTGCTACAACCACTCCGTAATTTCTCAAAAAAGACAAATCTTCTTTATTTAAATCATGCAAGTTTTTAAAAATTTCTTTAAAGACTTTTTTAAAAAATATCCTTGAACCAACATAGAATTCTTTATTAAAAATAAAATGTGGTTCTTGGACTAAAAATCTAAATAAAGTTAAGATTCGATCAAAAGTAAGTTCTAACCTAACATTTTCTAAAATACTTGGATGTTGATTAAATAAAACTCTAAAAGCTCTAAAAATTAGATATTTAAAATTTTCCCTATCTTGTTTTAGAAGTTCAAAAGATATAACAAAAACCCTTTCAATTAAATCATAATAATCCTCAATTTGATTTTCTTTTTTAGTTTTTAATTTTTTAATAAAATCACTAAAACTCTTTAATTCCTCAAATTGTTCATAAAATTTTTCAAAACTTTCTATCTGCTCTTCATCTAAAGACTTTAAATATTTTATAAGCTCACAATTTTCTTTATGGAAGATAAAAGGATAATCACCTGATTCTCCTGGTTCAGAAAAAGAATTTAAAGCATTAAAAAAAATTGCCTTTGGTGTTTTAAAATTAAAGAGAAGATTGCTTATCATTAATCTATTTTTATTGTTTAAAATTTGGTTGATTAAGCTGAGTATAAAAAAATCTACAAAGGCGTTTTCTGTTAAATTCAAAATAGATTTAAAATTCTCTTTTATTTTTTCACTGTTTTTAAAAGATTGCCATCTTTGAAAATCAAAATTTGAAAAAATGATTGAAATTTTATTTAGTTCTTTATAAACTTCATTCAATTTTTCATCAAAAAAAGATCCATAAAACTGATCGTAAAAATATGCTGTTTGATAAATATTTTTAAAAACATCAAATAAAGGCAAATAATTTTCCGACAACCTACTAAAAACAAGAAATTTAAAACTATTTGAACAAAATTCTAACTCTTGGCGAAAAGTACTAAAAGTTTCTTGAAATTCAGAAGATGAAGATTTAATTTTATTTTCAAAAAATTGTTCAAAATTTTTTATTTCTTCTGAAAAATTCTCAAAATTCTTTTTAAAATTTTCTTGAGTTTTTTTAAAAAGTAAAGATAAAATTTCTTTCTTTAGGTTCTCAAATTCAAAATAAAGAGAACTGGATTGTTGAAAGTAAAAGTCAGCAACCTCATCTTTAAATTGATCTAAATCTTTTATTTTTCTTGAAATATCATCTTTTTGTTCAGCTAAAGTGTTTAATTTTTCTTTATTTAACAAATAGCTTAAGATTTTACCAATCAAAGGAGTTTTAAAAGAACTTTCTAGTTTATTTTGTTCATCTTCAAGTCTTTGATATTCTTTATAAAGAGTATTTAAACTTTCTAAAAGACTTTCATAAGAATCAAAACCTTTTTCTCTTAACTTAAAATCTCCTACCCCAACTCCCAATTTTTTAACTTTAGATTCCAAAATTCTAAAATTCATTAAATCAGAAATAATTTCTTGAAAATTAGACCTTAAAAAAAAGATCTGATTTATAAATTCATCTAAAGGCTCAATTTTTTCTAAATTTTTCAAGTTAGCTAAAAAATTTTTTATTTTTAAGTTAATTAATTTTTCATCATTTTCTTTTTGATCTTTAGTCTCCTCATATAACTTTTTAATTTCTTGAAAGCTTAAATTATCTATTTCTTCAATTTTTATCTCTTCTTCTTTTGTTTCTTCTTGTCTTAAAATTAACTCTTTAAAAGATTCACAAATTTTTATCAATTTAGAAGAATTTTCTTCAATTAAGCTTAAAGATTCTTTTAAAAATTCTTGATAATCCTTAAAATTTTGCTCTATCTTAGTCTTAGGTCCCTCAAAATTTCTTTGCTGTTCTTTAAAATATCCAAAATTTTCTTGAGACATTTTAAATTTAAAAAAAATAAACTACATTCAAATTTTAAAATAAAAATTTTATCTTTAAAAAATTCACTAAATTGTGTTAAAATAATTTTAAAAGCCGTGGTAGCTCAGTGGTAGAGCGGTGGCCTGAAGAGCCACGCGTCGGGGGTTCGATTCCCTCCCACGGCACACTTCATTTAAAACTTAAAAAATCCAATTAATATCAAATAAAGACTACTTAAACAAAAAATCTAAATAATCTTTGATGATTAAAAAAAAACAGACCAAAAAAGAAAAAATTAAAATAATCTATGGCATAGGAAACGAAGATAAAAAATATGAACAAACAAAACATAACATAGGAAAAGAAATAGTCAAGTTTTATCTTAAAAACCCCATAATTCTAAAAAAGTCCATTTTTGAGAAAATAAATAATTTAATTTTGGCAACAAATCTAGGCTACATAAATGATTCAGGTAAAGGCTTAAAAGAACTTAAAGAAAAATTTAAATTTAAAACAGAAAATATCTTGGTTATCCACGATGATGCTGATTTAAATTTCCCGATATTTAAAACAAGCTTTTCTTGCAATTCTGCAGGTCATAAAGGTATTGAATCAATTATTAAAAATCTAAAAACAAAAAATTTTTGGCGTTTTAGAATAGGAATCCAAGGTAAAAAAAGAATAGCAGCTCAAGAAATAGCCTTAAAAAAGCTAAGTCCTAAAGAAATAGAAAATTTACAATTAATAAAAAGAAAATTTAAAATTATCTTAGACAAGTTAAACGAAGGATATTTGCCAAATGAATTAAATTTATCAAAGAATTTTTTCATCAATGAAAAATTTTGAAAAAATTTTAGAAAATTTAAAAAAAGAAAAAACCTTTAATAGAATTTTTCAAATAAAAACAAAAGAAATAATTTTAAATAACTTACCCGAAAAATATTCTCAATTTAAAAATCAAAAATTAATTTTTATAGACGATAAAATTTTAGAGAAAACAGCGATTTTTAATATTTCAAGAAAAAAAAGACCCCAACCAACAAAAGAAGCCCAAGAACAACAAGAAGATCCTTTTTGCAGATATGAAACAGAAACTCCAATTGACGAAATTGGTAGATTAGAAAACAACTTTTCTATAACAGCCAGCAATCTCTCTAAAATGGCAGACTATCATAGTTTAGTAATTTTTAAAAAACACAATTTTGAAGAAATTAAAGAAAAAGATTTTGTTTCAAGTATTAACTTAGCTGAAAGTTGGTTTGAAAAAATTGAAAATTTTGACAAAGAAATTAAAAATAAAATTTTAATTTGGAATCATCACTTTAGATCAGGAGCTTCAATCCTTCATCCTCATTTTCAACTTCTAGCATATAAACATACTCCTATAGCAATTAATGAATTTAAAATAAAATTAGAAAATTATCAAAAAAAATTTAAAAGGAGTTATTTTCAAGATTACTTTAATTTAATGAAAAAAGCAAACTTAGGAATAGAAAAAAATAGATTAAAAATATGGTTTAGTTTAACCCCAGAAAAAGAAAAAGGTCTTAACTTTCACGGAGATTTATTTAAAAATGCAAAATTTTTATGGAAAATCATTCAAAATCTGATCAAAGAAAACGTTAAAGCTTTTAATATCTTCTATCTTTTAGACTTAAAATATGGTTTTTTTGTTGACAGAGGAGAAATAAACAAATTAAATTCTGATTTTGGGTCTCTTGAAATTTTTGGAATAAAAATTATATCTTCTGATCCTTTTGAGTTATCTAAGAAAATTTTCAAAAATTAATAAATTTGGGAGGGACTAACTCCTTGAGGTGGTTGACGAAAAATATTAGTTGGTAAAAACAAGAAATAAGAAATTACTCCCAAAACTATAATCCAAATAATTATCTTAGTAATTTTCTCTTCCATATCTAAATTTTAAGATTATTTTTATTTAAATTTAATTATATCTTAATTAACACCGGAATAACAACAGGTCTTCTTTGGGTTTTTTTAAAAAGGAACTCGCCTATTTCTTCTTTTAAAGCATATTTAATTTGCTCTTCCTGAATTAACGGTGATTCATCTCCTAAAAATTTAATATTTTTTAAGATTATTTTCTTTATTAGGTTTCTGGTATCTTTTAATAACTCTTTTGACTCTCTTAAATAAATAAAGCCCCTAGATATTATATCAGGACTTGTTTTAACTTCTCCTGTTAAAGAATCAACAGTTACAATAACTACAAAAATTCCATCTCTTGCTAAACTTTGTCTATCCCTTATAACAACTTCCTGAATATCTCCTATTCCCAAACCATCTACATAAACAATGTTGCTTAAAACTTTTTCTTTTGAAATAAAAACTTTATCAGGTGTCATTTTAACAACATTCCCATTAGAAGCTAAAAGAATTCTATCTTTTGACATTCCTAAATTTAGACCTATCTCTTCAACTCCTTTAAGCATAAAATAATGACCATGAACAGGCACCAAATATTCAGGTTTAACCAAATTAATTAAAAGCTTGATTTCATCAGCAAAAGCATGGCCTGAAGCATGAATATCCATCATTTGGTAGTGATAAATATTAGCTCCTTGTTTTTGGAGATCGTCTTTTAAAGACTGAATAACTCTTTCATTTCCAGGAATTATAGAAGAAGAAAAAATAACTGAATCTCCTTGAATAATTTTAAAGTACTTATGTTCACCTAAAGCAATTTTCATTAAAGCTGAACCTTCTTCAGCTTGAGAGCCAGTACATATAATTGTTACCTTATTAGGAGGTAAACGAAAACTATCTTCTGGCTTAATAAAAACACCCTTGGGAGCATTAATATATCTTAAAGCTCTTGCAACTTCTACGTTAGACTTTAAAGTTCTTCCATCAATAACTACTTTTCTTCCATAAACACCAGAAAGCCAAACAAGCTGTTGAATCCTTTCAAGAAGAGAAGCAAAAGTAGCTGCTATTATTCTTCCTTTAGACTTCTTAAATATTATTTCTAAATTATCCATAATTGACTTTTCTGAAGCAACAAAACCGGGCTGATTAGAATTAGTAGAATCTATCATTAAAACTCTAACTCCTTTTAAAGATAATTTAACGATTCTTGATAAATTAGCCGGTTTATCAAAGAATGGAGAAAAATCTATTTTAAAATCTCCAGTATGAACAATATTTCCAACCGGAGTTTCAATAAAATAGCCAATGGAATCTGGAATATTATGATTGACATGAAAATAATTAATTTTAAAAGATCCAAGAGTAAAAGGTTTTATTCTTTCTTTGCTTAATTGAACAACTTGAAGATTTGGGACATTAGGAAAATCAGATTGTCTTTTTAAAATTAAAGCTGCTGTTAAGGGAGTTGCGTAAATTACAGGATTGTTTAGTTTATCTATTAAATAAGGAATAGCTCCTATATGATCATAATGACCATGAGTTATTAAAATTCCCAGTATCTTATCTTTATTTTTTTCTAAATAATTAACATTTGGGATAGTAAAATCTATCCCCGGCATTTCTTCAAAATAAGGATAACCAACTCCTACATCAATAACCAGAATCTCTTTTTCGTCAAACTCTAAGGCTAACATATTTCGACCTATTTCTTCCAATCCTCCTAAAAAAACAATTTTAAGTTGACCAAAATATTTTGAATTCTGCTTATCTAAAGATTTGGTTTCCATATTTAAATTTAAAAAATATTATTAATTTAACGACCAAATAATGTTATTTAAAAATAGTTTTTAAATTGTATATAGACTTTTAACTTTATTTGTGCTCCGGAGAGGATTCGAACCTCTACGGTCTTAAAACCACAAGGCCCTGAACCTTGCGCGTCTACCAATTCCGCCACCGGAGCTAAAAACAAAACTAATTAAAATTACTCTTCAGCTATTTCCAAGGAAAGTATTTCGCCACTTTCATTAATAGTAGCTGTTGCTTTTAAGATTTTACTAAAAGAATAATCGTTTAAATTGGCTTGAACTTGAATATTTTTTGTAAAAAAATCAGAACTCGTAACAGAATAGATAAAACTTCCCTGAGGCATAATAAATTGAGCTGAAGTGGTTGAAAATGAAGGGTTTTGATTGATCTGATATAAACAGTAGCGTAAACCACTGATTGCCAACGATCTTAAACTAACAAAATTTTTAAAACTAACTGAAAAATTGAAAAAACTTGAAGAAGTATTGCCTAACATAATAACCAAAAAAACAAAAATAACTAAAATAATTCCAACTACAGCAAAAAGTAACTGTCCTTTATTTTTTTTATTTAAAAGGTAAAACAATAGTGGTTTCACTGTCAAATTTGTTGCCTCTAAGGCTTTCTAAAAGAATATTAACCTTAAAAGAATTGTCGACCTTTGAAAAAACAACATCTTTGACTAAAATCCTCGGATCAGAAATTAAATCAAGATCATAAATAAAAGGATTCATCTTAGCAAAATAAAATCTTTCTCCTTTCCCATCAAAAATCAACCAACCTAAATTTTCATTCCAAGCATAGCCATATAGAAAGTTCTTATCTTCTAAAACTTTAAAATTTGAATTTTGACAAATATTATTAAGATCTTTACAATTAAAAACCATCCATCCTATAACATCATTGTAAGCATATCCTCTTAATTCTCTATTTTTTTCTTGACAAACACCAAAAGTTGATTCAGTTGAAGTATCATTTCTAAATTTTATCCATCCTATTTGGGGAGACCAAGCATATCCACTTAAAGAATAAATAGAATCAATTACCGTAGTTGAAGAAATTCGACAACTAGAAGAAGGAGCAATGGAAACTTGGTAATTTTCTCCAAAAAAACTTAGACTCCCCACAGACAAATTATTTGCGTATCCTTTAATAACAGAAGAATCTTTATCCAGATAAATAGGTTTTGTTAGAAAAAAACCAATTTGTTCATTATTTTTATTAAAAACTACTTCCCATTTTGTTAAAATATTTATTTCAGTAGCTGTTATAATTTCTTTTTGAATTCTTATAAAAATTTGGCGAATTTCATTGTTAAGATCAATATCTCCTCGAGTAGAAAGATAATCAGATAAAACTAAAAATAAAAGTGGATACAAAATAGCTATAATTAATAAAAATAATCCTAAATAAAGAAGAATTTCTAATAAAGTGAAAGCTTTTAAATTTTTATTTTTTTGTTTGTTAATAAGAAACATTTAATTTAGGAAGTAAAAAATAATCTTCAAAAACTAAGTCAGCATATTTAACTGTTGTGGTAACAAACTTTAAAGTATTAGTTGAATAATCGCTAATTCTAAAACTAAACCTATATATTTCATTATTAACCATTTTTTCTTCTTCACCGGTTGCAATTTGCCAAGAACCTGAAGTTGAATATAGATAATAAGGTTGAGAACTTGTTAACGCTGACAACAAATCCCAATTAGTCTGAGATAATGAAATAAGAACGTTGCGATAATTTTCAAATCCTGATATAGCAACTGACTGATTAAGGCCTTGATACCTTGAAGATCCATAAATAGATGCTAAAAAAACTACAATAATTCCTAAAATAAAAACTAAAAGGCCTAAGCCTAAAACAATTTCTATTAAAAACTGACCTTTACTTTTCATTCACTTTTGATTGAATGATAAGTTGGGATAAATTAACAGGCACCGGATCATAATGAGAAAACTCCATTACTGCCGTGCCTCTTCCTTGAGTTAAAGATCTTAAAACAGTAACATAGCCAAACATTTCTGAAAGAGGAACTTTACTTCTTATAACTTTACTCATACCCCTATCGAAAGTTTCCTCAATTCTTGCTCTTTTAGAAGATAAATCTCCTGTAATATCACCTAAAAACTCAGAAGGTACAACAACTTCTAATTTCATAATAGGCTCAAGTAAAATTGGACTTGCTTCTTTAACTGCCTCTTGTAAGGCAATTGAACCAGCAATTTTAAAAGCAATATCAGAAGAATCAACTTCATGATAAGAACCATTAAATAAAATAACTCTTATGTCTCTTATGGGATAACCGGCCAAAACTCCTTTGTCTAAAGCCTCTTTAACCCCTTTTTCAACCGAGGGAATAAAATTATCAGGAATAATACCTCCCTTGATGGCATTTATAAATTCAAATCCTTGACCTCTTTCAAGTGGCTCTACCTTTAACCAGACATGACCATATTGACCTCTTCCACCACTTTGACGAATATACTTGCCTTCAGCAGTTGCTTCTTTTGTAATTGTTTCTAAATAAGCTACTTGGGGTCTTCCAACGTTAACCTCAACATTAAATTCTCTCTTTAGTCTATCAACTTTTATTTCAAGATGAAGTTCTCCCATACCACCTATCAAAGTATCTCCAGTTTCTGGATTTTGCATAAGTCTAAAGGTAGGATCTTCATCTGCCAAAGATTTAATAGCCATTCCCATTTTTTCCTGATCAATTTTAGTTTTAGGCTCTATTTTCATCCAAATAACAGGTTCAGCAAACTCTATTTTTTCATAAACAATAGGATTTTTAGGATCGCAAAGAGTATCTCCTGTCTTTAAATTCTTAACTCCTACTATCGCTCCTATATCACCAGCAAAAAGTTCTGAAACTTCTTCTCGATGATTAGCATGCATTCTAGCAATTCTTCCAATCCTTAAAGTTTCTCCTGTAGAAGAATTTAAAACAGTCATGCCTGATTGCAAAACTCCAGAATAAACTCTTACGTATGATAAAGTTCCTACATAGGGATCTATAGCTATTTTAAAGATTAGAGATGAAAAACTTTCTTTATCATCTGCTTTTCTTTCTACTTCTTGATTAGTTAAAGGATCGATTCCTTTAGAAGGAGGTAAATCTAAAGGTGAAGGTAAAAAATCTACCACTCCATCTAAAACTAATTGAACTCCCTTATTTTTCAAAGATGAGCCAACATAAACAGGAACAAGTTTATAACTTAAAGTAAGTTTTCGGATTGTTTTTAAAATATCTTCGGTTTGAATTTCACCGGCAAAGTATTTTTCCATAAAAACTTCATCTCTTTCAGCTAAGCTTTCAAGTAAAACATGTCTCCAAACTTCTGCCTCTTCTTTTCTTGAAGGATCTATTTCCTTAAAAACAACCTCCTCGCCTTTATCTTTTTCAAAATAAACTTCTCTCATAAAAATCAAATCAATTACTCCTTTAAAGTTTTCTTCTTGACCAATTGGCAAGGTTATTAAAACTGCATCTTTTGTTAATCTTTCTTTTATAGATTTTAAGCAAAACTCAAAATCAGCTCCCATTCTGTCTATCTTATTAAGAAAACAAATTCTAGGAACTTTATATTTATCGGCCTGGTACCACACAGTTTCAGACTGAGCTTCAACACCTTGAACTCCATCAAAAACTACCACTGCTCCATCTAGAACCCTTAAAGATCTTTCAACTTCAGCAGTAAAATCAACATGTCCAGGAGTGTCAATAATATTAATTTTATACTCGCCTTTAATTTTTTCTTCTTTTGTTTCAGCTTTTTTAACGTGAGTTGGAGTCCAAAAACAAGTAATAGCAGCTGAAGTAATAGTAATACCTCTTTCTCTTTCTTGTGGCATCCAATCAGTCACAGTAGTTCCTTCATGAACTTCTCCTATCTTATAAGAAATCCCTGTATAATATAAAATTCTCTCTGTGGTGGTAGTTTTACCTGCGTCAATATGAGCAATAATTCCAATGTTTCTTGTTTTTTCTAAAGGATATAACCTTGACATTGTTAAATAAATAATAAAAAATTTTTAATTTAAAAATCACAAAAGACCTTTTTTAACTATAAATAAATATAATTTATATAGATTTTTTAAAAATTATAACATATTTTAACGCTTACTTTTATTTTTTTTTCCCCACCAACCAAAGTGAGCAAAAGCCTTATTATTTTCAGCTAATTTATGAGTTTCTAATTTCTTTTTATAAGCTTCTCCTTCTTGTTGACTAGCTAAAATTAGCTCCTCTGCAAGTTTTTCAAACATAGGCTTACCTTTTTTAGATCTAGCAGCTGAAATTAACCATTTAACTGCTTTAGAAAATCTTCTTTCTGTTCTAACTTGTCTTGGCACCATAAAAGTTGCTCCTCCGATTCTTCTTGGCCACACCTCAACAACTGGAGCAACATTTTTAATTGCAGTTTGAAAAACGCTTAATGGCTCTTTTTTTGTTTTTTCTTCAATCAAATTCATAGCTTTATAAAAAATGTTTTGAGCCTTCTGTTTTTTGCCATCTTTCATTAAATTATTAATAAATCTAGAAACCACTGTACTATTATAAACTGGATCTGGCAACCATTTTCTCTTTAAATTGATTTGTCTTCTTGGCATTATTTTTTATTTTTCTTTTGGTTTTTTAGTTCCATAAAGAGAACGACCTTGTTTTCTTCCTTCAACCCCTGAAGCATCATAAACTCCTCTGACAACATGATATCTTACTCCTGGCAAATCTTTAACCTTTCCTCCTCTAATTAAAACGATTGAATGCTCTTGAAGATTATGACCAATGCCTGGAATATAAGCTGTAACTTCTCTGCCATTACTTAATCTAACTTTAGCTACTTTTCTTAAGGCAGAATTAGGCTTTTTAGGAGTCATAGTATAAACCCTAACACACACTCCTTTTTTAAAAGGCGCAGGTTGATGTCTCTCTTTTCTTTTTAATGAATTATAATAAAAAAGAAGAACTGCTGATTTGGATTTTTTCTTAATTCTCTTTCTACCTTTTCTGATTAACTGATTAATCGTAGGCATAATTTTTATATTATAACATAAATTTTACCAGTCAAGATTTATCATTGATTTTTAATAGAGAAATTATGGAGGAAGTGGGGGCATAATAGTTAAATCCCATCCAAGTTCTAAAGCTTTATTATCATTTCCTCCATCAGTTGAAACTTTATCGTTTAAACCTCCATTATTAAAATTTGGGGATTCAAAAAAAATAGAAATTTCATAGCCTAAAGGTTCTCTTCTAAAAGAGTAATTATAACCATAATAAGCTCCTGAAGCTGACCAAACTCGATTTAAAGGATCAACTGGCAAAGCTTCAATCAAATAAGATTTAATATCCTCAAAATTAACTGGAAGCCATCCACTCCCATTTATTTTTTGATAGCTAAGTTTATCTACTCTATAAAAATAATAAGTTTTACCGCCATGATTAAATGAAGAAAAAGAAAAATTTTCAGAAGAAGGAATTGAAACAAAAATAGTTGGGGTTGTCTCATCAATCCCTCTATTTTGAAAATAAGGGCCATCTCCATCCGGCTGATAAGCATTTTTAAAATAAAAATTTAAAGCGCTGTTTAAAGCGTTTATGTCTTTTAACCTTTGGAAATCTCTTGCTAAAACAAACTGACTTTTTAATTTAAAAACAGTAGCCATCAAACCCAAAATTACTGAAAACAAAGCTAAAACAATTATGATCTCGACATAAGTCAAACCTTTTTGATTATTTTGATTTATACTTCTAATTAGATTAGAATTCATCAATATAAAAAATTTAAAAGACCTAGCTTAAAGACTCTATTTTAAAATTATCCTTATTACTTGCTTCAAGATTAATTTTCTTGAAATAAATTGCTAATAAAAAATATTACTTTAGACTTAATGAGCCGGCAGTGGGACTTGAACCCACAACCCTCGGTTTACAAAACCGATGCTCTGCCATTGAGCTATGCCGGCTTTAATTTAAACTTTATATTTTCTCCTTTAAATTACTATTTTTAAGATTTTCAAGTTTTTTTGAAGCCCAAACTTCAATTTTTAAAGATTCAACTTTAATTCTTCTTAAGAATTTTTCTATCAAATTTAACCAAAAATTAACAATTTCTTTCTCTGAAATTCTTATAAAAGAAAAAATTTTTTCCTTTGCTTTATAGATAACTTTTTCAATTTTAAACCAAAAAAGATGGTCCTCTTCTGTTAAGTTTACTTTTTTTAAGCGATAAAAACCAAAAATTAAAGAAAAAAACAAAAATAAATAACCTGAAACTATTAACCAAAAATTATTCATCTCTTGCTAAACGAACAAATCTTGAAATTTCTATTTTTTCACCGAATTTATTAGCATACTCATTTATTAAATCCTTAACCTTTAGGTTTTCGTCTTTGAAATATGTTTGATCAATTAAACAAACTTCTTCAAACCATTTATCCAATTTACCTTGAACAACTTGTTCTTTAATTTTATCAGGTTTATCTTTTATCTCAGATAAAAATTCATCTTTTTTAGCTTTTAAATCTTGCTCAGAAATATCATCGGATGAAACATAAATAGGCTTCATAAAAGCTACCTGCATAGCTATTTCATGAGCTAATTTTTTAAATTCAGGGTTTTGACTAACAAAATCAGTCTCAGCTAAAATCTCAACTAAAGCACCAACCCGTCCGTTAAAATGAATATAACCCTCTACAATTCCATTTTTTGAAATCTTGGAACTTTTTTCTTTAAGTAAACTTTCTCCTATTTTTCTTAAATAAATTTTTGCTTTTTCTAAATCACCTTTTTCTTTTTCCAAAGCTTCTTTGCATTTTCCTATGGGAGCTCCTGTTTCTTCTCTTAATTTTTTAATTTTATTTATAAAATCTTGGTCCATTTTTTATCTTAAAATTTTAACATTTTTTTTAAAAAAATCAGTTAGCTTCAGCTTCTTCGACTTTTTTTATATTTTCTTGGTCTTTTATTTGATTTTTTATCTTTTCTTTATCCTTTATCTTAAATTCGCTATCTTTGATTTTAGAAATTAAATAATCTATTTGCCAAGAAATGCTTCTTGGAGCTTTATCGTTTGCAGGAACAAATAAAGTAACATTAGAAACATCATTATCAGATCCAGCTAAAGCTAAAATAGGAATTCTCATCTTTAATGCCTCTCTTTTTAAAGTTCTGTGCTGATTATAAGCTAAATTAACTACAAAAACACAATCAATCATAGATTCTAAATCCCTTACTCCCCAATATAAATTTTTTAATTTATTAATTTCTTTTTCAAGTCTTGATTTTTCTAAAGCTGAAAACGAATTTAATTCTCCAGAGGTCTCTTTTTCAAGAAGAGATCTAAAATATATCAACCTAGCTAAAATTGTTGAAAAATTAGTTAGAAAACCTCCTATCCACTTATAGTTTATATAAGGTTGATTAAAAGTTTCTGCTATTTCACGAATTTTATTTTGACTAGCAGCAGTTGTTCCTACAAACAATATTTTTTTATTATCCGATAAAGCTTTTTTTAAATATTCAACCATTTGATTTAATCTATCTAATGTGAATTTTAAATTAAAAATTTCTATATTTTTATTTGAGCGTAAAAGAAAATTCTTCATAAGAGGATGAGTATATTTTTTAGCTCTTCCGTAATGCACTCCAGCTTTCATCATCTCTTCAAAAATTTGATCTTGGGTTGTAAAAGATTGATCTTGACTGTTTTCTTGATTGATAATCTGATGTGGTTTCATTTTTGGTAGTGGCAGGTATTTAAATAATATATTAAAAATATTAAATATTTAAAAAAATTAAAAAGTAAATTATTTTTTTTATTTTCAAAAAAGAAAATTATTCCTAGATAAAAAGGAATAAATCTAAAAATTTAAAATTCATAAAGTTTTTAAATTATAACTCATTTTTTAAAAAAATAAAATTTTATGATATAATAATTTTACCATGAAAAAGAAAATTCATCCTCCTATTTTTTTAGCCAAAATCAAATGTGTTTGCGGAAGTGAATACGAAATTCCCTCAACTAAAAAAGAAATTTTAGTTGAAGTTTGTAAAAATTGTTCTCCTGTCTTTACGGGTAAAGAAGATACAAAAACTAAAGTTGGTAGAGTTGAAAAATTCATAAAAAGACAAGCTCGAATCTCTAAAAATAAAAAGAAATCTTAAAACAAGTGTAAGTTTAAATTAAAAATCCTAAATTTTTATTTTTAAAATGGATGAATTTAATTATCAAACTCTTTATTTTGAAATAAGAGCCGGAGTTGGAGGAGAAGAAGCAGCTTTATTTGCCAGAGATTTATGGAGAATGTATATGAAGTTTTTTGAGAAAAATAAAATTAAAGTTAAAATTTTAGATTCAAATGAAACTGATCTTAAAGGTATTAAAAGTTTAACAGCAGAAATATCTGGAAATAATGCCTATGAGCTATTAAAACAAGAAGCCGGAGTTCATAGAGTTCAAAGAATTCCTCTTACTGAAAAAAGTGGAAGAATCCACACTTCAACTGCTTCAGTTGTCATTTTGCCAAAACTTAACCTACCTCAAATTCAAATAAAAGATTCTGATCTTGAAATAGACTTTTTTAGATCAGGTGGCCCAGGTGGACAAAATGTTAACAAAGTTGAAACAGCTGTAAGAATAACTCATAAACCTACGGGTATCACAGTTTCTTGCCAAACAGAAAGAAATCAACAAAGAAATAGAGAAATTGCTCTTGAAATATTAAAAAATAAAATTTATCAAATAGAACAAGAAAAAATTGCTGGTAATTTAGAAACCAACAGAAAAAAACAAATAGGAAGTCAAGAAAGATCTGAAAAAATAAGAACTTATAATTTTCCTCAAAACAGAATAACTGATCACCGAATTAATAAATCTTGGCATAATCTAGAAGAAATTATGGAGGGAAATTTAGAGATAATTCTAAAAGCCTTTCATAAACAGCTCCCGAACTTTTAAGCTCAGATTTAAAAAGGACTAATTTATTAAAATAAATATCCCAATTTAAATCTTTTTTTATTTCAGGTAAATATAAATTTTTCTTAAGCCTGGCTAAATTAATATGAGGCAAAAACTGTCTATTTTCTTTTTGATAATTAATTTTTTCTTTGTCTAACATTTCTTCTATTTCTTTTTTTAAATTTTCTAATTCAAAATTTCTTTTTAAATAAAGCCATACCATTTTCTTTGAAGGCAAAGGTGCATAATCGATTTTTTCTATTTCTGCCTTAATAGCTTGATTATAGTTAATGCATTTTAAAGCTTCAATTAGTTTCAAATAATCTTGATAATCAAGATAACCTAAAAAAATTATTGTCAAATGAAGATTGTCTAAAGGTATCCATGGAAAATTAATCTTAGCTTTATTTTGTAAATCTTTTTCTAAAAAATCTATTTTCTTAATAATTCCCTCAGTTAAAGGCAAGCCAATAAAAAGTCTTAATTTCATTTTTTTTTAAAAAAAAATTATCAAGAAATCCCTGTTATATCTTTAACCAAATCTGCTATTAAGATATTTTTATTATCTCGTCTTTGAGTTGTACCTACTATAAAATAAACCCTTCCTTCTTTTAGATTTTCAAAATAGTTTTCATAAACTTTAGGGAAAAGCATTATCTCAATTTTCTCCGTCAAATCTTCAACTTGCAAATAAGCAAATGGCTCTTTTTTATTTTTAGTTAAAGATCTTTTGATATTATTTAAAACTCCGGCTATAGAAATTTTAATTCCTTCTTCCATTTTAATAACTTCTTTAATATTTTTAACTTTTCCATTAAGCTTAGGGAAAAATTTTTTAAAAGGATGTCCAGAAAGATAAATTCCCAAAAGCTCTTTCTCCCATTTTAAAATTTCAATCTCATCTATTTCTTTAGTCGGCTTAAGATATAAATGATTGTTTAAAAAATTTGAATTACTGCCAAAAAGAGATTTGGACTCTAAATTATTTTTAAGTTTACTTGCATAATCTAAAAGATAATCTAAATTGCCGATTAAAAGAGAACGAGGATAAAATCTATCAAAACAACCTGCTTTAATTAAACTTTCCAAGGACTTCTTATTTAAATCTTTGTGTTTGACTCTTTTTAAAAAATCAGCTAAGGTTAAAAATAAACCATTTTTTTCTCTTTCTTCTTGAATAAATTTAATCAAAGGGATTCCTATGTTTTTTATAGAACCCAAACCAAATCTTACTGTCTTATCATCTACAATAGTAAAATAGAGATTACTTTCATTAATATCAGGTGGTAAAATATTAAAGCCATACTCTTGAAGATCCTGAAAATAAATTTTAACCCTATCTATATCTTTTCCTTCGTGAATTAAACAAGATGTTAAAAATTCTATTGGCCAGTGAGCCTTAAGATAAGCTGTATGATAACCTATCATAGCATAAGCTACAGCATGACTTTTGTTAAATCCATATCTTGCAAAAGGTTCTATAAGCTGAGCTATCTTATCAGCTATTTCTTTGTCGATATCATTTTTTATCATTCTCTCTTTTAGTTTAGCAATTTCAGATTCAAGCAAGGTTTTAATTTTTTTACCAACGGCTTTTCTTAAAACATCTGCTTCTGTTGGAGAATAATTAGCTAACTCCTGTGCCATTTTCATAAGTTGCTCCTGATAAACCATAATTCCATAGGTTTCTTTTAAAATTGGCTCAAGTTTAGGGTGCAAATAAACAACTTCCTCTTTATTAAATTTTCTTTTAATAAAAGTGGGAATAAGTTCCATTGGTCCTGGTCGGTAAAGAGCAATTAAATTAACTATATCCTCTAACTTATCTGGAGACATTTTCTTCAAATAGTCAGTCATTCCTCTACTTTCTAATTGAAAAAGTCCAACTGTTTTACCTTTTTTTAAAAGTTCATAAGTTTCTTCATCATTAAATTTATCGTCTAAATTAACTTTCTGTCCTGTTCTTTTTTCAACTAAATTTTTAGTAGTTTCTATAATAGAAATTGTTCTAAGGCCCAAAAAATCCATTTTAAGAAGACCTATTTCTTGAACAGCATACATATCATATTGACTAATAACAACTTTGTCTTGAGAAGGAGCAAATTGAAGTGGCACATATTCATCAACTGGCCCTGGAGTTATAATTGCTCCACAGGCATGAACAGAAGCATGTCTAACTGTTCCCTCTAATCTTTTAGCAACTTGTATAATTTTTTGATAATTTTCATTTTCTTTAATAATTTTTTTTACATCTGCCAATTTTTCAGCTTCTTGTAAAGACAAACCTGCTGGAATAAATCTAGCTAATTTATCTACAAAAGAAAAAGAAAATCCCAAAGCTCTGCCTACATCTCTAACAGCAGCTCTAGCAGCCATTTTTCCAAAGGTTATTATTTGAACAAACCTGTCTTTACCAAATCTTTTTTCTAAATAATCAAAAATAATATTTCTTTTGACATCTGAAAAATCAATATCAATGTCTGGAAATTCAACTCTCTCTGGAGTTAAAAATCTTTCAAAAAGAAGATTATATTTCAAAGGATTTATCTCAGTGATTCCTAAAAGATAAGCAACTAAACTTCCTCCAACTGAACCTCTTCCAGGGCCAACTGTTAAATTATTATTTTTAGCAAAGTTCACAATATCCTGAACTATTAAAAAATATCCCGCAAATTTAGTTTGATTTATAATTTTTAATTCATAATCAAGTCTATCTTTAACTTCTTGATAGTTTAAATTCCTTAAACTAACACCTTTTTCGCAAAGTTTTCTAAGATAATTTTCTTCTGTTTCCCCAAAAGGCAAAGGATAATGAGGTAATTGTCTTTGATTAAAATTAATCTCCAAATTGCATTTTTCAGCAATCTCTAAAGTATTTTTTAAAGCTTGTTCAATGTCTGAATTTAAACTATACATTGTATCTTTATCAATTAAAGAAAAATCATCTTGTTTCATAGTTAATCTTTCTTCTTCATCTATATCTTTGCCCGTTTGAACAGCTAAAAAAATATCATGAACCGAAGCATCTTCTTGTCTAACATAGTGAACATCATAAGTTGCGACCAAAGGTACGCCTGTCTTTTCTGAAAGAGAAATAAGCATCTTTTTTAATTTCAAAGAATCTTCAATTTTTGGATGATAATCAATTTCCAAATAAAAATTCTCTTTCCCAAAAACTTCAACATATTCTGAAACTAATTTACAAGCTAAATCGAAATTACTACTCAGTAAAGTTTTTGAAATTTCACTACTTGGGCATCCTGAAAGACAAATTAATCCTTCTGAATACTCTTTAAGCAAATCTTTGTCTATTCGAGGCTTGTAATAAAATCCCTCAAGCCAAGCTTTTGTTGTAAGCTTCAAAATATTTTTGTAACCTTTTTCGTTTTTAACAAGTAAAGTTAGATGAAAATTTTTAGAATCAGTTTTAAAAATCTTATCAAATCTTCTTCTAGGAGCTAGATAAAATTCGCTTCCTATAATCGGCTTAATATCTAGCTTTTTAGCTTTTTTATAAAATTCAATTGCTCCATATAAGTTACCATGATCTGTTAAAGCCAAAGATGAATAACCTAATTCTTTAGCTCTTAAAAGTAAATCGTCAATTTTGCTTAAGCCATCAAGTAAACTATAATGAGAATGAACATGCAAATGAACAAAGTCTTTCATCTCAAAAAAATTTTATCCAATAAAAGAAGAAAGTCAAGTTTATGGATTGTGGAAAAAAAAATTTTTAAAAGTCATAAAAGTTTAGTTTCAATTGATGAAGTAGGTAAAGGATCTTTAGCTGGTCCACTTGTAGTTTGCGGCGTCTATCTTTCAAAAAATGATTTTAAGAAAATCTCTAATTATGGGATTAAATTTTTTGATTCTAAGTTACTTACTCTAAAAGAAAGGCTATTCTTTGAAAAACTGATTAAAAAGCTAAAAATTAAATTCAAAATCGTTAAAATCAGCAATCAAAAAATAGATAAACTTGGTATAAATCAGGCTTTTATTTTAGCAATTTCAAGAATAGTTAAATATTTTAATGAAAATAAGGTTTTTTTAATAGATGGCCCTAAACCAATAAATTTAAACCTTAAAAATTGCATGTTCTACATAAAAGGAGATAAAAAATTAAGTTCTATTTCTATGTCCTCAATTTTGGCTAAAACTTACAGAGATAAATTAATGATAAAAATCTCTAAAAAATATCCTCAATATTTTTTTGAATTAAACAAAGGATATGGTACTAAAAAACACATAGAAATTTTAAAGAAAATTGGACCAAGTCCTTTGCATAGAAAATCATTCTTAAAAAATATTCTTAATTTTAACAAATTAAATTTAAATATTAAGAATTTTAAATTTTAAGCTTTCTTTTAATAGCTCGAGGATGCAATTTCCTTATAAAATAAAGCTTTGCTCTTCTTGCTTTTCCTTGTTTTAAAATTTCAATTTTTTCAATAGTTGGTAAGTTATAAGGGAAAGTTTTTTCTACCATTTGACCTCCGGCTTCTCCTCTGACTGTAAACATTTTTCTTGTTCCTTTTTTATTTCGAATTGAAATAATAACGCCTTCAAAGGCTTGAACCACATCTCTTTTTTTTTCTTTAAATCTTTGCCACACTTTAACCACCATTCCTGGTTTTATTTCAGGAAGGTCATTTCTGATATATTTTGATTCAACAAATGAAATTAATTGATTAGTCATAATTTAAAATTATATCATAAAATCTTAAGTTTAGCAAAAAATCTTAATGTTCAATCTTTGAATAGTTAATATTTATTTTTTTAAAAAAATCTTATCTTAACTCACTACTTTCTTATAGTCTCTAAATTTATAGAAACAGGAATATTTAGATTTAAGAAATTGGAAATAACTTGAATTAAGTTTGAAATAAAATCAGATAATAAAAAATTGTTTATTTTCAAAGAACCTTTAGATATTAAAATATTTTCAAGATTTAATGATCTTTCTAAATGATAAAGACCTTCTCTATCTGCTATTTGAATATTTGTTTTAACATGTTGATTTTCACGAGAATTGACTTTATCTACTGTTATAGATATTTTAGGAGAAGGTCTAATATTTTGATCATCTTTAACTAAAATTATACCTTCATAGCCTCTTATAGATATTTCATTTATAGGTTGACCTAATGTTCCATCATAGTTTATGCGTTTGTAAGTTCCTGGCAGTCTCACTGTAATTGCATTTTCTGTAGACGTATATTGAATACGATTCATACCAGTAGGCAATGGCCCTGCAGGAGCACGATAAAGAACTAATCCTTTTGTATATTCTCTAGCTAAGACTGCCTCAAATGGTACACCACTATAAAGATTAGAAGACTTCCATAAATAAAAGATATATGTAGGATAAACATCTACACGAAGATTGTTGTTTTTAGGTAAAATTACGTGATTGTCGGTAGATCTTCCTACTACAACAAAACTGCCAAAACCTTCTAAATAATGTAATGGTTCATAATTACCAGGTATTCTATTGGAAGGTTCTCCAATATCTACTTGTAAAACTTTAAATGGTGGATAAGCCATATTAGTTGGAACACCAGATTTCCAGTAAGCATACCAACCAGAACCTGTGGACTGTTCTGTTAATCTACTACCATACCAGAAAGTACTATTCCAAAAATTAAATATCATTTTATCTGGTATTTGAATAAGATAGTATTGAGCTAATTGACTTAAAGTAGCATATTCCCAAGCTTCACGAGTTCCACCCCAATCATTAATAACTCCTCCAAATCTATTTTTTTGACCCATTATCAACAGCGTAACACCAAAGCGAGCATAACCTGATAATTGCCATGCTTTGCGAGCAATACTCAATCCTGTCCATGCATATGAAACACCATCCCAAACAGTATCTTCACATAGAAATTGATTGAATTCTCCAATGTATGGACGTAAGAAATTATCATCCCAGTAGTTGCTATTGGCGATATTTGTAGAAACCCATTCAACTCCATTATTACGAAAAGCTTTGTGAATATCAAGAAAAGCGTTGCGGTAGTCCAAATTCATCTGATGGTCTCTCCCAACCGGGCCACCTTGCCGTTCCCAGATGTAACCTCCATGTAGCACAGGGAAGTGTTGGTATTGTAGAAGTGCCGGAGCATCATCGTTATAGTAAGCCCGTAGTCCCATGGAATGCATAGAGGGTATCCAGTGGGCGAGAAGCGCCTGCCTGTAGTTCGGGTTCCAGAGATTGGGGCGACAAACCGACTGAAACTCAGCCCAGGCTTCGCCGCCCTTCGTCACTCGCGACATCCAGCGCATCCGAGCCGTGGCGTTGGAATTTGCCAGATTTGCAAATTCAGAATCGTCGACATAACCATCTCCGTTCCTGTCATTCGCGGGATCATAACCCACGATTTTACCGGTTGGCCCTGTAATGCGGTAGATTGAGGTGTTATTAGGAATAGTGTCCCAGTTTGGCGATACATACAGCCTGGGGTTTGAATTGGCATCTGAGCCGGTGATCGTTCGCACTTGACCTGCACCCACACCAGACACAATTTCAATCGTCATATCCTTGTAGTAGTTACCGCCTCGGTAAAGATTGTTATTGTTAATCGTTATCGAGTTACTCGTGGCAGAGATGACAGGACCAGTGCGCAAACTTGTTGTCTCCAAACTGACGCAGGGAGCAGTGCGGACAACAGGTGGCTGACCCGACCATACAAGAGACAGGACTGGTGGCGATGCCCAGTTCCTTAAACCAATACGCATCACATACAGTAAAGATGCGCCTCCATCGATTCCGGCACTACCCAAAATTAGACCTGATTCCTTCGCATCCACACGTTTCCAGTCGGCAGGCGGCTTGAAACGAATGGTACCGTTCTGGGTAAACATGTTCGTAGTGTCCACTTCAATGGCATTACTTGGTAGCCGAGACCACTGCGTCACGCGGTAGTTGGAATCCACCGCTGACGGATACTCGATCACCAGCTCGCTGTTTTGGGTTAATTGCGCGGGTTGGTCTAAAACGACACGCACCTCAAAAAACTTATCCATATGGAACAAGTAGAGACCGTCACGGCTGTAGGGAACGCTTGTCGAGATAGCCAGCGCATACTTCGAATCTGGATAATACGTAGAGAGTGGCATCGGCGTTCCGTTTGCCCGGAAGTTGCCCAGATGGAAGAAGTATCCCCGATGCGCATTACCAGATATTGACTTAATATCGGTATAGGTATCTTCCTTGTAATGCAGGAAAAAGTCCTCTGGATCCCAACCCTGACTGAGCGCATATTTCCATATCCCACTCTGGTCACGCCTCTGTTCCCCATACAGTATTTGGAAATAGACGTAGGTGGTTGCTATGATACGGTCATTGTAACCATATTTCCAGAAATCTCCTGATCCTGCAGAGAAATCAAAATGGTCGGCTTCGAATCGGGTAACTTCACGTGCTCCAGCGGCACCGTAAAGCGACATCAACCACTTGATGGCTTCCTGGTCTAAAGGAGCACTCGATCCACCTGGCAGTACAAGTCCTAACCGAATAGAAGGATATTTACGTGGCAGAGGAGTTTGAGCATTTGAATTTGATATATTGATTAAAAAAATTATAATTAGAATAATGACTAAATTTTTAGTTTTAAAAATAAGTTTAATTATTTTATTTATAGCTAAAGTAAATTTAAGTTTTATTTTACTTAAAGTTTCTTTTTTATTCATTTTAGATATCTATCTAAATTCTAAAAAATTTTAATCTATTAAAAATTATATCATCATATCATCTCAAAAACAACAGCTCATTTCCCTATAGTCTCTAAATTTAAAATAACAGGTATATTTAAATTTAAAATATTTGAAATAACCTGAAATAAATTTGAAATAAAATCAGAAAAAATAGTATTG
>Ga0197142_1000204_pt1 | contig 53581 bp, 53 predicted proteins | sample GBS60_MetaG_FD_148614 | JGI IMG/M metagenome (GOLD analysis project Ga0197142, IMG submission 148614) | Sediment microbial communities from Great Boiling Springs, Gerlach, Nevada, United States - GBS 60_MetaG | ecosystem: Environmental > Aquatic > Thermal springs > Hot (42-90C) > Sediment... | reverse complement strand
CAAGGACAAGGATTGGAGGCGGCCAAAAGTAAAAAGCGACTGGGAAAGGTAATACTGCCTGAGGCGCGAGAAATAGTAACAACTCCATCTTCCAAAGGTTGACGCAAAGCTTCTAAGACTGAGCGGGGAAATTCGGGAAATTCATCCAAAAACAAAACGCCGCGATGTGCCAAAGAAATTTCACCAGGTACCGGATTAGTACCACCACCAATAAGGCCAATTCTTGAGGTTGTATGATGGGGGGAGCGAAAAGGACGGGTGGTAATAAAATCTTTTTTATTTAAAAGGCCAGAAACAGAATAGATTTTGGAGACTTCTAAAATTTCTTCTTTTTCCATTGGCGGAAGAATTGAAGGAAAGGCACGACAAAGCATAGTTTTTCCGGCACCTGGCACCCCTCGAAGATGAATGTTATGAAAACCAGAGGCAGCAATTGTAAGCGCTCTTTTAGCTTGTTCTTGACCGAAAATTTCTGAAAAGTCAAATTCATATTTTTCTTCATTAGTTATTTTTTCAATTTCTAAGTGATTTTTTGGCAAAATTTGTTTTATTAGATTAAGATGAAGGATGATTTCAGTTAAGTTTTGAGCAGGATAAATTGAAAAATTTTCGATAATTGATGCCTCAAAAGCGTTTTGTGGCGAAAAGAAAAGATTTTTTATTTTTTTATTTTTAGCCATTAAAGCAATTGGTAAAGCTCCAGGAACTTGACGCAGTTCTCCTTTTAATGAAAGTTCTCCTAAAAAAAGACTTTGAGAAAGAAGATCGGTTTTGATTTTTCCTGAGGCGGCCAAAATTCCAATGGCAATGGGTAAATCAAAGCCAGAACCAACTTTGGGAATATCAGCAGGGGCTAAGTTGACAGTTATTCTTGAATCAGGCATCGAGAATCCAGTATTAACAATTGCCGCTCTTACTCTTTCTTTTGCTTCATCAACGGCTTTATCAGGAAGGCCAACAATGGTAAAAGTGGGGAAACCTCGATTGGCTACGTCAACTTCAACTTCAATTAAAACCCCATCTAGTCCAATTGTTGTCCCAGAAAAAATTTTCGCTAGCATAAAATATTTGATTTATTTTTTTTATTTTATTTTTAGACACAATAGTTTGTCTATAGTCTATATTCAACAAAATTAAAAAGATAGATTAATAAAACAAGAAATTTTAAATCTGAGGTTGGGCACGATTTTTTTTATAATAAAAGTAAAGAAGAATAGCAACAGCAATGATTAAGATTAGAAGGGTTAAAACGATTAATAAAACGAGATTGCTTTTGTTATTTGATAAAGTTGATGTGGTTTGGATAGTTGGAGTTGAAGACTGATTGAAGTTGGAATAGGAAGAAAAACCGTCTGGTTTTTCTGTTTCAGTTTTTGTTTTAGTTGGTGATATTTTAATTGGAGCAATTACTCTTCCTTTTTCATCAACTATTTGATTAAGATTAATTTTGTTTTGGGTTAAGAAAGAGATATTTTGTTTAAAGAATTGAGTTGTTGATGTTTTAATTGATCCACCAATTTGAGGATGGTAGCGGATTTCGTATGGCTCATTGGGAAGTTTAGTACTTGGAATTTTAAAATATCCTTTTTCATCAGTTTTTGTGAGGTAGTAGGGAATGTTAGAAAAAGATAGATAAACACCTACTTTTGTATTTGGCAGTATTTTTCCTTGATTATCATAAGCAAAACCTTCAAGATGGGGAAGAACAGGATTAAGTTTTAAATTAACAACATTAGATGATTGGGCAAAAACATTTTTAATTCTTAATAAATCAATTATTTTTTTAATAAAACTTTGTTGATTAATATTTAATTTTGTTAAGTCGTTTTTTTCGAAGCGAGCATCAGTTATGATTTCATTTTCTTTTAAAATTGAAAGAGGAAGAGAAAAATTAAATTCGCCAAGATGATTTGATAGGTGTGTTCCCACAACTTGGAGAATTTCTTCACCATTTTTATCAATACTCTTCTTATACAATGTTACTTTACTAAATGGATGAGAAACTTTTCCAGAAAAGACTATTTGTGAGATTTGTTTGTTAATTTGGGAGTTAAAACTATAAACAAAAAGAGGATAATAATATCCAACATTGTTATTGGGTTTTAAAGGAATATCACGGAATTCCATTCTGTTGTTGACTATGATTATTTCACCTGTCTGAGCAGGATAAATTAAAGTCTTTGGTTCTTGAGGTTTGCCGTAGCGACGATTAATGTAAATATTTTGATAATTTGGATGAATTTCGCTTAAGCTTTCAATTGGAAAAAAATAATTGAGGTGAAAAGGATTAAGTTTATATTTACCATTGCTTACAAAAAAACTAAAACTCCCATCTTCTAATGTTACATAAGGATTAACAATAGTAAGCTCTGTTTTTCTTGCATCACTAAATTGACCATTGTAATTTTTTAACAACATTACTTGAACATTAGGAATTGGTTCTAAAGTTTTTGCGTCAAAAACTCTTCCTGCTGGATCCCAGGCAATTGCCGCGCAATCTTTATCTTGAAAAGGTGGAAACTCAACTTTTCCCTGTTGAAGGCCACCCTGACCCATTTGGGCTTCTTCTTGAGTTTGAGCAATAAAGAAGCCATAAAATTTTCGTTGAAGATATTGAGGGGTATAAGATTGCCACTCTAAAATAGGGGTTTCTCCTAAATTATTGGTAACAAAGGACTGAGGGTTAATTTTAATAGCTTGATTGTTTTCTATTTTAAAAATTCCGTAAGACTCATTTATTGATAAAGAATATTTTACATCTCTTTTTAATTCGCTAAAATTATTTGCTTTGAATATAATTTGGTCTAAATTATCATCCCCAGTGGTACATTTACCTATAGTTTGATTATTTTGAGTGTAGTAAACACACTCAGCAATGTATACCTCTTTGTTAGAGGGAAATTTTTTTTGAGGATCGGTGCTTAATTGAACTCGATGAATATATTTTTGGAGACAAACTGCACTTTCTTCTTTTCCAGGTTCACAATGAGTTTTTTTTAAGCAGATATAATTTACGGTTTTATCTTCGATTTGTTGAGCTGAAGAGATTTCTGAAATCATTAAATAAATTATTAATGTTAAGATGGCAGTAAAAATTTTTTTCATAAAATAAACTTAACAAAAAATAATCCTCTTGTCAAGAGAAAAAAAATAGTATATATTTAGATTTATGAATAAAATAAAAATTTTTTTTGTTGTTTTGTTTTTCATAATTTTCTTTTTTCTTAACTCTAATAATGTTTATGCTATTAGATTTGATTTAATTGCTCCCCAACCGCCGGAAGGGGGCTTTATGCGGGGTCAAACGGTTCAGTTTACAATTAACATTGATACTCAAGGAGAAACAGTCAACTCCACCCAAATTGGGATGACTTATGATACGCGATATTTAGAATATGTTTCCACTACGCCAGGGGAGGCAATGACTTCGGTTTCTACTGACAATTTAGGAGATGGGAAACTGCTTTTTAATGGAGAAAATCAATCCGGTTTTTCTGGTAAAGGAACCTTTGCTTATGTTAGTTTTAAAATTATTGCTCAAGCTCCAGGAGAGACAGAGCTTTGTGTTTTATGGAATCCAGAAACTCAACCCACTCCTTCTCCTCCAACGTCCGCCCCAACTTCTCCTCCTCCTACTGCTGGAGAGATAAAAGGAGTTTATACCAGTAGTTTTTTTGGTCTGATATTTATTTCAATATTTTTAATATTCTTGTGGATAAAAAAATTTAGTTAAATAAATCATCAATGAATAAAAAAGGACTTCTTTTTATATTTTTTTTTATTGTATTTTTTTTATTGAGTTTTTCTAATGTTGTTGAAGCCAATCAGCTTAATTCTTTTCGTCCTTGTTCTTTAGGCTATGGTTGTCCTGAAGGGTTAAATGAAGTTTATGCGCAGTTAGGAGAAAAATGCGTTACTTCTTATGAAGATTTTTTAAAGGATCCAATAAGCAATCATTTCTGGGTTGATGATGAGGAGATAACGATTCAAGGAAAAGCCAATGAGCGAGCAAGACAGTTTATTCACTGGGTTTTATCTCATCCTTCAATTGATAATCATCCATCAATTTTTACTATTTGGTCCAATGTTAGAAACGTTGCTTATTTTTTCACTTTGATTGTGGCAGTGGTTTTTGGGTTGGGTTTGATATTAAATCAACGATTTAATTTTTCAGAAAGAATTGAGATTTGGCCACAGATTTTTAAATTATTTGGTGTTCTTTTATTTATTACTTTTTCTGCTTCAATTGTTTTAACTCTAATTCAACTGTCAGAGATTTTGATGAAATTTTTTACTGAGACTCTTGGTGGAAGAGATATTTTTAACATTTATTTTTCCGCAAATTTTGATGAAAGAAACTATCAGGCTATTTTTTGTAAAGACTTAAATTATAAAGTTCAAGAATCAATTAAAACCGAACTTTTTCTTTTAAGATTGACAAACATTACCTACTATGTTTTGGGAGTAATGATAATTCTTCGAAAAATTATCCTTTGGTTTTTAATTTTTGTTTCTCCCTTTTTGGCTCTAGTTTTACCTTTTATATTTATCCGCAACATTGGCTGGATTTGGATTGGGGTTTTTTTTCAATGGTTATTTTATGGCCCACTTCTTGGTCTTTTCCTTTATGCGTTAAAGGTTGTATGGAGGAATGGCATTCCTTTTCCTTTTGATTTTTCTCGGGTTGGAACAATAGGGGGTTATATTTTTCCAACAGGAACAACCCTTTTATATGGAGGACCAGCTCAAAGATTATCGGTATTAAATAGTGTAAACTACATCGATACTTATGCTGAATATATTATTAGTCTTATAATGCTTTGGGCGGCTATCTTTTTTCCTTGGTGGTTGTTGCGAATTTTTCGTGATTATTGCTGTGATGGGATATATGCGGCAAGAAATATCTTAATGTCGATTTACGATCAATTAAGAGGTGGCTCACCATCTCAACCAGCGCCTTCACCTTCGCCAATTTTTACTTCAACTGCTTTAAAAATTCCAAAAGAGGTTGAGATACCAGTAAGAGTAAAATTGGAGACAATTGAAGAGATTAAAAAAGCAAAGACAGAGGAAATTAGTAAATCGCTTAATCTTCATGTTTCAAAACTTACTGACATTGCTCACATCGAAACTAATAAGCAAGTGTATCAACAAATAACACAGAATTTGAATTACTTAAAAAATCCAATGAATGCGGAGACGCCAACTGATAGACAGCGATATCTTCATTTAAGAACTGAATTAACAAATCGCGCTATTAAACAAGACCAAATAGCGCAGCGGATAGTTTCAACAATTTCTACCTCAAAGATAGAACAAATCGCCCAAAAACAAAATTTGGTTAAAACACTTCCCCAAGCTGTTCCTGTAACCCAGGTACTTTCATTTAAAACTAGTCTTTCTGTTCCCCAAATTCAATCTGTCTTTAACAGTTTTACTAATAACAGTTACTTACATCAAACAATATCTCAAAAAACCAACATTTCTCAAGATACGGTACAAAAGACTTTAACTTCTTTTTCGCAAAATATTAACCAGCATCCGCTAACTGTGGTTCAAAAAGTTTCAGAAGAAACAAAGTTACCAAAAGAACAAGTAACTACCATTTTAAAAGTTTTTAAAGAGACAATTAAAGAAAAACCAGACTTGGTAGAAGAAATGGTCAAAAAAGAACAGTTAACAAAAGAAAAAGTACAAGAAGTGCTAGAACAACCAATTATTAGTGAACCGGAAAAAGCACCAGAACAAATAGTTTCTATTCCCCCAAGTGTTTCGCTTGAAGAATACGAAGAGGTGAAAAAAATGTGGATGAATCAATATGAAAAAGGGGAAGTGCCAGTTTCTGAAAATATTAAAAGTAGGCAACAGTGGGTGGAGCAAGATATTATTTTTATTACAAATACTTTAAATAAACTTTTATCACCAAATGAAGAGTTAAAACAGCAAGGTTTAGATGATGTTGGTTATATTTTGCCAATATTTTTAATTAATAACTTAACGGGTGAGCAACTGATTACCTATCTTCGAGCGAAGTTAGAAGCAGCTAAACAAGTAAAAACCCTAATAGAAAAAGAAAAAGAAATTACTCAAAAACTAAAAGAAAAAAGCACTGAGGAATTGGTAGAAGTTGAAGCAAAAAAGAAAGAAGAAAAACCAAAAGCAATGGAAATGGAAGAAAGCTTAAAAATCGAAGAAGAAGGTCCGTCAAAATTAAGCAACCAAGAAAGTCCAAATAAGTCAGAATGATTTACAAAATCATTATTTCTTTATTAAATTGAGTTAATACTTTTGGTTTACTATTTTCGATTAAAATTGTATCTTCAATTCTTAATCCATATTTTTGGGGAATATAGACACCTGGTTCAATCGTAAAGATTTGATTATTGATAATTTTTTCTTTACTTTTTATCGATATGTTTGGTAATTCATGAATTTCCAGACCTACACCATGACCGGTTGAATGTGAATAAAGATAAGAGGAAAAATCAAAAAGTTCTTTATTTAAATTTTTCCGGCAAAAGTTATCAATAATTTTTATCGGTTTATTTTTTTGACATAAATTAATCGTTTTTTTTTGGATAGATAGTAATTTTTGGTAGATTTTTATAATCTCATTTTTTGGTTTTTTAAAGAAAAAAACTCGGGTGATATCAGAGCAGTAATTTTTAAACTTAACTCCAAAATCAATAAGGATTAATCCGTTGTTTTTTAATTTTTTATTATTGCCGTTTTGGGTATTGTAGTGAGGAATCGAAGAGTTTTCATCAAAAGCCACCACCGGCTTAAAGGCTAAATCAAACTCTTTTTCTTTTAAGAAAAACTCAATTTTTAAAGCAAGTTTTTTTTCTGAAACTCCTTTTTTAATTAATTTAATAATTGTTTTAAGACATTTTTCGCTAATATGACAAGCTTTTTTAATTTTTTTTATCTCTTCTTTATCTTTAATGGCGCGTTGGTTAAGAACTATTTTTTCCGTTGGAACGAATTTTACGTTTTTAATTTTCGTGGTTAAAATATTTAATTCGTTAACTTTCATATCTTCGGCTTCAAAACCACAACTTTTTATTTTTTCTTTTTTAAAGATTTCTTGAAGAAAGTTTATTAAATTTTTTTTATGTGAAATAAGAACAACTTGATCATTTTGTAATTTTTTCGAAGATAAGAAGTATCGACTGTCGGTAAAAAGGTAGTTTCTATTTTGAGTAACAAGAAGCCAACTTTCTCTTTCGAAAGAAGATAATCCTTTAAAACCAGTAAGATAAAGAATGTTGTAAAAGTTGGAGATTAAAAACCCCTCCAGCTTTAGATTTTTTAAAACTTTTTTAGTTTTTAATATCCGTTGATTATTAAATAAAAACATGGTTATAATTTTAGCATAGAAGCGTATGAAATTAGTCGCTAATCTTTTAGTAAATGGTTTTGCGGTTTTTTTAGCGGATTATTTTTTGGAAGGAGTTTATATTAAGGATTTTAAAACAGCAATAATTGTTGCCTTAGTTTTGGGGATTTTAAATACTTTTTTAAAACCAATTTTTGAATTATTAGCTTTTCCTTTAAATCTTTTAACTTTGGGACTTTTTCGTCTTTTGATTAATGGATTTATTGTTTTTCTTGCTACTTGGTTTGTGACTGGTTTTACCATTTCCAATTTTTTTTGGGCGATTATTTTTAGTATTGTTCTTTCAATTATTAATTGGATTTTTAACTTAGCTTTAAAATAAATGAATAACCAAATTATTTGCCCTTATTGCAAAAAGTCCATTCCTTTAAATGAGGCTTTATCTCATCAGATAAAAGAAAATTATCAAAGGATATATCAAAAACGGCTTTTTGAAGAGAAAAAGAAGATGGAAGAAGAACTTAAAATTGAGTTTTCAAAAAAAATAAAAGAGAAGATAGAAATAGAAATAAAAGACAAAATGAACGAAAATGAAGAATTAAAAAAACAAAACAAGCTTCTTCAAGAACAATTATTAGAATTAAATAAACTTATAAGACAACTTCAATTTGAAAAAGAAAAACAGCGGGTGGAGATGGAAAAAAAGCTTTTTGAAGAATTAGAAAAAATAAGGCGTGAACAAAAAGAGCAACTTGAAAAAGAGTTTCAATTAAAAATTTTAGAAAAAGATAAAAAACTAAATGACGCCTTGAAATTAGTTGAGGAATATAAACGCAAGCTAGAACAAGGATCACAACAACTTCAAGGAGAAGTTTTAGAACTGCATCTTGAGGAAATGTTAAGAAAAGAGTTTCCGCACGATGAAATTAGAGAAGTACCAAAAGGGGTAAGAGGTGCGGATATTCTTCAGGTAGTAAAAAATGAATTTGGAAGGTCTTGCGGGGCAATTATTTGGGAAATAAAAAGAACTAAAAATTGGAGTGAAGAATGGATTACCAAACTAAAAGACGATCAACGAGCAGTAAAAGCAGAAATTGCCGTTTTAGTAAGTAATGTTTTACCGCAAGATATTAAATATTTTGGTCTTTATCAAGGAATTTGGGTTTGTCAGATAGATTCTGCTTTGGCACTAATAACAGTTCTTCGTCATAGTTTAATTAATATTCAAGCCATTAAAAATTCTGTTGCCGGTAAAGAAGAAAAAAAGGAAGTTCTCTGGCGTTATTTAACCAGTATTGAGTTTCAACAAAGGTTATCGGCGATTATTGAGGCTCATCAACAACTCCAAGAGGATATTGAAAAAGAAAAGCGATTTTTTGCTTTAAAATGGGCAAAACAGGAAAAAAATATAAGAAAGGTAATTGATAATCTTTTGGGAGTAAGTGGTGATTTAGAAAGTATAATGGGAAAAGCTTTACCAGAAATAAAAATTGGTCTTTTACCAAGAGAAAAAGAAGAATCTAAAAACAACAGTAGGCTTTTTTAAATTTTATTGTTTTTTTTATGAAGACTCAGTTTTTTTACGATTTTTTTTATTTTTTTTCTAAAGTTGTGATCTTTTTTCCTTTAGTTTTGATAACTGTTGGATTGATATTAAAGTTTAGTCAAAAACAAGAAAATTCTTTATTTGACAAGAGTATTCCTCCAACTAAAATAATTGTTTCGCCAACACTAAAAAATTTTCTATTGAAATTCGATTTACAAGGTCCTTGGCAATGTTTATTTAATAAGCAAGAAACAACAGTTACCGTTTATATAAAAAATAGAAAAGTAAAGGTAGAGATAAAAAATAATAAGGGAAATAGTTATTTTTTAATAAATAATGATTGTTTTTATCAGTGGAAAGAAAGCCAGTTTTATGGTGATAAAAGTTGTGGTATTGGTCCTTATTTGAATTTTGCCGAATCAATCTTAAAAAATAATGAAAGTATGTTTTTTGATTTATTTTTTAAACAATTTAAAGAGTTTAAAAGTAAGAATTTTTCTTTTGAAAATATTTGTAAAAAAAAGGATGTTAAAGAGAATATTTTTTTAGTACCAAAGACAATTCTTTTTAAAAATAAGCCTTTAAACTTATGAAAGTTATTTTGTTAAAAAAAATGCCTTGGCAACGACCTACTTTCCCCCTCCAAATCAGAGGGGTATCATCGGCGCTGGTGCGTTTCACGACTCTGTTCGGGATGGGAAGAGGTGGTTCCGCACCGCTTCAGTTACCAAGGCAAAAAATATTATAACAAATTATTATAATAAATATCAATGGGAAAAAATGTATCTTACCATCAATTATTTCATTCTTTTTGTTTCAATCCTTCTCTTCGGTTTGATGGTCAGGATACTGATGAAGTTCCTATTTTAGTTTTTAGAGCCCATCCTATCACTCAATTATTTTGGATAATTAATGGTTTTTTTATTCTTCTTTTTATTTTCGGTTTAAACATTTTTTTACCAAGTTATTTGGGATTTTATCAAATAATTTTTATTAACTTGTTTGGCTTATCGTTTATATTTAGTTATTTTTATTTTAATTTTCTTCATTGGTTTTTTAATGTAGGAATCGTTACCAATAAAAGAGTTTTAGATGTCGATTTTTATGGATTAATTTACAAAGAAACAACGATTGCTATGCTAAATAAAATTGAAGATATTACGGCTAAAGTCGGTGGTTTTTTTCCTTCTTTTTTTGATTACGGCAATGTTTTTATTCAAACGGCGTCTAATGAAGCTAATATTGAATTTATGAATATTCCCAAACCTCAACAGGTAACAAAGATTATTAATCAACTTTTAAAAAATGGAAAATCTAATCATCTTTAATAATAAAGAAATTATTTTTCTTTTCTTTAAGGCTTTTTCATTAATTTTTTCTTTTCTTTATTTTCTTTTTTCTTTGATTAATTTTCAACAAACAAAATTGATGGTTAAGACAGTTCAAGTAGGAAAAAGTAGAGTTTTGGTGCGGTTGAGCCTTTTTCAGTTATTTTTGTCAATTATTTTGTTTATTATGGCGTTTTTTGTCTAAGATAAAATATTATGAGAAAACAAATCAGTATTTACTTAGGTCAAGAGAATCCAAATGGTTTTACGGGGTATTTAACCGAAGATAATTTATTTTTGGTTATTGAAATTAAAGAAAATTTTAGTAAAGAAGAGGGAAATAAATTGATTTCTGATATCAAACAAAGATATCTTTCTCACTCAATAGAAAATCTTCATCAATTAGATAATTTTATTCATCAAGTAATTGTAAAAAATAACTTACCGGCAGGGGTTTCTTTGGCGGTTATTTATTTTAGAGAAAACATTGCATATCTTAAAACAATTAATGAGGGAAAGATTTTTTTAAGAAGGAAAAATAAAATTGAAGAAATCATTAGTGGTACTCAGACAGCTTCCGGATATATTCATTTTGATGATATTTTTATTTTGACTACTAATGATTTTGTAAGTCGGGTTAAGAACTTTCAAGAGATAAAAGATATTTTTAACAAAAAAAGCCCAGAAGAGATTATTAATGAAGTCACCCCCTTTTTAAAAGGCAACGATGATCAGGGATTAATTGCGTTATTTGTTAAGATAAAAAAAGAAGAAGAGATAAAGACTGATTTTAGTTTTTTAGAAAATAAAAATTTTCTTTTACCGTTTAATCAGTCGATAAGTCAAAAAAAGATTGCGACGTATTTATTATTAATAATAATATTTTTTATTTTTGTTTGGAGTGTTATTTTAGGGTATCAGCGTCGGAAAGAAAATGAGATAAATAATCAAATTGAAAAAACAAAGAAAACAGTTTTTACTAAATTAGAAGAAGCGGAAGAAATTGCTTTTTTGAATTTAGAAAAAGCAACTCAGTTATTAAATGAAGCAAAAAAAGAAACCGCCATTTTAAAAGAAAAAGTTAAAAAAAGAAATAAAAAAGTTGAAGAAATTGAAAAGGTAATTGCTGAAAAAGAAAATAAAATTATAAAGAAAGAAACAAAAAACTATCAAGAGTTTTATGATCTAGCGGTTGATAAAAAGGAAGCTGAAGGAGATCGGTTTTTTTTACACAACGAGTTTCTCTTTGTCTTAGATAAAGAAAACGGGGTGATTTATCGTTTATCTTTGAAAAAAAAGTCATTGGAAAAATATGTTAATTCAAAAATTAAAAAAACTTCTTTAATTTCTGCTTATGATGAAAAGATATATTTTTTAGTTGAAGATGAGGGGATTTTTCAGGTTATTGACAAAGATAAAATCAAAAAGATAATTGAAAAAGATAATCAATGGGGTGAAATTAAAGATATTTCTACTTATAATGGCAATCTTTATCTATTAGATGTAAAAAAAGATGAAATTTATAAATACTTAGCTGCCGACTCTGGTTTTTCTTCAAAAACTTCATACTTTAAATCTGGAGAACCGATTAATTTAGAAGACGCAAATTCATTGGCAATAGATAGTTCGATATACATTGGATTTTCACAATCAATTTCAAAATTTACTCGTGGTATTAAAGAAGAGTTTAAAAATAATTTTCCGAATAAAAATTTAACAATCAACAAAATTTATACCGATAAAGAAATAAACAAAGTTTATGTTTGGGATAAAGAAAATGGTTTAATTTATGTTTTAACTAAAACCGGCGAATATCAAGAACAGATATTTTCCACCATCTTTAAAAAAGCTTCTGACTTTGTTGTTTATAAAAACAAAATTTTTTTACTTTTAAGAAACAAAATTTACACTATTGAATGAAATCTTCTTCGTTCTTTTTTAAAGAAGAGACATAAACAGCACTTATTTGATAAATAAAGTTGTTTAATGAGGTTTTCAATAAATATCTGTCTTTATCTTTTTCAAAAAAATCAGCTTTTTTGATTTTGTTTTTTTCTTTTATTTCAAGAGTAAGAGAGGGATTAATATCATGAAAATTTTCGTCATACAAAATATCGTTAGCTTTTAGAGTGGCAATTTCATTGATAAAAAAGTCAACCCGATCTTTTTTTGCTTTTTTTTGATTAATCTTCCATTCGTTTTTTTCTTTTTTAAAAAATAATATTTTACCTTCGAAATTTAATATCAATTCTTCAACGTTTTCTTCTTTTTCGATTAGTCCAATTTTTAAATCTCGCCAATCTTTGGTAGTCAGAAAATCATTAAAATTTTCTCCTAAGAATACTTCGTTTTCTTCATTAATTCTTAAATAATTTGAATTTAAGTTGAAAGTATCACCGACATAAATAGTAATTTCATCATTTTTGGTAAAGATTTTAATTTTGTTTTTTCCTATACCAAATTGCTGATGTTTGTTTTTGTTTTTGGAGACAATTTCTCCTTTTTTGATTTCTTTTATCGCTTCAATAATTTTTTCAATTTTTTCTTGATCAGCTTTAAATTCTTCTTCTTTTTCTTTTAAGTACCATAAGTTATTTTTTTTATAGATTTCATTTTTTTTATTTTCTTTTTCAAAAATAATTTTGTTTATTTCTGAAAATTTTATTTTTTTAAAGGGAGAAACATTTTTAGTGGTCTCGATTAAATTTGAGATTTTTCGATAAGAAAACAAAAATAGAAAAAGCAAAGTAAATATTGCGCTTAAAATTAAGAGACGGTTGAGAGTTTTTTTCTTCATAAATTTATAATATAATAAAAAAATATGCCAATTAGTCAAGAAGAAAAAGAGACGGTTGAAAAAATTATTAATAAAGACAACCTGACTTTTTTTCAATTTTATAAAAAAAATTATTCTTTAGTTTTTAATTTTATAAAGTCAAAGATAAGAGAAAAAAATCGTGCAGAAGAATTAACCCAAGATGTTTTTTTTGATTTTATTGAGTCATTGCGTGATTTTCACTTTCACTGCTCGTTAAAGACTTTTCTTTTGGCGATTGCAAAAAATAAAGTAATTGATGAGATACGAAAAAAAAAGATTAGAAGTATTCTTTTTTCTCATTTGCCTGATTTTGTGGTGGAAAGCTTAAAAGTGGTTTTTATAGATGAAGAGTTGACAAAAAATGAACTAAAAAAAAAGATAGAAAATGTTTTTAAAAAACTACCAAAGGATTATCAATTAGTTCTCCGACTCAAATATATTGAGAATAAAAAAGTCTCATTTATTGCTCAACGATTAAAAATAAAATTTAAAGCAGCAGAAAGTTTGTTATTTCGAGCAAGAAAGGCGTTTATTAAAATTTTTAACTCTATCAGTTAAAATAGATGAAAAGTTATTCTTTAAGGTTTAAAAAGCAAATTAGTGAAGTTTTTATTATTAAGCCAAATGATTTAGGAAGTGAGTTTTTGACTTGTTGGTTTAAAAAATTAACTTTGCTGTTAAAACGATTTCCTTTTTTATATCTATTGCCATTAGCCACTTTAATTGCTTGTTTATTATATCTATTTTTGGGAAAAAGAATAGTTGTTATTACCAGCTTTCTTCAATATGGTTTTTAGAAAAAAAAAGATCGTCGATATTATCGCCTCTTTTATTTTAGTAATAAGAAATTTCTGTTTTTTAATAATCTATCCTTACAAAGGAATGAGAAAAATATCTTTAGAAAATGATTATTGGCAGATTTTTTTTATTTTCTTAATGGTGTTTATTTATTTTAAATTAGCTTATTTTTTGCGAGGTAATTTTTATCCGACAATTTTTACATTTTTTATTTTTTTAGCTAATTTTTTTTTAATGATCAGTTTTTTTTATGGGTTGGGAAAAATTTTTAATTGGAAAATAAAAAAAACAGCTTTGATTTTTACTTTTTCTTATTCTCTTTTACCAACTTTGATTTGGTTTTTTACCACTTTGTTTTTTTATTTTGTTCTTCCTCCTCCACGAACTTTTTCTTTAATGGGAAGAACATTTAGTATTTTTTTTATTACTTTTTCGCTAACTGTTTTATTTTGGAAGTTAATTCTTTTCTATTTGGCGCTCCGTTTTTCTACTCAAGTTAGTTTTTTTAAAATTTTTTATTTAATCTTACTTTTTCTTTTATGGTATGCTCCTTATTCAGTTTTGCTTTATTATCTTAAAATTTTTCGTGTTCCTTTTATTTAAAAGTTTTTAAAAATAACACTTATGAAATCTTACACAAAATATTTAAAAATAAAAACTGATAAAAAAGTTGAGATTGTGAATATAACTTCAGCCGTAAAAAAAGCGGTTGAAGAAAGTAGAGTAAAAGAACGGTTTTGTTTAGTTAATTCGATGCATGTTACCGCTTCGGTTTTTATTAATGATAAGGAGGGATTAAAAAAAGATTTTATTAATTGGTTAGAAGAGCTTGTTCCTTATGATTATTCTTGTTGGTTTCATAATCGTACTGGTGAAGACAACGCTTATGCTTATTTAAAAAGAACGGTTATGGGAAGAGAAGTGGTAATTGCTGTAACTTCAGGTCAATTGAATTTAGGTCCTTGGGAAAAAATTTTTTTATGGTGAGTTTGATGGATAAAGAGAGAAAAGAATTTTGATAAAAATTATCGGCGAATAGAGCAAATATAGGTTAAAAAAAATAATAGTATAATATACTATTATACAAGCGTCCGTAGCTCAGCGGCAGAGCACCACTCTTATAAAGTGGGAGTCCTTGGTTCGAATCCAAGCGGACGCACTTTTTTATGACCGATAAAGAGGTGATTTTGAAAATTAAAAATGGTGAGATTAATTATTTTGAATTTTTAATAAAAAAATATTTAAAAAAATATTCAAATTTTGTTTATCAATATCTTTTTTTAAGGATAAAAAATAAAGAAGACTGCGAAGATATTCTTCAAGAGATATTTTTAAGCTTTTATAAAAGTTTAAGTCGTTTTAACTAAAATAAACCAGTGAAACCTTATCTTTTTAAAATAATTATTAATCATCTAAAAATTTTTTCTCGAAAAAGAAAAATTTTGCTACCATTGAATAAAGATATAGAAGATGAAGAGAGTAATTTTAGGATTTTAAATTTTTTAAAAGAGGAGACGGAAATTTTTGAAAAATTAAACAAAAAAGAAAAAAGGTTTTTCAACTTTTAAAAAATGGATATAAAATAAAAGAAATAGCAGAGAAATTGAAAATAAAAGAGAATACCGTAAAATCGATAATAAGAAGGGGAAGAATGAAATTAAAAATTAAAGATTTAAAATGAAAAATTTAGAAAATAAAATTCTTAAAAAAATCTATTTTTGGGAGGCAAAACGACTTACCTTTGATCTTTTTTTAAAAATGATTTTATTTTTAAGTAGTTTTTTATTTTTTATAATTTTGGTAGAAATTTTATTGGAAATTTTAAAACAACAAAAGACTTTTGATCTTTTAATTTTTTTTCAGGAAGATTTCGAGGTAATTAAAAACTATTTTTTTGACAATATTTATATTTTTTGGCTAGAGATACCAAAATTTGTGTTACTTTTAATTTTTTTAACTTTAGTAATTTTTTCTACCATAATTTTATTAGTGATTAAGAATTTTAAAATTTATAAAAACGAACTCAAAATCCTTCTTAATTGGTTTTTAAAACGTAAATGATTTTTTTACATTTTTACTTCAACCTCAACCCCGGCCGGAAGTTCTAAATGAATAAGAGAGTCAATTGTTTGGTTGGTTGGATTGATAATATCGATTAATCTTTTGTGAATAATTAACCCAAAATGTTCTCGCGCATCTTTATCGATAAAAGGAGATTTATTTACCACATATACTTCTTTTTTTGTTGGTAGAGGAATAGGACCAACTACTGCCGCCCCAGTTTTTATTGCGGTATCAACTATCTTTTGACACGTAGCGTCAATTAAGCGATGATCATAGGCTTTAAGTCGAATTCTAATTCTTCCTTTAGGCATAAAAAAAGTAAAAGTGCTAAATATTTAAAAACAATTATAATCTAAAACCTAATTTTATTTAATGATTTTTGTAATTACACCCGCCCCCACTGTGTGACCACCTTCACGAATAGCAAATTTTAATCCTTGTTCTAAAGCCACCGGATAAATAAGTTTGGCGGTGATCTTTAAGTTATCGCCTGGCATAACCATTTCTACACCAGCAGGAAGAATAACTTCTCCGGTAACATCGGTGGTGCGGATATAAAATTGAGGACGATAACCGTTAAAAAAAGGTGTATGACGACCACCTTCTTCTTTGGTTAAAACGTAAATTTCCGCCTCAAATTCGGTATGGGGAGTAATTGTTCCGGGTTTAGCGACAACTTGACCTCGCATTACTTCGGTTTTTTCTATACCTCTTAAAAGTAAACCGACATTATCTCCGGCTCTGGCTTCATCTAAGGTTTTTCTAAACATCTCGATACCGGTAACTACAGTCGATTTTGTTTGTCTTAAGCCAACGATTTCTACTTCTTCGTTTAATTTTAAGACACCTCTTTGTACCCGTCCAGTAATCACCGTACCTCGGCCAGAAATAGTAAAAACATCTTCAATTGGCATTAGGAATGGCTTGTCGATTTCTCTTACTGGTTCAGGAATATGTTCATCAACAGCTTTCATCAATTCCTCAATCGATTTTATAGCTTCTGGATCATCAGATAAAGCTTTAAGAGCCGAACCACGAATTACCGGAACTTTATCACCAGGATAGTTATATTTGGTAAGAAGATCACGAACTTCCATCTCAACTAAATCTAAAAGTTCTTTATCGGTCACCGCATCAACTTTATTTAAAAAAACGACAATTGCCGGTACATTTACTTGACGAGCCAAAAGAATGTGTTCTCGAGTTTGAGGCATTGGACCATCGGGTGCGGAAACAACAAGAATGGCGCCATCCATTTGAGCCGCACCCGTAATCATGTTTTTGATATAATCGGCATGTCCTGGAGCATCAATATGAGCATAGTGACGTTTTTCAGTTTCGTATTCAGAATGATGGAGATTAATGGTAACGCCACGCGCTCTTTCTTCTGGTGCTTTATCTATCTCTTCATATTTTAAAAATTTAGTCAGTCCTTTTTTTGATAAAACATAATGAATTGCTGAGGTTAAAGTAGTTTTACCATGATCTACATGCCCAATAGTTCCAATGTTTAAATGAGGTTTGGTTCGAGTAAAAACTCCTTGTGCCATATTTTTTGTGTGTAATAAAAACTAATAAAATTAAAAGAAAGTCAAAAAAATAACTTGACTTTCTTTTTATATTTAATTATGATAAATCTTAAAATGAAAAAAGTCAAGGCCTTTTTTTATGTTTTTTTAAAAAGTTTTATTCCCAACTCTTCTTATTATACCAAAATTTTAAAAATTCGCTTTCTTTTTTCGTTTAAATATTTTATTGCGTTAATTATTTTTTTAAATTTTTTGTTGGGATTAAGTTTTTTATATCGATATTCACCGCAAAAAGTTAATTACTGGTTAAAAACAGTTTATTCGGCGTTAAATAATTTTCCATCTGATTTAAATGTTTTTATTGATAAGGGTTATCTGATTTCTTCTTATAATCGTCCTTATTTTTTTTGGTTGAATGATGAAAAAGGACGTTTAAGGCTTTTTTTAGTTATTGATGAAAGCGCTTCTGTAGAAAAAATTAATCAATATCAAACAAAAGTTCTTTTAACAAAAAATGATCTTTTTATTAAAACAGCAAATCAAACAAAAAGAATTTCTCTTAATTCTTTTGATAAAATAGTAATCAACAAAAAAACAGTAAATACTATCGCTCAACAACTTTCTTTAGTAAAAAAATTTTTTTATCCCCTTTACTTTTTCATTTTTCTTTTACTACTTATATTTATAATTGGATTTTCTTTCTTTATTAACCTTTTTTATCTTTTTTTGGCGAGTTTTTTAGTTTTTATATTATTAAAGTTACGACCTTTAAAAAAATATCACTTTAAAAAAGTGTTTCAGATTAGTTTTCATGCGGCGACATTGCCGTTTTTGTTAGATTATTTAACTTTTAGTTTTCCTTATCTTTTGCCAATAAAAATTTATTTACCAATTAAACCGCTTCCTTTTCCTTTACTTTTTTTATTTCTTTTGATAATTTTTATTATCGCTGGTGTTTATGAAGCTTATTATTACAATCATCATCAAAACTCCCATTTAAAAAAAGCTATAAAAAAAACTAGAAGATTTAATTATCAAAAAAATTAAAAATTAAAAAATATGAAAAGGGGAAACATTTTGTTAATCACTATTTTTTTCTTGCTTGTTTTTGGATTTTTAATTTTTTTAATAAAAAAACAAAGTGTAAAGAATTTTGGATTAAGAAATATTCTTCAAAACACTCAATCAACTAAAACCACCATTTCCAATTGGGGAAAAATTCCAACTGAACCACCGCTAGTCGAGGGGTTGACTTTAGAGATTATTGAGCCAAAAGAAAATGCTTTGTATAACACTTCACCAATAAAAATTATTGGTAAAACTTCTCCTTATACTGAAGTTTATGTGAATGAAATTGAACTTATGACCAATGAAACTGGTAATTTTTCTGTTAATTATAATTTAGATGAAGGAGAAAATTTATTAACGATTGTTGCTAATGATTCAGTCGGTAATTACACGGAAAAAGAGATTACCGTTTTCCTTCAAACCGAAGAATAAAGCAACTTTTTGTTGATTTCTTGCATATTAATTAATAGAAGATTGGTTAAAATTTTTTGAATTTTTTAATATGAAAAAAATCAGTTTTTTAATCTTATTAATATTACCTTTGTTTTTAGTTAATAAAGTTTCTGCTGCTTGGCCAAGAAAGCTTTTTAGGGAAGAGGTTAAACCAACGATAGCGGCTATTAGAGAACAGACAAAAGAAGCGATAAAACTAACCATTACTGCTAGTCCTTCAGCTAAACCGTGGGAAGTAAGAAAAGAAATAAGAGAACAAAATAAAGGACTATTAGAACAGATAAAAAATCAAGTTAAAGAAAGGCATCAGGCTTTAAGATTTAATACCAGAATTTTTGGAAAGATTACGGAGATTGGTGCAAACTATATCAAGGTTTCTGATAATAAAGATAGTAAAGTTTATCAAGTAAATATTACGGAGAAAACTCAATTAAGACGTCGTTTTTGGGGTAAGTTAGATTTAAAAGAATTTAAGATAGGAGATGAAGTTAATGTTATTGGAGGGTTTGTTGATGAATCAAAAACAATAATTGATGCGGTTTTGATCCGCAACCACTCGATTCAAAAGCGATGGGGAGTATTTTTTGGTAAGGTATTAACTAAAGAGGGGGGTATTTTAACAATAAAAACAGTTAACCGTGGCGAATTGAAGATTTATGTTGCTAGTTCTACTAAAGTGGTTGACCGTCGTGGAGAAACAATTAGTTTAGATAAGGTTCAAGTTGGTCATCAAATAAGAGTAAAAGGAGTTTGGGATAGCAAGTTGAAAGAAATAAGAGAAACCGATGAAATAAAGGACTTTTCTTTACCACCATTACCAACAAAAGCAGAGTAAAATAATTAAAATCTTTTTATAAAGCGTATAAAAAATAAAAGGCGACACTTAGTCGCCTTTTTTGGTAAGATTTTGTTAAAATATAAAATTATATTTTTTTGCGGGGTCGTCTAACGGTAGGACAGCTGCCTTTGGAGCAGTTTATCTTGGTTCGAATCCAAGCCCCGCAGCAAGTACCTCTTGACAAAATAAAAAAAGTTTTTAATAATTAAAAGTAATTACTAAGTTGTTTTTATTTTTTTATTTTTGTATGTTTAATTTTATACCTCAAGTTTATGCCCAAAATGTAACGGTTACCACCGGTATTGTTCCTCCAGATTTAGGTACTGTATTGTCATTTTTAATTAAATTTTTCTTTATTGTGGCTGGATTGGCAGCAATTTTATATCTTTTATTGGGCGCATTTGCTTGGGTAACTTCCGGAGGAAGTAAAGAAAATGTTGAAAAAGCAAGAGAAAAAATCCAGGCGGCCGTAATTGGATTAATTTTGATTTTTATTGTTTTGACATTAATTGTTCTTGTAGAAAATATTTTTAATATTGGTTTAGGTCTTTCTAAATCGATTAAAGTGCCTCAATTAAGAATAACTGGCGTCAGTGAGTAATTCTTTTTTAAAAAAAATAATTGAATGATAAAAAACTTTCTTCCAGGATATGTTTTTGCAGCTGATATTTGTCAGCCTGATGCGTCAGGAAACAGTTGTTGCATTGGTGATGTCCCAACTTTAAAATGTTTAGAAAATATTTTTGGTAATCTTTTAAATTTAGCCACAGGTATTTTTCTTTTAGCTTTATTTATAATGCTTGTTATTGGGGCCTTTAATTATTTGACCTCTTTTGGTAACCCAGAAAAAATAAAAAAAGCCCAAGGAACGTTAAAATTTGCTTTTATTGGTTTAATTCTTTTTTTGGGATCTTATTTAATCCTTAATATTATTTGCTTTGTTTTTAATTTATATGATAATTATGGGAAGTGTAAATTGTTTCAGTTTAGTATTGATGAGGTTTCGGCTCCAAATCCCTAAATTTTTCGATTTCGTTAAGTAAAACTTCCCTTTTATTTTCTAACTTTTTTTCCACTACCTGATTAAAAAGTGATTTTAAAACCTGGCCTACTTTTGGTCCAGGTTTAATATTTAAAATTTTCATCACATCGTAACCATTAACTTTTAAATCCGTGATTTTAAAAGGTTCTTTTTGAACTTCTATTAGTCGTTTTTTAAAAAGCTCAAGTCGCCAAGAAGTTGGTTTGGCTCCAGATCCCAATCTATCAGCTGTTCGAAGATCAAGAATGTCTTGAAGATATTCTTTACCCACGTTTCTTATAAATCGACGAATAGCTTTATCAGTTTGGAGTTCTGAGATAGTAAATTGATGATAGGCAACCAGTCTTATTAATTTTGTTTTTTGTTCATTTGATAATCTAAATCTTTCAGCAATTTTTTCGACTAATTTTTTGCCAACTACTTCGTGGTTGTAGAAAGTAATTAAACCAGTATCTTCATTTTTTTTAAAGGTTTTGGCTTTGCCAATGTCATGAATTAAGGTGGCAAAACGGGTAATTTCGTCTTTTGAGGGACAGTGTTTTAAACTCATTACCAAATGGGTACCAACGTCATAAATATGGTGACGTTTAGGACTTTTTTGGGGAATAGAAAAACAAAGATCAAGTTCTGGCAAGATATATTTTAAAAGACCAGTATTTTTCAAAAATAAAACGCCCTCCGCTGGATGATCGCTTTTTAAAATTTTTAAAAATTCATCCCGTATTCTTTCCCAGGAAATTTTAGTGATTAATTGGTTATTTTTCTCAATCGCTTCTCTTGTTTTTGATTCAATCAAGAAACCGAGCTGGGAAGCAAAACGGATAGCGCGAATTAATCTTAGGGCATCTTCATTAAAGCGTTTGTTTGGGTCACCAACACAGCGAATCAGTTTACTTTTTATATCTTCTTGTCCATTAAAGGGATCAATGATTTTACCCCCATCATAAGCAATTGCATTTATAGTAAAATCACGTCGGGCTAAATCTTCTTCAATTGTCTTTGCCCAACTTATATTTTTTGGGTGACGGAGGTCAAAATAGTCTGATTCCTTGCGAAAAGGGGTAATTTCAATGATTTTTTTTTGGAGAGACGGATAGTCATTCTCTACCGGAATTGACACCGTGCCATAAATATTGTGATAAAAAGACTTTGGGAAAAGTGATTGAATTTGTTCAGGAGTGGCGTTGGTGGTGAAGTCAAAATTGGTGGGCGTTTTTTCAAGAAGTAAGTCACGAACAGCACCACCAACCAAATAAATCTCAAAGCCGTTCTTTTTGAAAATGGTAAAGATGTTTTTTATTTCTTCTGGTAACTGAAACATGAGTAAATTATATCTTATTATAAAAGACAGTCTTTAATAAAGACTGTCTTTAGATAACGATTTTAAGATGTCTAAATTTTTTTTGTCTGGACCCTCCTGATTAAATCCCGGCGTTTCAATAATAAAAGGATAGTTTTTTGTTTTTGGGTGGTTGAGAAGGATTTTAAACTCCTCTATTCCAATTGTTCCTTGACCGATGTTTTCATGACGATCACGACCAGAGTTTGGAAGATCACGACTGTCGTTTAGATGCCAAAGTTCAAGTTTGTCAAGTAAATTAAGTTGTTCTAGTTTTTCAAGAAATTGATCAAGTTGTTGTTTTGTATCAAATTTATAACCACTAGAAAAAAGATGACAGGTGTCAAGACAAAGCCGAAGACGAGGATTGTTAACATCTTTGAAAATTTGAGCGATCTCTTCAAGATTTTGACCAATTTTTTTGTTTCCGGCATTTTCAATGATAAAAAGAGTCTCTTTTGGAGTTTTTTCTAAAATCTCTTTAATGTTATTAATTAATACTTGATACTTCCTAATTTTTGCTTGATTCTTATACGATCCTAAATGGACAATTGTTCCTTTTATTTTTAACTTATAAGCAAGATTTAGTTCATTGATTAAAAAAAGCTTTGATAATTGACCAACTTTATCATCCGTGGCTAAATTTAAAAGATAAGAAGCATGAAAATAAATCGGAGACACCAAAAATTTCTCGGCTTTTTTGATAAAGTTGTCAATTTGTTTATTAGTTAATTTAGCAAACCGCCAACTTCTTGGAGAAGAAGAAAAAATTTGAAGACAGTTGCCGCCAATTTTTACTACTCGTTCAATTGCGTTATCTAGTCCACCGGCAATTGATTGGTGAGCTCCGAGCTTAAACATATTTTTCAAATATTGCTTTAATTCTTTTTTTGATATTAATCGGAAAATTGAAATTATCGACTTCTTCTTTTGAAAGCCAATGAAAATTGGTCTATTTTTTTTCTAGTTTGATTCATTAATTGATTTTTTCTTTTCAATTTCCCCCCAGAAATCGTCCATAAACCGTCATCAATTTTTTCAAGCGATGATTTTTTAACAATGAGTATTTTTTTTATCCTTTAAAATAAAAACGCCAATTACCAAAACAACATAGAATTTTTGAAGCATAAAGAAATTATATCATCAAAATTCCTCTTGACAAATTAGCAGATATTATGTATGATTGCTAATAGGATAAAACTATGGATGAGTTAACTCAAAGACAAATCGATGTTTTAAAAGCAATTATCCAAGAATACACAGAAACCGGGTTACCGGTAAGTTCTGAAGTGCTTGAAAAAAAATATAAACTTGGGGTTTCACCGGCAACGATTAGAAATGAAATGGTAGAACTTTCTAAAAAAGGCTATTTAAAAAAAGAATATTTTTCATCAGGGAGAATTCCTTCGGCTAAAGCTTTTCGATTTTACATTAAAAATTTGATGAAAGAAAAAGAGTTGGCGACGGTTGATGAAGTGGCTTATAAAAATAGTATTTGGGATGAGAAAGACAATATCAATCGATTATTATCACAAGCGGCTAAAGTATTAGCAAAACAGACGGGATTTTTAGCGGTGACAGCAACTGATAAAGGAGATTTATATTATGCGGGAATGGCTTCTTTATTAGAGCGGCCAGAATTTTTTGATTTAGAAGTAACGCGTCATCTTTTTTTGAGATTAGAAGAAGTAAGTTTTTGGGAGAGAGTGATTGAGGCTTTTATAAGAAGTAGTGAAGAAATCCTCTATTTTTTGGGAGAAGAAGATTTTTATGATCCGTTATTTGAAAATTGCGCTAGTGTTTTGGCTGAGTTTGAGACTGAATTTTTAAGGGGAGTGATTGGTTTAATCGGACCAAAAAGAATGCCTTATGGAATAGTAGTTCCTCAAATTAAATATTTTTCTCGTCTAATTGAAGAAGTTTTAAAACAATAAAAAGTTTGATAGGATTAAAAAATGGTAAAAGATACAAAAAATAAAGACAAAAAGGAAGAATATTTAAAACTTAAAGAAGAAAATGAAAAATTAAAAAAAGAGATTGAGGAAGTTAAAAATAAGTATTTAAGAGCTTTAGCAGATTATCAAAATCTAGAAAAAAGAGTTTTAGAAGAAAAAAAAAGGTGGGAGAAAAAAATAAAAAAGGATTTTTTTTTAAAAATTTTGCCTTTTATTGACAATTTAGAGAAAGCAGAGATTTTTATTAAAGATTCAGGCCTAAAACTGATAAAAGATCAGTTTCTTCAATTCCTAAAAACTGAGGGAGTTGAAGAAATTGATCTTTTGGGAAAAGAATTCGATCCAAATTTAGCCGAAGCGGTCGATGTAGTGGAGGGAGAAAAAGAGAATCTTATTGTTGAAGTAGTTCGAAAAGGTTATAAGATAGAAAAAGAGATTTTAAGAGTAGCACAAGTTAAGGTATCGGTAAAAAGAAAAATAGAAGAAGCAGTTGAAAAAGCCAAAGAGGAACTAAAAAAAGGCGATTATATGTAAGTTATTAGTTTCTTTATTTTTTCCTATGAGTAAAATTATTGGGATTGATTTAGGAACCACTAATTCTTGTGTGGCGTTGATGGAAGGCGGTCAGCCGAAAGTTATTCATTCGACAGAAGGCAGAAACGTGATTCCTTCAGTTGTTGATCCTATAAAAAGAATTGTTGGCGATGTAGCCAAAAGACAAATGGTAATTCATCCCATTCGGATCATTTTTTCGATTAAAAGATTGATGGGGCGACGGTTTTCTGATCCGTCAGTTCAATATGATAAAAAATGGTTGCCTTATAAAATTAAAGAAGGACGAAATGGAATGGCAGTAGTTGAAGTTGAAGGAAAAACCTTTACACCTCAAGAGATTTCGGCTATGATTTTACAAAAAATAAAATCAGATGTTGAAGCTTATTTAGGCGAAAAAGTCGAAAGAGCAGTAATTACGGTACCAGCGTATTTTGATGATTCCCAAAGGCAGGCGACAAAACAAGCAGGAGAAATAGCTGGATTAAAAGTAGAAAGGATTCTAAATGAGCCAACGGCGGCTGCTTTGGCTTATGGGCTTGATAAAAAACATGTTCATACAATTGCCGTTTATGATTTAGGTGGTGGTACTTTTGATATTACAATTTTGGAGCTTGGTGAAGGTGTTTTTCAGGTAAAAGCCACAAATGGAGATACTCATTTAGGAGGTGATGACTTTGATAAAGTGATTATTGATTATGTAGCCGAGGAATTTAAGAAAGAAAATGGAATTGACCTTCGAAAAGATACTCAATCACTTCAGCGGTTAAAAGATGCTGCTGAGAAAGCAAAAATTGAACTTTCCTCATCACTTGAGGCAGAGATTAACTTGCCATTTATTACCGTAAAAGATAATCAACCATTGCATTTAGTAATGAAATTAACACGAGCGAAATTGGAATCTTTGGTTGATCATTTGATTAAAAAAACATTTGAACCAGTAAAAGCTTGTTTGAAAGATGCAAAACTAAATCCCTCGGATATTGATGAAGTGGTTTTAGTTGGTGGTATGACAAGAATGCCAAAAATAATTGAAGAGGTAAATAAGTTTTTTGGCAAAGAACCTAATCGTTCGGTTAATCCTGATGAGGTAGTGGCCGTTGGCGCTGCTATCCAAGCTGGAATATTAAGTGGTGAGGCAAAAGATGTAGTTTTGCTTGATGTTACTCCTTTGACTTTGGGGGTAGAAACTTTGGGTGGAGTAATGACGCCTTTGATTCCAAGAAACACTACTATTCCAACGTCAAAATCAGAAATCTTCTCCACCGCTGCTGATAATCAAACTCAGGTTGAAATTCATGTTTTACAAGGAGAGCGACCTTTGGCAAAAGATAACAAATCTTTGGGACGATTTATTCTTGATGGTATTCCACCAGCACCACGAGGGGTACCACAAATTGAAGTTGCTTTTGACATCGATGCCAATGGTATTTTAACGGTTAGCGCTAAAGATAAAGCAACCGGAAAATCTCAGGCTATTAAAATTACTGGTTCAACTGGTCTTTCAAAAGAGGAGATTGAGAGAATGAAAGAGGAAGCAGAAAGAAATGCAGAAAAAGATAGAGAAGAAAAAGAGAAAATTGAAGCACGCAATAAAGCAGATAATATGATCTATGTTGCTGAAAAATCGTTGAAAGAAGGAGGTGATAAAATAGAAAAAAGCCTTAAAGAATCAATTGAAAAGAAAATCAAAGAACTAAAAGAGATTTTAGATAAAGGAAGTAAGGAGGAACTTGAAGAAAAAACAAAGGCTTTGTCCGATGAGTTGATAAAAATTGGTCAGGCGATGTATGGCAGAAGTAGCGAGGTAGGAAAGGATAAAAAAGATGATAAAAAAGAAGCAGAAGAAGGAGAGGTGGTTAATTAAAAATTGAGTCGCGTCAGACGCGATAAAAATTAAAAATTTAAAATGGACTATTATGAAATTTTGGGCGTCTCAAGAAATGCCACTTTAGATGAAATCAAAGCAGCTTACAGAAAGCAAGCTTTGAAGTGGCATCCGGATCGCAATAAATCGCCTGAAGCAACCGAAAGATTTAAAGAAATTAATAAGGCGTTTGAGATTCTTTCTGATCCAAAAAAAAGAGCTATTTACGATCAGTATGGTGCGGCAGCATTTGAAAGAGAATCTTCAACTGGTCCTTTTGGTTTTGAAGGTGCTTATTATCAACAAGGGCCTTTTCGCGTTTATACCAATTTTGGCGGTGATTTTTCTGATTTTGGTTTTGATTTTGGGGGGTTCTCTGATCCTTTTGAGATTTTTGAACAGTTTTTTGGTTTTCGCTCGCCTTTTACTACTCGCCGCAGTCGAAGACAGGTTTATGAGACAACTTTAAGTTTTGAGGAGGCGGTTAAAGAAACAGAAAAAGAGATAGTGATAAAAGGAGAAAAGAAAAAGATTAAGATTCCAGCCGGAGTTGATGATGGAACACGGATTAGATTTTCTGAGTTTGATCTAATTGTTCATGTTAAACCGCATCCCTATTTTAAAAGAGAAGGACAAGATATATATGTGGAGAAAGAGATTTCTTATCCCACCGCTGTTCTTGGTGGCGTGGTTACGGTGCCAACGATTGAGGGAGAAATAAATTTGAGAGTAAAGCCGGCAACAAAAAATAATATGATGGTTCGTCTTCGTGGTTACGGAGTTCCCTATCCCAAAACTAATAAGCGAGGTGATCAATATGTAATTTTTAAGATTAAAGTTCCCGAAAAAGTTTCTTCAAAAGCAAAAAAGCTTCTTGAGGAATTAGAGAAAGAGATTGGCAAATAAATAAAAATTAAAAAATCAAAAATGAAAATTAAGGTTAACCCCTTAAACTTAGAAAACCATAAAAATTATCTTTTAGTTATAAAAACTATCGAAGATTTTTTGCAAAAACGAGGTTATTTAAAGATTGATTTACCCGTATTGTCTTCTGCGTTAATTCCTGAGTCTTATTTGGAAGTTTTTGAGACAAAGTGGCGTTATTTTGATAAAGAGGAAAAACTGTACCTAATCCCTTCTCCTGAGCTTTTTTTAAAAAGGCTTTTATCTTATGGTTTTGGTAATTGTTATTATCTTGGAAAATCATTTAGAAATGGTGATTTACCATCATCTCTTCATTCTTTTGAGTTTACTATGCTTGAGTTTTATAAATTAGATGCTTCTTATATGGATATTGCTGATGAATTATTGTTAATGTTGAGAGAAATTAATAAAAAACTCAAAACTCAAATATCAAAACTAAAAACTAAAACTCAAAAATCAAAACTTATTAAAACTGAAGAAAAAAACTTAAAAATTAATTTAGATAAATGGGAGAAGATTTCGGTAGCGCAAGCATTTGAGAAGTATGCAGGTATTTATGAAGAGGAGTTATTTAATCATCAGTTTTTTTTTGAAAAAGCAAAAAAAAAGGGTTATCAAGTTGATAAATTTTCTTATGAAGAAGTTTGGTCACAAATTTATTCTCAAGAGGTCGAGCCAAATTTAGGGAAAAATGAATATCCGACTTTAATTTATGATTATCCTAAAGAATTTGCCGCTTTGGCCAAATTAAATCCTGACGGTAAAACCGCCCAGCGATTTGAGTTTTATATTAATGGCGTTGAGCTTGGTGATTGTTACACTGAATTAACCGACTGGAAGGAACAGGAGGAGCGTTTTTTAAAAGAATATTTATTAAGAAAAAGATATAAAAAAATAAATCATTCAATTGACAAAGGATTTATTGAAACATTAAAATATGGCTTACCCAATTGTGCTGGAATTGCGATTGGGGTTGAAAGATTGGCGATGGTTTTTTTAAATTTAGACTCAATTGATAAATTAAAAGTTATTGATATTGGTTATGAAGATTAATGCTGGTAATTTAAAAAAAGGTGATTTTATTCTTTATCAAAATGAAATTTGGCAGATTCAAAAAGCGGAATTTTATTCGCCTGGAAAAGGGTCGGCGTTGATGAAGACAAAGATTTGGAATGTTAAATCAGGAAAAAATATTGATGTCACTTTTAAATCTGGAGAAGAAATTGAGGTAGCAGAAGTGGAGAGCCGGCTAATGGTTTTTTTATATAAGGATAATGAAAATCTTTATTTTATGGACGAAAAAACATTTAATCAATATTTTGTGTCTTTAGCCGCTGTTTATGGCTTAGAAAAATATTTAAAAGAAGGCGAGAAGGTTTATGTTTATATTTATAATGATGTTCCTTTATCGGTAAGACCTCCTTTATCTGTTCGTTTAAAAGTAGTGGCGGCTGAAGAAGCGGTAAAAGGCGACACTGTTTCTGGTGCTAAAAAACCAGTAACTTTGGAAACAGGTGTAGTAATTATGGCACCGCTTTTTATAAAAGAAGGTGATACGGTGGTAGTTAATCCAGAGACTGGTGAATATCTTGGTAGAGAAGGGAAATAAAGTTAAAAATATTTTTTTATGGTTACAGCAGGAGAGATTTTAAAAAATCAAAGGTTAAAAAAAAATCTTTCTTTAACCGAAATATCAAAACAGATCAAAGTTAAAGAAAAATATCTTTTAGCTTTGGAGAATAATAATTGGAATTTTTTTGAGTCACCGGTTTATATTGAGGGATTAATAAAAAATTACGCCCGTTTTTTGGGATTAAACTATAAAAAAATTTTACCTTTTTTTTATCGGGATTATGAGGGAAAAACAGTAATTGCCTTTCGACGTCGAATTTCGGAGAAATATTTTACTCCCCAAGTAAAAAAAGTTTTTAGCTTTTTGATGATACTTTCTTTTTTTATTTTTTTTATTTATTTTGGTTATCAATTAAAAATTTTTTTAACCCCTCCGAAATTAGTGATTCTTTCTCCAAAAACAGATGTTTTTTATAATGAAAATTTGATAAAAATTATTGGAAAAACCGAAAAAGAGACAACAATTACTATTTTTGGAGAAAAAATTTATCCTAATCCAGAAGGGATTTTTGAGTATACCTTTCCTTTAAAAAAAGGAAAGAATGAATTAATAATAGAGCTTGAAGGTGCCAATGGAAAAAAGGCGATTTTTAAAAAAGTCTTTTATAAAAACTCTAACTCTTCTTCTAAAAATTAAAAATTTCTTTTAATTTTTTAATATTTTTTAAGGTTTTAGAGGAATAAATGGTAGTAAAGCCTAACCTTTTTCCTTCTTTTATAACTTTTTCTTCAAAAAAAGTTTTTCTTACTTCTCCTAAAAGACCTACTTCTCCACAAAATAGAGTGTTTTGAGGAAGAGAATGATTTTTAATAGAAGAAAGCAGAGAAGCAATAAAACCTAAATCTGCCGCCGTTGATTTAATGTTAACTCCACCAACAACATTAACATAAAGATCAAATTTATCTAAAGGAATGTAAAGGTGTTTTTGGGCAACCGCCAAAAGAAGAAGAACTTTGTTATAATCTAAGCCTTTAACAATGCGTCGGGGAACAGCCAAGATAGTGGGAACCACCAAGGTTTGAATCTCAAAAAAAAGAACTCGTTTTCCTTCACCAACACCAACGATAGCCTTACAAGCTTCTTCTTCTTTTTTCTCAAGAAAAGCTAAAGGATTGGTCACGGCCACTAGTCCTTCTTCTTTCATTTCAAAAATGCCAACTTCATCGGTTGGGCCAAATCGATTTTTTGAAGTCCGAAGAAACCGAAAGTTTGATTCTTTTTCTCCTTCAAATATCAAAACACAATCGACTAAATGTTCTAATGTTTTTGGGCCAGCGATTTCTCCTTCTTTAGTGATATGACCAACAATAATTATTGGAATATTGTTTTTTTTAGCAAAGGTAATTAATTGAGAAATTACTTCTTTTATTTGAGAAATGTTGCCAATTGGAGTATCGATTTTTTCTGAGTAAATAGTTTGAATTGAGTCTACAACCAAAAGGTCGATTTTTTCTTTAAGTTCTTTTAAACCGTTGATTATTCCCTCAATTTGAGTAGTTTCGGTAAAGAGAAAGTTTTTTAAACTAACATTTAATCTTTTGGCGCGACTTACGACTTGGGTAGCTGATTCTTCACCTAAAACATAAAGACAACGAAGATGGTTAAGTCCTTGAAGAAGAAGAGTTGACTTACCAACCCCAGGTTCTCCAGTTAAAAGAATGGTTTCTCCTTCAACTATTCCTCCACCTAAGACGCGATCAATCTCAAATACTCCCGTCTTTTTTCGATTTTTTTCTATTTTTGGCAGGTGATCTAAGGAAATGATTTTTAGTTCTTCTATTTTGATTTTTTTCACTCGATCTTCCTTTTTTTCCACGAAACTTTGCCAAGCTCCACACGATGGACATTTTCCCATCCAAGAAGCTGAGCCATAGCCGCAATTAGAACAAATGTAAAACATAAACAAAAATCACCTAAACACCTAACAACTAACTCCTAAAATCTAACAACCTTATAAAACGTATAACGTATAACGTATAACGTGAGACGTGAAACTTTAAATAATTAACACCATTTACACTATTTTTACACAATCTTTAAACGTTATACGTTCTACGTTACACGTTATAATTCTTTTTTTTGATTTATCTGGTTTATCTGGTTTAATTTGTGTCTTTATAATGTTTAATGTTTTACTTTTCTCACATTTTATCCACCGTTTTTATTCCCAAAATAAAAAATCCTTTTTTAAGGATGTTGGCGGTTGCTTTAGTAATTAATATCCGAAAAGTTTTTAAGTTTTCATCGTTTTCTTTTAAAATTGGATACTGCTCATAAAAAAGATTAAATTTTTGCGAAAGTTCATAAAGGTATTGGCAAATATAATGGGGAGAAAAATATAGAGCACTGTTTAGAACTGCTTCGCCAAACAAATTAAAAAATCGTAAAAGATCATCTTCTTCTTTATTTAGGGTCAGAGGAAGATAAACCTTATTTTTTTTAAGTGTTTTTTCTTTTTTTAATACACTTTTGGCTCGAATATAAGTATAAAGAAGATAAGGCCCGGAATTTCCTTTTAATGAAATTGATTCTTTGATATCAAAATAGATTGAATTTGCAGGTGAAGTTTTCAAAAAAGCATATTTGATTGAGGCAACAGCGATATTTTCGGCCGTTTCCTCGTCGATTTTAAAGTCAGTTAAAATTTTCTTTTTTACTTCATCAATTATCCAATTGGCTTCAATAACGTTGCCTTCTCGGGATGACATTTTTCCTTCTTTTAGTTTTACCCATTCATAGATAAGATGGCGCTGCTTATCTTTAAATTTTTTTGGATCTATAAGTTCTTCGACTTTAAAGGTGACTTTAAAAAAACTTTTTTGTTCAGGGGTAGTTAGATGAAAGGCTTTGTCGATTTTTCCAAATTCAGAGAATTCTTTTTTTGCGAGAGCTAATTCTTTTCCTTCATAAGTGGGAAAGCCTAAAGAGTTAATAAAAACTCGAGTGTCTAAACCATATTTTTTACCGTTGAAGACTATTGCTCCCTGGCTTTTTTCCAAAATTCCTTTTTTTAAAGCTTTTTTACAGATTAATATGGCGTATTTACTCATCTCACTTTCAAAAAAAAGACGATCAAATTTAGTATCAAGCCGTTTATATATTTTTTCAAAATAATCTAAGCTCCATTTTCTTGTTTTTTGCCAAAGATTAAAGATTTTTTTATCTTTTTTATAAATCTGTTTGTTGATTTCGATGATCTCTTGTTTAATTTTTTCATCTTCTTCATAAGCTTTATTGCCTTTGGTATACATTTTTCCAATAAAGTCGATTTTTTCGGTAAGAGTTTTAAATTTTTGAAGGAGGCTTTTTTCTTTTTCTTGTTCTTTTTTTATTGCCCAAAGACATTTAGCGATATGAAGACCAACATCTCCTTGATAATTAGATCGAATTACCTTATTTCCCAAAGCTTCAAAGATTCTAGCTAAAGCTTCGCCCAATGTGATATTTCTTAGATGGCCAATGTGAAAAAGTTTATGAGTATTAGGTTGAGCATATTCAATAAGAATCTTTTTGTTTTTCCCAAAAGAAAAACAAGGAAAGGAAATAATATTTTGCCCTATTTGTTCAAGATTAGAAAGAAGAAATTTTTTAGAAAGCCAAAAGTTGATAAACCCAGGAGGAGAAATGTCAAATTTTTCGATAATTTCGTTTTTTTTAAAAAATTGTTTTATTTGCCCTCCAATTTCCATAGGATTTTTTTTTAAAGTTTTTGCCAATCTTAATGAAATTGAAGTTGAATAATCACCGAAGGATGAAATTTTTGGGGGTTGCAAATCAATTAATTTTTTATCAACTTCGATATTAATTTTTTTTAAAGCAGTTTTTAACTTTTTTTTAATCTCTTCTTTAATCATAAACTATATGATACCACAATTTTTTTGATGTATAATTTTTTTATGAGAAAAAAGATATTTTTTTTCCTGGTTTTACTTTTTGGATTCTTTACTTTTATTTTAATAAGAGCTTTCTTTTTTAACCAAAAAAATGTTTATGGTAAGTTGAAAATTGTTTCTTCGCCACAGGCAACGGTTTTTATCGACAATCTGGCAATCGGTAAGACACCTTTTGAAGACAGATATAAAGTTGGAGAATATATGCTTAAACTTATTCCTGAAGGAGTAGCAACCGATACTGCTTCTTGGAGCGGGAAAGTGATTGTGGAAAAAAATATAGTAACTTATGTTAATATTGAATTGGGTAGTTCTGACCTAACAACTGCAGGAGAGATTTTTACGATAAGAAGATCAGAAACCGCCAAAAGAGATAAAGGAGAAATTTATGTAGAAACCGAGCCAAGTGGGGCGATTGTCTCTTTAGATAATGATGAAAAAGGGGTGGCGACTTTGCTTTTAGAAAATGTTCCACCGGGCGTTCATGAACTTTCGGTGTTTATGCCCGGTTTTTTTAAAAGAACGCAAAAGATAAATGTTAATCCAGGTTATCGAGTTTATGCTAAATTTAAGTTAGCGGTTGATCAATCACAAAAGTTTATTACCCCAGCCGAAGAAAAAAAATCAACCGAAAGCGCAAAAATAAAAGAAAAAGAATATGTGGTAATTAAAGAAACGCCAACCGGTTGGTTACGAGTAAGAACCGATGCTTCTTTGGCGGCATCAGAAACCGCCAAGATTAAACCAAAAGAACGTTATGAACTTTTAGAAGAAAAAGAAGGGTGGTATAAGATTAAATTCAATGGAAATAAAACGGGATTAATTGAAGGAGAGTTTGAAGAAGGTTGGATTGCGTCTTCCTATGCAGAAAAAGAAGAATGATTATTTTTCCAGACCATCTTATTGTATAAAATATAGGAATAAGGGATGATTACAAAAGCTATAATTAATATTTTGTAAATCATCCAATAGCTTCGTCCAAAAATATTGACCAAAAGTTGAAGAAGAATTGTTTGAAGAAGAAGGGCGCCAAACGCAATAAAATTGAATTTTAAAAAAGCAAAGAGGAAATTATAGGCGATTTTTTTGTAGGAAAAACTCCAAAAATTATTAAAAACAAAGTTATTAATGATAGCAGCTTCAGCGGAAATTGCTTGAGCTAACCAGATTTTTGTTGAAGGAATATGAATTTTGTTAATAAAAAAATAAAGAATACCAAAATCGATTAAAAATCCTAAAAGACCAACAACTATAAATTTGATAAAAGAAGAATTTAAAAATATATAAATGAGGGTTTGTATAACATATTGAGGTGAATTAATTTTTGAAACACCATATTTTCTTTCATAAAATTTTAATGGTATTTCTTCAATTCTAGCATTATTTTTTATTGCGTAATCTAAAAAAGCTACTTGGAATACATAGCCTGAGTAGTTTTTAAGATGAGGCATAGCTTGTTTTACTAACCAAGTTTTAATAGCCCGATATCCTGATGTCCAATCGGTGATTTTCAACTTCATAAAACCAAATCGAGCGATTAAATTACCGATGATTGAAAAAACTTTCCGGTGCAATCCCCATTCTTTTGGGATACTTCCCCCTTTGATATACCGTGAACCAATAACAAAATCAGCTCCTTTTTCAATCTTTTCAAAAAAATGCGGAAGAAGAGAGGGGTCATGAGATAAATCAGCATCCATTTCAAAAAAAAGGTAAGGATTAATCTTTTCTAAACCATAAGAAAATCCATAAATATATGCTCGCCCTAACCCCATTTTTTTAGTCGATAGAAGAAAAAGATTTTTATATTTTTTTTGAAGTTTTTTGACAATTAGTTGGGTATTATCTTTTGATTCACTATCAACTACTAATACATAAATTTCCCAAATTTTAGTTTTTTCTTGCTGAGCGAAGATTTTTTCGATAACTTTTTCGATATTTTTCGCCTCATTGTAAGTTGGCAAAACAACCAAAGCTTTTTTCATATTTCACTTTTATCACTAATTTTTAATTTAAATTTAAAATAATCAATTGTTTTTTTTAAACCTTCTTTTAAAGAAGTTTTTGGTTGCCAAGTTAAAAGTTTTTTTGCTTTTGTGATGTCGGGTTTTCTTTTTCTTGGGTCATCTTGAGGTAATGGTTCTTTAAAAATGATTTTACTTTTTGAACCAGTTAATTTTTTAATTATTTTTGCATATTCTAAAACCGTGTGTTCTTCAGGATTACCTAAATTAACTATTTCTCCTTTGGTATTTTTACTAAACATTAATTTTATTAATCCTGCAACTAAATCTTCTACATAACACAAAGATCGAGTTTGCTTTCCATCACCAAAAATGGTTATTGGTTGATTTTGGAGTGCTTGAATAATAAAGTTAACCACCATTCTTTTATCATCAATTCTCATATTTGGACCATAAGTGTTAAATATTCTGGCGATTCTGGCATCGATATTTTCCTTTCTTACAAAATAAGAAGTTAAAGTTTCGCCAAATCGTTTTGCTTCGTCATAGACAGAGCGTGGTCCAATCGGATTGACATTGCCAAAATATTCTTCTTTTTGTGGATGAACAAGGGGATCACCATAAACTTCGGAGCTTGAAGCAAAAAGGAATTTCGCCCCAAATTTTTTTGATAATTTTAAAAGCTCTAACGTTCCAATTGTATTAACAAGCATTGTTTCCATTCCCAAGTGATGAAAACTTAACGGACTGTGATGATTGGGAGAAGCCGGTGAGGCTAAGTGAAAGATGGCGTCTACTTTTGGAATGTTTTTTAAAGGAAAGGCTACATCAGCTTTGATAAATAAAAAATTTTTTTTGTTCTTAAAAGATTTAATATTATTTATATTGCCAGTAATAAGATTATCAACTACAATTACCAAATGATTTTCTTTTAAAAGTTTTTTGGTCAAATGGGAGCCAATAAAACCTGCTCCCCCAGTAATAAGAATTTTCATAAAAGAGTTAGCGTCCAATGGAAAAATATTTAAAGCCTAACTTTCTTAAAATAATAGGATCATAAATGTTTCGCCCATCAAAAATTACTGGTTTTTTTAAAAGTTTTTTAACTTTTTTAAGATCGATTTGTTTAAATTCGTTCCACTCGGTAAGAATTACAAATTGATCCGCATCTTTTACTGCTGAATAAGCATTCGAAGCGTAAGCAATTTTTTCTCTAAAGATTTTTTTAATATTTATCATTGCTTCAGGATCATAAACTGTGATTTGAAAGTTATTTTTTAAAAGGTTTTCGATTATAAAAATTGATGGAGCAAAGCGAATATCGTCGGTATTGGGTTTGAAAGAAAGACCCAAAATTGCAATTTTTTTTCCTCGGTGATGTTTTAAAATTTTTTGCAAAAAGTTTTCTTTAGATTGATAATTGACTTTGTCAACTGCTTCAAGAAGAGCAGTTTCAATACTTAATTTTTTCCCGGTATCAATTAAAGCTAAAACATCTTTTGGTAGACAAGAACCTCCATAGCCAACGCCAGGATTCATAAAAATTCTTCCAATTCGTTTATCAAGACCAACTGCGTCTAAAACTTTTTCAACATCAGCGCCAGTTTTTTCACAGTAAAAAGAAATAAGATTGGCAAAAGAGATTTTGGTAGCCAAAATTGCATTTGAGGCATACTTTATCAACTCAGCAGAAGCAAGATCAGTGATAACTTTTTTTCCAGAGAGTGGCTGGTGAAGTTTTAAGAGAAGTTCAATCGCCTTTTTTGAAGAAGAACCAATAACGATTCTGTCTGCGTTTAAGGTATCAGAAATAGCACTTCCTTCTCTTAAGAATTCTGGGCATGAGGCTACTGCAAATTGAGCTTTTTTTGGAGCGTATTTTTTTAAGATTGTTTCTACCTTTTTGTTTGTCCCAACAGGAACGGTACTTTTACAAGAAACAACAGTAAAGTGATGCCCTAAGTTTTTAGCAATATTTTTTGCTACATCATAAACAGCTGATAAATCAGCTTCACCATTTTCTTTGGGTGGCGTACCCACAGTAATAAAAACAATTTCTGAATTGGGAATTGCTTTTTGGTAATCTAAAGTAAAATGAAGTCGACAGGCTTTTAAATTTTTTTCTAAAAGTTCTTTAAGACCTGGTTCAAAAATTATTGGATCACCATTTTGAAGACGCTTAATTTTTTCTTGATTTCTTCCAATAACGTAAACTTCATTACCAAAATCAGCAAAAACACAGGCAGAAACTAGACCTACATAACCATGACCAACAATAGTGAGTGTCATAGGAGTAAAGTATAAAATATAAAACTTTAAAGTTCAAGGTAAAAATTAAAACTTAAATGAGCAATGCGACTGATTTAATAGAGTATACAGATAGGTAAATAGACTTTTAAGATAATTAGACTGCACTTTATATGTAATCTTTAAGATTGCTTTCCGTAATAATAAAGCTATTGCCTTGCCCGCTTATAATTTTATAGGCAACTTTTCTAACAATTTCCTCAATTTTTCTTTCCACACTTCTTATTCCTGGATCAAAACCCAAAGGTCTAATTATTTTTGGCCAAACACCTTCTTCAATTTGAAGATTTTCAGCTGTTAGTCCGGCTTCTTTAAGATAACGAGGAAGAACGTAGTTTTTGGCAATGGCAGTTTTTTCTTCATCAGTATAAGAAGGCATTTGAATAATTTCTAATCGGTCCAAAACCGCTGTTGAAATGTTGGTGGTATTATTGGCGGTTGCTACAAATAAGACTTGAGAAAGGTCAATAGGATAGTCGATAAAATAATCAACAAAACTACTGTTTTGGCCTGGATCAAGGATTTCAATTAAAACTCCCATAATAGCCGATCTAGCTTCTGGTGTAACTCTGTCTAACTCGTCAAGTAGAATTACTGGATTAATACTTCCAGCTCGTCTTAAAGCTTTAACAATCATTCCTGGTTCCGCCTCAGGCGAGGTTTTTGCTTGACCACGAAGATCTAAAGCTGATGACAAACCACCAAAAGGAATGCGGACAAATTTTTTACCCAAAGCTTCAGCAATTGATAAGGCAAAAGTTGTTTTTCCCGTGCCGGCAAGACCAACAAAAAAAAGAATTGGCGCATGATAATTTACTTTTTCATTTTGTTGTCTTTGTTTTTGCAAGATTAGAATTGATATATACTCCAAGATTCTTTCCTTAATTTTTTGTAAACCGTAGTGATTTTTGTCTAAGATTTCTTTGGCTCTTTTGATGTCTAAAATATCCTCGGTTTTTTTAAACCAAGGAAGATGGGTGATCCAGTCAATGTATTTGGCGGTGATATCAAGTTGGGAAAGACTTCCTCCATATTTTAAAGTGAGGTTAATTCTTTCAATTTGTTGAGCCGCCTTTTCTTTCAAATTAGCAGGCAAATCGCTACTTTGCAAAATGGATTTTATTTTTTCTATTTCTGACAAGCTTTTTTGATTATCCATATGATTAGCAGACTAAATATCCTCTTGACAAAATTAGTTTTTTTTTCTATATTAATAATATATAAGAAATAAATTAATGTTACAAATTTTTTTCAAAAAGTCTATGATAAAAAATGATGGTAAAAATATAAAACCCCTTTTTGATTATGTTTTGGTTAAACCTTTAACCCAAGAGGAAGTTTTACCCTCGGGCATTGTTATTCCTGATACCGCAAAAGAAAAACCCCAAATTGGTGAAGTGATGGCGGTTGGTCCGGGAGGGTTAAGCGAAGAAGGAAAAACCACTCCGATGATGGTTAAAAAGGGACAAAAAGTAATCTATAAAAAATGGGGAGGTAATGAGATAAAGGTTGGAAGTGAAGAGTGGCTTTTGATTGAACAAAAAGATGTTATGGCCGTTTTGGAGTAAACTAATTTTTAGGAAATTTTTAATTTTAGGAAATTTTTAATTGTTATAAATTTTTTTTAGATTTGACCTATGGCAAAACAACTTAAGTTTTCTGAAGAAGCCAGACAAAAACTGGCAACTGGCGTTAACATTTTAGCTAAAGCCGTTGTTACTACCTTAGGCCCCCGTGGTCGAAATGTGGCCTTAGATAGAAAATGGGGAGCCCCCAATGTTGTTCATGATGGAGTATCGGTAGCAAAAGAAATTGAACTTCCTGATCCTTTTGAAAACATGGGCGCTCAATTGGTAAAGGAAGCCGCCTCTAAAACCAACGATGTGGCAGGAGATGGTACTACTACTTCAACTCTACTTGCCCAAACCATGGTTAATTTAGGTTTAAAGAATGTTACCGCCGGCGCAAACCCCATGATTTTAAAAAGAGGTATTGAAGAAGCAGTTAAGGAAGTTGTTTCTCAGATTAGAAAAATGGCTAAAAAAATAGATATTAAAAAGGAAGAAGAAATTGTTCAAGTAGCCACCATTTCTGCGGGAGATTATGAAATTGGTAAAAAAATTGCTGAGGCGATCATGAAGGTGGGTAAGGATGGGGTAGTAACAGTTGAGGAAGGAAAGGGACTTCAGATGGAGATTGAATATAAAGAGGGAATGGAGTTTGATCGAGGATACGCCTCTCCTTATTTTGTTACCGATACTGAGAAAATGGTAGCCGAGGTTGAGGATCCATATATTTTAATTACTGATAAGAAAATTTCAGCCATTTCTGATCTTTTGCCGTTTTTAGAGAGATTTGTAAAAGTTTCTAAAAACCTGGTGATTATTGCCGATGAAGTTGATGGTGAAGCCTTGGCTACTTTGGTTGTTAACAAATTAAGAGGTGTGTTCAGCGCCTTAGTAGTAAAAGCGCCTGGTTTTGGTGATCGAAGAAAGGAGATGCTTGAAGATATTGCGATTTTGACTGGTGGGACAGTAATTTCTGAGGAGTTGGGGAAGAAGTTAGAAAATGTAGAAGTTGAAGACTGTGGCCGAGCCGATAAAGTTTGGGCTGATAAAGAAAACTGTAGAATAATTGGAGGAAAAGGTGATCCAGAAAAAATCAAAGCCCGAATCGCCCAAATTCGACGTCAGATTGAAGAGACAACTTCTGAATTTGATAAAGAAAAACTCCAAGAAAGATTAGCTAAATTAGCTGGTGGGGTAGCAGTGATTAATGTAGGAGCAGCAACCGAAGTTGAGATGAAGGAGAAAAAAGAAAGGGTTAATGATGCAGTTTCGGCAACTAAAGCTGCTTTAGAGGAAGGAATTGTTGCTGGTGGTGGTGTCACTCTTCTTCATGCAAGAAAAGTTCTTCTTAATTTAAAAAAGAAGATGGAGCTTGAAGAAGAAAAAACAGGTGTTGATATTGTCTACAAAGCCTTAGCTGAACCAATAAGAATGATTGCTAAAAACGCAGGGATAGATAGCGGTTGGGTATTGAAAAAAGTTGAAGAAGCAAAGGAACAAGACTATGGATTTAATGCCTTAACTTTAGAATTTGGTTCGATGTTTAAACAAGGAATTGTTGATCCAGCTAAGGTAGTTCGCGCTGCTTTAGAAAACGCCTCATCAGTCGCCACTATGATTTTGACTACCGAGGCTTTAGTAACTGATATTCCTGAAAAAAAAGAAAATCAAACTTCTACCCCCTCAATGCCTGAAGAGTATTAATGATAGAAAGTTGTTAAGAAGATTTAGAAAATTAACCCTGCCTTTATTGGCAGGGTTTTTTAATTTGACAATATTTTAGCCAAAAATAAAAAAGATCTATTTTAATTTGGATTATCATTATAATCTAAAAATAAATTATGTCTCCTAAAAATGAGCCGATCGGATCAAAAAAAGGGGACACAAATTAAATTTTGATTTATATAACAATATAAAGTAGCTAATTAAAATTTATTAAATAACCAACATTTTTGTTATTATTTTTTTGCAATAATCAACTTTCGCAGCCTTCCTTCACCAGTAGAATAGGAAGTAAGATTTGAATATTTGGCGGTAATTAACTGGTGTATAATTTTTCTTTCAAAAGAAGAAAGATTAGTGAGTGTTTGTTCCTTGCCGGTTTCTTCAACTTTTTTGGCTATATTTTCAATAAGATTTTCCAATTTTTCTTTTTGTTTTTGGCGAAAATCATTAACGTTGACTAAAAATTCGATTGGCTGACCAAAAGTTTTAAATAAAATCACTTCTAAGATTTTTTGTAGAGAACGAATAGTTTCGCCAAAACGACCAATAACAGTTGACGCTTCCTCGGTTTTAATATTAACATGAAAGATATTTTCTTCTTGGCTTACTTCAACGGTAAAATTATTAATCATTTTTTTAAGCAACTCCTCAGTTTCTTTTTTTATAACTTCAGCTTTTTTCATAATTTTTTTCTTTTAATTTTCGATAGTAAATTATACTTAAAAGTGTAAAAAAATTCCAATATAACGATAAACCAACAGGCAAAGTATATGAAAACCAACCAATCATTAGAGGAAAAATAAATCTCATTTGGATATTAAATATTTCTTGAAGTTGTGCTGTTTCGCTTTTTTCTTTCTTTTCGTCTTTTTTTTCGGATTGACTTTTGGTTATAGGTTGGGTAATGTTTGATTGCCAATATTGTAATAAGGCGGTAATAATTGGAATCAGATAATAATACCAAATTTTTACTTGGGCTGGACTTTTGGCTAAGTTAAAACCAAAAAACCATGGGTCAATGGTTGTGAGTTTTAAGAATGGAAAATAAACTACTTTATTAATTTCATTAACCACTTTTTTTCCATGATCAATTAAAAAAAACGATAAACTTTGATACAAAGCAATAAAAATTGGAAATTGGATTATCAGAAAAAGGCAGCCGGCGGAAGGATTTATTTTGTGTTGTTGAAATAATTCAAGTTGTTTTTTTTGTAAGGTTTTTGGATCATTTTTGAATTTTTTTGAAAGTTTATCTAGTTTTGGTTTTATTTGTTGCATTTTTTTAACAGTTTCTATTTGGGCCTTAAAAAAAGGTTGAAGAAAAAAACGAAGAATTATCGTTAAGCCAATGATAGAAAAGCCAAAAGCACCAGGAATTTTTAAAAAAGAAAAGCCTTTATACAAAAAAACTAAAAGATTAAGAATCGGAATAACAAAAACAGTGTTAAAAAAATTAGGTTCGATCATAAAAATTTAAACTGCTAGTCTTTTTCGTCCTTTTAATCTTCTTCTTTTTATAACTTTTCTTCCACTTTTAGTAGCCATTCTTTTTAAGAAACCATGTTTTCTTTGTCTTTTTTTCTTTTTTGGTTGCCAAGTGCGTTTCATATCACTTGAGTTGTTTCAGATTAATTTTTAAAATTGTTTCTTCTTCACCAAAAAATTTTTTCCAGATAGCTTCGGTAACAAATGGGGCAAAGGGGTGAAGCATCACTAAATTTTTAAAATAAATCTTTTTTAATTCGTTTAAGACTTTAATATTACCATTTTTTATTTCTTCTTTCAACTTCTCAATATAAATATCAGCGAATCTGTGCCATAAAAATTTATGGATTAAGGTTAAAGCTAAGGAAAAACGATAGTTTTTCATTAAATTTTGGTATAGTTTTTTTTCTTTAGTGAATTCGTTTCTTAAGTTTTTTAAAATCTTCAAAATGTTGGGGGAAGACTTTTTTTTCTTTTTTTTGTTTTTTTGTTCGAGAAGATTAAGATATAAAAACCGACCAATATTCCAAACTTTATTAACAAAATTTCTCATCCCAACAATTTTTTCTTCGGAAAGAGATTGATCCGAACCTTCTTTAACCTCAAAAACTAAAGCCAGTCTTAAAGCATCAGCTCCATATTTATCAATCATCTCCATCGGATTGATAACATTACCTTTACTTTTACTCATTTTTTGACCAAATTTGTCTCGAACAAGGCCATGGAGAAAAACTGTTTTAAAAGGTTCTTTTCCGGTGGCGAAGATACCAAGCATAATCATTCGCGCTACCCACCAAGGTAAAATGTCATAACCAGTTTCCATAACAGATGTGGGATAAAAATAATTAAAAAAATCATTGTTTTTCGAATTTCGAATTTCGAATTTCGAATTTCCATTTTGCGTTAGCAAAACGGCATAGGGCCATTGACCAGAAGAAAACCAAGTATCAAAAGTGTCGTTTTCTTGAATAAATTTTTTTTGTTTGCAAGTGGGGCATTTTTCTGGGCTTTCAACTGAGACAAACCATTTTTTGCAGGGACTACAAAAATAAGCAGGAATTTGGATTCCCCAAACAATTTGACGACTGATGTTCCAATCATGAAAGTGGTTTAACCACCAAATTAATGTTTTTTTAAATCGTTTGGGAATAATTTTTATTTTTTCTTTTTTGACAAATTCCTTTGCTTTTTTCGCCAATGGTTTTATTCTTACAAACCATTGTTCCATTGGTAACGGTTCGATTATGCTGCCACATTTATAGCAGTGGCCAACCCTATGTTGATAATTTTCCTCTTTAATAAGAAGTTTTTTTTCTTTAATAAGAGTTAAAATTTTTTCACGAGCTTTAGAAACAATTAAGCCAGCAAAATCATTTCCTGCTTCTTTAGTCATTTTCCCATCGAATCCAATTATTTGTTTAAAAAGTTTTGGATCAATTTTTTGTCTTTGAGCAATCTCAAAGTCAATTGGGTCATGATAAGGAGTTACTTTGACTGCGCCGGTACCAAATTTTGGATTAACAACTAAGTCGGCAACAATTTCGATTTTTTGATTAACAATTGGCAACACCACTTTTTTTCTAATTAATTTTTTATATCGTTTATCTTTGGAATTAACGGCTACGGCTACATCTCCAAGCATAGTTTCGGGTCTTGTGGTGACAATAGTAACTCCTCCTTTTTTTGGATTGTTGATATCGAAAGGATACAAAATATACCAGAGTTTTCCTTCTTTTTCTTTATAAGTTACTTCTAAATCAGAGAAAGAAGTACCACAGTGAGTACAGTAATTAACAATGGCTTTTTCTTTATAAACAAGATTTTCATCGTAAAGTTTTTTAAAAGTTTGGTAAACAATTTTAACAATTTCAGGATCCAAAGTGAATTTTTTCTTCGACCAATCTAGAGCAAAACCTAATCTTCGCAATTGATTTTCCATATTTTCTCGGTTTTTCATTACAAAATCCCAAATCAGTTGGTATAAGGTCTTTGCGTCAAAATCAAATCGACTTTTTCCTTGTTTTGTTAGTTCTTTCTCAAAGACATATTGGGTTTCAAAACCGGCATGATCTGCGCCAGGAACACATAAGACTTCATCGCCTAAAAGTTTGTGATAACGTATCATAATATCTTCATAGACGTACATTGCATGACCTAAATGAAGATTGGCGTTGGCATTTGGTGGAGGAAGGATAATAGAAAATGGTTTTTTTTTGGGATTAACTTTGGCTTCAAAAATTTTTTTTTCTTCCCAAAATCGATAAATTTTTTCTTCATAATTTTTAGGTTGATATTTCGGTTCCATAATCTTATTATTATATAATATTTACTTATGAATTGGATTGTTATTTCTTTTTATTGGTGGGGATTTTTGTTTTTATTGAGTATTGTTTTTTATCCACTAACCCGACGGATTTTTTCTAATTTTTTTGATTTTGCTTATCCCTTTTCAAAGGTTTTGGCCATAGTTTTTATTTCTTATACGAGTTATGTTTTAGGGACTTTAAAAATTCTTTCTTTTTCGCGTTTAAATCTTATTTTAATTACTTTTGGATTTTTGATTGTTAATTTTTTTTTATGGAAACAGATAAAAAAAGAAAAAGAAAATAAATCTCTATGGCAGTTTTTTTTAATTTTTTTAGAAGAATTTTTATTTGTTATTGCTTTTTTCTTTTGGGTTTTTGTTCGTTCTCAAGAACCATCGATTCGAAGTCTAGAAAAATTTATGGATTTTGGTTTTATCAATTCCATTCTTCGAGCAAAATATTTTCCACCTTTGGATATGTGGTATGCAGGGGATGATATTTCTCCTTCTGGTTACTCAATTAATTATTACTATTTTGGCCATTTAACGGGTGCTGTTTTGATTAAGTTACTGGGGGTGAACTCAGCAGTTGGATACAATCTGATTTTAGCCACAATTTTTGCTTTAGGAATAACTTTAGTGTTTTCTTTTATTTTCAATCTTATTTTTTTATCTAGTGAATTAATAAAAAGAAAGATAGAAAATGGAAAGGGTTTTGGAAAGGTTTTTTTTGTTAGTCTTTTAGGTGCTTTTATTACTAATTTAGGTGGTAATCTCCATACTATTTACCTTTTTACTAAAGGTTATCCAAACGAAAACCCAATTCCTTTTTGGAAAATTCTTTCATGGTTGAATCCTTCCTCTTACTGGTATCCTAATGCTACCCGTTTTATCCCTTATACCATTCATGAGTTTCCTTCTTATTCTTATGTGGTGGCAGATCTTCATGGTCATGTTTTTGATATTCCTTTTGTTCTTTTAACTCTTCTGATTTTATTTAGAGTTTTTTTGGTCTTTGGGGGTGGAAAAAACCAGATAAAAAAAACCAATTGGTTATCGTTGGTGATCAATACTTTATTTATTGGATTTATGATTGCAATAAACTATATGACTAATGCTTTTGATGGTCCAATTTACTTTCTTTTGGGAATTATTTTATATTTTTTGGTCTTTAAAATTAGTTCTAAATTTGTTTATTCATTATTTATTCTTCTCTATTCATTTTTATTTTTTTCCTTGCCTTTTTCTTCTCATTTTAAACCTTTTGTGGATGGAATAGGAGTTAATTGTGCCCCGTCTTTTTTGATCAATATTGGTTATTTAAAACCTTTTCTTTTTGAAAAAGGAAATTGTCAGAATTCTCCCTTTTGGATGCTTTTTTTGCTCTGGGGTTTTTTTTGGATAAGTTTTTTGATTTTTTTGTTTTTGCGTAAGGAGAAAGAATTTTTTGAGAAAAAGGAAAAGTTTTCTTTTTTAATTTTAGATTTTATTTTAGTTTTGTTTTCCTATGGTACTTTTTTAGTGCTTATTCCAGAATTCTTTTACATGAAAGATATTTATCCTGCTCACTTTCGTGCCAATACTATGTTTAAATTAGGATATCAGGCTTTTATTATGATGAGTATCGCCTCAACATTTGTTTTTTATAAGATAAACTATTTAAAAAACTTTTTTTGGAAAACACTTTTAAAAACTATATTTGTCTTAATGTTATTTTTTGTTTTAATTTATCCCTTCTTTGCAATTTCTTCATATTACGGTAGCCTAAGAAGAAGCCCAGAACTTGATGGCAGTGTTTGGCTAAAAGATTATTATCCACAAGATAAGGAAATTATTGATTATTTTAACGAAAATATTTCTGGTCAACCGGTAATTCTGGAAGCTCAAGGTGATTCTTATACTGATTATGGAAGAATTTCCGCCTTTACTGGTTTACCGACAGTGGCTGGATGGTGGGTGCATCAGTGGCTTTGGCGAGGGTCAGCAGAGGCGGTGGGGAAAAGGATTCCTGATCTTGTTGAGATTTATGAAGGAAAAGATTTAAAAAAAACTAAAGAATTATTAAAAAAATATCATGTTAAATATGTAATTATTTCGAGTTTAGAACGGCAAAAATATCCGAATTTAAATGAAAAAAAATTCTTAATTCTTGGTAAAAAAATCTTTGAAAGTTCTAATAAATTTGGAGCCTTGTACCAGGTAAGATAAAAAAGATATTGACAAAAAAATTTTTTTTTGCTAATCTTTTTTAGAGAGCATTACTACTCGTCGACATTCCCAAAAACGAGCGGTAGTGATGCTCTTCATTTTTTATTTTAAAGATGATACAAAGTAATTGGAATTTTTAAATTTCTTTTTAAAAGCTTCATAAATTGTTGAGCGGCAAAATTGGAAACTCTCTCTTTTTTGGTACTTTCTTTGTTCTTTTTAATCTTTATTTTCATATCAATCATATTTAAAATTATAAACAAAAAAAACTTTATTGTCAAGACCCATAATAAAATTACTTAAAACTATAAGATATCCTATATAATATATAAAATTTTTATCGTGATTTTTTTATTTTTTATTACTCATTTTTTTGAGAATTTTAGAGTTCAAATTAGTGATATAATAAAATAAAATGAAGTTTTCGTTTTTGACTTACAACACCTGTCTTAATCATGGATTTTTAGAGATTGAAAAGATTATTAAAAAATATCACCCTGATATTGTTTGTGTTCAGGAAGTAGAAACAGAACAAGAAAATTTAAGAAAAATCGAACAATTTGGTTATACATTAGCAGATTTTGCTAATTCTTTTATTAAAAAAGGAAAGATTTTTGGTATTGCTACTTTTTATAACCCAAAGCGCTTTAAGATAGTTGATTCAAATTTTACTTTTCTTCCCAAGGTTTTTAACCAAATTTTTTCTTCTCTGTTTAATTTTATTACTCATACTTATGAAAAAAGAACTGTTTTGGAAAATGTTTTTGTTGATCTTTTAACTAAAAAAAAGATTTTAGTTTATAATAACCATTTTCCGGTATTAACTACCAATGGTGAAAAACTTAAAGCTTTAAAAAATTTATTTGATTTTTATCAAATTAAGAAAAAAAATCATGTCATTATTACTGGTGATTTTAACTATTTTCCTTATGGACGAAAGAGACTAGAAAACCTTATTTCTCAATATGATTTGAAAGAAGGAACAAGAAACATTTCTTACACTATTTTTTATAATTTTAAAAATAAAAAAATTGCTAAAACTTACTCTTTTATTGTTCGAATTTTTGCCAAATTATTTTCGTTTTTTTTTACGAATCGACTAAAGATTGATTATATATTTTATAAAGGCTTTAAACTTATAAACTCTAAAAGAATTGATGTTGATTTTTCTGATCATTATCCATTACTTTCTATTTTTTGTTACAAATAATTTTTTCTAAACCGATTTCAAAATCACTCATTGGCCAAAAAATGTTTTTTAAACTTCTAATGTCACTATATTGGGGAATACCTGGTTTTTCTTTTATATATTCCTCATAGGTTATTTCTTCAATAAGAGAAAGAGGGAAATTAAATTTTTTAGCAATAATTTTTGCTACTTCAAAAGGCGAATAAGCTCTATTGCCAACAAGGTGAAAGACATCAATGGTATAGTTTTTAACAAGATATTTTAGCCCAAAAGCAATATCATCAACTAAAGTGGGTGTTATTAAAGCGTTTTTAATCATTTTTAAGGGTTTTTTTTGCTTCAAAAATTTTTTTAATTTATGAACAAAATCAAGTTTTTTTGGAAAAAAAACTCTATAAGGGTAAGAGATTCTAACTATCATTCCTTGATTTTTGACGATCTCTTCGCCTTTATATTTAGTTAATCCATAAAAACCGACAGGATTTGGTTTTGAATTTTCAAAAAAAGGAAGATTTTCTTTTTTTCCATCAAAAACAAAGTCGGTGGAGATATAAATAAACTTTTTCTTTTTAAAAGAAACAAATTCAAAAACATTTCTTGTACCTTCAACATTAATTTTATAAGCTAAATTTTTTTCTTCTTCAGCTTTAGCAACATTAGTATAAGCTGCTAAATGAAGAAAGAAATCGAAGTTGGTATCTTTTAAAACTTGGTAGACTTTGTCTTTATTGGTAATATCTATTAAAGATCGAGGTAGAGAAATGAAGTTAAAGTCTTGGTTTAGAAGTTCAATAATTCTTGATCCAACTAGTCCATCAGCGCCAGTAACTGCAATTTTGAGCATAAAAATATTTAATTTTAAATTTGAAATCTTTAATTAATTTTTAATAATTAAAATTCAGTGAATTAAAAAATGAAAATTACTTCTGGTATTGTTTTTTGTAATATTTCTGATATTCCCCAGATTTTATCTTTCTCCACCAATCTTGATTTTTTAAATACCAATCGATAGTTAGTTTTAATCCGGTATCAAGGTCTAATTGCGGTTTCCAACGAAGTTCATTTTTGATTTTACTCCAGTCGATCGCATACCGGCGGTCATGACCGGGTCTGTCTTTTACAAATTCAATATAACTTTCATCTTTTCCCATTAGTTTTAAAATTTTTTTTACAACCTCAAGGTTTGAGACATCTTTAGTTAAACCACCAATAAAATAGGTTTCGCCTATTTTTCCTTTATGTAAAATCAAATCAATGGCGCAACAGTGATCTTCCACATATAGCCAATCACGAACATATAATCCATCACCATATATTGGTACTTTTTTTTCTTCAATGATGTTAGTTATCGCTAAGGGAATAAGTTTTTCAGGAAATTGATAAGGACCGTAGTTATTTGAACAATTAGAGATGGTTATTGGTAAACCATAGGTGATGTAATAAGCGCGAACTAAGTGATCTGAGGCTGCTTTTGAAGCGGAATAGGGACTTCTTGGATTATAGGGGGTTTTTTCGTTAAATTTTTCTTTAGATTCAAGTGATAAAGCACCAAAGACTTCATCGGTTGAAATATGGTGAAATCGTTTAATTTTATTTTTTAATGCCGCTTCGAGCAAAACATAAGTTCCTTCAATATTGGTTTTAATAAAAGGAGCTGGATCTATAATAGAGCGATCGACGTGTGATTCAGCGGCAAAATGAATGATGGTATTAATTTGATATTTTTTTATGACTGAATTGACAAGAGAAAAATCACAGATGTCTCCTTTAACAAATAGATAATTTGGATTTTTTTCTACACTCTTTAAATTTTCTAAGTTTCCTGCATATGTAAGTTTATCTAAGTTTAAAATTTTATCTTTAGGGTATTTTTTTAACCAGTAAAGAATAAAGTTTGAGCCGATAAATCCAGCACCACCGGTAACTAAAAGATTCATAATTAAATATTTTAACATTTTGATCTATTTTTTGGTAAAATTATTTTTGGCTTCGGGGAATAGCTCAGATGGCCAAGAGCGCACGCTTTGGGAGCGTGAGGTCGTGGGTTCAAGTCCCACTTCCCCGACTTAAATTTTATGCAGCAAGAAGATCTTTTTTATTTTGAGGAAAAAAATCTTAATAACAATTTATTATCTTCAAAGAAAAAAATTACTTGGCTTTCTCATAGTGCTTTGGAAGAAATGCATCGTTGTCCTCGTTGTTTTTGGCTTTCCTATAAAGAAGGGATAAAATTACCAGAGGGAATTCAATCACGATTGGCTAATCGTTTTGATATTATTTTAAAAAAATACTTTGATAGTTATCGATTGAAAGGTCAAATTCCTCCTCTTATTGATGGTAAGATTAAAGGTAAACTTCAAAACCCATTTAAGGAAAGATATTATTTTAAGTTTAATGATGATTTTGGATTTTATGGAAAATTGGATGAATGTTTAATTGATAATGAAGGTTATCATATTCCTATTGACTTTAAAACCACCTCATCTGATCCACGAGATAAAGAAACTTTATCAGCTTATCAGAATCAAATTGATGAATATTTATTTTTAATGGAAGAAAATGGTAAAAAAGTAGCAGATTTTGGTTATCTTATTTATTTTTTTCCTCAAACATCTATTGAATTAAGTAATGGTTTTCCAATGATTGTTCACGTAGTTAAAATTGAAAGAAAGATAAAAGATATTAGAAAAAGAATTGAGGAAGCAGTAAAAATTCTAATAGGATCAATTCCAAATTCATCTCCAAGATGTGTTTTTTGCAATTGGTTTTTCAAAGTTAAAAATTACTACTAAAATTTAAAATTTAAGATATATTTTTAAAAAATTTGTGTATTTATTTAAATTAATGTATCTTTATTTTAATAAACTCTAATAAGTTTTTTATAATTTTTAATAATTGAATTATTGATATTGAAATTTATTTTTTATTTACTTTATTATTTTTTATATTAATGTTTACAATGTATAAAATAAATATATAATTTAAATAAAGATTGAAATCCAGTTATTATATGAATTTAGAATTTTATTTTAAAAACCGAAAATATTTTTTTATATTTATATTCTTTTTATTTTTTTCTTTTGTTCTATCTGTTTATATATTTTTAACAAGAAAGAATAATAATACTAAAAAAGATGTGAATTATAATTTTGTTGAAAAAAATAATGGAGATTTAGCTTTAAATTTAGATACAAAAATTAATAATAATGCCTATAAAAAGAAAAATAATGAAAAGAAAATAATTGATAAGATAAATTTGAATAAAAATGAAATAGCAAAAAATATTGTTCTTTGGTTAAAAGAGATGGAAAATAAAGTCGCTTTACAATGTTCTAATAAAAAATGTGAATCTTTAGGAACTGATAGACAAAGAGAAATAGGAAGTATTTGGGCTTTTTTCAATTACTATCTTTATTCAAAAGATGAATCATATTTTAATCTATTTAAAGATAAGTTAAAAAAATATGCACAGTTATCACGAGAACAACAATTTCAATCAGATTTTCTACAATGTTATTATATTAATGATATTTATCAAAAAGGAATAAAAGAAAAGCTGATTAATGAAAATTTAAAAAAGTATTTAGATGATATATGTATAAATAACATCTATTTTAGAGAAAGAGATATAGTTAACAAAGAAGATAATATTAACAATTTTAATAGTGAATTTTTAATTAATAGAATAAAATCTATATCATCAATAGATATATCTAAATCAGATAATAGTTCTAATAGATCTTTATTAGTAGAAAATAAGCAACATTATCTCCTTTTTATAACTGCTGCTGCCGACCATGTTGCTCGTTATTTTGTTCTTAACAAGCCAATTAATCTTTATGCAGCAAAAGCTTATTTTGATTCTGCTGTTGATTATTTTATAATTAATAAAGAAAATATTTTATCAGAATCACCATTTTTAGGCTTAGCGGCAATTAGTATATATAAAGTTAATTTGAAAGATGATTATCTTAATTTTGCTAAATTTATATTTGATTATTTAGATTCAAAAAATAAGCTTGATAAAAATACTTTATTTAAAATTGGTATGGCCTATTTAGGAAAAGAAATCTATTTATTAACAAAAGAAACTAAATACTTAGACTCTTACAATTATTATTTTGATAATCTATTAGAAAATAATTTTGATATAAGAGGATATAAAGGTTTTAGAGAAAATAAAAAAATTTTTCATAATGGTGGAGATTATATTTATATATATGATACAAGAATAAATTATTTAACTTTAAATTTAATTTTAAGTAATTAAAAGATGAGAAAATATGTTTTTATTTTTATAATTTTAAAATTTTTTTCATTATTTTTTATTTTAAAAAGAGTAGATGCTTTATTAGTATGTAAATCTCCTTTAAAATATTGTTCAGAAAATTACAAAGAAAGATGTACTACTAGGGATGGTAGAAGTGGTACAAAGCAATGTTTTAAAGAAGGTTGCAATGAAACAGGTGGAGGTGGTCCTTCATGTCCTTGGCAGGGTAGTTCGAGGTGTGGAGAGTGTGTTCCGGATGATAATAATCCTCCTCCACCTCCAAATGTTAGTCTTTGTAATCAAACAGAAGGAGGAGGAGTAGGGATTTGTGTAAAACCAGATGGTAGATATTGTCAACCTTCGTGTAATAATGAATGGAATGCTTCACCAAATGAACCAAACGTAGAGTGTAGAAGAGTATCCTGTTCGCCTTGTGGTAACAATACTACTTGTTGTAGAAAAGTAAATCCACCCACAAATCCTCCGACTAATCCTTCTCCACCACCAACAGAAGTTCCAATGCCAACTCCGAGTTATACCACTCCTCCAGTAAATCCACCCAAAACCCCAACTCCAACACTAACAAAAACCCCAACTCCAACAATAACTCCAAGCCCAACTCCAACTATTTTTTATGTCACTGCTACTCCAAGACCGACTGAAAGTTCGAGATATGAAGTTAGAAATCAAGGAAATGTTTCTTATATCTGGATTTGTTTAAGAACTGAAGCTTACAATGGTAATCAATATGGTCCGGGTTTGGATCATAGATTAAAAGCAACTGGTCAATTACCTCATTCATATGGCCAAGATATTTATATTGTTGGTTGTGTTACAAATAATCAAACAATTTACTGTACTACTGGAAATTCAGAAAGAGATAGATATCTTGGTATTAGTAAATTAGATCAACATACGTTTCAATTACTTCACCCTCAAAACCCTTTTAAGATTGGGACAAATACTAATTCAGTAGAGGCTTATGTTCGTTCAACTACTAGAGATTTTATGACTCATACTATATATGCTGTATATAGAAATCCTTCTTTAGGGAATGAATTTGGTCAAGGTGGTCTTCAGCAAGGAACAACTATTTTTTCTTCAAGTGATGAGACTAAGTGTGTTTTGATTAAATGGGATCCCAAAGGAAAAGTAATAGATTACTATACAAAAAAGCCAGTTAATAATGTTGAGATTATACTACTTGATGAGAAAGGTAAAAAAATTATTGAACCAGGATTAGTGAATCCAAAAAAAACAAAAGAAGATGGTTCATTTGACTTTTTTATTTCTGAAGATAATAATAGATTGTATAAAATAAAAGTTAATTTACCAAAAGATTATCGATTAATTGATAATAAAGAAATTATTAATAAATTACCTAAAGAATTTTCTGACTCTTCAAAATACATTATATACTCTGAAAATTTGATATTAAAATTAAATGATATTAAAAATAAAGAAGTTATTATTTTTATAAGATCTAACAAAGAAAATTTTTGGCGAAAAATTTTAAATTTTTTTATTAATTAAATTTTCCAATAACTGCCATCTTCTTTTTTTTACTTCATAAGGAA
>Ga0197142_1000203_pt1 | contig 53593 bp, 42 predicted proteins | sample GBS60_MetaG_FD_148614 | JGI IMG/M metagenome (GOLD analysis project Ga0197142, IMG submission 148614) | Sediment microbial communities from Great Boiling Springs, Gerlach, Nevada, United States - GBS 60_MetaG | ecosystem: Environmental > Aquatic > Thermal springs > Hot (42-90C) > Sediment... | reverse complement strand
ACCTTTTGAGCTCTACGAAAAGCATTTTCAAAAGAAGCAGGTAAAACTGAAACATTGGAACGTGAGAGTTCATCTTTAACAGATGCAAAGTCAAAACGAAAAGACGAGGGTTCCGTATCCCCCGAGACAAAGACTACGGATAATTCATCACCGTCTTTTAGATTAGAAATCAACTGATTGAGAACATTTTTAGCTTGCCTAAACCTATTCCCAAACTCATCGGAAACATCCATCGAAATTGAGTTATCTAAGATAACAACTGCAGAGACAGTACTATAACTTTTTAGCAAAGGAAGATCACTTTTAACAACAGGTCGAGCAAATGAAAAAACAAGAAAAATAATAATTAAAGTCCTAAGCACTAAAAGCAAAATCTGTTTTAACTTTAATCGACGTATTTCGGTTTTCTGTAATTCTTTCAAAAAACGAATCGATGAAAATTCGATTGTCTTATTTTTTCGCAAAACAAGAAGATGAATAATAACAGGTATTGAAGCTGCAAGCAAACCCAAAAGGTAAAAAGGATTAAGAAAATGCATACTTAACTAAAATTAATAAATATAAAACGAAGAAATAAAAGGATAATTTAAATTCAGTCTTCTTTGAAAAAGAATTCGCTAAGATCATCAAAACGAATATTTACAACAATCCATCCAAGTTTAGGCGATTTATAATAAGTAAAAACCCATCGCATTGGAAAATCGGGGTGGTATGCCAAATAACGAACCCGAATAAACGATTCAGAAACAATATCAGAACTTATTGGTTCGTAAGACTTTATGGCACCATAGATCATACTCGCTCTTTTAGTTTCGTTTATTAACTTCTGAATTTCTTCGTTTTTTTTCTTTAAAGGGCTATCACCTATCAGCTCTTCAAACGCTTTTTCAACTTTATTGGCTATAATACTATCGAAAAAAGTATGAATTTTATCAAGTACTTCCTGTGGAACACCAAGAACAGAAACCTTCTTTACTTTTTCTGTTTCCGACAAAGGCAATTTACCTTCTTGACAATAAGTTGAATAAAAAGCAAAAAACAAAACTGAAGCAAACAAAACAAATTTAATCATAATAACCGCAACTTAAATTTAAAAAACAAAATTAAGTATTATTTTCTGAATTCCAAGTTACTTCGGGAATATTTTTTATAAAATTAATATAGCGGGCAAATACAAAAAGAAAGTCCGAAAGCCTATTCAAAAGAACAACGATAAAGTGATTAACTTTATCTTGATTTTCAAGTTCGACAATGCGTCGTTCTGCTCGTCTACAAACTGTTCTTGCAATATGAACAAAAGCAGATTCGAAACATCCCCCGGGCAAAATGAAGTGCCTTAGTTCAGGCAATTTATCTGAATAATAATCTATCATACTTTCAACCATTTCAACATTTACTGGAGAGATTCTTATAATTTTTGCTTCTCTTTTAGATTCAAGAGGAGTTGCAAGGTCGGTTCCAACCAGGTAAAGCAAATGGTTTAACTTCAAAATATTTTCTTTGTCCGCCTGTGGCAAATCAAAAGACGAAATAACTCCTAAATAAGAATTTAGTTCGTCTATTGTTCCATAAGCTTCAACCCGCAAAGCGGATTTTGAGACACGAGTTCCATCGAAAAGGGAAGTTTCGCCATTGTCCCCAGTTCTGGTGTAAATTTTCATAGTTAATCCAAATTTGTAATTTTGTTAATTTTAATTTTTTCAAAAATGCAATTTAACTTTGGAAAAAGAAATTATTAAAGTTTTGTTCATAGGTGATATTTTTGGCAAATCGGGTTTAAGTGCCATATCTAATTACTTCCCAATTTTCTTGGAAAAGTACGCGCCAGACTTTGTTATTGGAAATGCAGAAAATGCTGACGACGGGAAAGGCGTAGTTCCAGAAACCGCTGAGATGCTTTTCTCTTCGGGCTTCGATGTCTTGACAACTGGAAATCATATTTGGGACAACTGGAAATCTCGACCTTTACTAGCCAAAACGAATAAAGTCCTTCGACCTATGAATTACCCCAGCGGTAATCCCGGCCTTGGTTATTTTGTTTTCGAAATTCCCAACACCGAAGTTAAAATTGGAGTAATCAATTTACAAGGCAGAACTTTTATGCAAACAATTGATTGCCCTTTTCGTTCTGCCGACAGAGCTATCAACGACATATCGACAAAAACCAATATTATAATCATTGACTTTCATGCCGAAGCAACAGCCGAAAAAATTGCTCTTGCACACTATTTAGATGGTAAAGTAAGTGCAATTGTTGGAACACATACCCATATTCAATCCGCCGACGAACGAATTCTGCCTAAAGGCACTGGATACATAACTGATGTTGGAATGACAGGGCCATACAATTCTGTTGTGGGATTAAAAATTGAAATTGCTCTAAAAAGATTTTTGCTTCAAACACCGTTTAAATTTGAGCAAGCAATTGGGGATGAGCACATTGCTGGAGTTTATTTCGAAATAAACAGTACCACGGGGAAATGTGTTAAAATCGAAAGATTTTTCCACCCCGAATTTTCTAAAAACAATTCAGTGGACAAGCAAAATGAAACGCAATGAAGGACTAAAAATAGCAATAGTTGGAGCCACTGGACTCGTTGGGAGAACTTTTTTAAAAGTATTAGAAGGCTCTCACTTACCTATTGATGAAATTCAACTTTTTGCCACTGAAAAAAGTGCTGGACAATTTCTCGAGTTTAAGGGAACAAATCTAACGGTCGAGAACATAAAACAAGCCGATTTTACAAAATTTGATGTAGCTTTGTTTTCCGCTGGCAAAGTTGCCAGCAAAGAAATTGTTCCGGTTGCTGTAAAAAGTGGCTGTTTAGTCATTGACAACGGTAGTTACTGGCGAATGCATCCAGATGTTCCACTCGTCGTCCCCGAAGTCAATTTTCAGCAAGCATTAAACCACAAGGGCCTTATAGCAAATCCAAATTGTTCCACAATTCAACTTGTCGTTGCATTAAAACCTATTCAGTTAAAGTATGGTCTTCGCAAAGTCGAAGTTTCAACATACCAGGCAATAAGTGGCGCAGGACAAAAAGGAATACAAAAACTGCAAACGGAACTTGCAACCGGTGGAACCGAAAACCTTTTATCAAAACATCCGATTGCTTTCAATATTATTTTTCATTCAATTCCTTCGAAATATAACTTTTCCGAGGAAGAAACAAAAATTATTAACGAAACCAAAAAGATTTTAGAGGATAAAAGTTTAAAAATCACCGCAACTTGTGTAAGAATTCCTGTTTTAGTAAGCCATTGCGAATCGGTTTCGATTGCAACAAAAGAAGAATTTTATCTTGAGGATGTCGAAGAAACCTTTAAAAGTAGTCCCGGAATTAAAGTTATTGATGAACCCGATAAAGAAGAATACCCCACACCGCGAATGGCTGAGGGAACAGATATTGTTTACATAGGCCGTATCCGCAGAAATCCGGCTGAAAAAAATGGGTTACATCTCTGGGTAGTTGCCGATAACCTTCGCAAAGGAGCAGCAAGTAATGCGGTTCAAATACTCGAAAATCTTTGGAAAGCAAACCCAGAGAAAATATATAATTTCAAATCACTTTTCTAACTTTCGGTTTTAGGTTTAATTATTGCATCCCAAGTTACTTCGCAACCCGAAGCTTTAAACATTGCCGAAGCTGAACAATATTTTGTTTGAGATAGTTCTATAGAACGACTCAAATCTTCCATCGTAGCATCCGGGCTTATTAGCTCATAGATTAAATGTGCCTTTTTGAAAACCATTGGATGTTCCTTGGCTCGCTCAGCAACTATCTTGACATTAAATCCTTCAACCGTTTTTCTTTTTTTTCTTAAAATGCTTATGACATCCATTGAAGTACAAGCTCCCATAGCCATAAGGAATACTTCCATTGGCTTTGGCGCAGTATTTTCTCCACCAACTGAAGGGTCGGTATCGAAAACTGTTTCTAATCCAAGCTTATTTTTTCCAATGAGCCGCATATTGCGGTCAAGAGAAAGATTAACTTCCACCGACTTCTCCGAATTGTTTGACTACTATTTCTATTGGTTTTATATTATTTCTCTCTACTTGTTTTTCTATGAACTCACGAACTTTCGGTCGAATAAAAATCTTATCAGAATGCTCAAAAATTACGTTCGATAAAATCGAAAGATGCACTTCTATTGGCAAAGTTTTATTCAAAATAATAATCTTTTCATCTCGAACAATGCAGGCACCACCTTCGAAATTGCCATTCTCCCTACGAATTTTATAACCAAGAGACTTGAGCAAATCTATCATTTCGTTATATATTTCTTTCTGTTTCATTTTTTTTGCATTTTTTCAATGGCTGAAAAATTGAAAATATTAAAATCGTAAAAAGGGCAAGCCAATTGTAAACGATCATAAAATTAAATTTTGCAAATCTTCTGTGAAAGAAGGTTTGTATTTCATTTGAATAATAATTCAAATTATTGGAAAAAAAAACATATAAACCAAGCCGAATATCCCAAAAAAGAAGAATCAATTGTGAAATAACAGCTAAAGAAAAAAGAATGCAGGACATAAAAACCCAACCTTCGGTTTTGAGAAAGTTTTTTAAGTGAGAAAACAACACAATCGACGAGACGAGAGCAAGAAAAAAACCAGAATTAGTATATAAAGAACCAATAGCGAAATGTCGTACAGTCCATAAAGCCAAATCATCATTTACCCAATACCTAAACGAAATTGAATTTACTTTTGGCTCGAAAATATCGTATGCTATGACTGTTTGAACCATTGAACCACCAATCCAGATTACCACCCCGATTAAAAATAAACAAACAAAAACCTTTTGATAAGTTTTGAGCTTCACTTTATTTACCAAATTAATCAAACAAAGTAATGTTCTCGCTTTTTGTTGGCAAGCTGCCCTTTTGCTCTTTTTCGCCTATTAATTCCAAAAACTCAATTTCATTCAAAATCTTTATTCCTAATTTGAGAGCGTCAGAGTATTTCGAACCTGGATTTGCTCCTGCAATTACAAAACTTGTTTTCTTGCTCACACTACTCGAAACTTTACCTCCCAGCTGTTCAATTTTTGCTTTTGCCTCGTTTCGCGTCATGCTCTGAAGCTCACCAGTTAGAACAAATGTAAACCCTTCAAGTTTTCTTACAGTTGGAATAAATTCATCTTGTTCTTCAAAATTCACCCCATAGGTCCTAAGCTTCTCGATTATTTCGAGCTCTTTCGGATCGGAAAAGAAACGAACCAAAGATTCGGCCATCTTTTCGCCAATTTCGTAAATCGCTGTAAAATCTTCTTTCGAGGCTTTTATGATATTGTCCAAATTCCTAAAATGTTTAGCAAGAATTTTTGCAGCCCCCTCGCCAATCAAACGAATTCCCAAACCAAATATCAAACGATGTAAAGGTCGTTTCTTACTTTGCTCAATTGCTTCGAGCAAATTGTCCACTTTTTTCTCTCCCCATCGTTCCAACTCTATTAACTTACTTCGAAATTGGTGTAATTCGTAGATGGACGCTATGTTCTTCAAAAAACCCAGAGTAACTAATTGGTCAACAACTTTTTCCCCCATCCCTTCAATATCCATTGCATTTCGAGAAGCAAAATGTTCTATTCTACGCCTTAACTGCCAAGGGCATTCAGGGTGCTCACAAAAATAAGCAACTTCGCCAGGAAGCCGTATCAATTTACCCTGCAAACCACAATCGCAATATTCAGGAAAAACAAATTCAACAGCCCACGGAGGCCGTTTTTCTAAAACCACTCCTGAGACCTTTGGAATCACTTCACCTCCTTTTTCGACAATCACAGTATCACCAACACGTAAATCCAGCTCCTTAATATAATCCGCATTATGAAGAGTTGCACGGCTAACTGTTGTTCCTGCCAGGAAAACAGGTTCCAATTCGGCAACAGGAGTAACAATCCCAGTTCGTCCAACTTGCAAAGTTATTTTCTTCAAAACTGTTGTGGCTTTTTCTGCTTCATATTTAAAGGCAATAGCCCAACGAGGTGACCGAGCTATCATCCCTAAACGGCTTTGCTGTTCGAGTGAATTCACTTTCACCACAATCCCATCGATTTGGAAAGGCAACGTATGTCTTTTGTCCTTCCACTCTTCAATGAATTGGAAAACTGCATCTAAATTTGAACACAGCTTTGAGTATGGAGAAACTGGCAATCCCATAGCTTTCATCAATTCAATATTTTGGCTTTGGGATACTAACTCAACATCATCTGTATCCAAATAATAAACTACCAGGCGAAGCGGCCGCCGGGCAACCTGTCGGGGGTCAAGCAATTTCAAAGTTCCGGAAGTAAGGTTTCGAGGATTTGCAAATGGTTTTTCTCCGTTATTTATTCGTTCCTCATTAATCTTTAAAAAATCAGCTACATTTAAGTAAACTTCCCCGCGTACTTCAAAATTTTTTATTACTTTTCCATCCACTGATACTTCCTTCGTGATTAAAGGCAAATTTTTTATTGTTTTAATATTCAAAGTAACATCATCTCCAACAAATCCATCTCCTCTTGTAACAGCAAGCGAATATTTATTGTTTTCGTAAAAAATACTTATGGCAACACCATCAAACTTCAATTCGGTATAATATTCCACTGGTTCGTTGCCAAGCAACTCTACCACTCGCCTGTGAAAATCCTTTACCTCATCGAAAGAATATGTATTGGACAACGAAAGCATTGGTTTTTTATGTGGTACATTCCGGAATTCTTTCAAAGGTTCTCCACCAACTCTTTGAGTTGGAGAATCTGGGGTTATTAGTTCTGGGTGCTCTTTTTCTAATTTTACTAACTCTGAAAAAAGCAAATCATATTCGTAATCAGAAATCAAGCTCTCATCTTTAACGTAATAGTAATGGTCGCATAAATAAATAATTTCTCTTAGCTTTGAAATTTTCTTAGAAATATTTGTTTCTTGCCTGTAAGAACTAATTAATTCCTGAATATCCATAAGGCTACTTTGTCATATCCAACATATTCATTAGCCATTGATATTCAATTTCAATATTCTGCACTTGCTGGTCGACAGATTGCCCCGAACCATGTCCGCTTTCAAAATCAATTAGCAACAGTATGGGATTTATTTGCCAGGGTGAATTTTGCAGTAATGCTGTGAATTTCTTCGCATGCAAAGGATCAACACGAGTATCGTTTTCACCAGCTCGGATTAACATCGCTGGTAGGCTAATTCCGACTTTAACATTATGATACGGTGAGTATTTGAGCAAATATTTAAAATCATCTTCCTTATCGGGGTCTCCATATTCTGGTATCCAGTATCGAGCGATAAGAAATTTATGATAACGAATCATATCGAGCAAAGGTACGGCACAAATCGCAGCTTTGAAAAGGTCGGGTCGTTGTGTAACAACTGCACCAACAAGCAAACCACCATTACTACCACCTTTGATAGCAAGTCTCTTGGAGTTTGTATATCCCTGCTGAATCAAATATTCAGCAGCAGAAATAAAATCGTCGAAAACATTTTGCTTGTTCTTAAGCATTCCTTTCCTATGCCAGTTCTCTCCATATTCGCTGCCACCTCGAAGACAAGCAACAGCATACACACCTCCACGATTTACAAAAGATGCTGTTACACCAATGTAGTGGGGGAGCATACTAACATTGAACCCCCCGTAACCATAAAGCAAAGTTGGATTATTTCCATCAAGATTTATTCCCTTCCTATGAACTATAAACATAGGAACCCGAGTACCATCTTTGGAGGTATAGAAGACCTGTTTGGATTCAATATCCGAGGTTTCAATAGGTGGTTTATCTTCAAAAATTAATTGCCAGTTTAAAGTTTTTTCGTCAAGTCGATACATTTTAAAAGGGGTTGTAAAACTCATCAAAGAAACAAAAACAGAACCGGTCTCTTTATTATAACTTATGCCCGAAACATTTGCAAATTCAGGCAGCTCAATCTCCCGAAGGAACTTCCCATCCAAAGTATAAAGCATCAGTCGGGAAAGAACATCCCTTTTTTCGCGAACGATAATATTGTAATTTGTAACAATAAAATCTTCCTTTGGATTTTCATTTTCGGGTATAATTTCTATCCAATTCTCAAAAGTAGGATTATCAAGGCTGGCAACCATTAATTTGCTATTGGGAGCATTAAAATTTGTTCTAAAATAGACTTTTCCATCCCTGACAGCAACAGGGAAGGCTTGGAATTCTTTGCTACTAAAAAGAAGTATTGTATCAAAAGGGACAGAGGAGCGTACAACTTTAAGTGTGTTTGAATAAAAATCGCCTTCCGAAATAAAAGTCAATTCAGAATTTTCATCATCCCAAATGCTCGCAAAATCTTTTGCATCTTTCGGTGCTAAAATTATCAAATCTTTTTCGGGTTTTTCTCCTAATTTATGTAAGCAAGTTTTCAGAGGTCTTTGATTTTTAATGTCTTCCATTGAACGATATGTAATATAAACAAAACGATCGTCCCTGCACCAACTCAATGAATATACATTATCAATTGGTGGATAAATTTCCTTTCCTGTTTTGGTGTCGATAAAATAGTATTTGGAAATCTCGTTCCCTTTGGTTTGAACAGCAATTGCTAACTTATCGGCCGTTTTATTCAAAACATAGGTAACTATCGCAGTTTTGCCCGATGGATCAATCTTTAAAGGATCAAAAATCAATATTTCCTTCCCTTTTATCCTCGTATAGAGTTTGTTTTGTTGTTCGCCTTTTTTTCGGGCGAAAAAGAACTCTCGTTTACCTTTGAAAAAAGGAGCAGAGCGGTAATCACGATCAATATATCGCCGAATTTCTTGGCTCAAACCTTCTATTGGCTTAGTATTCGATTCAATCCATTTTCTTGCAAATTCATCTTGCTTCAACGACCATTCTTTAACTTCTGGGTTGTTTTTGTCTTCTAACCAACGATATGAGTCCGTAATAATGTAGCCAAATAATGTATCTACAAAAGAGATTTGTTTAGCTATCGGTGGCTTAAAGTCTTTTTGCCCAAATAAAAAAATTAAATTCAAAATATTCAATAGTACAATCCCACCAATTGTTCTCATAATACAATCCTTTTTGCTAAAAAATCGAAATTAAGAAAATTCGGATTTACTTGATTAATTCATTAATTTTGAATTTTTATTGTTTAAAAAAATGATTCGAAAATTTTTCTTATCAGTGCTTTTAATTTTTATTAACTCTTTCTCTTTTGGTTTTTCAAACCAAGGTCAGCTTTTTAAAACACCATTAAACACCTTACACGATGAGTTCCCCTGTTTTCGCTTAAACAATAAAGTTATAATTCTTCAAAAACCACCTAATGAAAGTCCGCGCTTGTTTAAAGTTGATTTAAATAATCCCCTGTTTACTGAATCATTTCCATCCCCAAAAACATACCTGAAATTTAATGGTACTTTCATTACATTTTTTTCTGATTCAACTTTTGAATTTTATATCTTTTCCGGTAAATCCAAGAAGAAATACGATTCAGACATTTTTATTTTGAAGAGAGAAATCAAAACTGGAAAGGAAGAATTAATCCCCTATCCATTTAATTCAAACAAATTTGAATCGCATCCACACATTTCAAAGGATGGCGAAATTCTCCTTTTTTCAACAGATATGAAAGAAGATGGAAAAGAAACCGATATCGCAATCTCAATTTTTGGAAATGGTAAGTGGTCAAGTCCCAAAATCCTTGAAAATGTAAATAGCAATTTAAATGAGATAACTCCATACCTCGATAAAAACGGAAACCTTTATTTTGCCCGATATGATACCAACAATTACAATATCTATAAAGCAGAATTATTAGAAAGATGGAAATGGGGTATACCGCGCAGATTACCCTATCCTATTAACACCGAGAGTAATGACATTTCGCCTATTGTGGTCGATGATAAACTATTTTTTGCCTCCGATAGACCCGAAAGTTCCGGTGGATTCGACATATTTTCTTATGATTTATGCCTGCCTGTGGTTTTAGAACTCAACTTCACCCAAAGCACAAATATTTTCTCTTCGTTCGATAAAATCGTTATTTCCGATACTTTCAATAATATCATTGATGAAAAGTTTCTTGGAACGAATAGCTCCCTTCTATTCAATTTAAAACCAAACAAAGTTTACAACATCAAAATTTATAATGAATGTTCGGGTCAAAATATTTACCAAAAGACTATCGAAACTCCTTGCATCGATACTCTTGTGGTTAAATTTAAGATTTCATTGAATATAACAAACAATCTAACTGAGGAAATCAATCTTCCTTTTTTTGTTAGCGGATATTATAAACCTATTACATCGAAAAACTTAAATCAGCTTAAAATGCTGTTTGATTATAACCTAATTGGACTGGATGATTCTACCAATTATATCGAAAATCCTAAAAACAAATACGATAACCTCGCTCCTCATATCGAGGAGTCAATCAACAAAATTGTTGCGAAAATATCCCAATACATAAATCTTTTTGAGAAAGGGTGCATTGAACCTAAAAAGCGTTTGAAAATTCAAATCACAGGATTTGCTGATCCTCGACAAATTTCCTCGAAAGCAAAGTATTTCGAGGAATCCATCCAAGATGATAAATTCAATTTATTTGTTGAACGAGGCGTTACAATGAACAATCTGCTTCTTTCTAGGCTCCGTGCATACCACACTGGAAAACTCATCTACGAGTTACTTAAAAAAGAATTCAGCACACAAACTTTAAATAATTTTCTTGTTTGGGAAATAATTGGTGGCGGTGTAGCAAAAGATACCGAAGAAGATTATTTGGTTCTACGAATGGTAAAAATCAAAATTGAAATTTCCGAAAACTATTAATTTTTGTGCTTAGAAATTAAGGCGAAGAGATTAAAACGGGAACCGGGCACTTTACTCATTGATACAGAAATATACCCTCCCGACAACCAAAGTTGGAATTGGTCAGAGTAATTCCTACTTGTAACCTGCCCTGAATTACCTCCGGGCAAAATCCACCAGACAAGGGTATCTTGTAAATCTGCTACGAAACGAGCCGAAGGTCCTACTTCAACTTTACCTGGTTCGAACAATTTGCTCCCTGAATAGTTAATTGTTGAGTTATTCCCACCTATTGGAACTTCTTCCACTGAATATGAATAGTTTAAAAAATTTATTTTTGAGAAGGGATGTTCCAATTGAAGTTTATGCCATAATCCGTATTTAAAATCCCGAACATTATTTGACCCAAAAATTCTTTTTAATTCTTTTACTGCATTCCTCAAGGATTTCAAAATAATATCATCTTTGGTTTCTAAAACATTTGTTTCTATATTATCGAAAAAAACATTAGTCGAATCGCAGATTAATTCAAGAAATTTTCTTGTAGAAATAAAATCTAAGTAAAGAAATTGACGAAATAATGCTTGACCAAGTTCATCTTTTAAAGTATTTTCTAAAAATTTAACGACGAACATTTGGTAAATTGACGGTGCAACTGCGTCCACCCTCATCAAGTTATCCCAAGTTTCCAAGACTTTAAGCGCTTCCTTCTCAGCAGAATCGAGAATATTATTGTTATTTCTCAAAACTGGCAAAATATGGGAAAGAACATATCTGGATTGCTCGCTGTATTGATCCTTTTGCATTGATTGAATACTAAATACCTCATCAGGTTTCATTTGATTCAAAAGCATAAAAATTCGAAATGCACGGGATGGGTCACTCCAATAACTTCCAAGATAACCATGATTATTGAAAGTTTTATTATTTGCATTGAAAACAAAGCCTTCAGGGGGATTAGAAATGTTAAACTCTTCGCCCAGTTTTCGAAAGCCGATCCAGGCACTCCTTGTGTTAGATTGGTGGGCAGGTAAAATTCCTTCAAAACCTAAACGCTCAGGAAGCATTCCTGCTAACATTAGCCCAATATTTCCCCATTTGTCCGCATACGAGAAATTTAATACAGGGACACCCCAGAACTTTTTTGCTGCGCTAAAATCCTTCCAATTTCTAGACTTACAGATTTGATATAGGGTTTTAATCTCGTCACTTACGAATTGCCCAGTCCATTTAAAAGTCAAACAAATATTTTTTTCAAAACTTGGAGAATTCTTGATACCGTAAAAATTTGGGGCAACAGATGAATCTTTGAGCAAAAGGAAGTCGGAAAAAATTATATCATTTCCTATAAACCTTTGAAAGTAAATATACTTTGGTGAATTTTTTACAACAATGGTGTCGGAAATAAAATTTATTCGAATTTTCCTTGCCGAATCCAAAACAAATTTCCCTGAAGAATCAACGAAATGAACAAAAAAATCACAATCGTCAACCATTCCATTTGTAATTCCCCAAGCAATATAGTCGTTCCTACCAATTAAAGGCAAAGGAATACCCGGAATAACCAAACCAACAACATTCATCTCATCGGTTGTAAAATGTAATTGATACCACAAAGGTGGTAAGCTTAGCTTCAAATGTGGATCCGAAGCTAAAATCCCTCTCTTATTGTCTTTGTCTCCAACGCTGACTGCCCAAGTATTACTTCCAAAAGGAAAAACTCCTATTGGATAAAATTTCTCAATTTCTTCCCTAATCAAAGAATAAGATAATGGAACAAAAGCTGGATTTAAGGATTTATTAAGAGTTACCAACTGAATTTTTCTTAATGAATCTGGTAGAAATTCTGTATAATTTTCAAATTTTCGAGGGAAGAGCAGCGCAGTTTTCTCAGTTCCAATTTTGTTAGAAATGTCGAAATAAGTTAAATCGAGCCAAAAGGAGAAACTCATAGAATACCCCATCAATCTACCAATTGCAATGCAATCAATAGGTTGCCAGGGTTCAGGTTTGTAATCTAAAGTCTGGAACTCAACCGGTAGTTTATTCGTAAATGCTTCGATATAATGATTCACCCCATTAGAAAATGCTACCAATATTTCCTTACTCTTAGGGTCAAGATTTTCAAAGACTTTTGTCGAAACCTTTTTTAGTTCCAATGCTCTAAAATATTGATCAAATCTTATTGCGTCTTTACCCATAATTTCCGACAACCTACCATAGGCAACTCTCCGAAGGTAATCCATCTGCCAAAGTCTATCTGAAGCCTGTGCAAATCCAATTCCAAAAAGGCAGTCTTCCAAAACTGGGGCAATTATATGAGGAATTCCAATCTGGTTTTTATAAATCTTAACTGTTTGAATTACTTTTGGAGAGCTACCTTCGTATGTCTCTTCGATTACAGAAACATTAGCAAAATTTACTGCAAACAGCAAAAAAATTAGTAATAAAAAAAAGACAACAATTAATAAAATCGAAACTCTGAAATTATTTCTATTCAACATTGAACGATGGAATTATTTTATCCAGCCATTTTTCAAGTACCACTCGAAAGTAACCTTAAAACCATCTTTGGGCTGAACTTTCTGCCGAAAGCCGAGCTTAGAAATTGCTTTCTGAGGTGAGCAAATCCAATAATCTTGAACAAAATCGCGAGCCTTTTCGACATTGAAAACAGGTACTTTCCCATTCATTTTTCCAAACATTTCACTAATAAAACCAGCTGTATAGACTAAAAACTCGGGAATTCGTACCTTCAAAGCATTTCGCCCAGAAACTTCTATCATACAATCAATAAGCTCTTCCCACGTGTAAAAAACCTCTGATGTAATAAAGAAAATTTCCCCAGAAGAGTTCGAAGAAGTTGCAGCAAGATAAATTCCCTCGACAGCATCATCGCAATAAAGCAGACTAAGATATTTCTTGTTGAAGCCAACCAATGGGGCAATACCTTTGTAAACTACCTTGAACATATCCAATAGCGCAGTATCCCTAGGTCCGTAGATAGCAGGAAGTCGAACAATCGTAACCGGAAATAAGTTCTTAAAATTAAGGACTTCTTTTTCCCCTTCGAGCTTACTTTGGCCATACTTGGTAATTGGCACACATTCAGAAGTTTCATCAACTGGTTCTGAAAGTGATTTTGCAGGTCCTACTGCAGTTAAACTACTTACATAAAGAAATTTTCGAATTTTCGGGTTAAACATTTCACAAGCACGAAGCAAATTGTACGTTGAGTCTCTGTTCCCTTTTAAGTATCCGTTATAGTCTTTTGCTGCAATAGTCCCAGCAATGTGGAGCACTAACTCAACACCCTCAACGGCTTCCCTTAAGCTTTCAGGTGTGTCGAAATTAGAATAGTAAAGTTTAAATCCTTTGTTTTCAACCCAACGGAGGTTGCTTGTCCGACGCACTGTACAACGAACACTGTAACCTTTGGAGGCAAAATATTCCGCAACAAAACTTCCAATGAAACCTGTTGCACCAGTAACCAAAACTTCCATATTAGTCTAACTTTATAAATTTAATCGTATTATTCAACTCATACGAAGAGATATTTATAAAGAAAAGTCCAATTGGTAAATTAGAAAAATCAATTTTAAGCTTATCCTCACCAATCCAGGTGATGTTGTAGGTTGTAGGTTCAACTCTTTTGCCAAAAAGGTCAAAAATATTAACTACTGGTTTGTTTAGAAACATTCTAAAAAAAGAAATCTCCACGAACTTATAGTCATTATTAATAATAACTTGAATATCTTTAGAAATCAAATCATAGTTTCCAAGAGAAATCTGCTTTCCAATACCAACCAAATCTACTTCGAATTTAAAAGGTTCTGCGTCGCTTTCAATAATTAATTTCCCACGTCTAAGACCTGGGGATTTAGGTGCAAATCGCACTCGAATCATTACTTCTTCCGATGGAGCAAGACTTTCAGGAACCGAGCCAAAAAATTTGAACTCATCAGCAAAAGCACCCGCAGAAGTATCGATTTTGGCAGTAAGAGAAACAGGAACATTTCCAGTATTTTTGACAGTGACATACTTAAGTTTGTTAGAGCCAATATTCACTGTGTCGTAATCTAAAATATTTTCAGAAGTAAGCTGGATTTCTTTACGAACTTGATTCGGAACAAGTGAAAAATCGAGATAGCTGATTCCAAGCCCAACTTGCCAAAGACGAACCATCGAATTGTTTACAACAATCTCCGCGCCAGCGTCAACTTGCCCTGTGTATTCGTTCAAAACTGGCTCCCATGTTTCACCTAAATTGGAGGTTCCAAAAATCTCACCACCAGCACAAAGCACATACATTAGATTTGAATTATCCGGCGTAAAGAGATACACCGGAAAGTAACCGTTTTGAGTAAAATTGTATCGACGAGGGGTCCAATTTTTTCCACCATCGGTTGTTATAGCAAGAAATTCGGCAGAACCGGTTGAGGATAACTCAGTGTAAACAGCCATACCCTTCAAACTATCCTGAAATGTAAGATACAGCACCATTGCTGCACCTGGAATGTTCGAGAAATACCAATTTGCTCCGCGATTGCTTGAATAGAATACTCGTCCAGCCGTTGTCCCAAACCACAAATAATCTCTCCATCTTGCAGTAGACTTAACTAAACCAGTTTCATCACCAGTAGGCAAAGGTAAACCCAAAATTGGTCTCCAAGTTGAACCACCATCGGTTGTAACTCCTATTCCCCAATTTGAATTTTTGGGATCACCCAAAAAAATCCCATTGTTGCTGTCGAAAAAGTAAATAGCATTTATAAATCCTGTAATGCTAGAAACATTTGTCGAAGTCCAACTTTGGCCAGCATTGGTAGTTTTGAAAACATATGCTGTGGTTTGATTTTGGGTTCCGCTGCCCGCAAAGGCAACTGTCGAGCTTAAAGGATAAATACAGTATATTGGTTGGGTCGAAATATAGTTTGCCGATGAGGTGCCCGAGCGTAAAAGCAAAAATCCACTGTAAGTTCCGAACATTCCACCCTGTCCAACCGCCCAAAGACAGTCGAACTGAGGCGAAGCTGCCCCGAACCATTGCGGTTTGTATGCACTGGGTAGAGAAATTACTTTCGTTAACTTTGTTGCAGAATTAACTTTAATTGGCAGATTTATCACCTGAAAATCGGTATAGTTTCCAGTTTCGAAAGTACAAAGGACATAAGCATTTCCAAGGTACCAAGGATTATTTTCGAGCAATGTAACGGAAAGATTTATTTCCGTTTCACCATTTGAAGCAATGTTTCCAACCGGGAAACTCGTTTGACTTAAAGAAATAAAATTGCTCAAAGGTCTCAATTTTATAACCACATTGGACGCTGGCCCTAAATAGTTCTTAATTTTCAATTTCAAAACATTTGGAGAAAAATCAATTAATGCAGAACCGCGTGTAAATGAATATTCCGAGATTTCTAACCCCGGGATAGAGGGCTTGGAGGGTGAATTGTAATAAACTGCGTTATATGCGTTAATTTTACCATAATAGTAGGGCCTTTCATTTGGATTACTTGCTAACACATTATCTGCTGTCGAACGTATTTGATGTAAAATTTGCTTGGGTGACCAATCCTTGTGTATCGAAGCTACCAATCCAGCAACACCAGCAACAATTGGCGAAGCCATTGATGTTCCGTCTTGATTGGAATAAGAATTATTCGGCATAGTTGAATATATCCTTTGTCCCGGACAATAAACAGTTACTTTTGTACCTCGATTGGAAAAATTTGCAACAGAATTGGAAGTCGAAGTTGCTCCAACACAAAGAACATTGTTATACCCGGCAGGATATTCACCAACATAATCTAAAAATACGCCATTATTTCCAGCAGCGACCACTACAAGACTACCTTTGTTTGTAGCATAATTGATAATGTCCTGTTCAGCGAGGCTAAAACCTGGACCACCCCAACTACAATTAATAATCTTTGCACCTAAATTGGCTGCATAAACTATTGCTTCGTAACCACGAAAAATACCCATTCCACCACCATCAGGGGAGCATTTAATTGGCAGAATTGAGCAAGAGAAACCCGCAGAAGCAATACCAATCCCATTATTCGTCACTGCTGAAGCCAAACCAGCTACGTGTGTTCCGTGAAATCCTTGAATATTCTTGGGGTCGTTATCTTCTCTGTAAATTCCGCTCATCAATTCCTGAGTTGTTACATTCCCAACAAAGTCCCAACCACGAACATCATCGATTTTGCCATTACCATCGTCATCCACACCATTGTTTGGAATTTCTTTCGGATTTGTCCAAATGTTACCATTAAGGTCGGGATGTTCCCAATCCACTCCACTATCGATTATCGCTATAACTACACTTTTATCTCCTCTGGTTATATCCCAAGCTTTTGGGAGCTGAATGTTATTAATGAACCATTGAGATGAGATATTTGGGTCATTAGGTGTAAAATCGTAAAGAAAACGTTTGTAAACAGGAACGGCATACTCAACCTCTGGCAAATCAATCAATTCCTTGCATACCTCGTACGGGTCAATTTCGCTATCAAAGAGGATTTCCATTAATTTTTCTAATCCAAAAGTGTTTCCCGATAATGGTGTCTCTCCATTTTCATTTAGAAAAGGTGCCCGAATAGTTAAAATGTTGTACTTCGACAAAACTGTTGATAAGCTGCTCGAATGAATTCTGCTAAATATTTTATCATAGCTTATAACAGTCCTCGTTTTAATGTGAATAGCATTCTTTATTAAAAATTCATCAGGAACTCGATAAATTGGTTGAACATTTATTGATTTATTTGGTAAATCTTTATTTGTTATAACAAAATACTCAATTTTAAGATTGCCTGCTTGTTCATAACTGGTTTCTTGCCAATTCTTTCCATAAAATGCACTAAATGAAATAGAAAATGGAATTGAAAATAACGAAATAACTAAACAATAAAAAACGCTTTTCATAAAACCTCCCATATTCCTTTTATCAATATTCTTGTACAATAATCAGTGAAAAACCTTGTTCTTTTCTCCCGGAAAAAATCAATGAATAATTTTTCCCAAAAGTTAAAAAAATGTCATTAAAACGACCCAAAAGTTCTCCTTTGGGTTCGCTCAAAACGGCAAGCGAAAACTTACGCTCAAGCTTAATAGTTTCAATGGCGCTTTGCCCACCGTAAATTAGTTCTTTAACGACGTTCCTCCCCTTTGCACTATCATAGTTTATCGTGATAGCAGGGACTGTTTTCACAGCGTTGAAAAACCTCCTTCGATACGAACCTAAATCCTTACCCATTGAGGGTCTTGATATATCAAAAAAATCTATGTTATCATTAGTTCCAGAAACAATATAAAGCCCTAAATTTTCTAAATTCACGTCGATGGGAAATTCTTGATTATTTATCTTGATTTGGTTTAAATCGAAAGGGACAACCGTGGCAAAAGATTCTTTATAGAAAAGCTTAGCTTTTTTCAAAATATTAGTAACTTCAAACTCTAAACTTTTAAAATCTGGATTAGCATTAACGAGCTGAAAGAAATAACCACGTGAAATATCATTTAACTCAAGATTTTCATAATCATCGGATACCAAAGTAATTGATAAAGAACCATCGGCTTTTCTGAAAATCACAAGCAGATACGAAGTATTGGGCTCAATTTTTGTAATGTAAGAACCTTGTAAAATGGCAGGTTCAGTCGATGAAAACAAAGTCAAAGGCAATTCTCCAGATTCCAACACAACAGGGGTACCAATTTTCCCAAACGCCAAATTTGTTGCCAAAACTTCACCTGTTGTAAAACCACGAACATTGTTCGCCGTACGAGCACCAATAGAAAGCGTCAAAGCAAAATTAGTATCGACAGCATTGAAAACTCGAACTATTGCCTTATCTGTAAATTTGTATATCGAGCTCACAGGGGGAATTAAATAGACACAATCCTTACTTTGGTTGTCGAAAACCAACAAAGAATATCTCTTGAAAATTTCGAGTGAGTAGGTAATGCCGTAAGTCCCTAAGTTTGTTTCAACAACAAAACTATCCAAAATATCCTGTTGGCAAGCAGGAACAGAATAGTAGCGGGTAATGTAATTTGGATTTATGTTTCTATCCAATAACAAATTAGGACTTTTGAAAAATGTAACGGGATTTTGAGTAAAATTAAGTACACGAACAAAGGAAGCTCGCTCGTTCAATGGTTGAAGTTCTTTCAATGCTGATGCGGTTGTATCGTAATCATCATATAAAAACAAACCAAATGAACCATCCTGTTTTCGTGCAACAAAAAGTGTGTATTCCTTATCTTCTTCAAAATCAACCTTGTAAATATTTACCAGAGAGCGTTCGGATAGAGATTCAACAATTAATGAAATTACATACGGACCATATTGGACTGTTTGCAGAAATGGATAATTTAAATATGGAACGTTACCCACAAGAATTCGACCATTGGGACATCCTTCAACTATACTAAACCGAGAATTGCTATCTTTAACAAAGTTAAGAAACTTAAAGTATGATTTACCCAGCTTTTTCGGTAAACCGTATGTTGTCGATAACAAAACGAAAGTATCAACTATTCCATTCGATTTAAAACTTTCTGCCGAGACAAAAAGATAGCGCGTTTCTCGAATAAACCTAATTTTCCTTGGTGTAGTATATTTCAAAACTCCATTTTGATAGAACTCCACAGCAAAAGAATCAAGAGGGGGAGGCATAATTGAATTAGAAATCCGAAGATAACCTACTTTAGCTGAAATCTCATTTCCATTTTGTCCCCAAGAAATTAAATCATTTGTGTTAACAACATTTAAAAGTCGAATTCTTATCGATTGGTATGGCGGTGGCGGATTTACCAAATTAGAATCTTCCTTCGCACAGGAGGAAACAATTATTACAACAACAAGCAATAAAATATATCGCATCATCGAAAAAATCAAAGTGTAAAATTAATGAATTTTAACGAGTATAATATTCTTTAATTACTTCATTATTACAAAAGATTGGGTCGTAGAAAACGTACCGCTCCGTAATTTGGCAAAGTAAATTCCGCTCGGAAGCTCACTTGCATTAACGTGAAACGAATAATGCCCCGCTTTCAATTGTGAATTTACAACTTCAATAACTTTCTCGCCGAAATAATTGTATATTGCTAACTCGACATAAAAATCAAAAGCAATTTCGAAATCAAGATTTAACTCTTCAGTTACTGGATTGGGACTAATTTTCGAAAAATAATATGTTTTATCTGAAATTTCAATCAAGCGTCCCTCGGTGAAACAGGTTATCAAGTTAATAGTTTGCAAATGGCTTTGCGGAATTATACAATTTGAAAGTTCTGGGAATACCGGAATTATGTTTATTGCAGGAGAGGAAATGTCTGAAAGATAGGTCTCGAAAACGACAGTATTTGAAAAATTAATAGGTGTATGGATTGCCGCTCCATTTCCGGTTACTAAATAACCATCATTGGTCTGTTTAATTTCCCAGCTCCATTCTGTAAGTTCAGACGAAAATTGTTTCAATGTAAAGCTTTTACGAGGCAACTTAAATTCAAATTGGATTTTGGTTATTGGCAAGGTATGGTCACGTTTAATTTCGACTTCAAACGAAAGTGTTAAGTCTTTGTTTACTTGAAACTTATTTGCGTTTAGCTTATAAGTAACTCTTGCATTTTCCACATAAGATTTTCCAAATAGTTCGATGGTTTTCGAACCATTGGACGATTCGATTTCCATTGTTGCAGTATAGGAACTTTTGTTAGAAACTGGAATAAAACGAACAACTATGTTGCCAATCTGATTTGCCAAAATCTTGTTTGGATAACTTAGGACCTGGAAATTATCTTTATCCGCACCAGTAATTTTAACATTGGTTAAGATAAGATCAACTGGAAATGGTGTATTGTCGATTTCAAGATTCATATCTTTTTGGGAACAAGCTGAGATTTCACCAAAATCTGCTGGGTCAGGTCTTACAATTAATCCCTCACCGTATCCAAAAATTTCAACTGTATCGTTTACAATTGGATTTGGATTGGGACCAGGTGCTGCATCAGATTTAATTAAAGCAACACAATTTCGTTTGCCTACCGTAGAAGGTGTAAAATCAATCGGAATAGATACACTCCCACCATTCTTTGGAACCATCAAATTATTTGTAACTGCCCCTATACCAAATTTGAACTCAGTCGATGGCGAAAGAATGACTTCCTTGACGAACAAATCCATTGTTTTGCTTGAATTAGTGATAACTAAAGCTCCATAATTAGTATTCCCAACTTTAACTCTTCCACAATCAACATCGGGAGCAACAAGTTTTGGCAGCCCTCCAATTCCAGATACCGAAACATAAACAGGCTCAGGAAAATCTTTAATATCAATTTGCAATTGGTTTTCTAAATACCCTTCTACTTGTGGATTAAACCTAATTTGTAAATCAAATTCGTCATCCTTGTTCAATGTCAAAGGAAAAGAAGGCAAATTGAGAAGTATGAAATTAGAATCCTCGGGTACTGAAAACTTTATATTCTGAATTACTACTGCAAACGGTAAGGTATTTTTAATTGAGAGACTGGTGTCGTTTAGGGTTAAAATTCTTTTAGTCCCGAAGTCAATTGGTTCAACAGGGAACGAGGAGGGAATCCCTTCTCCAATAAGATTTGTAAAGTGGTCTCCGCAGAACGAAGGAATGTTATATTTCAATGTAGCTGACTTAACTCCTAAAGAATTAGGATGGAACTGAACAATCACATTCAAACATTGGTTTGGGTCGACAACGAATGGTCCCTCCCCACTTAAAATTCTAAATTCCGATGCGTCCAGTCCCTCTATATTTAGTGTTACCTCAATAGGTACAGCAGTTGTGTTGCGGAACGAACAGTTTTCAAGATGATTTTTTGAGGTGTTAAGTGCAACTTTACCGAAATCAATATTTTTTACAACATCCCCACCACAAGGAGCAACTAATGATATTGGGCCGGGATTACACGGCGAGGCTTGTATTTGAAAGATGGTTTCGGAAGACGTACCAACAGGAGACTCAATATATTTTATTTCGATGGTATGAGTTTGATTCTTTGGAATAGTAAAGGGAAGCGTTTTTCCTTTCCAATCAATTGAAAATTTTCCTGTTGTGGATAGAGAAAAATTGGATAAAGTGAAATCAGCGTTTTCGGCTTTCAAAGTTAACTGGCGTGTTGTTGTACCAATTCCTGGAGCTCCAAAAAGTAGAAGGTTTTTGGAAAAGCTTAACTTTGCAACACTATTAGTCGGAGCTATATATTCGGTTCTAACTGAATCGGGAATTCTTTTGAAAATCACTTTAACAGTTCTATTTCTGCTTTGTTCATCGCAACCAAACGGAGAAACCCATGTGAGATAGCAAACATTCCTGCTTTGAATATCGCCAACAATCTGCCGGAAAGCACTTATTAAAGCAGACTTTGTGTAAACAGTAAAACTTTTACCACCAGTATTTTGACAAATCCAATCGATCTGAGTATTTAATGGAGTAGTTATAAAAATTGAATAAACCTGTGTTTTTATTCTTTTGGCATAATTAATTATTGTATCGACTTTCCAGTTTTGAAAAGGTCGTTCAGGTTGGCCATCAGTCAAGAAAATCACCACTCGCCGCAAATCTTTTGGAGAGGTTTCCAAAAGGGGTAATGCTCCTAAAGGTGGATAATTTCTCACAAACGGTGGATAGAAGTCGGTAGAACCAGCGCTGATGGTAAGATTGATATTTAACCAATCGTAAAGTGGTGCTTTTGTATCATATAATGGGCTGGTTTTATATACATCTCCTGCAAAAAGAACAAATCCTATCACCGATGGTGGGTCAAGTTTAATTGAATCTAGAAATGCAAAAGCACCTTGTTTGACCCAATCTATCCTTCTTTCCCCATTCCCAGCATCTTCATTCATCGAGGTAGAAACATCCAGAACCAAAACCACCGCGAGTTGCGGATAGAAATCAACTTTTTTACAATCCACCCCAAGCGTGGAACTTAAATTAATCCCATTTTCATAAAGTTCGAAATCCGTTGGAACAATATTTGGATAATCAACTCCCATTGGAGTGCGAGCATAAAACAACGCTCGCATATTTGGGAAGTTACTCGTATCGATAGAATACATATGAAACGATTGCGATATGAGATTAAACAAAGGTATTATTAACATCAACGCTACTATAGTCCATTTTGCTTTCATTTTAGCCTCCTTGTATTTTTTCAATAACTTTCAAATCTTTTGACAATTCAATTTCAAAAAAGTTACTTTAATTCATCTCAAAATTAATTTGTAAGTATTTCAATTAAAATAATTAAGATTACTATTTTTTTGTAAATAACAATAATATTAAATTGTAATATTTATAACTACAAATTACCTGATGGAGATTAATCGCTTTCTATTGTTTTCTATTTTAACATTTTACCTAAGTTCATTCAATTTAAATAGTCAAAAATGCAAAGATTTCCTTATCTTCGATGGGTCTGAACAAGTTGTTGCATTCGACATTGACACAACTGGAAATTGGTGGATACTCACTCGCCCATATTCCGACGAGTTTAGATTAATTCTACCGAATGTTTCCACTGAAACTTTTAAAGAAATAAAAAATTTGACTTTCTCTCCGGATGGTTTGCGTTGGGCTTTCTTCGGGCGAAGCAACTCGAGTTGGAATCTAATCACTTCGGACACAAGCATTCCTTTATTTTGTGAAGATGTCGTCGACATTGGTTTTAGCCCAAATTCCGAAGGCTTTTTTTATGCCTATAAAAATGGTATTCAAACTACGGTTAATTTTAATAACAAACTTGTAACTTTCATCAATTACGAAGGCAAAATCTTTATCAACTTCGATGGAAATTTAGTTGCAACAGTTCTATCGAAAGGTAGAACTAAAACACTTGTCATTCCCGGCAGATTTGAATCGGAAAACTTCGACGAAATTATACCACTCGGATTCTGGTTAGATGACGATTTTATTTTTGCAGGCCGCAGAGGTAATCTATGGCAAATATATAAAAGTCATAAACCCATAACAGAAGAATTCATCGGAATAATTGATATGAAAATCAACTGGAATGGAACGAATGCAGCTTTCGCAGTTCGCAGGAATATCAACGAATTGGTTACAATTATATTCTCCGAAACCTTTTACGAACCTGTTTATTCAAGAAGCTATGAAGCTATTGAGCAACTCGAGCTACATCCAAATGAACCTATAACCTTATTCATCGCAAAAAAAGGCTTGAACAACTATGTTGTATATGGAAATGTCGAGTATTCAATTGGTAATTTTGAAACCTACTCTAACTTCGCATTCGATGGTTCGGAAATTTATTATTGTTTTTGTAATATTGAATGTTATTTCTATATTGATGGAAAGCGTTATATATTGCCAAGTGGAATAATGTGTCAGAAAGAAGTTGCTAGGAAACCCAAAACCACAACAATTGCGTATACTAATTATACATCTCTTGTTTTACTCGATTTTTTCACAAACATTCAATATTCAGGTATCTTAGTAGATCGAACATCAAAAACTATCTATAACTGGAAAATTGGCAGATATGAAGCACTCGGAGAAATTAACAATAAGATATATCTTTTAACTTGTCGACCTTAACTCAACATTTAACGTCTTAACTGCAAAGCATACTTTAAATTTAACAACACAACCCAGTAATTTAATTTAAAGTTCTCGCCCCTAACAGTAAATTTCATAAAAGGCAAATTGTACCCAAAAGAAAAGTCGCCAAAAATATTTACACCAAAACGAATGCTGAATCCCAGCGAAGAAAATAAACTCAAAAGTAATGTTTGACTTTTGGGCAATTCCCCATCTTCAATAGTAATGGAATTAGAATTTTCTAAATAGAGTTCAATTACATCGCCATTTTCAAGTCTTACTGTTTTTTGTAGAAGTTCTTTGGAATGGGTTACATTCGACTTGATTAGTAAACCCACATTCAAACCTAAACGAGCATAAAAAAAATCGAATGGGGTAAATGCTAAATATGGTATTAAATTTATTTGAGAAAATTTAGTTTGTGCTTTTTGCCGAAAAAGAACGGGAACATCACTGAATTTTTGTCCGTTAGATGCAGTAAATGTAAGCAATTCGCGTTGTTGGTAAGAAGCAGTATTATCTATAAATGTTACACCAAAAATAGAGCCCCATTGTAAAAAGTCGTTAAAATCTTTTCTATACTCAGCTCCCAAGAAAATAGCAGAACCATAACCATCTTCAAAATAGGGACAATCACACGATGCAAATAGTTTTCCGGTTTGCCACGATGGACCAAACCCTAAAACGATACCAAGTTCGGTTTGTCTTGGTCCACGTGCAGGTCCAAGTGGCGATGGACTTTCTTGCTGCGAAAAAAGGAAATTCAGTGGGATAATCAAACAAAAAAATATAATTAATTTAGTCATTTTATATCGTTCCTATTTACTCTAACTTTGCAAATTTATGGAAGAAAATAACAACCAAAACCAAGCAAAAAAAGAGAATACCAAAATTAACAATAATAATGGTAATGTATTCCCTGAATTTATGAACAATGTTCGTGCAACAGCTATAAAAATTCTCAATCGATTCGAACGAAGCGACTCATATTTGGAAAAACTCCTCGACAAAGCAATTAAGGAAGGAAATTTTAATGACTTGGATAGATCTTTATTGACAGAACTTGTATATGGCGTTATCCGTTGGAAAGCCAAATTAGATTACGTTTTGGTTGGTTTCTACTTTGGAGATTATTTAAAATGCCTTAATGTTGTAAAAAATGCGATGAGAGTTGCTTTATATCAAATAATGTTTCTCGATAGAATCCCTCTTTATGCTGCAGTAAATGAATCGGTGGAATATGTCAAAAGAATTCAAGGCGAAAAAACTGCGAATATTGTCAACGCTGTCCTTCGAAATATTGCACGCAATATAGATAACATTCGATATCCAGAAAAAGAGGAAGACATTGTTTATCACCTTTCGGTTATGTATTCTTACCCCCGCTGGATGGTAAAAAGATGGATTGAAATATTTGGAGAAGTTGATGCCGAAAAGATGCTTTTCACAAGTAATCGTAAGCCCTATGTTACTATTCGAATTAATACATTTAAAACAACAACAGAGAAGGTTATAGAAGATTTAAAAAAAATGAACATTCCTTTTTTCATTTCGCCTTATTACGCCGATACTATCGTTATCAGAAACCCTAAATTCAATATTTTAACAACTGATTTATTTAATCAAGGACTTGTTACCATTCAAGATACAAGTGCTACCCTTGCTGCTCTATTAGCAAACCCACAACCAGGACAGTTAATATACGATTTTTGCGCTGCCCCAGGCGGAAAAAGTTTCGTTTTTGCCGAGAAAATGAAAAACACCGGCAAAATAGTTGCAATTGATAAGTATCCTTCTAAACTAAGGTTTATTGAAGAAGGTGCAAAAAGATTGGGATTGACAAATATCGAGGTCCGAAGCGGAGACGCTTTAATTATTGAATTCGATAACCCAGCCGACATCGTCTTTCTTGATGTTCCCTGTTCTGGATTGGGAACTATTTCAAGGAATCCCGATATAAAATGGAAACGTGAAAGAGAAGACATTTATAAAATTGCAGAGGTCCAAAAGAAAATTCTTGCTAATGCTACGAAAAGTGTAAAAATTGGGGGAGCTATTGTCTATTCAACCTGCACCACAGAACCAGAAGAAAATGAGCAAAACATCGAGTGGTTTCTGAAAAATTTCCCAAATTTCGAATTGGACAATGCGGAAAATTATCTTCCCGAAAAAGTTTGTGAAAAAGGTTTTTTGAAAACTTTGCCTTTTAAACACTATATTGATGGAGCGTTTGCAGCTCGTTTAGTTAGAAAACGCTAATTTTCTTTGAAATTTCCCTTTTTAATTTCAAGTAATTCTTTAATGAATTTCTATAACTTAAATTAGCATAACAATATAAGCACCCAAAAAGACAAGTATTGTACATACCGATATCTTTACTTTCGTAACAGGCACATCCAGACCTTGTTGGTCTTATCTTGATATTTCGAACATCCACATCTTGAAATCTTAAAGGATTAACACAACTTGCTCTTTCAATATTGAGTTTCAAAGATAATTCACTTTCACAACAAAGATAAAGTTTAATCTTGTGTTCTTCTGCAATTTTTTTCATTTCGACGACAATTTCAACTTTTTCATTAATTTCGGGGTCAAAAATATCTATCTTGTTGCTTTTTCTGAACCTTCGTTTAACTTTTGGGTAAAAGTCAACAAAGCTTGTGATACAAGTTCTAACTTTGCCTGAAAATTTCGAACATAATCGATTAAATTTATCTAAGGTATAGTTCTTAGGTGTCAGATTAGAAATAATTATTGGATCGTAACGCCATTGAATATAATTCTCACCGTATCGCTCACAGAAAAAATCAACCAGAGAAAGAACCTTCGAAAGTGGAGGTGCTTTTGGTTCCAGCACTTCTGGATAATCGTTAACTGTTAAGTTCAGATAATGGTTTTTGTTGTAATGAGTATCAATGTAATCTAATACTTTAAGAAGGGATATTGGAAAACGGCTCCAAAAAACAAAACCCAGAACATCCTTAGGATGTAAGCTAACTCTTTCTATTTTTCGGTTAAAAGGGTTTGGAATATCAACATAACCATTAAGCAAATTCTTAAAGAACCAGTCCCCGAAAAATGCAGGAACATCATTTCTTCGGCTTACCGAAATAATCCTTTTTATATTACGCAAACTTAACTTTTCAAACAATTTTAATTAGGACTCTAAATTTATGGCTACAAAATCCCAGTTTACAATTTCCCAAAATGCCTCGACAAATTTGGGGCGAGCATTTCGGTAATCAATGTAATATGCGTGTTCCCAAACATCAAGCGTCATCAAGGGCTTTTTATTCATAGTCAATGGATTACCTGCATTACTTGCTTGAATAATTTCCAAGTTCCCATCGGGATTTTTAACTAACCAAGCCCACCCGGAACCAAACAACGTTATAGCAGCGTTAGAGAACTGATTCTTGAAATTCTCGAAGCTGCCAAAGTTTTTCTCCAATTCAGCAAGAACTATTCCCGAAGGTTTTCCACCTCCGTTAGGAGACAGGCAATTCCAGAAAAAAGTATGGTTCCAAGTTTGTGCGGCATTGTTGAATATTCCACCAGAAGATTTCACGATAATGTCTTCGAGAGACATAGTTTCGAATTCAGTACCAACAATAAGATTATTCAAGTTATTAACATAAGCCTGATGATGCTTGCCGTGGTGGTATTCAAGAGTTTCTTCGGACATATAAGGCTTTAATGCATCCTTTGGAAAAGGAAGCTCGGGAAGAACGAAAGCCATTATATCCTCCTTATTTATAAATAAAACTATCCTTGACAACCACAAGTAGGTAAATTATTTGGATTTGAAAAGACAAAACCTCTACCTTGCGGAGTATCTACAAAATCCAGCGTAACCCCCATAAGGTAAAACAAACTTCGCCTATCAATAACAATGCGAAGATTTCCAACAAAATATTCCCTATCGTTTAACTCATCAAAATCAGAGTCAAAACCCAAGGCATAGCTAAATCCACTGCAACCACCACCTTGAACCCCCATTCTTAAAAAATAATCTTCGGGAACGTTGTTCTGCATTCGAATTGAATTAATCATTTCAATTGCTCGAGTAGAGATAAATATATCATCATTTTCAGTTGCGCCCTCTATCCCAGTGGGAATTCTTTCGACAGTGAGCTCGATTTCTTGTTGGTTATCATTCATACTCATAAAATTCTCCTTGTTGAAAAACAAAATTAATAATCATAATTTACAAAACAACCATCCGATTGAGGATGTGCTTGACAGGTTAAAATAAAACCTTTTTTAATATCCTCCTCTGTCAAAGCATCAGGCTCATCCATAGTTACCGTTCCACTTTCAAGCTTAGCCATACAGGTTCCACAAGTCCCAACCTGACAACTAAATGGTGGGTCAAGATTTGCTCTAAACATTGCCTGAAGTATATTTTCATCTTCTTCGACTTCGATATTGTGGATTTCTCCATACAACTTAACTTTTACAAATTTCCTATTGTTCATAACAGTTTCAAAACCTAAATCAACAAACTCAATCGGTAATATTATGTGCATTGTTAACATTCTTAAAACAAACCCAATTCAAATCGAGCAATATCGCTCATACGACTTCTATCCCAAGGAGGATCAAAAGTCAACAAAACTTTTGCGTCCTTAACTTCTGGAATGCTTTTGACTGCTTGTTCGACTTCGAAAGGTAATCCCCCAGCTTCCGGACAGTTAGGTGCAGTTAAAGTCATTAGAACAACGACCTCGTTTTCTGCTGTTATCTGAATATCATAAATCAACCCAAGTTCCCAAATATCAACAGGAATTTCGGGATCATAGACAGTTTTTATTGCCTTTACAACTTTGTCGTATAATTCCTGTTTCGAGGGATTAACTACCGATACTTCCTGTGAAATGTTATTCATCTGCTCTTCCATAGTCACTCCACAGTTAAAACAGAATTCTTTTTCTCAATTGCTTCGATTAAGGTATGCCAGGCAAGAGTAGCACACTTTACGCGAACGGGGAACTCTCTTACTCCAGCAAAAACAGCAAGTTTCCCCAATTCTTCTGTGTTGACAGGTTCTTCGGCCTTCGATGTTAAAACATTGTGAAACCTTTGGAATAAATCCTTAACCTCATCAAGTGTTTTTCCTTTTAATACAGTGGTCATTATCGATGCCGAAGCTTTCGATATTGCACACCCGACACCTTTAAATTTCACGTCTTCAACTTTTCCATCATTTACCTTAAGAAAAATTTCTACGTGGTCTCCACATAAAGGGTTATGGCCAACAGCTTGATGAGTAGCATCATCAAGCTCTCCAAAATTCCTTGGATTTTTGTTATGGTCTAAAATAACTTCTTGATACAGTAAATCCACTTCGTCCATTTAATCCCTACTTAAATTTTTTAATAATTTTCTTTAATGAGATGACAAATTGATCGATCTCTTCCATTGTATTATAAAAAGCAAAAGAAGCACGAGAGGTAGCAGGAACTCCATAATGCCTCATCACTGGTTCAGTACAATGATGTCCTGTCCGAATTGCAATCCCATCACGATCTAATAAAGTTCCTATATCATGGGGATGGATATTTTCTATAACGAAAGAAACAAGACTTGCCTTGTTTTTTGCTTTTCCAATAATCCTGATTTCGGGTATTTCATTCAATAGCCCAGTCGCATAACTCAATAATTTCGTTTCGTATCCAAAAATTTCATCTAAACCTATATTTTGAACATATCGAATTGCTGAACCTAAACCTATTGCCCCTTCAATATGGGGAGTACCTGCCTCGAATTTATGTGGAAGCACATTGTATATAGTCTTTTCAAAAGAAACAGACAAAATCATATCACCACCGCCTTGATATGGCGGCATAGATTCCAAAAGTTCTTTTTTTCCATATAGAACACCGATACCTGTTGGTCCATAAATTTTATGCCCAGAAAATACAAAAAAATCACAATCAAGTACTTGCACATCAATTGGCAAATGTTGAATCGATTGGGAACCATCTATCAAAACAACCGCTCCAACGTCGTGTGCTCTCTTTATAATGTATTCAACGGGATTAATTGTCCCAAGTGAGTTTGAAATATGAACAACAGATACTATTTTAGTTCTTAAAGACAGGAGTTTTTCGAAAACTTCTAAAATCAGTTCCCCATTATCATCCATTGGAACAACTTTTAATTTCGCACCAGTCCTCTCACAAATGATTTGCCAAGGCACTATGTTAGAGTGGTGCTCCATTTCAGTTATTAGAACTTCATCTCCTTCTTTTAGGTTCGTTAGACCATAAGAACTGGCAACAAGATTGATAGCTTCGGTTGCACCACGAGTAAAAATAATCTCCTCGTCATAGCGTGCATTAATAAACGATTTTACAATGTTGCGTGCACATTCGAACTCGGATGTTGCAGCTTGACTCAAGTAGTGAACTCCCCGATGGATGTTACTATTTAAGTTGGAATAATAATTAACTATTGTTTCAATGACTTGTTTAGGCTTGTGCGTCGTCGCAGCATTATCAAAGTAAATAAGAGGTTTATTGTGCACCAATCGTTGCAAAATCGGAAAGTCATTCCTTATGGTATAAACATCAAACCCTTTTTTCTTTTTAACTTCAAACTTAAGTTCTTTTGTTTGTGTTTCCATTTATTCAGTAGATTTGATTAATTCCATTTCCAATGCACTACAGAAGAATATATCCTCCAAATGAAGTTTTTTAGCAATTATTTCTTTTAAAAGGTCTCGCAAAGGTGATATTTCTATTTTTTCTAAGTTGACAGATACAAATGAATTCAAAAGCAACGACTTGGCTTTGTTCTTATCAATTCCACGGGAGATAATATAAAATAACATTTCTTTGTCTAAAAAACCAGCCGTGGCACCGTGGGTACATTTAACATCGTCAGCATAAATTTCTAATTGGGGTTTTGTGTTTATCCGAGCTTCTTCGGAAAGAATCAAGTTTTTATTGGATTGATAAGCATTGGTCTTTTGTGCATTACGAGCAACATAAATTTTTCCGTTGAAAACTGCACGCCCTTGACCATCAAGTATTCCTCTAAAATTTTCATCGCTTTGGCAATATGGCACATTATGCATTACTAATGTATGGTCATCAACAAAATTGTTTGTATCACAATAATAAATTCCGTTTAAAACTGCCGAAGAGAAAGAACCCTCGAATGCAATGTTTAAATTATTTCGAACAAATTCAGTATTTAGGCTAAAAGAATTGCCCCTGAAAGATGCATTCCCTTCGAGAACTACGTTGATATTGTTAACCAATTTCAGTTTGTTTAAATCATATTGAACAACATTAACTTCTACCGCTGACCCATTTTTTTGATAAATATTTACTGTTTCATTACCCAATGAAACTTCAACAGGTACCTTATAGAACATTAAAATAAACTTGGCGTTCGAATTATCACCAACTTCAATGTGCGCAAAAGATGAGGAAATGGAAGGCTGAAAATTATCGTATATATAAAGTAATAATATTGGTTTCTCTATTGTGACATTCGAAGGGATTTTAACTGAAATTCCATCAATGGAAAAAGCCACATTTAAAAAAATAAAAGGATTTGTGTCATCATAAAATTTATTGAAATTATTAAGTATTTCGGGCAAAATTCCATTTGCAAAAACCTTTCTAAACTCGAGCAAATTCAAAGTTGAATCAAGAACACCTTGGTCAAAGATAAAACTGCCATTGACAACAGGTATCAATATACTTTCAGCAAGTAAAGATGAAAAAATCTGATTATGCTTTAAAAGAAAGTCATTTACGGTGGTTGACTGGGGAGCTTGTGGGAAAACGAAATCTATATCATTTAAAAAAGATAAATTAGTATATTTCCATTCTTCATTTTTATGAGTTGGAAGTCCAAGACGAACAAATCTTTCGAGAGCATTCCTTCTAATATGTTTTATTTCCTCAGAATAGGAATCTAGACCAAGGGTGTCAAAAAGATTCCTCATATTTTCTACAAATTTCATACTTCAAACCTCCTATTTAGAACCATTATTGCCATTACGAAGCCAATCGTAACCTTTGGCTTCCAGTTCCAAAGCAAGTTCTTTTGTCCCCGACATTACGATTTTTCCATCAAACATCACGTGCACAAAGTCGGGAGTCAAATAGTTAAGAAGCCTTTGATAATGAGTGATAACAAGGAAAGAGCGTTCTGGACTTCGCAAAGAATTGACTCCATTAGCAACAATTTTTAGGGCATCTATATCTAGCCCAGAGTCAGTCTCATCGAGAATAGCAAGTTTTGGTTCTAGCATAGCGAGTTGGAAAATTTCATTCCGTTTTTTCTCACCTCCAGAAAACCCTTCGTTGACATTTCTTTGCAAGAAAGAAGCGTCAAGTCCAACCAATGTAGCTCGTGCTTTCATAAGTTGGAGAAAATCAAAAGCATCAAGTGGTTCCAACTGCCTATATTTCCTTATTTCATTTACAGCAGTCTTCATAAAATTTGCATTTGTTACCCCAGGAATTTCCACTGGATATTGAAACGCAAGGAAAATACCTTCTCTCGCACGCTCCTCGGGTTCCATTTCAAGCAGATTTTTTCCCATAAACAAAATTTCACCTTCCAATACATCATAACCTGGCTTGCCAGCAAGAACATTTGCAAGGGTACTTTTTCCCGTTCCGTTGGGACCCATTATAGCATGAACCTCTCCAAGGTTTACTGTGAGGTTCAACCCTTTAATGATTAACTTATCTTCAATTCTAACTTTTAAGTTCTCAATTTTCAATAATTCCATAAATTCTCCAAACTTATCCTACACTTCCTTCTAAACTAACTGATAGGAGCTTTTGAGCTTCGACCGCAAATTCCATTGGCAATTGGTTTAAAACCTCGCGAGAAAACCCATTAACAATTAATCCTATCGCATCTTCTTTCGATATTCCGCGCTGATTACAATAAAATAGTATCTCATCGCTAATTTTCGATGTGGTTGCTTCGTGTTCAACAATAGAATTGCTATTGTTCACTTCAATATAGGGAAAAGTATGGGCCCCACATTTGTCCCCAATTAAAAGTGAATCACATTGAGAATAATTCCGAGCGCCAACAGCTTTCTTTGAAATTTGAACCAAACCACGATAACTATTATTGCTATGCCCAGCTGCAATACCTTTCGAAACAATTCGGCTTCGTGTGTTTCTACCAAGATGTATCATTTTCGTTCCCGTGTCTGCTTGTTGATAATTATTTGTTATAGCAATAGAATAGAACTCACCAACTGAATTATCCCCTTTCAAAATGCAGGAAGGATACTTCCAAGTTATTGCTGAGCCTGTTTCCACTTGTGTCCAGGAGATTTTAGAATTTTCACCCAAACAAATACCGCGTTTTGTAACAAAATTGTAAATTCCTCCACGTCCTTCCTTATCCCCAGGATACCAATTTTGTACTGTTGAATACTTGATTTCTGCATCCTTTAAAGCAATCAATTCGACAACGGCAGCATGAAGCTGGTTCTCGTCTCGAATTGGAGCCGTGCAACCTTCAAGATAACTAACGTAACTACCCTCATCGGCAATAATCAAGGTCCGTTCGAATTGACCAGTTTCGGACGCATTGATTCTAAAATAAGTAGAAAGTTCCATAGGGCAACGGACGCCTTTGGGAACATAAACAAATGAACCATCGCTAAAAACAGCAGAATTTAAAGCGGCGAAAAAGTTATCGGTATATGGAACAACACTTCCCAGATATTTCTGAACAAGTTCAGGATGATTTTTAATTGCCTCGTTTATAGAACAGAAAATAATCCCAAGTTCTTCGAGCTTTTCTTTAAAAGTTGTCGCAACAGAAACACTATCCAAAACAGCATCAACAGCCACACCAGCAAGAATCTCTTGCTCACGCAAAGGAATACCTAACTTTTCAAAGGTCCGCAAAATTTCGGGGTCGACTTCATCGAGTGACTTCGGCTTTTCTTTCAATTTCTTCGGAGCAGCGTAATAATGAATGTCTTGATAGTCAATTGGCGGGTAATCGACCTTTGCCCAATGGGGTTCTTTCATTGTTTTCCAATACCGGAATGCTTTTAATCTCCATTCAAGCATAAAAGGTGGTTCTTTCTTTTTTTCCCAGATAAATCGTATGATTTCTTCATTTAAGCCCTTCGGTGCAAGTTCTTGTTCGATTGGGGTTACAAATCCATATTTATACTCACGCTCAGTGATTTCTTTTAGCAATTCATTACCTTGCATACTTAAACCTTACTTTGTTCAACATTATTTGTTTCATCTTTACCTAAAATCGAAAGATTTATTAAATCATCGAGAGTTATTGAACCAATTAAGTTTGTAATTTTCTCTTGCAACTGAAACATTGGTGTTTTAATAAGGCATACATTACTCCTTTCACAAGCAGTTTCGTCTCCAACGACACATTCAACCACCGACAAAGGTTCATTCAATGCTTTAAAAACAGCAGAAATTCGAATTTCCTTAGGTTCTTTGGCAAGTTGATAGCCTCCTTTTGTACCAAAATTTGAAATTAAAATATTCGACTTGGCAAGTTGAGCAAGTGTTTTGGATAGAAATTCATACGGTATATTTAGATTTTCCGAAAGTTCCCTTGCCGAAAAAGATACACCTTTGAACATACCTAAATACTGTAAAGTCCCCAACGCATATTCAATTTTTTTCGAAAACTTAATCATTTAACAAAACCAATATTCAAAGAAATCAAACGAAATTGAATTCCGATTATTTTAATCGGATATTAATTTGTATTTGTAATGATGGGTGTTTCAATTGTTATTTTCACAGTTCGACAATAGAAACGACCTTCTGGTAAACTATTATCATATAGCAGGTAACTTTCTCCAACCCCAACAGTATTTGCCTTTTCCAATCCAAGCCAACGAGCCACTTCCTTTGCTCTTTTCTCTGATATTCTTTTATTTACTTTTTCATCTCCGATATTATCTGTATATCCTTCTATGGTAACTTGCGAATATGGAGTTATTCGTCGAGTAATAAAGTCGAGTACACTTTTATGTTGCCTTTCCAACCTCGATTTCCCAAAATCAAAAAGGATTAAACTGTAATATTCGAATTCACGATCGGTGACACCTTCCATTCTCTTTTTATCTACTGTAATTTTATTCACAAACAAAGGCTCTGCTATTGCTTTGCCAATTTGTTCTAAGGAATCGACAACGACGTATTCAATATCCAATTTCCCTCCAAAAACAACTTTTTCGAATGCTTTATCATCTAATTCCCATTCAATTTGCTTCGAGGGATTGCCTGTGCCACCGATGGATTTAACAAGTTCACCATTCTGTTTAATATTTATTGTCCATTTCTTAATCCCAACACTGGTTTGCTGAGAGGGAAAGAAAATAATTTTTCCTTTTTCAATTTTGCGTAAAGTATCAACTGAAAGCACTGGTTCGAGAATTCTTAGATCTTCTGCGATAATTTCAACTCTCCTATTTTCTTCATCACCTTGCGGGTCGTCTGGGTTCGATGGTTCCTTTGGCAGATTTCTTGCCTCTATTTCTATTCGAAAAGATTCAATTCCCCAAACATTTACTAAATAATCTTTGACTGCCACTGCTCGTCGATAGGATAAATCTAAATTATTTTTTTCTTCGGCTTTCCCCGAATTTGTACCAATTAATTTTACCCTTGCCTCTGGCGATTCCTTCAATTTTTTTCCTATGATATTGAGAATATGATAGTATGTTTGTAAAACATCAAGAGTTGCTAATTTTTCTAAGCTAAAATTTTTTATTTCACTCGGGGTAAGTTTAATGTATCGCATCGGGATATCACTTGAATTATGATCGAAGAAAACGTAGTTCAACAAAGGTTTCATATTCAAAGAAACAAAGTCCTCGATTTTCAATTGAAGATTTTTCTTTTCTGCCCCAGTTGAATCAAAATACCTATAAGAAATTTGGACAGATATCGAAGGTGGAAAAGAAGGTTGCGGTAATGGTAAAATAGAAGGCTCTATCGGTGGCGGTGGCGGTGGTGGTGGCGGAATTGGTTCCCTAAATCGAATAGAAACCCCAGCACAAACTAATAGAGTATTCCAGGTCAATCCTTTTATTTGATTAACAAAATAGTATCGAAGGCTAACTTCGGGATAAAGAAAAAACAAACCACGTTTGTGAGCTGGAAATTCAGCACTAATACCCAAATTAATCAAAGGAATTAGAGTTCTTATTTCAGGGACTTCGCCAGAATATTCATTTCGCGTCCGTAAACCATTGTTAAAAGTGCCACGATCAGCAGGTTCAATAATCACTTCTTTTTGGTGAAACCAGGATTTCGAAACATAAGAAAGTCCCAAACCACCAAAATACCAAAGAAAGAAATTGGTGGTATGATTTATATTTAGTTCAAGTTCAAATGTTCTAAAAAGTGTTTTCAATTGATGTTCAAACTTTCCATTACGACCGTTACCATCAACAATTACTGTGGTTATCTCCTCTTTTGTAAAACCTGATTTCCTTTCACGAAAGGAAACACGCGGGGAGATGAAAAAATCATCGTAAAGAAAGTAATCTGCTAAAAATCCAATATTCCAACCCCAACCAAATCCAAAATTCATTTTTGGCGAACAGCAGGGAATTGTCGGAAGCTGATTGAAACTGGTTATATGAATTACAGGATTGAAACCCCCAAATAACCCCAACCTTGGTTTAGTCGAAAAAACTTCGTTAAGACTGTCAATGTTATATTCTTTGGAAGCCTGAGCCAATAAACTACAAAAATTCAGGACCAAAACTATTGTAACCTTTAGCAAGCGAATAACCAATACTTCCTCGTCAAAGAAAAAAGCAAAATTAATCAAAATTCGGCATATCTTTTTTTCTAAGTAATTTTACTAAGGTTATAATAAAAAGATACACTTCGTCTTTTGAAGTTGATTTTAAAAACCAATCGAGATTTATCAGCTCTTTTATTGCTTCTACGATTTCATCTTTTGAATAGTTCCTTAAGCCAATTTCATAATCAGCGAAAAAAAAGGGATTTACACCTATTGAACTCGATAAAGCCACCTTGTCTTTAGTCTTCTTAATCTCCTCTGTTAAAATCAAAAGGTTTTTAAAATATTTTAGGATAATATTTGCTAAAAGAATAGATTGTTTGGAAGAACTTAAAAAATTTGTTACAAATATAACACAATTAGCTAAATCCCTTCTTGCCAATAAAGAAGTAACTTCAAAAATTTCAAGTTCTTTATTGCCTGATGTAATCTTACAAACATCTTGCAATGATAAGTACTTTCTTTCTCCCAAAAATGTTTTTATTTTATCTATCTCGGTACTAATCTCCCATAAATTTGGATTTAAAACATTCAGCAAGTACTCTAGTACTCCATCTTCAAGCTCTATATCATAATCTTTAAATCTCTTTTGAGTCCATTTTTTTATTTGAACGTTAGAAAGCTTTGGAAATTCAATCCAGGGATGATGAAAAAGCAAGAGATTAAAAGGAAACTTCATATTTTGTAGAACTTGTTTATCATTCTTCCATTTTTTACTTAGACCATACAAACTTGTATCAAAAGACAGGATTAACAAGTAATTTCCAACAGGTGGTGACAAGATTATTCTTTTGAATAGATCTTCAGATGGCAGGAGTTTTGCTTTTCTTGATTTCCCATTAAAGACCTGCTCGATGCTTTTGATAACAAGCATTTTACCTTTGCTTAATAATTCAGGTGTTATAAAGTTGCGAAGTATTTCGACTAACTCCTTATCATCCGAAACACTTGCAGAATCAACAATTTGTATTTTGATTTCATTCCTCTTTGTTATCCTTTCAACAATTTTTTTATACGCTTCATAAACGAGGAAATCTTCCTCTCCAAAAATTGTTAGAATACTTGGCAAATCATTTTTCGAAAGCAACGCATTTAAATCTGTAATCATAATCTTTCAATTTAAAATTTCAAGAAGGCTGAGAATCACCGATAGATGAGTTTGAGTCTCTTGTTTTTTTAATAAAATCAAGAATTTTTGAAACTTTAGCAACCAAAACCTTATCGGTTACTGGTTTTAATATATAATCATCAATCCCAAGGCGAAGTAGCGAGGCAAAAAGGTCTTTCGATGCAAGAGCAGTGCAAGGTATAACGCGTAACTTTTCTAAACTTTTATCGTTACGAATTCTCCGAAGAAAAGTATAACCATCCATAACTGGCATTTCCATATCAAGAATTAAAAGATCAGGTAAACGCTTTTCCAAAAACTCAAAGCCGTCTTTTGGAGTTTTGACTGCTACAACCTCAATATTAAGTTGCTTCTCTAAGATAAATTTTGCATATTGTCTAAAAAGATCGTCATCATCGATGATAAGGACAAGAAATTTCTCTTCCTTTTCCATAAATTTTTATTTGTAAAAATCAAATTTTCACTTAACAATTAGCAATTTTTTATTCAAAATTTGGCTCGGCGTTCGAAGGGTCAATAGATACAATCCGTTGTTCAAATCGGAAAAGTCGAAGTTTAAAAAATACCTACCGGGTTTTAGAGATTCATTTAGCAAGGTTCTGCACAAAGTTCCAGAATAGTCATAAAGTTCCAATTTGGTTTTTCCATTTTCTAGGATTTCTAAGTCAATTGAAATTAGTCCATTACTTGGATTTGGTTGAATGGAATTAATTGATATTTTACCATCAGGTTCGAAAAGCCTTGTTCCACCTTGGTTGCAAAGGTTGGTTAGTCTTAGACTACCTGAACTTTCGTAAATTACTATTTTTCCTTTACCAAGTGGATAACTGTTCGTGATTATCAAAGGTGTTATACTATCATTGCCAAGTCCAACTTTGAAATTCAGTGTTGTCAAGATTGAATCATCAGGATTCTCATAATTTACTTTAACCTTTAAAATTCTATTATTTCCAATTATCGTGGATTGAAATGCTTTGTCGAGCGGTTCAAGTATGGTTTTGTTAAAAATAAAGTCGAAAGCAAAACCCTCATAATTGGCATTGGGATTAATCAAATGCTTCTTCCGCAAGACAATTGGAATTTTAATTATATCACCTGGTTTAGCAAGATAGTGCCCAACTGAAATAATCAATGAATCAAATACAGGAAACATTCCATTTCCGGTAATCTGAAAGTATGAATCAGATGGTTCTGTATTAGACTTTATTTCTATAATTGTATTACGGGCAGCAAGTGTATCAGGTGTAAATCGAATGGTCATTGGATGATAGGCGAAAGGCAACAAAGTATCAGGATTACCCCCATCGATAATAGAGAAGTTAAGAGAATCTGGGCCAAGATTTTTTATAGAACTAATTATTACATTTTTTGGTGAATAGTTTTGAATATTATACGAAAGTAAAGTATCTTTAAATTCACCAAATTCAACATCACCAATATCAATAAAATCAGATTCGATCCTCAATGGTGGTATGAAACAATATCCGCTTAAATTTATTTCGGAAGAATTACCTTCGAAAAATATTCTGATTTTGGCGTAACGATAACCTGTATCACTGGGAGTGAAATTAATCATAACGAAAAATGTATCCCCAGGATAGAGTTTTGTCTCCTCTTTAGTTTGCAAAATTCTAAACTCTTGTGCATTCGGTCCGGCGATTTCAATTTTTTTGATATTTAAAGGTATAGGTGAGTTATTTATAATTATTGGACTAAGTAATGTGTCGCAAGCGCCACCGAGTGGAACTTTTCCAAAACTACAATCGAACGTAGCAATATTGGGTTTAACGATCGAAAAGGGACAATCAATAGTATCAATTTGAAGACCAAGCTTGGTGCGATTAAATATTTTAACAGTGCTGTCCCAGCTGGAAGTCAAAAGCATAGCATCATCGAAACTGAAAAGGGCAGAAGTAATTGAATTAAAGTGTTCACCGATTGCAACGGAGTCGATAAGTTCACCAGTAAAAGGATTCCAACGATAAACTTTTGAGTCGCTTCCAGCTGTAATCAACCAATTTCCAGTAGAATTAAAATAAGCTGTGTTTATGGCTGGGTAACTCAAAGTGTCGTGGGCAAGGACATAAAGAGGATAAATCTTTTGATTACTGCTGTCAGCAAGATTAAAATCCCAGATAAAGATTAAGCCAAGGTGGGTAGCAGCTGCTAGAAAATTCATAGATGGATGGAAAGAAAAATGATGAATGTGATTGTTAGCAAATCGTGTAGCAAATGTTTTGATTATTTTATCCTTTCGTATGTCGAAAAGATAAATATTTCCATCATATGTTGCAAAAGCAACAAGATTGGAATCATTCAAAAAGTTTGCAAAATAAATTGGATTAATCCCCGCAGAAAAAGATTTTACTACTCTTTTGTTATGTAGTTCCCAAATCAAAGCCTTTCCATCGGAGCTCGATGTAACAATATAATTACCCTCGGGACTAAAATTTGCAGAAGTAACTTTTCCATTGTATCCAGAAAAGGTAAACAAAGAATCACCTGTTTTAACATCCCAAAGAATGGCTGTTGAATCGTCGGAAGCGGTTATAAGATATCGATCCTGATTATCAAAGGAAACCCAATTGACAGGGCGGCGATGACCTTTTAGAGCAAATATTTTTTTGCCCGTTCCAGGATTCCAAACCAAAGCGAACTCGCCAGGTTGATTAGTTGCAGAAGCAATTAAAGAAGCATCACGGTTGAAATTAGCACAGTTTACCGAACTGGGATGCATCAATTCAATGGTTTCGCCAGCGTTGTTGGGCCAAATCTGAATAATTCGTATCAAACAGCTATCACTTTCCCGAAATTTTGATGGGTCAAGCCACCAACGATATTCAAGACCTAAAACATTGAAGGCAAGGGTGTCCCATGTTCTTCCATTATCTGTGGAATATTGTAATTGCACAACATCAGCAGGTAAAACACCTTCCCAACGAATAATAACAGTATCTCCAATGAAGAAATTGCTATTACATCTGGGTGTCAACAAATTCAAAGTGCGAGTTCGTGGTTTCTTGTTTGGGAATCCACCAGTTATGTTGATTTTTCGAATATTGCAGGCATCTGAAAAAATGACAAGCGTATCGAAAACTATCGAAGAGTCTGTAGGTGTAAAACGAACAGTTAATTTATAGCCGGAATCTTTCGGTAAAATGATGGGAGAAGATAGATTTCCAGAAACAATTTGAAAATGCGGGTCGTTGAGCCTAAAGCTATCGAGACGAATGTCTCTATTTCTGGCAATAATGATTAAGTCAAGATCTCGAAAAAGGCCAGGGATTACCGAACTAAAACGCAAAAAAGCTGGAATAGTGGTTATATTTTGAAAGTTAAAGTTCATTAACGACAAAATAAATGTTAATGTATCTTTACTATTATAAATTATATCAATCGTTCTACTAACACTACAAAGGGGCAAGTTTTCCCAATTTAAAATTGAAGGAACCCCCTGACGGATGAGAAAATCCAATGATTTAAAAATCAATAAAGTATCCGAAACATTAAAAAATTCGAAATAACTACCATTCGTTTTTCTTGCTAAATCCTTTAATTTTTCAGATATTTTATTGTTGACCATTACAACGAAAATTCTGATATTCTCATTCGAAGCGGATTTTATAACAGATTCGACATCAAAATCTCGATTTTTATCAACTATCATTACTAAATTTGATGAAAATCTTGCTTTCTTTGAGAAATTCAATGCACCAAGATTAATGCCAAAGAAAGCAGAATCAAAATTTGAAGAAGATTTGGTTCGTATTATTTGTAGTGCAGAGTTGAATTTGCCTAAATTGGTCGTAAAATTACAAAGCAAATAATTTCGCATATCGAAACCGATTAAGGCTTTCTCAGCATTTTTAAATTTTTCGGCAAGAAACTTAATCAACTCCAACGCCAAAGCACTGTTGCCTTTCGTTTTAGTCAAATTCCCGATTGACATATCGTATAGGAAAAGAATTGAGTAAGGGTAGTCGTTCGGTAGAATTGGTGGAGTTAGTGAAAAATTTGGAACTAAAACAGAATTTTCAAAAATTTGAAAATTGCTTCTTTGTAAATTATATTGTAAATTGTTTGTTGAATCGAATAATAGAAAATGAACAGATGTTTTGTTTTCATTTGTAATTACATCCAAAAACTGAATTTTAGAAAAACCAGAAGATACATTAACAATAAAAAAGAAGAAAATAAAAAAGAAAATTTTCGACACACTCCCCCTTGTATACTTATATACGTAAAGAACAAAATTAAATAATTTTGGGCAAAGATAATTCATATTTATTTTTCTCGGGAGCTTTGAATCTCTCTGATGAGTTCCAATTCTTTTTCATTAAGGTTTTCGGGTATTTTGGCAATGAGTCGCAAATATAAGTCCCCACGTTCATTTGGATTGTTATATTTAGGCATTCCCTGGCCTTTCAATTTCAAAATAGTTCCATTTTGAGACCTCGGAGGTATTTTGAATTTAATCAAACCACCAAAGGTCCTAATTTTAGATTCACCGCCGAGAATTAATTTAAAAATGTCTATTGGAACATCGACATAAAGATCATCTCCCTTGCGTTCAACTTTTTTATGTGGTAGGACCCTTACAGTGATGAGCAAGTCACCGGTGAAATTAGTTCCAATCACGCTCCGTAATGGGATTCTTAAAATTTGACCATCAACTATACCAGGTTTTATTTTCACTTCAATCTTTTTATTTTGGATATCGAGAACTTTGGTAGTACCTTTAAATGCTTCTTCTAATGTAATTTGCAATTCATAATGAATATCTCTTGAATTATCCGCTTGCTTGGTTTTTGCTCTCTGTGTAGACTTAAACCCAAAATCTAAACCGAATATTTTCTCAAAAAAATCGGAAAATGTTCCACCAGAACCGAGAATCTCATCGAGATAGGAAAATCCTGTCCGCTTAGACCTTTTCGTACCAACTGGCTCATATGCAAACCAATCGGACCAGTTAAACTGTTCGGATGTTCCACCCTGTTGCTGAAAGTTGAACCAGGAAGTACCAAGGTTGTCATATTTCTGTCGTTTTTCGGGATCTGATAAAACCTCGTAAGCTTCGTTAATTTCTTTAAATTTTTCTTCGGCTTCCTTATTCCCCGGATTTCTATCTGGATGATATTTCTGTGCTAATTTTCGATAAGCTTTCTTTATTTCCTCTAATGAAGCATTACGATCTACACCGAGTATTTTGTAATAGTCTTTGAACTCCATAACTTTACGGAAATTATTGTCAAATAAATAAAACGAAAATTAACTAAATTTCTTTAATTTTTATATTTTTGAATTTCTTTATGAATGGAAATTTTATTGGAAGAACAAAACAAAAAAATAGGGGTTTTCGACTCTGGTGTAGGTGGATTGAGTGTACTCAAACAATTTCTTAAATATCTGCCTTTCGAAAAATACATTTATCTTGGGGATACAGCTCGGGTTCCTTATGGCAATAGATCACCGGAAACTATAAAAAGGTATGCAAAGGAATGTGCTGATTTCCTTTTATCGAAAGATGTAAAACTTATAGTTGTTGCTTGTCATACAGTATCCTCGGTAGCACTTGATGTTGTCGAAAATCTTTCAAACGTTCCAGTTGTTGGAATGATTAAACCAGCAATAAAATCGGCATTGTTACTGAGCAAGAATAAAAAAATTGGGGTAATTGGAACGCGAGCTACTATAAGCAGTAATTCTTATCAGGACTCGCTTCTGAAAAGCTCAGTGAATAGAGAAGTCGAAGTTTATGCTCGAGAGTGCCCATTATTTGTCCCACTCGTCGAAGAAGGATTTATCAATCACCCAGCAACTAAATTAATAGCTCAAGAATATCTTGCAGATTTTCCGAATTTTAATATAGATACACTAATACTGGGATGTACCCATTATCCTTTGTTATCGAAAATAATATCGGAAATTTTACCTGAAGTCGAACTGATTGATTCTGGTGAACAGGCAGCGATATATTCGCTTCGTTTATTGGCAGAAAAGAATTTGTTAGTACGCGAAGGTGATTTGATTTCCAAGAAGCCTGAAATAGAGTTTTATCTTACCGATTATACACACTATTTTCCAGAGATTGCACAGACCTTTTTAGGTTTTAAAGTCGAAAATGTTAATTTTGTTTCATTGTCAAGTTAACTATGGAAGAGAATCAGAGTAATACTGCTAATCAAGAGGAACTTCAATTCGATTTGCAAAGTTTGAATCTTCAATTAAAAGAGAAAGAAGAAAGAATTGAAGATTTGGAAACCATCTTGGATACTGTATCGACACGTTTTGCCAACAGCATCTATCAATTTGTCGAAATCTTAGCTTCTATTGTCGCTTTCCAAGAGAAGTTCTACGAAGGTTCACATTCCCGTTTTGTTTCTACCCGTTCTGTTAAAGTTGCCCAAGCACTAAAAATGACGGATGAGGAAATATGGGAGATTAGGATAGCAGGGTTGCTCCACGACATTGGCAAGGTTGGTTTCAAAGATATTATTCTTGCCAAATTCCCCCAAGAGATGAACGAAAAAGAAACATTGTATTACCAAACCCATTGTGAGTTAGGTCGCGAGATTCTTAAAAAGTTTTCCGATTTTAATATTATCTCTGAAATCGTTTACCAGCACCACGAATATCTTGATGGCTCTGGCTTTCCACAGGGCTTAAAAGGGAAGCAAATTCACCCTGGAGCCCAAATTATCGCAATTGTAAACACATTCCACAATTTAGTATATAAAAATCGCAGAGAAAATGATCCTAGAACGGTTAGTATGACAACTCAAACCACATTACCACCAAGCAAGGTCGATATTGGTGGGAATCGCTTTCTAGGAGCAATCGGGTACTTACATCAAAAGGCTGGCGTTTTATTCGAAAAAAAATTTGTCGAAACCTTCATTCAAATCATCGAAGAAGAACGAAAAGCACTTGGACAAAAAATCATCGTTCGCATACCCGTACATAAGTTGGAACCTGGAATGATTATCTATCAAAATTACTATACATCTGCTGGCTTATTAGTAGCTGCAAGTGGTGATGTAATAACCGAAGATTCCAAAAGAGCCTTAATAAGGCTTGCGGAATTTGGCGCCATCCCTCCTAATATTTTGGTTATGAAATGAAAATCGATAGAATTTACAAAAAATTTACCAAACTTAAAATCCACCAAAAGATTAATTTTGTAGATGGTAGTGGTATTACAATTTCAAATTTTTAGTTGTTAGATAAATATATGAGAAAATAGGAACTTAATTCAAAAAAATTAAGCATTATTCATGCATTATTGAGCCGATTGAATTGTTCGATTTTAATGATAAAAAAATTTTATGTAAAAGTGGAACTTAAAACAGTAAAGAACATCTTATTTTGTGTTTGGCTTGATACCAAAAGAGATGAACACTTTTTATCTTTCATAGTATTTATTAGGCTCTGGAACTTACAAAATAATTTTGTTCATTTATAAAGGAAAAATGATTGCATTTGATGAACCTAACTTTTAAAAATTTTAATAAGTTGTTTAAAAAATGTTATTAATCAAATTTTGCAACACATTGCACCACAAGGTATTAATATGACTAAATTAAAAATCAAAAGTTGCAAACTCATAGTATTCTTCTTGTTCATCTTGCTACCTATTTTATGCTATTCTTACCCTGAACAAAAAATCATTATTTACAAAATAGAAGATGAAAAATACTCGGAAGTCATAACTAAGTCGAACGAACCAATTCGCTTCAACTTCGTTAGGCTTGGTGATATTAAGAGCAAAACAATTTATATCGAAAATGCTGGAACTTCTACATATCATATCCAAAACATAACCTTTATTAACAAGGGCTTAGGTGTTTTTTCATATTCCTCCACCCCTAATGTTCCAGTAAATATACTTCCCTCGGAAGCAATTTTTATCACATTAAACTTCCAACCCGATAAAATCGACAAATTTTACGATACCTTACTTATAAAATTTACTGAACCTTTCGATTTTATATTTCCGATACCCATCGAAGGAAGTTCCATTGCTTATAATTTACTTTTTGCAAAAGATACAAGCGAATTTGTTGGAACGAATAATTTCACAGTTCCAATTTTTTTAAAAGGGGATCCCGAAATAACTGAAGGAATCCCTTTGAGTTTTGTCCTCTCGCTTTGCGTTAATTCAAAAGTTTTTCTGGTCGATAAAGTTAGTAGTGGTATTATCGTCGAGAACAACTTTGTTCAAACTTCGAATACTCTTAAAATCCTAATAGACAATATTGTATTGGATTCCTCTACAAAGGTCGTTACCAATTTAATTGGGAAACTACTTCTATCAGATCAGGACACCACCATTTTAACTCTCGATAGCATTGAATTAGACATTCCTGGTGTTTACCTGCAAACTAAAAACGCGGTAATCTCCTTACTTGCTATTTGTGCTTCAAATATTTCATTAATCGATTTTGATAGATCACTGATTAACTTTTCTATTCCGGAAGTGATAAATTTGGGAATTTTAAAAATTCAATGTGATTATATCTTTTATGAAAAAACTCTTTTAGATGTTAAAATCTTCGATATTCTTGGAAATCTCGTTTATTTTAACCGTATCTCATTGGAACCTGAAATCGAAATTCCTTTAAACAATTTATCTAGCGGAACATACCGAGTTGAAGTTACTTATAAGTCTTCAAAATATTCCAAAATCATAAGCGTTTTAAAATAAATTTTATCGAACACGGCAATTGATATGGTCAACGCAGTTAGAGGAACAAAAGACATACTTCCAGAAGAAATCCCATTATGGTATTTTGTTGAAAAAACTTTACGCCAAGTTTCCAGTTTATTTGGCTTCAAAGAAATAAGAACCCCAATTTTCGAAAAGACTGAAGTTTTTTTGCGGTCTATCGGTGCTGAAACCGATATTGTCAACAAAGAAATGTACACATTTTTTGACCGTGGAGGGGACTCCATTACCCTTCGACCAGAAATGACTGCTCCCGTAGTCAGAGCTGTTATTCAAAACAACTTATTAGCTTATGATTCTTTGCTTCGACTATGGTATTATGGCCCCCTTTTTCGCTACGAACGACCACAAAAAGGGAGACTTCGTCAATTTCATCAATATGGTGCTGAACTTATTGGTTCTTCTGAACCCGAAGCAGATGCGGAAATTATCCTTTTGGCAAAAGAAATAGTGGAAAGGCTTGGTATCGCTGAATATAAATTACTATTAAACTCTATTGGGAACAAAGCTTCCAGACAACAATATAAACAACAACTTATTCTGTACTTCGAAAAATATGCCGATTGCCTCTCTAATGAAAGTCGCGAAAGACTTAAAAAGAACCCTTTAAGAATACTCGACTCGAAAGATGAAAGAGATTTAGAAATAATAAAGAATTGTCCCAAAATTTACGATTATTTCGACAAAGAAAGCATCGAACATTATAACAGAACTAAGGAACTTCTCGCTTTGAACAATATTAATTTTCAGGAAACCCCGCTTCTGGTTCGTGGTCTCGATTACTATACCCATACCGTCTTCGAATTCCAAAGTCCATTGCTTGGTGCTCAGGATTCTTTCGGAGGTGGTGGAAGATACAACGAGTTGTTTTCGGAATTTGGCTTCAAAAAGGAAGTTCCAGCCATAGGTTTTGCCTTTGGTATCGAAAGAATTTTGCTTATCCTTGAATCACAGCATTCCATCTCGTACGAAGAATCTCCTTATACATATATTGCATACAATAAGCCAGAGTTCCTTCCAAGAGTTTATGAACTCGCGAGACTTCTGCGTAAAAATAATATTCCAACGCTTTTCGATATGCAAAAGAAATCCTTAAAAGCACAAATGAAAGATGCAAACAAGTATGGCGTCAAGTTCGTAATTATTATTGGTGATGATGAAATGAAAAACAACACCATCACTATCAAGGATATGGAAAAAAGTTTGCAAAATACATATACTTCCGAAAAAGGGATAGAAACAATACTTAATTCCTACTTGCCCAATGAAGATAATTAAAATATCAGCCTCCAATAAATGGCAAGTCAAACTACTTCTGATAGTTGTAGGCTCTATAATTGTTCTCCTGATAATGCTATTCACAAATCAATTAGTCAATGAACTTGTTCAAAGAGAAACCGAATCAATTCAATTATTTGCCGACGTTTACCGTAGATATACAAACCCTAATACAAACCCCGAAGATCTCGACTTCCTTGTTTCAAAATTGTCCAATCTGATAAAGTTCCCAATGATAATGACGGATGAAAATGACAATCCAATCTTCCCGTTCGAGTCATATACATTGAACATTAACTTCAAGCCCAATTGGACAACCGAACAAAAACGAAAATACTTAAAAGAACTGATATTAAATATTAAAGAAAACTATCCACCCATAGTAATTTACAATGAGAATGGAGAGATTTTTGCCAAGTTTTATTATTCCCATTCTGCATTAATCGACAGATTAAAATTCTTTCCATTTATTGAATTTCTTGTCGCCTTCGTTTTCCTCCTTATTGCATACACCGCATTTAAAAACATAAAGAGAACAGAAGAGTCCAAACTATGGGTAGGAATGGCAAAAGAAGCAGCTCATCAACTTGGTACACCCTTGTCGTCGCTTTTGGCTTGGCTGGAAATTCTAAACAACACTGAAAATCAAAGTTTATCGCCCAAAGAAATTATTGACGAAATGAAACAAGATGTTGAGCGATTACAGATTATCTCCGAGCGTTTTTCAAAAATCGGTTCACCAGCTGAGCGAAAAAGAGAAAACCTGGTTGAACTTTTAGATAAAGTAATAAGCTACTTTTCCAAACGAATCCCCCATCTTGGAAAGAAAATCGAAATTTTTAAAAATTATCCGAGCAATTACATCTTTGCCGATGTTAACCCAGTATTGTTTTCTTGGGCATTAGAAAACCTATTGAAAAATGCCTTCGAAGCAATAGAAAGTAAAGAAGGAAAAATTACAATTTCAATTAATCAAACCCGCAAACGAATTCAGATTCTGATATCCGATAATGGTAGAGGAATGACAACTCGCCAGAAACGCCAGGCTTTTAATCCAGGTTTCACGACTAAAACTCGCGGTTGGGGTATTGGATTAACCTTCTGCAAAAGAATTATAGAGGACTACCATAATAGTAAAATCTATATCAAAGAAACTGCTCTCGGTAAAGGAACTACCTTCGCCATCGAATTGCCTAACAAATTCCCACAATTTTAATGACCATATCTCATAAAAATTACTTAATTTGCTTTTTTTTACAACTAATATTTATGAAAAGCTTCAAATTATCTTGTATTTTGTTACTTTTTATTATTTGTAATCTTTATCCCCAAAGAGCACCGAAAGAGGAACCATTACAGAATTACGTCATTACTGGAATCAAAGGAAAAGAAATAGACACACTTGCATTTCAAACAGGTCAAAGAATTATTAAAGAAACAGAAGGATTGATGGAAAAAGAAATTGACCCAGAAACATATATGTTGGGTCCACAAGACAAACTCCTTATTTCAATTATTTCTATCCGCCCAAGGGAAATTGAAGTCGAAGTTTCACCAGAAGGAAAAATTTCAATCCCTGAGGTAGGAATCGTAAATCTTAAAGGATTAACATTGAGCCAGGCTCGAGATTTAATAATTAGCAAAGTGAAAAATGTAATAAAAACTAATGAAGTTAATGTACTTTTGAAAGACATCCGAAAGTTTAAAGTTTCCATTTCAGGTGCTGTCCAGAAGCCTGCAATTGTCTCGGCGACGAGCACCGATCGGGTTTCGGAAATCATCGACAAGGCTGGTGGTTTCAAAGAGAATGCTTCTTTACGAAACATTCTCCTTTACAGAGAAGATCCAAACGAAATAATCAAGGTCGATCTGTTGAAATTTTTCTTTTTGGGGCAAAAAAATGCAAATCCAATTGTTACTGGTGGAGACCACATTGTAGTTCCTTTTGCTTCGGAAAATGAATATGTTGAAATACTGGGCGAAGTCAGACGACCCGGGAAATACGAATTCGCTATTGGAGATTCTCTTTCGACATTAGTTCGTTTTGCACTTGGTTTTACCGAAACTTCTTTTCTTGATTCTGTCGAATTTGTTAGGATTATCGAAAATCAACATTTCGAGACCCAAATTCTTAACCTCTCTCATTGGAAAGAGCTTATTAAAGATCCTTCTTTAAAGCTTCCTGGTGATTTTCCTTTGAAACTTGGAGATAGGGTTTACATTCGCAAAAAACCCGAATGGAAAAAACCGAAATCAGTAATTATCGAAGGTGAAGTAGTTTTTCCAGGTCGATATCCAGTCGACGAAAAAACTTTTAGAATCTCGGACTTATTGGAAAAATGTGGAGGCTTTACCAATGAAGCCGACATCGAAAAAGTTCGTTTTATAAGACAAGCATTACTTGATGTAGTTGACCCCGAAATGGAACGACTTTCGAGAATTCCACCTTCGGAAATGTCAAAAAATGAATATCGCTATTTTCTATCAAGAGTCAACGAGCGAAAAGGCTTAATGTCGATAAACTTTCAAAGAATTTTAGACAATCCAAAAAGTGATGATAACATTATTTTGCAAGATAAGGATTCGATTTTCGTACCCAAAAAGAATGAATTCGTCAATATACAGGGCCGTGTGAATAATCCTGGACTTGTTGCCTACAAGCCTAATTATAACTACCTTGATTATATTCAGCTCGCCGGTGGCTTTGGCTTTCGTGCCGACGAAAATGCAACCCTTGTGGTTAAATCAAGAGGCGAGCAGTTCCGTGCAAAAGATCTGAATTACACAATTGAACCAGGGGATAACATTCTTGTCCCTCCGGAAGAAGAGCTAACTTTCTTCGAAATTTTTACAACATCTCTGACTATAACATCGCAAATCTTAACTATTGTAGGTGTTGTATTAGCAATTGTTAGATTAAGGTAATTTATGGCTGAAAATAATTCTCAAACAGTGAATTTTTACTTCCTGAATATTCTTAAAACTTCTTTAAGAAATTATAAGCTAATTTTAATCTTCACAATTTCAGCTACATTTTCTATCTTCCTTTTGACGTATATTTTCCCACACAAATTTGTTTGCCAGGCAACATTGCTCCCACCCGAAGAGGTTACACCTGGAACTTTAGCAGAATTTCTTAAATCGTTTACCAATCTTCCGACTGTACTAGGAGGTTCTTCAAGAACTAAAATACAACTTTATTATGAAATGTTAAAAAGTAAAGAATTAGCCAGATACATTGCTGCTAAGCCAGAAATCCAAAAGTACTCTTTTTATAAGGATCTCGATTCTACAACACTTGTAAAAACAATATATAAATCTCTTGACATAGAATTAAGACAGTCGGGCTTATTTATTATCTCAGCAAAAGTCTCCACAGGTTTTTTCCCTTCATCTCAAACGAAACAGGAAGCAGCTAAAGCTTCGGCCGAAATAGTAAAATTTGCTATTCAATCTCTGGATTCTTTGGTTCATACTCGAATTTCAACAAGGTCAAAAAGGAAAGTTGTTCTTATTGAAAAACTTCTTACAGAAAAAAAATACCAACTCGACTCGATTGAAAAAGAAATAGAAAATTTTCAATCGAAGAATAAAATAATTGCACTGGATGAACAAAGCCGTGCCATCTTATCTACAGCTATAAATATTGGTAGTGAACTTGCTAAGTCCGAAATAGAATTTTCTTTATTTCAAACTGAATATGAACCAAATTCCCCTGTTATTCAGGCTTTAAGAGAAAAGATACAAAAATTACGTGAACAGTACGACAAAGTTCAAAGCGGAGGCTTAACCGGTACCGAAGCATATTCTATTCGTTTAGATAGAATCCCCTCGCTACTCAGAACTTATATGACATTGCTAAGAGAACAAAAAGTTTTAGAACAAGTAAATATTTTTCTTGAAACTCAAAAATATACCGAAACAATTCAGGTTCAAACTGAAATTCCGGGAGTTGATGTACTCGATACTCCAACTATCCCATTAAAACCATTTTTCCCCAACAGATTTCTTATCACTTTTTTAACATTTTTATTCTCTCTTGGTACTTCAATTTTTATTATTAATTTTCGAGAATGGAAAGAAGCACAGAAAAATAAAAAAAGAGAGGTTTAAACCTCTCTTTTACTTTTTAATACTTACTTTAACTTACTTGTTTTCTTTGAATAGTTTTAAAACTTCATCCCAATTAACAACATTCCACCAATTTTCAACATATTCATTTCTACGATTTTGATATTTCAAATAATACGCATGCTCCCAAACATCAATTCCAAGAATTGGTATACCTTTCACATCGGCTACATCCATCAAAGGATTGTCTTGATTTGGTGTCGACGATACAACCAACTTCCCATTCGACATTATCAGCCAAGCCCAGCCAGAACCAAATCGACCTAATGCAGCATCAGTAAAAGCCTTTTTGAAATTTTCGAACGAACCAAAAGTAGAATTAATTGCTTCGGCTAATTCGCCCGAAGGAAGCCCACCACCTTGGGGTTTCATTATCTTCCAGAAAAAGTTATGGTTCCAATGCCCACCACCGTTGTTCCGCACCGCCGCTGGCACTTTAGAAGCCTCTCGAATAAGCTCTTCAAGTGATTTTCCTGATAATTCAGTATTTTCGATCGCCTTGTTCAAATTATTCACATAAGCTTGATGATGCTTCGTATGGTGCAATTCCATTGTCCATTTGTCGATGTATGGCTCTAATGCGTCATATGGATATGGCAATGATGGTAAGCTGAATTTTCCGTTGTTCATTTTGGTTTCCCCAGTTTTGTTTGACAAACTATTTAAAGATGATTTTGCAAAGCCCTTAATCGAACTTATTCCAATTAAACTTAAAGTACTTAAGATAAAATTTCTTCTCTTCATTTTTTACCAAATTTAAAATTTAGAAACGTCTATAAATTTTTTTTATTTTATCAAACTTTGAAATTTGATATAAAATACAAAAGTTTGTGAAAGGTCTTTTGTCCGATAAGAGAAAAAAAGAGGGCACAAAATTGTGCCCCCTTCTTTCGTACAAGTAAATATTTCTTAACGCGTCAGAACAAGATATTTCGAAATCCTGTTCCCATCGACCTGCAAGGTATACACATAAACTCCACTTTCGAGACCTAAAGCATTTGCATCAACTTCAATTGAATGCGTTCCGACGGAGTAATTACCTTCGCAAAGAACAATTTCTCGGTCTCCAATAATGTTGTTCAGCTTAAGGCGAACATAAGACGATCTTGGCAAAACAAAGTCGATTCGGGTTTTGTCTTCA